>OBWB01000017.1_pt1 | contig 168675 bp, 157 predicted proteins | sample 1476261 | NCBI WGS metagenome assembly OBWB01 (sample SAMEA2580038, study PRJEB22360) | human gut metagenome | biome: human gut; feature: human-associated habitat; material: faeces | place: Denmark | collected 2008/2010 | reverse complement strand
GCAGGTAAGCCTTATTTCTCAGTTGCATCAGGTGGTGGTACAGGTCGTACTCTTCCCCCGGATAACATGGCTGCCGGTCCTGCTTCTTACGGTATGACGGACACTATGGGTCGTATGCACTCAGACGCTCAGTTCGCTGGTTCTTCATCTGTTCCCGCTCACGTGGAAATGATGGGATTCCTGGGTATCGGTAACAACCCGATGGTAGGATGTACAGTGGCTTGTGCTGTAGACGTTGCTACTGCTTTGAGCAAGTAATATAATACATTGCCAATATATAAATCCCTATAACCATTGCAGTTATAGGGATTTTTATTTCCAGTAATTTCATTCGTTTAACTGATGACCCACCCCCTCCTATTTTTCAATATCAATCAAAAGTATTGCAAATAATTGTCTAAAATTACGGAATGAAATTGGTTCTTTAAATCATAAATCGGTTATACAATTAAGAGTTGGTTTAGGATAAAAGGAGGTCAAAACGAAGATTATTTATATGCAATCTGGCATTTTTGAAAATTTAAAAACAAGCAAAATTCAACAACCTGTTTTATCCTGCATATACTCAAAGAACGATTATCATAATATAAAATTGACGAGCAAGAAAAACTAGATCAAATCCCTGTATCTTAAATATTATCAAAAAAAGGAAGGCTGTTTTCACGCCCTCCTGTCTGTCCGCACAATTATATAATCCCGTATTTGCAGTATCTCACAGAAGGTAGAGTTAGCTGATGCCTAACATGATAGCCCCTTTACCTAGTTGTTTTCGGTCTGTTCGAACTAATATACATTTTAATATCAGACTTCCCCTGCCAAATTCACATCAAAAACGAGGTTTTACAAATTTGTCATCTGGAGATGTAAAAGACAACCCCGGAACAGAACGGCGGATATCTTTATAGGCATGTTCTTTAATCAGTGAATAATCTGTAGCATCCAAAGCATAGTAATAATCATCTTTATCTGTCGATAACTTTACAGTCCAGTCAAACATATTTCCAAAGATGGTCAACTCATCTTTTGCCGGATCGAAACCGGGGAGAGCTGATTTCACCAAACTTCCATCACTATTGATAATATAAAAATGATGCTTGCTATCTACCATATACCCCAAAGTCCGACGGCTACGGAATTCAGTAATAAACACATATTCCGGCAAGACTCCTTCAGGCAACTGAATAGCTTTCACATACGGACGTCCTTTGGTGCACTTCAGATGGAACAATTTATGGTTGGCATCTAAAACCAGATATCCCTCATCATAGTCTTTACGAGTAGTTGGATTGCCCGAAGCATAGCATGCAGGAAAAGCAAACCCTTTCTGAACCAGCATATCCGTAAACAATTTGCTTTTCGCCTCATCGATACAATTCGTCTCCATACGAATAAATTCTATACCTTTATCGGTAAAACGGAATGCATCTTCGGGCATTTTCAAATCCACCCGTTTGGACATGGACTCCATCAGAAAATAGAGTCCTGTCTGGGGAGCATTGATGGCTGACGGCACACTCTTGAAAGTAAAGTTTGTCAATTGAATATCTTTCGGACTAACTGCCTTACCACAAATGGTATCAGGGAAACGTTCGTCCGCCGTAAGCTGGCGCACATAGAGAGAAGGCAACAAACTGTCTACCTGCTGTTGTGTATATGTATTGCCTTTCGTATCATAGCGGTGAAGTTGCTTATTCTCATCTAGTTGTGTAATAACAAAATCACCAAGTACGGAACTATACATAGTAAAAGGAGTTTTGACAGGCTTCAGTGTGAGAAAAGCATAACACCAAGGCAACTGCCATACAAGCAGGACAGCTACGGTAATATAAAAAAATATTTTGCTGAATCGAATCATGTTTGTTTGATTTTTTAATAATAAACATTCAATTAATCTTGCTTACCGGCCTTGAACCGTACCACAGAAATCCACGAAAGAGAAGCGGCAAGCAACGTATAAAGTGTCAGACAGGGCAAGAAACTATTATATGCCTCCGCTCCCGGAGCCAGAAAGTAGACACGGAAAATCAATGCCGCAATAATCAGATTCAAAACCCTGCGCTTCCATGTGGGTTCCAGGCAAATCCATGAAACAAGCAGATAACCGGCAAATCCGGCAAGAAACCATGGAGCCGCAGATAATAAAACACGCTGCACCAACTCACTTGTAAAATGTTGTGGCAGATAAACTCCCATCATAATAAAACTCATAGCAAAACAGGTCACCAGTGCAAGTACGCCATAGGCCAACATTGACATGACCATTTTCTTCTGTGAATAAGGCAAATGCAAAGTAAGCTTCAAACACTTACGTTGCATCTCGGGGAAAAACTGTACGGCAGCAAGCAAGATACCGATAAGTAAAGGGACAAATTGCAACAAATCAATAAATATAGCATCCTTCTGGACCATCACTACCCATAAATGATCGATTCCCTGTATGGCAATGGTACGGCCAATACGAAGCATGGAATATCCTGTGATCCCTATCATAAAAAGAGTTGCCAGCAACCAATACCAACGCGTTTTTATCCACTCTTTATAAAATATGGCTTGTATCATATTTCTTCTATTTAGTTTACATATTAATACTTTCCGGTAAGACCGATAAAGGCATCTTCCAGACTTACATTTTCGTGCTGCAAACCAGTAAAGGGAACTTGACTTTCCTTCAACAGTTTCTCCACATCCACGGGAGGCAAAAAGGAGTACGTTTCCAAGGTTTGACGAATGACAGCCGGATGATAGCAAGTTGCCGGCAACTGAGGCTGATAACCCTCGGACACAGTACAAGTATATCTTCTCAGCTCTTTCATCAACGTTTCAATAGGCTGTTGAATAAGGATAGAGCCATAATCCATAATAATACAATCATCAATCAACCGCTCCATATCCTGAATAATATGGGAAGTCAGGAAAACAGTCTTGTTCTCGGAACGGGCATAATCACGTAAATAATCCACAAAAAGACGGCGATAGCCCGGATCAAGTCCTAAAGAGAAATCATCCAGAATCAACAACTCCGGATTTTGTGCCAGGATCAGTCCCAATGCCACTTGCGAACGCTGTCCGTTCGACATTCTTGAGATACGTTGTCCCGGAGCTACCTTCAATTTATTCATCAAGTCATAATAAGCCTCCTTTTTCCATTGTCCCGGATAAAAAGAAGCATAAAACTTTTCTATTTGTGTGATATTCATAAACTGATATTGAACATGACCTTCCAGCAATAAACCGATATTCCTGCGTAAAGCAGGGTTCATGGTCTGAATGTTCTCACCAAAGATGCGACATTCGCCTGAACGCGGCTGAAGATAACCGCTCAATATATTAATGGTTGTCGTTTTCCCTGTACCATTTTTACCCAACAACCCCAAGATACGCCCTTGAGGAACTTCAAAACTCAAGTTCTCATAAATCTTGCGTTGACCGTAATAATGGGTCAGGTTCTTACATTCTATAATTGCACTCATGCTTTATAAATCATTTTTCGTTTGCTATTAGAAACACGCCAAGAAAAGAATAGGAATCAAGATACCGGCCACCAACTCGATTCCTCCTCTGCCCCACAATCCTTTAGGACCTTTTATCATCACTATACCGCTGACAGTGATAATAATCAGACAGACAGCAAAAGCATCGGCAAACCAAGTCCACCACTTACCCGGATTGAAATGGAGTTGTACCATGGAAGAGATCAGCGGACGGCGCTTCACCCCCTCGTAGACAGCATCTTTTGTCCGGGTGTTAATCACCAGACTTGAGCCTCCTTTCAGAAAAACCTTAATCAGATCCGGCTCCGGGTAATAATATTTAGTAAAATTTCCGGCTTCGCCCAGCGGTTCCAACAAAGTCAAAATCATCTTCTCATTAACTTTGCTCTTGTCCGACAGATCCTCTGTTATTTTATATTCCGTTCGTGTAACTGTATAATGGGGATTTATGCTATCCCTATGGTTCATCACGATACCCGAAATAGCATAAATCAAAATCATTCCCGCAAAGAAGAAAGACAGATCACGATGGATGATCCGGCTCCACTTGCGGAATGCAGTACCTTTATTCTGCGATTTCATAAGAACTGGCTTCCATATAGTAGAATGACAGATAATCTTTTCCGGTAGCAGCTTTTCTTTCTGCTATCTTTGCGCGAAAGTCCGCAATACGGGCTTCAGGGGTGCTGGCTGTTTCACCGCATGCTTTTTTTTCCGAATCACACCCGGCAGCAGTTTCTCCATGAGATTTTTCAGTCTGTGCTTTCAGTTTAGCCTCCCAGTTTTGCAAGTAAGCTTCATCTACCCGCTGTTCCTTTAACGTTCCGGTCACTGTGACAATAGCGTTGATGCATTTGGTATCAAACGAGCCCAAAGGTCCGGCTTCTACACGAATCGTTTTGGTATCATCACTGCCCATCAGGAATATTTTTGTAGCTCCGTGCTTGCAGGTATGTGTGCAGATTCCTTCGATAGTCACCTCCTTGTTGGCCAGTGAATCGGCATGCACCAGCAGATTATCGATACTCAATGCCGCCGGAGCCGCCTGCTCCGTTTTTTCAGACTGGCTCTGTTTGTTACTGTTTCCACAAGAAGTAGTAGTTACTAAAGCTGCCATTAAGGTTGCAGCGACCATAAACTTAATTTTCATATACTAACTGTTTTTATTTTTTAAAAAAAGATGCCCAGTGAACAAGCGGCATACTGGGCCGTTCCGCATTTTTTATAATATGCCGCCTGCCATTGAACAGACAAAGACAGGTTATATTGTTTCATGATGGGATAATCCCCTTGCAGACGAATCCCCACCATACTATAACTATCAGATAAATAGTCAATATTTGCCAATAAAGTCTGGGCGGACGACTTCGCGGCATTCAATCCCGGTAAAGAATATTCAGCCGATAAATTGGCATAATATCCACCGTTAGCTTCTGCGGTCAATCGTAGCAGCCTCTTCTGATACAGCAAACGGGCACGCAAAGAACTCTCCAAAACAGACAAGTGAACAAACCGGGATACGGCGTTGTAATCCGTTTCCAACCGATGGTAGATTATGTTTGGGACAATTGCTCCTCCCCATACACCTTTATCGGTCAAAAGCTTCTCCCACAAACCACTTACGGCAATCCGACTATTCGTGACCTTCATTCCCGGAGATGTACTAATTAATGCTCCATAGGAGCTTCCGCCCGCCTCTCCGTAAATATTCTCCATTCCTTTACGAACTATATAGCCTGCATCCAGTTTCACAGCAAGGTGTTCTGCCTGCTGAAGTTCCCGCATCCAGGTCACGTTTCCTTTCAAATCAGTCGTATTCAATTCCAGCAAAGTGAGATTATTGGCATTGCTCAATTTCTTGTCCATTGACATACGGTCAATTGAAACTGTGGCCGATATCCCCTTTTCCGTATCAACTGGCAGAATGCCTATGCTTCCTCCCCACCGGATGCCTTGATGCTTCGTCCCGGTCTGGTTTCCGGCGAAACGCACATAATCCATGCCCAATCCCAACATATGGTATACCGAAGTAGAGCCTTTATCTGCAAGGAATGAAATCTCACTTTTCTGCTGATAAAGCCGGAAATCTGCGGAAACTCCCAAACGATATGTCCCCAGACGATATCCTGCTCCCAAAGCAAAAGAGAGATCGGAAGCTGTATTACGTGGACGCGGATCTTTATCCCGATAATTATGAGACGCTCTGTAACCACCGGTGATTCCCCATGTCCAGGAACCTGACTCACTGGCGTAACCTCCATTGAAATAATAAGTTTCTCCCTTCAGGAAACCACCAATGGAATCACCAGTCACGTAAGGAGCGATCAATTTCCAGTCTATATTTTCATTCCATAACACATTCTCCTGCTTCTCACTCCTGTATCCTGCTGAACCGAATACACGATCACGTTCCGAAAGAATAACGAAGGAATTGACATCTACCCCGATACGGGTATCCTTATCACCTTCCTGTTTCAAAGATGCTTTTCCTTTATCATGATAAGCTCCATTTACGTCCAGCCTTGTCCATGTATACGGAGTATAGTAATAATAAAGTGCCGGATTCTGCCATATCTCGCCACGAAATCCGGTCGCAAATGAAGCGGTACGGATTACCTTATCGGACAGGGAGAGTGTGTCGGTAGTCTGCCCGAAGGCTTCCTGCCGACTCTCCACAAATAAAGCAATCAGCAACATAATGATAATTCGGATTAGCATCATGAATAATAAAGATTTATATATCAATAAGACGGATTCAATTATTTGTTAAACAGGCTCGGAGTAGCCGCAGGTGTGAAATCAACGGTAGAGTTATTTGTATCCTGCAATACTTCCCGATCACCATCCTTGTAGGCGGCTTTACGCATTACGCACTTTCCGATGTTTTCTGCAACGGTATTGTTCATACCGATATAAGTATGCCCCATATCCAGCCCGGTAGAGGTTACATTCCACTGCCATTCATTGGAAGCACCTACATTTACAGCATCAATCACCCATTCATTGGGGAACTTATATTTGCTTTGCGGTTTACTGGCTGTTCCATTTTGCATAATATACGTATAGTTGTATGCATAGTCTGAAATATACTTTTCTTTAGTCATACTTTTGGGTAATCTGCCAATAGCATAAGCGCGATTTCCCTGTTTATTCAACACCCAGATAGTTTTGGAATAACAATAATAAACATCCAGATTGGGAACAGCCGGATTATCCACATCTTGCTTTGATTCAATATACCACTCAAAATTGGCTTTACTTAAATCTATAGAATTCGGATTAGCCTCTTTATGATTGATCGCATTGTCACAAAGGATAAAGGATTCTCCCGGTTGTACCGGATAATCTGTTCCACTGCCCGGTACTGCTACAACAGAGCCTACCGCAATAGCTTCATCCATGATATCCGGATCTACCGATTGATATTTCTGAGTAGTTTGGAATTGTGATTCCATAAATATCAATCCATCCGCATACAAAACTTTATCCGAGTTATTATAGATACGTATATACTGGTCGCCATTATATTGCTTACCTGCTTCATTATAGGTTCCGGGAATAAATATCTCGGCAATCACAAAATCAGGGTCACCTGTATTGAGTACATGAACCTTCAGTTCCAGCTTGTACGACCCTCCAGATACGGCCACATTCTGTTGTACTCCCTGTACATCGACTTCCACCGGAGTTCCATTCTGTGAGTAAGTTCCCTTACCAATGAAAGTTACATTATACAACCCGTCCGCCAGTTCAATACTCTGAGCCGGATAGGTAATGTCTGTCTTGACAGATGTATTTACATTTTCAAAAGTATAGGTTCCACCGGTCAGTTGCAGCCCCTCGATAGTTGTATCTACAGTAGTGGTAATACCTACAGTGGATATGCTCACTTTGTCATCATCACTACATGCGGTAAATCCCAGCATTGTCACAAAAAGGACTAACATTGTCAATTGATTCTTTTTCATCTTCATCTCTATTTTATTGTTCATTTACTAAAAAGTTAAGTTCATTTCCATACCGAAATAAGGCGATTCGGACGTTCTCCGTTGCAGTACGCCCCGTAACGTATAATCAGGATAAATACCCAAAAGCCGGTTTACATAAAAAGCCAGATTCAGATACTTACCGATCCGTTTACTCGCCTTCAAATTGATATCCATATAAAAAGGCACGGTAGTACGCTCAAAATAAGTGGCTGAATATTTCTCCACCAGATGCTGTAACTGAATATTGTTTTTATCCTCTTCGCGAAACGGATGCGTTTCACCGGATTGATCTATATAGCTTACCGGCACGCCATTATTCCACAAGTTCCGTCTGTTGGTATACCAAGTGCATTGTGCCGACGTAGAGAAAGTAAGTCCCAAACGCTGTATATAGGTATCAAACATAAAGTTCGTATTGAATGCCTGGCTTTCTGTTCCGTTGTCCCCATTGTACAATCCCACATATTTCAGCTGTTTATTGTCCAACAATATAGAAGAGGCCTTATATTGAGGAGAATCCGAATTATAAATTGTCTTTATCCAGGCTCCATACATAGTGACGCGAGTCTTGAGCGATTCTATTCGTTTGGAAGCGAACTGAAACTCCACTCCTTCTTTACACACCTTCATTACATTACCTTGTGTGGAATACACATCCAGATTATATTCATTTGTATAAGTCAACTGAGAAAGTTCTGGAGGAGCCGTCAATGCTGATCCGTCGATACTAGCAGGATCATATAGTTTATATGCCAATGACCTATAATAAGTGATATCATCAAAAGCATTATTCATCCGTTCGCGGAAATAAGTTATCGACAGGCGGTTTCCCTTATAGCTGACGTCGGCCCGCACTTCCCATTTCATGTTACGTGCTGGTTCCAATTGATAGTTTGTATTATCCCATTTATATGTCATCATATTGATACGGCGATAATCCGGATTGGTATGGTAATAATTCAACTGAATCAAATCTACATACTTAAAATCCGGATATAGCTGTGCGGTGGTCGGCATACGGCTGATCCAGCCCAAACCTCCCGAAAAGGCAACATCCCATCCGTTTGATACCGGTAAACTCCATTGCAAGTCCAGACGAAGATCGGGATATATCTTGCCCTGCATCTTATATTTAGTGTCCAGCCCCAATAAAGACTGCAAACGGATACCAGCCGTAAAAGCCAATTTATGTCTATTTACAGGAAGATTCAACACCTCCTCGGCATAGAAGGCGAAAGGTTGCAGCCCCGGTATATCCTTAAAACGGCGAGGCCGTGTACTCAAACTTTCACTGATGGGCCGTGTCACATCGAATACCTGGCCTTCTCCCAAATTCTTCTGATAATTCCATTCCATCCCCATATTCATCGCATTCTGTAATACCCCCAACGGGAAAGCCAACCGCGTACGGGCGGAAGCCGTAACATATAAAGGTTTACCATCAATATCCATCTGTGCCACATAATTATAAGGTAGATAGATGCCATCAAACTCTCCGGTTTCTGTCTGAGTAGCAATAGCTGCCGGACGATTCAGAGAAACGGACTTTATTTCACGCATCTTCTCCCACTGCTGACTGACAGAAGTAGTCACACCAACCTCACGAATCCATAAATGGGCCGGAAACTTCATGCTCCATTTCCCCGCTATCTTCAGGCTGTTAAAGTCCGATTTATAAGAATCTTCCTTTACTGTCGCATCTTTATCCCTCTTCGCATCATCAAACGAGCCGGTATAATCGGAACTGATATTCCAATGAATATTACGTTCATTCCATAACCATTTGCCATCCAAGCGGGCGGAAGCAGTAAGGCGAGTGTAATTTTTCACACTGTTACGCGGATCTATTTTGGACTCCAAATAGTTTAAATCAGCATTCAACACATAACGCCCGTTCCCATCCAGCCGAATTCCCTTGCCTACAGAAAACAGTTTACTGGTTTTATCAGCCTTAAAACGCGCAGACAAGGGGCTCTCATTCATTTTACGCTGAATGATTACCGCACCGTTTGCCACATTACCATAAGCCACGGAAGGAATGCCACGAATGATTTCCACCTTCTCAATATTATCGGTTGAGATGGTACGCATATCCATCCCTTTTGACATTGTGCTCGTTGCATTCACTGCGGAAGTACTGTTTGGCATATATTGCAGATTCGCATCCGTATTCTGGGAGATACCATCAATATAAAATCCAACTCCCAATGAAGAGATATCCTCCGTCTTACCTGTTTCACGTATCCGGATCAGATTGGCCTGCCCCATCTGAGGATCAGCCGACTTTCCTCCAGGTACTAATTCCATCAAGTCACTGAAACTGCTGGGCTGAAGATGTTTCATGGCTGTACGGTCAACGATAGAAGCGCTGGTAGCGCGTTTTGATTCAGAAGCGGTCACCACTACCTCGTTCAGCGCCATGACCGAAGGTTTTAAATAAAAGATTGCTGAAATATCCCCAATGACCTTCACTTCTTTTTCTGTAGAATCATATCCTAAATAGGATACAATAACCCGATAAGTTCCAGGATGGATATGTAGAAGTTCAAAATGTCCATTCGCATCTGTTATTCCCCCATAAACAATCTGCTTATCCACAAACAATTGAACTGTAGCGTAATCCAACGCTTTATGAGTCTGCTCATCCAGTACAGTTCCCCGAAATACAAATGTCTGCCCCCATAAAAGAGACACATTGCTACAAATTATAAATAAAAAAATATATGCAATCTTACAAATCATTTCATTCTCTATTGGTTTGCAAAATTACAATTCATAAAAGCTCGGCACAATCCCCATTTCTAGGTATATACTAAATTATACATAGATCGGAGATACCTACATGACGGTATACAATTTACAAATAAAATCACTTTCACCTAAACTTTATATTCACATTTTTTTTCAATGATAAGATAAATACATCTACTTTTTACCTGTTTCAATGGGGAAAATGCCACGCCATATAAATACAGTTCATTATCAACATATTACCCCATAAGCAATGGTATGAAAGCATAATGGCATACAACTTTATATTACAAATCCATTGGCAGAATATTTATATCCGGCAGTCAAGGCACATCAGGTTTATTAAGTAATATCTATCCTTCAAATATTAAATTAGCAAGTGAAGAAAAGCAACTGCAAAAAACACTATATTTGTGGAAATGAATTCAAATTAAACAGTTAGATTATGGGAACTTTAGGTTGTATCAATGACATGATGAGAAGAGATAAAGAAAATCGTGAACTACGAAAAGCAGGAAAGGAACGCTTAAATGAAATTCGAAACCGACTGGTTGATTTGAACAAAAAAGAGCACTCCTCCCATCTATCCCTTGAGCAATTAGAAGAGATCAGAATAAAAACGCAAGAAAAAGAAGAAGCGGAAACTAACCAGCTCTTCAAAATAAAATTAATCATGTTAGGAATCGTTCTGATATCAGGAGTTCTGGTATGGATAGGGATTACCTTCTTTTTTTAAAATTCTACTCTCTATTTTCTTCCTTATTCCTTGAAAAAACCAATAAGAATTCTTATATTTGTGATACCAACTTGGAATAACCTTAAAAACAGATAGATATGAAAAGAATATTATTACTACTGGTTTTATGTTTAAACATAAGTATGGTGCTTGGACAAGAGTATAAAAATTGGGATAAATATGATATAGAGGGATTCTATACGATTGCCAAATCAAAAGCAGAAGCCAAGATTAGCAAAAATGTATTGAGGGAGGGAGCAGATTATTATATTCCCACCGAAATGGATGACCAAGTATTCCCAAGCGGAATCAGTAAAAAGATCACTCCCAAGCTGTACAAACTAAAAGACACCGAGATTTATGTCTTTTTTACTTTTCCACCATTCCTGTATGATTCAGACAACGGAATGATAGAAATAAAAAACAATAAGGGAGTTTTTTATAAAAGTCCGACAAATCCTTAAAAATGATTTAAACGAGAAATATCATATTTGTTTTGAGGCATGGAACAATGATCTGATAACAATCTTAATCTGGTTTGTTACTACCCGACCGCTCTTCCGCAAAACACTTCTTTCGGATAGAGAATACATTATTTTCACAACGTTAAAATATTCTGCAAAATAATATTTTTTTTCATCTATTCATATTTAAGTCCTATTAAGAAAAGTTGAAAAGAGAATAGTAATTCATATTCTCTTTTCAATTGTGTAATCAAATAGAATTCCTCATAAATTCCATCCAGAAGTACTTTCCTGAATTTTCCATAGCCGGGCATAAAGACCATCTACCCGAATCAATTCATCATGTGTTCCTTGTTCCTTAACTTGACCATCGTCCAAAACAATTATCCGATTAGCATTCATGATTGTCTTGAGCTTATGAGCGATAGTTATAACAGTACGACCTTTGATGAGAGTATCGATGACCTTCTGCATTTCCACTTCATTTTCAGGGTCAAGCGAGGCAGTTGCTTCGTCCAATAGAATGACTTGTGCGTCTTTCAGAACAGCACGAGCAATGGATATACGCTGTTTTTCTCCTCCGGATAAAGTACAACCGCCTTCACCTATCATCGTGTCATAGCCTTGCGGCAACTGCATGATAAAATCATGGCAACAAGCTTTTTGGGCTGCGACAATAATTTCATCATCCGTTGCACCAGCCTTACCAAAACGTATGTTGTTGCGTACCGTATCTTGAAACAGATAGACATCCTGGAATACCATAGAGATATGACTCATCAAACTTTCCGGATTTATTTTATCCATCGGGAGATCACCAAAAAAAACACGTCCTTTCTGTGGGTCATAAAAACGGGCGCAAAGTTTCATTACTGTACTTTTTCCACTTCCGGAAGGACCGACAAGGGCAGTCAATGAGTTTTTGGAAAGCGTAATTGAAACATCATGCAGGACTTCCTTGTCCCGGTAGGCAAATGAAACATGTTCAAAACGTATATCACCTGTAACCGGAGATTGCAGTTCTCCTCTCATTTCCGGCTCATCCATCAGTGTTAAAATACGCCCTCCAGCAATGGAGAAATAACGAAACTCGGCAAAGTTGGTCAAGGCAGAAGTTAACGGGTCAAACACACGAGATCCTACTACAAGAAACAGTATAAAAATAGGCAACGAGAGATCTCCACTCAATAGCAAATAAGTACCGCACAGTACCATCAATGTCAGCCCGGCACGCACCAAAGCAATGGAAAGCAGCACAAACGGGCCTAACTGTGCCTCCTGACGGATACAGGCACGGCGCAGTTCTGCAAACGCATCACGCAACCGGTCAAAATGGGCTCCCAACAAATTGTAAGCTTTCACCACCCGGATACCTTGCAGATATTCTTCAAATCGGCTTCCAGCATTAATTTTGGCCTGAACCTGACTTCCACTCAATTTTTTCTGCACACTCGTACTTACCCACAAAATGAATAAAGCCAGTGGTAAAGCGGCAAACATAGCAACAGCCATCCGCCAATCTATCCATATTAGTGAAGCAAAAGCTAGTACAGGCATAACTACAGCCCCCATCAGTTGAGGCAAATGATGGGATATTCCGGTTTCTGCCATTGAAAAATCGGTAATAAGCATAGACGACAAGTCACCGGGATCACGTTGTGAAAGAAATCCTAACGAGAGCTTCCGCAAGTGTTCTGCCAAAGAAAGACGTCCCGAAGCACTCATCTCATATGCCCCTCTAAAATTGGAACGATAGGAAGCTCGTTCCGCTAACGCCATGACTATCATATAACAAGCCATCACTCCGAATATATACCACAAACGAACCGTGTCAAGTGGCCGGCCACTTCCATCGAACGTATTAAAAACAATACGTACCGCCTCAATAGAGAGGCAAAACGGCACAATATTAATCAAATTGGCAAGCACTGTTAAACCTACTGGTCTACAAAGACGTTTCGTATGACCAATTGTAATGTTTTTGATCGCATTCATACCTGTTCCTTTCATTTACGTGCGATAATATACATTTCTTCTTTATTATGAACAACCTGAATGGTTGAAAATCCGGCCTCTATCAACAAATCCTTCAAATCTCCGGCTGTATATACCACCATTCCTTTTATCCGTTCAGTCCACATTTTTCCGAGTTCAGGACTGCTTGCTTCCAAGCCGACAAGGAAGCATCCTCCTTTTCGTAAGACTCGTACCACCTCAGCCAACGCTATCTCTATGGGCGACCAAAAATAGACTGTTTCAAAAGCAGTAACAGCATCAAATGTCCCGTCTTTGTATGGCAAGGAGCACACACTTCCTTGCTGTATGAAACATCGTTTATTCAATTCTTTCACATTGTATTTGCTTGCAAAAACTACACTCTCTTCCGATAAATCTATACCATAAACCTTTCCTTGAGGACATTGTTTCAACAAACGATTCAGGTTGGCTCCACCTCCGCATCCAATATCTAGGACAGTCCATTGCGGTTGCCAGTTTACCTGTTTCATACCACGACGGGCCAAAGAAGCATGAAAACGATTCATTCCCCATAAAATCATCCGACCCCAAAAACCTTTCGGACAGCTTGTATTCTGCAAAATACTGTTTAATAAATGCTTGTTTCTCATATCAATATATGTTTAATTCTTGTTTAACGACCAATGGTAAGCGTTTCTATAAGCATCCCACATACTTTTATATACCCCCTCTTTCACAGATAAAATATTATGTTTTCCACATTGCACAATCCGGCCTTCTTTCATGACAACAATCTGATGAGCTGATACAATAGAAGACAAACGGTGAGCTATTACAATAACCGTCTTGTCTTTTATCAAAGACTGCAAGGCCATTTGCATCTTATACTCGTTTTCCGGATCAGCAAAAGCAGTGGCTTCGTCCAGTACTAGTATCGGCGCATTCTTCAAGATGGCGCGTGCCACGCATATCCGTTGCGCCTCACCGCCCGAAAGAAATATACCTTTATCCCCAATTTTAGTATCATAACCATCTGGCAACCGTTCTATGAAATCATGGCATTGGGCGGCTTCAGCAGCAGCTATCACCGCTTCTTTACCGGCAGAAGGAGAACCGATGGCAATGTTTTCATACAGCGTATCATAAAACAAGAAAGTGTCTTGAAAGACAAACGATACGGTATCCATCAACTCTGCTGTTGCTATTTGCTTGATATTCACACCACCGATAAGGATTTCGCCCTGCTCTACATCCCAAAAACGCGGTATCAAGTTGGCTACCGTCGATTTACCGCTACCAGATGGTCCTACGAGCGCAGTTATTTCCCCTTGCTGTGCCTTGAAATTGATATCATGCAAAACTTTCGTCCGTGTTCCCTGTTCTGTGTTCTCATAAAAAAATGACACATGACGAAATTCTATATCATACCTCTCCGGCACTTGTGGATGTTCCGGCTCGGGAATAGGTTGCCTCTCCAGTATGCGGTCAATACGTGCTACCCCCTCATTGATTTCCCGTGTGTTCCCACCCAAGAAAGTCAGTTTGTAAATAGGTGAAGCCACACCTGGTCCCATAATAATAAAAAACAACCATACCGCAGCCAGTGACAAAGATTGCGGGTTGGCATTCAGCAACAGGATACCCATTGGAAGAATGAATGTCACCATTGAACCAAGCAGAACAGTAAAGGCAATCATCCCGTTCTGGTAGGTATCACAGCATTTCAAAGCAAATGTCTTGTATGCCTGTATCTCTGCATTGAACTGGCGGAACGAGTATACACTTTGCCCAAAAATCTTTACTATAGGCATTCCACGAACATATTGTACAGCAGAAGTACTCATCCTTTCCTGTGCATCGTAATAGACACGCATAAACTCCTTCGCTTTCTTTCCCATAAAATTGGAGAATTGTAGGAAAAGGCTTAATACGACAACTGTCAAACACGCCACTGTCAACCATACATTTAATGAGAAGAAAATGACAAACATCACTGCCACCGTAGCTATCACATTTACCAAATCGGGGATAGTATGTGCAATGAATCCCTCTATCTTCTCGATGTTCTGATCCATCGTTTTCTTGATGGACCCGATGGAAGTGTTGTTCAGATAGCCCAACGGAAGTTTACCGATATGTTCGGATAAACGGACACGCAACCCATACAAGATTCGGAATGCGGCTACATGAGAGGACATAAGGGCAGCGTACAGCAAAACCAATCCGCCGACAAGTCCACCCAGTGCGATCCATCCCCAACGTATCATTTCAGTTCCATTTGCCAAAACAGGATTGCTGCCATGCAACAACAACTCTTTCAGCACCTCATAGACAGCCCAATAGGGTACAAGCATACACATGGCACTACCTACCGACAGCAAACCTGCCAGCAGAAGCAACCCTTTCTTCTGTCCCGCAATCTCTAACAAACGGGGCAATCCTTCTTTCTTCTTTTTCATATAATTGTACTATATCAAACGGATTATTAGTGAACGGTATTCAAATTTGTTCATAAAAAAAGGAGGAAACCTCCGTAAAGACTTCCTCCTTTCCTGCTGCCTTACTGTAGCAACCAGTCTGTATATACAAATTTTACCTGTCATATTCGAATAATGGCCCTCCAACCTTGGATCTCAAATAGAATATAATTGTGTAAAATAGCTTTCATTTCCTGTTTCGCTATTGAATGCCTCAAAAGCTCCTCAAACATAGTAAACATCCATACAGTATGCAAATGGATTATAAAATCGGGAATAGCTATATTTATCATCGGGTATTTTCTCTGCATCACCGTAAACCAGACTTTGACTAATTCGGTTGAACGGTCTGTATAATTCTCCCGAAAACGTTCCAATGAAGAACCTTGCGCACGAAATAACAGTATTTTCATCAATCTGTGGTGGGTGTCATACAAGGAAATATATTCGTTTATACAGGTTTCCAAGTATTCTTCCGACCTCATCATCATAATATCCTCGCCCTGTATTCCATGATGTTCCTGCAACAGCATTTCCAACGCATACAAAACCGGACGAACAACTTCATGAAACAGCTCATCCTTACTTTTAAAGTAGTTGTAAATATTTCCCACCCCAACACCTACATCCACAGCTATCTCACGCATGGAAGTCTTGGAATAACCTTTCAACTCAAATTGTTGTTTGGCTACATCCAAAATACGGCTACGTATGTTATCCTTTAATATTTGCATGTATAGTCAGCTGTGATTCTGTTTTTATGATGGCAAAGGTAATGAGCTTATCATTATCTGACAATACCTATTTTTAGGGATTTTACCCTCTCTAAAAACTACAAACAGGTTTCTATAGCCTCAGCCAAATCTTCATAACTTGCCAACGGGTTATCCGTGAAAACACTACGGATAACCAACTCTTTATCTATGACATAAACACGAGGTATCCCCGATTTAGCAAACTGATAGTATACCGTGCGGTTTTCTTGGGCCGAATAGGGCAAAGTCAAATGATTTTCGTCCCAATAACGGACAATCTCTGCCGAACTCTCTTCCCTGCTAATACAAACCATCCGGATTCTTTGACCGTAATCCGTATATATTTTTTGCAGCACAGGAAGTTCTTTCCGGCAGTCCGGACAACCCGTATGAAAAAACACAATCAAGGAAACCTCTCCTTTCAGGGTTTCGGAAGTTATTATTTGTCCATCATCCATTACCACAGAAAAAACAGGAATGTTCTCTCCTGTTTGTAAATCAACAGTACCTTCCTCCACATCATCATCAATACACGCTATAAACATTACACAGGTCCAAAACAGAAAACAGACCGTTTTTATACAATTCTTCATTTTCATTTCTATTTTTCTTCTTTACAAAGATAACATGATTTTCATGAAATTACTACTTTTGCAGCATGAAACAAGAATTAAAAGAAAACCAAGGACTACCTGCCTCCTTACTTTGGACGCTAGCAATTATTGCGGGAATCTCCGTTGCCAATTTATATTATAACCAACCTTTATTAAATCGCATCAGCCGTGATCTCCAAACATCCGAATTCACCGCCAACCTGATAGCAATGATTACCCAAATAGGTTATGCCATCGGATTGCTGTTCATTATTCCTTTGGGAGATTTATTTAAAAGGAAAACCATTATTCTAATCAATTTCACAGTCCTAGTCGTTTCATTACTAACCATCGCACTGACTCCTTATATCCATCTCATTTTATTTGCCTCTCTGCTGACCGGCATTTGTTCGGTGATGCCACAAATCTTTATCCCCATAGCTGCACAATTCTCCACCCCCAAAACCAAAGGAAGAAATGTAGGCATGATTGTATCAGGGTTACTGACTGGTATTTTGGCTTCGCGCGTAGTCAGCGGAATTGTCGGCGAATATTTGGGATGGCGGTTTATTTTCTTTGTAGCGGCGGGAATGATGGTGATATGTCTCATCATTATCATGCGTGTACTACCCGATATGCCATGTAATTTTAAAGGGAAATATAGTGATCTGATGAAATCCTTGTTTTCATTAGTGATAGAATACCCCCAGTTACGTATTTCTTCCTTACGTGCCGGAATTGCTTTCGGTTCATTCCTAGCTCTGTGGACTTCGCTGGCATTCAAAATGGGACAAGCTCCTTTCTTTGCAGGAAACAATATTGTAGGGTTATTAGGATTGTGCGGCATAGCAGGAGCTCTCACCGCCTCGTATATAGGAAAATATGTACATGTTTTGGGAGTCAAACGACTGAATTACATAGGTTGTGGCTTGATTTTTGTGGCGTGGTTCTCACTTTATTTCGGTCAGGACTCTTACGTGGGTATCATCACCGGAATTTTTATTATAGATATAGGTATGCAATGTATCCAATTGAGTAATCAGACTACGATTTTCGCCCTCAACCCGAAAGCAGCCAACCGTATTAATACCATTTTTATGACAACTTATTTTATAGGTGGTTCCGTAGGTACATTCCTTGCCGGAACATTCTGGCATTGGTTTGGATGGCAAGGAGTAGTAGGAACAGGGATCGCATTAACAGCCTGTTCCTTTATGATAAATATCTTTGCAAAAAGATAAATCAAGAATCCATATCACTCAGATGCAGTTCCAGCGCCTTGACGGAAATATAAATCTCGCGGACAGAAATGCCTAAAGAAATAATGAGCAGCACCAGTGCCAGTCCAAAAATATATACGGATATGAGGTAAAGCTGTATATACATTAAAAACATACTGACCACGCAAAGCAACAAGCTCCCGATACCTGTCACCTGCATAGCACGTGTCAGATAAAGGCGTTTGCGGAGATTAGAAATCTGTGCTGCCGTAACCGCCGAATGATTTTCACGATACTGATCCTTCAACGTGCGTACTAACTGGGCATATGACAGAAAACGATTGGTATATGCCAGCATAATCAGCGATATGGCTGAGAACAATAAAGCAGGAGTTGTTAAATCTATTTCCATTTTTATAGGTATTTCAAAGTTAGAATATTGCAAAGATAAAGTAAATATCCCGATATTCTCCTTCCTTTTTACAATGAAAGGAATATCTTTGCAATAAAAATAATTCCAATAAACTAATATGCAAACCATAAAATTATACATAAAAGACTGGTTGGCTATCCATCCTTATATCCAACAACAGACTACAGACAGATATTTTGTCGATCTGGCTAACCGATTATACTCCACTTGTACGATAAGAGAGATTCCCGAATCCATTAAAAAGAAGTTATGTCTTTACACCGCTGCCTATTTTGAAGATGTCATTTCAGGTTTAGGTCTATGGCAAGCATTCATCAAAAAGCATCTGGAACTATATGATACGTCACTTCCTTTCTATACCATCCGACCGGATTATATAAAAGATGAGATCAATGAGGAAGATATCCGTTTCATCATTTGGAACACTTTAGAGAAGGCTCCATATAAACATCTGTATATCAATCCGATGGACAGGAATATCGAAGAAACTGCACATTTATTTTTCCGGATATTGGATGAAGAATATGAAACGGCTCCCGCCAATGCCACGTTACAGGAGTTCTTTATGGATTTCAAAGGAAAAGAGGACGCAAACCATAAACTACGCTGGCTGTTCGGACATACTTATCTCACAGAACCATCTGTACAAGAATATATTGCACAGGTTACAGAAACCGACAAATTCATCATTCCATGTGGCCCCCTTGCCCTGTTTCTTCATGAATGGATTGACCTGCTGACCAACGGAGAAACCGAATGTTGGGAAGAGATAGAAGGACTATACCCTGCCATTCCCGAAATATCGGACGAGATGAAGGAAAGGAACCACCATACCTATCAATTGTTCACGCAAGGCACAAATGGTGCCCGTATCGTATATCTGAAAAGCTATAAAGAACTACACAGTTTCCTTACCCAAGTATTACAATGGCCGGACGATTCCAATCACACTTTGCCCCAAATGAAGGAACATAAGGATTTCATCATGATGGTAAATTCCGAAAAAGGTATTCTATTGGCGAAGGATATATGCAAATACATCAGTGATCCTCTTAACCCGATGTATGATGCCGCAACGGCTGCCCAAGAGGCATTCAGCCTGCTTACTATCCCGACCAAATGTCCGCCGGACCTGATGGAATATTTAATAAACAACCACTATATCCCCGATGCACAATTCCCCGAATTTGGTGAAAAGGAACTGGTTCAAAAGAATGCGGACTTTATAGCCCGCCATTCCTTATTGTATTACTACAGGGGAGATTAGACCCTCCCCACCGCTACTTCGTTCACCAAAGGTCTACCTTCAACAAAGTCTTTCACGTTTTGTAGAGTAGTATGAGCAATATTCGTCATTGCCTCTTTGGTAAAAAAAGCCTGATGTGAAGTTACAATCACATTATTGAAAGACAGAAGACGAGCTAAAGTGTCATCATCAATAATCTTATCAGACTTATCTTCATAAAAATAAGGCTCTTCTTCCTCGTATACATCCAGACCGGCATATCCCACTTTTTTGGTCTTCAGCCCCTCTATCAAGGCATTGGTGTGAATCAACTGCCCACGCCCCGTATTGATAATCATCACCCCATCTTTCATTTTACTGATGGAATAATCATTAATCAGATACTTTGTCTGTTCTGTCAAAGGACAATGCAGGGAGATGATATCCGAACTATGATAAAGTTCATCCAAAGTACAATAAACCACCTGATGTTCACGGGCAAAATTGTAATCGGGATAAAGATCATATGCAAGAACATTCATACCAAATCCACGTAATATCTGAATTAAAATCTTGGCAATCTTACCCGTACCGATAATTCCGGCAGTCTTGCCATGCATATCAAATCCCATAAGTCCATGCAAAGAAAAGTTTCCGTCACGTGTGCGCATTGTGGCACGAGGAATCTTACGATTGAGTGACAACATCAATGCCACTGTAAATTCGGCAACAGCATATGGCGAATATGCCGGTACCCGTACCACTTTCATCTTACCTGCCGTTGCCGCTAAATCCACATTATTATAACCAGCACATCTTAAAGCCAGCAGTTTAACACCATTATCCGCCATTGCCCGGATAACTTCGGCATCAGCCGTATCGTTTACGAAGATGCAAACCACATCTACTCCTTTGGTCAACACCACGTTATTCATATTCAAATGGCCTTTGTAATACCTGATATCAAAGCCAAACTTCTCATTAGCCTCCGTAAACGAGTGTTCGTCGTAGGGTTTCGTGTCGTAAAAAGCTATTTTATAAGCCATAATTATTTTTTATTTATAGTTCATATAAATAACAAAAACACGTCCCTTACTGTTCACATACAGACTTATAGTTTTTTCAGTTCTGTGTACAGGCACTGCACAGGGAGTCCCATCACATTGAAGTAACTACCCGAAATTCCACAGACACCAATGAAGCCTATCCACTCTTGTATACCATAAGAACCAGCCTTATCCATCGGCTTGTAAACCCGAATATAATAATCGATCTCCTCATCGGACAATTCTGCAAACGTTACTTCTGTCACAGCAGAAAAACTTCTCTGAGTCCTGGCAGTAGTCAGACAAACCCCAGTTATCACCTGATGGGTCTTGCCAGAAAGCTTCCACAACATCTGCCGTGCATCATCCTCGTTATGAGGCTTGCCCATGACTACACCGTCCAACCATACAATGGTATCAGCAGTAATAATCAATTCGTCCGGATGCATGATATTCCGGTAAGCAGCCGCCTTCTCGCAAGCTATATACAAAGGAATTTCCTCTGCTTTCAATGTATCCGGATAGGTTTCCTCTATGCCGGGTAGTGTTTTTACCTCATATTTTATACCTAAGCCGGATAACAATTCTTTGCGGCGCGGAGAATTGGAAGCAAGGATTATTTTATATTTTTCTAAATTTTCCAACATAGCTTTTCTTTATTTCATTACCACCCGAAGGCTCTTTCATGAGCCATCCATTTTCCTTGAGCCTTCAAAACCTGTTCCACCACGTCACGGCCACATCCATAGCCCCCATTACGATGAGAAATATAAACAGCTGTTTCTTTTATCTCAGGTGCCGCATCAGCAGGACAACAAGGTAGCCCACACAAACGCATCACTTCATAATCGGGAATATCATCGCCCATATAGAGTATCTCCTCATCCTGCAATCCATATTTTTCCTTCAAATGGGCATACTCCCGGGTCTTTACCGCAGCAGCCAGATAAACATCCTTGATACCCAGCCCCTCATAACGCTTACGCACCGCCTCGGTATTTCCACCAGTAATGATGGCAACATGCAGCCCGCATTTCACAGCCAACTGTAATGCATACCCATCCTTGATATTAACCGTACGCATGGGTTCACCATTGGGGTGCAAATAAATAGTTTCCGCACTCAATACCCCATCGACATCAAATACCAATGCCTTTATTTTCTTTAAATCATAGTTTATCATACCACTTATGAGTTCTTTCCCTCTTTATTTGTCTGAATAACAGACAAAGGGAGATCATGAATACTTTTACTTATCTTTTCGTACAATTCCTGCAAAGACTCCTCATCCGCCAACATCTCCAAATGTTTGCTTATTACGTTTTCATCGTAGCGTACAGCCGGACCTGTCTGCGCCTGTGTGGGAGAAAGTTCATGTACTTTGCCGGCAGTTTCGTCTATCAGCGGAAGCATCACTTCAAAAGAAATCCCCTGCTTTTCCAGTATATGTGAACTTAATGCATACATATGATTAGCAAAATTACAAGCAAAGACTGCCGCCAGGTGCAAATGCCTACGTTGACCGGAAGTCACTTCATACACTTTAGGACTGAGACGAACTGCCACCATACGCAGCACTCCCACTTCTGCCGGAGCAGATGCTTCTATAAAAAAAGGTACGGTATTGAAATCAACTTCACGCTGCTTGCTAAAAGTCTGCATAGGATAAAGTACCCCATAGCGTTTTACCAACCCCTTCCATAAATCCATAGGCATACTACCCGCCGTATGTACAAACAAAGCCTGCTCCCTTCCTTTCACCAATACAGGAGCCAATTGTCGCAAAACTGCATCTTTCAGCGCTACAATATACAAATCGGCATCCCGACGTATCTCATCCGGCACAATTGTGTAGTCTACTAAAAGTCTGTCAGCCAATGCAGAAGCAGACTCCTCTGTACGGCTGTATACCTGCAAAATAAGACACCCTGCCTTTTGTAAAGCGATTCCCAAATGGGTAGCCACATTGCCAGCTCCTATCAGAACTATTTTCATCATCGGGTCGAAACTAAATATAAAATAACTCCTAACAACAACAAAGCCGCCGGCAACAAATAAGCAGACATCTGCCCCAACAAAGCTATCACCAAACTGATATTCAATATCAGCCATATACCCGCCAATACAATTCCTACTGACTTATCGGCCTTGAACCAAAGGAAAATAACAGCTGCATACAGTAACAGATTGTCTTTCTGCATAACCCATGGCAACCCGTGTGAGGCAAATCCTATAAACTTATCGATCAGATAAAGCATACCCATCACAATGAGAAACACCGCAGAAGCTTTATACGTATCCTTATGATTGACAGCAGCCACGTTTACTTGCCTCCAAATTTATTGATGTGAATTTTCTCCCATTGCAAATGGTCCTCATTAAAAGGCTTGCGTTCCATGCCCTTATGTCCTACCGCTATAATGGAAACCACCTGCAACTGCAACGGAATATCAAGCAGCGTATGCACGTATTCACCCGAGGGCATCCCGGTAGCGGTAAAACGTTCACGCACCTGTATCCAACAACTTCCCAACCCCAAATCTTCTGCCTGCAACTGGATCATTATGGAAGCAATTGCCGCATCTTCAATCCAAACATCACTAGCCAACGGATCAGCCATCACAACTACAGCCATAGCAGCATCCGCTAGAAAAGCTGCCCCCATCTCCTTACAATGGGAAAGTTTTTCCAGCATATCCTTATCATCTACCACAAGAAACTGCCAGCAATTGCTACGTTTAGAAGACGGAGCCATCAAAGCAGCCTTCAACAAAGCAACCACCTCTTCCTGTGTCAACTCTTGATCCGTGAACTTACGCATACTGCGTCTGTTCTTTATTAAGTCACTAAATTGTTCCATAATATACTCAGTTAATTTATTTTTCTGCACAAATATACAACTAGAATGTGGATTGATAAACAAAAAACAATAAATTTGCAATTAGAGATGCCTGTCAGATTAAGTACATATCGCAAAGGAAATGCCATTCCCCCTCTGCCTGGAACAAACATTTTCCATTCTACCGAGTTATTTCATGTCTTTGAAATGACTCGGGGATACGAACCTCTGCTTATCGTAGCCTATATAGGAAACCGTCCTGTAGGCAAACTGCTGGCTGTCATCCGGAAGAGTATGCGCTTGTTCCCCCCCGCAATCATCAAACGATGCGAGATTTATGGCACAGGCGAGTATTTTGATGAAGAACAGAATAAGGAAGACCTGTTCGGGGAAATGTTGGAACATCTCACCAACGAAGTATTATGCAAATCGTTCCTCATCGAGTTCCGCAACTTGGAAAATCCGCTATTCGGATACAAAGCTTTCAGAAAGAACAACTATTTCGCCATTAATTGGCTAAGAGTACGTAACTCACTGCACAGTAAAGTCCCTTACGAACGGCTGAGCATGTCTCGCAAAAGACAAATAAACAAAGCGTTGAGAAACGGTGCCATCATGGAAGTAGCCGACAATGAGAAAGATATTCAAGATTTCTCACGAATGTTGAAAAAAGCCTATTCCTCACAGGTAAGAAAACATTTCCCGGACATCGGCTTTTTCCGGCTATTAGCATGGCAAAACCCAGAAAAAGAATTAGCCAAAGTGTTTCTTGTGAAATATAAAGGCAAAATCATAGGTGGTTCTATCTGTCTTTTCTCAAAAGAAAGTGCTTATCTGTGGTTCTCAGGAGGTATGCGGAAAACCTATGCTTTTCTTTACCCCGGTATTCTAGCCGTATGGGCACCTATTACCTATGCTCACGAAAAAGGATATGCACATTTGGAATTCATGGATGCAGGATTACCGTTCAAAAAGCACGGTTACAGGGACTTTATACTCCGCTTTGGCGGCAAGCAGAGCAGTACACGCCGCTGGTTCCGCTTCAGTTGGAAGTGGCTGAACAAACTCTTGTGCAAATTCTATATTTAATTCATTTTTGTCTTTTTGTCTAAAGTGTTGTGAAGCATCTCGCAAATAAGAAATAAAATTGAAGAAATATTTCTTTATTTAACTCGAAATTACTTTCTTTGTGCAGTTTTATCTGAAAACTTGAGTATAAAACCAAACTATTAAAATTATAAGATCATGAAAATCTCACACATTGAACACCTGGGCATTGCCGTAAAGAGCATTGAAGAGGCCCTGCCGTATTATGAAAACGTATTAGGTCTGAAATGCTACAATATCGAAACAGTAGAGGATCAGAAAGTTAAAACCGCTTTTCTGAAAGTAGGTGATGTTAAAATAGAACTGCTGGAACCTACAAGCCCCGAAAGCACTATCGCAAAGTTCATTGAAAAAAATAATGGCAACGGTGGTATGCATCATTTGGCTTTTGCAGTGGAAGATGGTGTGGCAAATGCGTTAGCCGAAGCGGAAACCACTGGCATCCGTCTCATTGACAAAGCTCCGCGTAAAGGTGCTGAAGGTTTGCAAATTGCTTTTTTACATCCCAAATCAACTTTGGGCGTCCTGACTGAGCTTTGCGAAAAACCATAAAACACGAGATCTGACTATTCACGATTGAAATCAGTGTATTTAGTCTGGTTCAAGCGTAAATAGAAATATTTTTTAATCGTAAATTGTAAAATCATAAGTAAAATGAGCAATCAACTTGAAAAAATAAAAGAGCTTATCGAACGCCGGGCTACAGCACGCATGGGTGGAGGTGATAAAGCAATTGCAAAACAGCATGAAAAAGGAAAATATACAGCCCGCGAACGCATAGCCATGTTGCTGGATGAAGGCAGTTTCGAAGAAATGGATATGTTTGTGGAACACAGATGCACCAATTTCGGCATGGAGAAAAAACATTATCCGGGCGACGGTGTAGTAACAGGTTGTGGTACCATAGAAGGACGTTTAGTTTACATCTTTGCACAGGATTTCACTGTTTCTGCCGGTTCTCTGTCAGAAACAATGTCTCTGAAAATCTGCAAAGTAATGGATCAAGCCATGAAAATGGGTGCTCCCTGTATCGGTATCAATGACTCGGGTGGCGCACGTATTCAAGAAGGTATCAATGCGCTGGCCGGTTATGCTGAAATTTTCCAACGCAATATTCTTGCTTCAGGTGTTATTCCACAGATTTCAGGTATTTTCGGTCCTTGTGCAGGCGGAGCTGTTTACTCTCCTGCGCTGACAGACTTCACATTGATGATGGAAGGCACATCATACATGTTCCTTACCGGACCGAAAGTGGTAAAGACTGTTACAGGTGAAGATGTAAGCCAAGAAAACTTAGGTGGTGCAAGCGTTCATTCTACCAAATCCGGTGTTACTCATTTTACTGCCAAGACGGAAGAAGAAGGGTTAGCCATGATCCGCAAATTGTTAAGCTATATTCCTCAAAATAATCTGGAAGAAGCTCCCTATGTAGACTGTACCGATCCTATCGACCGTCTGGAAGACTCTTTGAACGAAATTATCCCCGACAGCCCCAACAAACCATACGATATGTATGAGGTGATCAGCGCCATCGTAGATAATGGTGAGTTTTTGGAAGTCCAACCTCACTACGCTAAAAATATCATCATTGGTTTCGCACGTTTCAACGGACAATCTGTAGGTATTGTTGCAAACCAGCCAAAATACCTGGCGGGTGTACTTGACAGCAATGCGTCACGTAAAGGTGCGCGTTTTGTACGTTTCTGCGACGCTTTCAATATACCTCTTGTTTCATTGGTAGATGTTCCGGGATTCCTTCCAGGCACAGGACAAGAATACAACGGCGTAATCCTCCACGGCGCCAAGTTGCTGTATGCTTACGGCGAAGCGACTGTACCCAAAGTAACAATTACCCTGCGTAAATCATACGGCGGATCTCACATTGTAATGAGCTGTAAACAACTTCGCGGTGATATGAATTATGCATGGCCTACTGCCGAAATCGCCGTTATGGGTGGTGCAGGTGCAGTAGAAGTATTATACGCCCGCGAAGCCAAAGAACAGGAAAATCCTGCCGCATTCCTAGCCGAAAAAGAAGCTGAATACACCAAGCTGTTCGCCAATCCTTACAATGCTGCCAAATATGGCTATATTGATGATGTGATTGAACCGCGTAATACCCGTTTCCGCATCATCCGTGCATTGCAACAGTTGCAAACTAAGAAATTAACCAATCCGGCTAAGAAGCATGGTAATATTCCTCTTTAATTAAAAATTAAAAATTGAGAATTGAACATGAAGAAATTAAATATAGGAATATTCCTTTCTTTGCTGCTGATGGTGGGTTTATGTTCTTGTGGAGAACAGAAATCAAACACCAAGCTGGTACTGAATGAAGTGCTGATTGAAAATGAAAGCAATTTCCAAGATGACTACGGAGTACACAGCGCATGGATTGAAATATTCAATAGATCATTTGGTAGCGCAGACCTTGCCGGTTGTTTACTGAAAGTGAGCAGCCAGCCTGGAGATACTGCTACTTATTTTATCCCTAAAGGTGATGTATTGACTTTGATCAAACCTCGCCAGCACGCTTTGTTCTGGGCAGATGGTGAACCTAACCGTGGTACTTTCCACACCAACTTCACCCTGAATGCCGCAACGAACAATTGGATCGGCTTGTATGATTCAGGCAAGAAATTATTGGATCAGATTATAGTTCCTGCAGGTACATTACAGGCAAACCAATCATACGCACGTGTCAGCGACGCTGCAAATGAATGGGAAGTAAAAGGTTCTAGTGCAGACAAGTATGTAACTCCTAGCACTAACAACAAGACTATCAACAGCAACGCTAAGATGGAAAAGTTTGAAGAACATGACAGTGTGGGTATTGGTATGTCCATATCAGCTATGAGTGTCGTATTCGTAGGCTTGCTCCTTCTGTTTATTGCTTTCAAAGTTATAGGCCGTATTTCTGTCAACCTGAGCAAGCGCAATGCCATGAAGGTAAAAGGTATTACCGACAAACAAGAAGCCAAAGAAAAGAAACTGGGTGAAGCTCCAGGCGAAGTATTCGCCGCAATTGCCATGGCTATGCACGAAATGCAAAGCGATGTACACGATGTAGAAGAAACTGTTCTTACCATTACTCGTGTAAAACGTAGCTATTCACCGTGGAGTTCTAAGATTTATACCTTGCGTGAAACTCCCCACAAAAAGTAAGTCACCAATAAAAAGATAAAACGATGAAAGAATATAAATATAAGATTAACGGTAACATATATAAGGTTGCCATTGGAGATATAGAAGATAATATCGCTCATGTTGAAGTAAACGGCACTCCTTACAAAGTAGAAATGGAAAAAGCCCCGAAAGCTGTAGTGAAACCGGTAGTTCGTCCTGCATCAACCAGCCCTGCTCCGGCTCCAACTACAGTAGTAAAGCCTGCTGCAACTTCTACAGGAAAATCGGGCGTTAAATCTCCGTTGCCAGGTGTAATCCTTGATATTAAGGTAAATGTTGGTGATACCGTAAAAAAGGGGCAAACCATCATTATCCTTGAAGCTATGAAGATGGAGAATAACATCAACGCAGACAAAGACGGCAAGATCACCGCAATCAATGTAAGTAAAGGAGAATCCGTTCTCGAAGGTACTGACCTTGTAATTATTGAATAATATGGGAGAATTTATCAACTTTTTAGGGAATAACCTAGCTGACTTTTGGACATATACGGGTTTTGCCAATGCTACTGTTGGTCATATCGTAATGATCCTGATAGGTTTATTCTTCATATACCTTGCCGTGGCCAAGGAATTTGAGCCGATGTTGCTCATTCCTATCGGTTTTGGTATCTTGATCGGTAATATTCCTTTCAACATGGAAGCCGGACTGAAAGTCGGCATCTATGAGGAAGGTTCTGTTCTTAATATTTTATATCAAGGAGTTACCTCCGGATGGTATCCACCACTTATCTTTTTAGGTATCGGTGCAATGACGGATTTCTCGGCATTGATTTCAAATCCTAAACTGATGTTGATTGGTGCTGCCGCACAGTTTGGTATTTTCGGTGCATACATGATTGCATTGGCAATGGGCTTTGATCCGATGCAGGCTGGTGCTATCGGCATCATCGGTGGTGCGGACGGTCCGACAGCAATCTTCCTTTCATCCAAACTGGCGCCTAACCTGATGGGAGCTATTGCGGTATCAGCCTATTCATACATGGCATTGGTACCGGTTATCCAGCCGCCTATCATGCGTCTGCTCACTACCAAGCACGAACGTTTGATCCGTATGAAACCACCACGCGTCGTTTCTCATACAGAAAAAGTAATGTTCCCTATCATTGGTTTGTTACTTACTTGTTTTCTGGTTCCGTCGGGTCTGCCTCTATTGGGTATGCTTTTCTTTGGTAACTTATTGAAAGAAAGCGGTGTAACCCGTCGCTTAGCAGAAACTGCCCGCGGTCCGCTGATTGATACCATTACCATCTTATTAGGATTGACAGTAGGTGCTTCCACGCAAGCTTCAGAGTTCCTTACCATTGATTCGATCTTGATTTTCGCGCTGGGTGCATTGTCATTCATCATTGCTACTGCTTCTGGAGTTATCTTCGTGAAGATATTCAACTTGGTATTAGGTAAGGATAACAAAATCAACCCGCTTATCGGTAATGCCGGTGTATCTGCTGTTCCCGACTCGGCACGTATCTCTCAGGTTATTGGTTTGGAATATGATCCTACCAACTACTTGTTGATGCATGCTATGGGTCCCAACGTAGCTGGTGTAATCGGTTCTGCCGTAGCAGCCGGTATTTTACTTGGATTCTTGATGTAATTCATTGAACAACAACAAATAAAATCCTCTTCAACTAATATGTGGAAGAGGATTTTTTATTGATATAGATTAAGAAATGAATGATTTATTATGAATTTTGAATGATTAGTTATATAAGATATGCTGAAAAACATATAAATTTGCCGCCGTAAAACCAAACTAAATTAAACGAAGATGGAAAAGAAAACAGTTAAGTACCATATTCCCCAACACGGAATATATATGTACGCACGTACTAATTCTGGGAAAACTGAACTCATTGTCCTAAACAGCACCAATGCCGAACAAGTGGTGGCTAATAACCACTACCGCATAATGACAAATGACTCAAAAAGCGGTAAAGAACTTATCAGTGGCAAAAAAATTGACCTTACCAAAAATATGACAGTCGGTGCACGTCAATCATTGATTATTGAATTATAATTGTTTTTTAAGGTAAGAAGGTAAAATGAGAAGGTAAGAATAAAGGCGGCTTTATAAAGGGTCGCCTTTATTTATATCTCTTCTACCTCTTTTATTTGCGTGAAACAATTGTCCCTGTAGCTTGATAAGTAGGCATAACCAACATTTCTGCAATCTGCATATATTCTGGTACAGAAGCAGCAAAATAAACAGTTTCCGCAATATCATCTCCCGTCAATGGACGAATACCTTTATATACATTATCCGCCTTTTCCTTATCTCCTCGGAAACGAATAACTGAAAAATTTGTTTCTACCAACCCCGGTTTAATATTAGTCACTCTCAATGGAGTATCAACTAAATCTATACGCAGTCCATCCGATAAAGCTTTCACAGCGGCCTTTGTAGCACAATACACACTACCTCCCGGATAAGCAGCATCTCCGGCAATAGAACCAATATTAATAATATGTCCTCGTTTACGTTCCACCATTCCCGGTACAATCAGGCGTGTCATTGCCAGCAAAGCCTTAACATTAGTATCTATGACAATATCCCACTCATCCAGACTACCTTCCTGTTCTTTATCCGTACCGATAACCAACCCAGCATTATTCACCAGTATATCAATGGATTGCCATTCCTTGGGTAATGATTCCAAAGCAGACGTTGCCGCCTTACGGTCGCGCACGTCAAAAGGAAGCAAATATATTTCCGTACCATATTGCTTTTCTAATTCTTCTTTCAATGCACTCAGTTTATTTACGTTACGAGCATTTAAAATCAAACTTGCTCCCTGTGAAGCAAACTTGCGAGCGCATCCGGCACCGATACCGCTGGAAGCTCCTGTAATAAAAACAATTTTATCCATTTTATTATTTCGATTTATTAAAGAACTTACTGAAAAATAGTATTTGATAGTCTATGGCATTATTCCAATACCTGCCTGTATGCTCGCCCGGACGGATGATAAAGTCATGATTTATTTTCTTCTTCAACAGTTTTTCGTGTACAGCCTTATTCACTTCCAGAAAGAAATCATCACAACCGCAATCTATTATAACAGCCAGATCACCATTTTTTATCTTATCCAACTGATTAATTACCGTATGTTCGTCCCATCTCTGCTTGTTGCTCGCTTCTTCGCCTAATTGCTTCTTCATCTCCCAATTATTGGGAAACGGACGGATATCTAAACCTCCGCTCATACTACCTCCTCCTCCAAAGACATCTTTATGACGGATGGACAACCATAAACTTCCATGACCACCCATACTTAACCCGGTGATAGCACGTCCCCCTCTCTCCACTTTCGTAGTAAAATTCTTATCAATATAGTTCACCAATTCTTTTGATACGAATGTTTCATAACGGTACTCCTTATTCAAAGGGCTGTCCCAATACCAACTGTTCTTCCCGTCCGGACAAACAAAAATGATTCCTTCCTTGTCAGCTATTTGAGGTAATTCCGGTTTTATACCGAGCCACGTTCCCGCATTGCCTCCATATCCGTGAAGCAGATAAAGTACGGGACATTTTTCACCTGCCATGGCTTTATCCGGACAGATGGTAATTACCTGAACCTCCTTATTCATTGCGTCACTATGTACCGACAAAGTATCCACTTTGGCCGCCTGCATTCCCACAGACAAACACCAGCTTCCTATCAAAAAAGCCCAATATCTTTTTTTCATGTATATAAAAAATTACCCGATGTAAAAGTACAATATAATTTGCAATTTAGTTGCATCTTCTTTCCACTATCTTTGTTGCCATAAATAAAAAGAAACAATGAAAAAAATAAAATTAGAATCAGTTTTCAATGAATTCACTTTAATGGGGATAGCTGTATCAGGAGCATTCTATCTAGGAGAATACTGGGAAGGTATTGCCGTTATTCTGTTCTATCTCATAGGTGAATGGTTCCAACACAAAGCTGTACACAAAGCACGCAGCAACATCAAAGCATTATTGGATGTACGTCCCGAAACAGCCACTGTAGTATATAATAACACATATAAAATAACAGCACCGGAAAAAGTACAGCCAGGAGAAACCATTGAAGTAAAAGTTGGAGAAAAAGTATCTCTAGACGGATTTTTACTGGAAGATTCCGCTTCATTTAATACGGCCGCCCTAACCGGAGAAAGTGTTCCCCGGACTCTATATAAACAAGAAGAAGTTTTAGCAGGAATGATCGCTTCAGATAAAGTGGTACGGATCAAAGTAAACAAACCGTATGATCAAAGTACGTTAGCACGTATCCTCACTTTAGTACAAGATGCAGCAGAAAGAAAAGCCCCTGCCGAATTATTTATCCGCCGTTTTGCACGAATTTATACACCGATAGTGACAGGACTGGCGATACTAGTTGTCATACTCCCCTATTTATACTCTCTGATAAAACCTGAATTCATTTTTGTTTTTGATGATTGGTTCTATCGGGCTTTAGTATTCCTAGTCATATCATGTCCTTGCGCATTAGTGGTCAGCATTCCATTAGGATACTTTGGAGGTATTGGTGCCGCATCTCACAAAGGGATTCTTTTCAAAGGGGGTAATTATCTAGATGCCATAACCCAAATAAACACCGTAGTATTCGATAAAACCGGAACACTCACCCAAGGTGTATTCAGTGTTCAGGCAATATCGGCAGCCGAAGGTGTTTCGCAAAAGGAACTGCTTCAACTTATCGCCTCTATAGAGAGTTTCAGCAATCATCCTATCGCAAAAGCCATTGTCAAATATGCGGAAGAACAAAGTATATCTCTTAACTCGTCACTGAGAATCACTGAATTTGCCGGATATGGAATAAAAGCCGTAACAAACGGTAAAGAAGTATATGTAGGAAATACACGGTTATTATCAAAATACGGCATCTCTTTTCCCTATGAAATCAGCAACATGACAGAAACAATCGTGCTATGTGCAATGGAAAACAAATATTTGGGATATCTTTCATTGGCGGATACCCCAAAACCTGATGCTGTACAAGCCATCCGCGAGCTGAAAGACTTAAATATTAATAATATTCAAATATTATCGGGAGATAAACAGACAATTGTTTCTAATTTAGCCGAAAAGATAGGTGTCACACATGCTTTCGGCGATTTACTACCCGAAGGTAAAGTAGCACATTTAGAACAATTAAAAGCAAATTTTGAAAATCGTGTAGCTTTTGTAGGAGACGGTATCAATGATACTCCCGTACTGGCACTCAGCGATGTTGGGATTGCCATGGGTGGTCTAGGCTGTGACGCTGCTATAGAGACTGCGGATGTAGTGATACAAACAGACCAACCCAGTAAAGTAGCGGAAGCTATAAAAATAGGAAAACAGACCCATCGCATTGTATGGCAAAATATATCGATGGCATTCGGAGTGAAATTGTTAGTATTGCTATTAGGAGCCGGCGGAATGGCCACTATGTGGGAAGCTATATTTGCAGATGTAGGCGTAGCTTTACTCGCCATTTTTAATGCAATGAGAATACAGAAATGAAAAGAATAAAATGATTTGACCTATGAATGAAACAATCTATTTAAAAAAATTGGAACAGCGGGAAATCAAACCGACAGCCATACGTCTGCTTATTCTAAAAACCATGATGCAGCACAAAGAAGCATTTTCACTGTTGGATTTGGAAAACGAATTGGATACGGTAGACAAATCAACCATCTACCGCACCATAACCCTTTTTTTAGCCCATCATTTGGTTCATGGCATTGATGACGGCACAGGATCGTTAAAATATGCCGTGTGCAGTAATGATTGCAATTGTGAGGTAGACGATCTCCACACTCACTTTTATTGTGAGAACTGTCATCGCACGTTTTGTATGAAAAGTATCCACGTGCCCATCGTGACACTACCTCCCGGATTCACCGTACAAAGTATCAATTATGTCCTGAAAGGTCTATGCTCGGAATGCTCTCATCAACATGTGTGACTATTGCCAAAAAAGGAAATCAATCCTAAAGCCCATTTTGAAATAATCGAATGCAGGCATCCGAATTTACAGATCGGATGCCATTCATCTAATTGTCAGTTATTCAAAGCTGTAATATCTTCTTGTATAGTGTCCGACCTTTTAATGAACATCCATCAAGAAATGCAGTATTTTTATTTGGGAGCAAGAAACTTCTTACTCAGCCATTTTCTTACGGGCTCATCATACAGTTTCAGACACAGGCAAGCCAAAATGACACTCAAAACAAAAACACCCACAGCTACATACCAAGTTTCTCCCAATGTATAAAGTTTATTCTCAATCAACCATGCGTAGAACAAATACATCAACGGATAATGTACTACATAAACCGGATAGGATATATCTCCCAAGAACTTGCATATCTTTGTAGAGTGCTTATCCGTAGTAGTACCCGACGCCCCCAGCCACACAAGAAAAGGAAAAACCGCAATTACACAAAAAGCTTCATAAATACCATTCATGCAAATCGGCTCCAATCCTTCCAGATAAGGAACCGAGAACAGCGCAATCAGTATAATAGTACATATCCAAAATGCCCCATTCACCTTCATAGGCTTGAAGTTACGCGACATCAACATACCCAACGAGAATGGGAAAAGCATACGCAAGGTTCCACCTAAGAAATTCACTCCGTCGAGTGTCCATCCCACTCCCATATTCCCATAACCAGATACATTGAAAACAGCAAATGACGCTAATGCCATACCCAGCAACACAACCAGCACAGCCAATGCTTTATTAGACAAACGACGAATGAACAACGCATAAAGAATATTACCTATATACTCAAAAAACAGGGACCAGCAAGGTCCGTTCAATGGAAACATCTCACCATTACCACGAACTTCATATCCCACACCCGGCATGGCAGGAATAAAGAATATTGTACAAAGCAAAGACAACATAATCATGGAAATGGCGACATGCGTTCCATCCCATTGCACACAACCTTTAATACAGAACGTAATAGCTCCCAAAACAGCACCCATAATTACCATCGGATGAAGACGGATCAAACGGCGTTTGAAAAAGTCTTTCATAGTGAAATTCTTCCCCCAACGGTCATCATACGCATAACCGATAACAAAACCCGAAAGAATAAAAAAGAAATCCACAGCAAGATACCCGTGGTTGAGAGTCTCGATATTACCGGCACTAGCAAAAGCAAAGCCTTCAAATACATGATACCATATTACCATAAGAGCAGCGACTCCTCTCAATCCATCAAGAAGATCATAATGAGGCTTTGTATCTGTAAATGCTGCAGAAGAGATTTTTTCCATAATAAATTAATAGATTTAATAATTAATTCTTTTTAACCGTTACTAATAATGCTGCAAAGTTACACAACTTAAAGGCTTTTAAATTTGTCCTATGACAAAAAAACAGTAATACATAAATTATTTTTTAGCTCGAAGACGACTAAGTGTGGGAAGTGTTATACCCAAATAAGATGCAATATACCTTAACTTCACCCGTTGGCATATTTGAGGAAACTGTTGTTTAAACTCCTCATATCTTTCTTTTGCAGGCAAAGTCAGCCGTTCTTTGTGAGAACGATGCAAACGCCTGTACTCATTTTGATGAATAATCCTCCCCCAATTAGCCAATTCAATATTAGTCTGAAACAGCTTGGTTAAATCAACTAATGATATTTTGTAAACAACTACATCTTCAAGCGTTTCCACAAATTCCTCGCTCGGCTTATTATAGTACAACTCGTCCATACTGAAAACAATACCTCCTTCCCATGAAAAGGAGGTTGTTATTTCTTCTCCATTTACAAGCCAGAAAGAACGCGTCATTCCTTTTTCTATGAAATAAGCTGATTTACAAAATGTATTCTCCTTTATTAACTGATATTTCTTAGGGAAACGACATAAAATCATACATTTTTTCAGTTCTTGTATCGTATCTTCAGAAACCGGACACAAAGAGAGCATATTATCTATAATGTTTGTCATAAAACCTCAGTCCATTTAAAATACATATAAAAAAACACCAAATATAAACACGAGATATACCTTGTTTTCTTTTCAGCCAAAAGTACAAATATATATTGGAAAACGACATCATTTTTTCCAAATAATCGGAATTTCCAAGACCACCCCATACAAGAATGTCCATATACCTCTTTTATTTATTACTTTTTGTTCAAATTACAAAGATAAAGCATTCAAATGCCAATCAAGCTTTTAAAACTTCCCATTGCTTAATGCACCACTCTAAAAGAATTGCAATAGCCTTCAAATCACTTTTCATATAATCTATCAGAAATTTCATACCAAGAAAATCCAAAAGAAATACCAAAGAATTGAACATTTTTTATGAAAAACAGCCCTTGACAGATTGGCAGATGCAGGCTATTTTTGCATTTTAACAATTATAACCCTTAAAACAAAAAAATATTTACTTTGCAGTATGAAGTATCTATTATCAGAAGAGTAAAATCTTAATTAATAATCTGCTACTGCTTTAACCAACAAGTCCAATCACATGAAAAAAATTATAACATTACTTTTAATATTGTTGTTTACCACAAAAAGCACTTTCTCCCAATCACCAAACAATATAGAGAAGTTCACCGTAGTCTGTGTAAATGATAAAGATAGTATTTTAAACAAAATAAAAATGTCTACTCCCCAATTCTACAACATCGGAAAAGGTAAACGTATAGAGATAAAAGTATGCAATGAAGACAGCATACAAATAAGAAGAGTACGCTGTCTTTTATATTATTCCAACTCCGGCAAGAAAGAATGTATAGGAAAAATATGGATTTCCCCTCTCATTGGCTACGAAACCTGCTATTTTTGTATGAACGTGGATATCCCCCTAACAAAAGACGAATGGCATAAACTAACTTTCCGAATAAAGAGAGGAAAAAATTATAAGGATTACAAATTCTTGAAACAACAAGTACAAGAAGAAAATATTTGATAAGAAAAGAGATATTGACAAGAAGAAAAACAGGAAGAATTGTTTTTATTTTAAGTTTCAGCTTTAAAATAAACCAAGATTTATTTTATACCATTCTGATTATCCTTATATTTGTCTTTTGATAATAAAATTATGCAATCTATTAATTTACAAAAACAATGAGCTATATCCAAAACAATCTACAAGCTGGTGAAGAAATAAAATACAAAGCAGATATTCACTGGTATATATTTGCATATCCGGTAATACTACTATTATTAAGCGTTTTCTTTTCTTCTGCACAAACCGGATTTTTCCATTATGTTAGCTTATTTCTATTATTGTCCGGATTATTCCAATTGATAAAAAGAATTCTTCTTAAGATGGGCACTGAATATGTTGTCACAAACAAGAAAGTCATTCTAAAATCCGGTATTTTAAGCCGGGATGCCCTTGAATTGGTTTTAAACAAATGCGAAGGGATACGGATTAATCAAAGCCTCATGGGACGTATGCTCGGTTTTGGTTCTATTGTAGTTACTACAGGCGGGGTCACCAACAAATTTGACTTTATCACCAATCCTATAAAGTTCAGAAACGAAATCAATGCGCAGATTCAATAAATGAAAAGCATTTAAAGAATACAAAGGGGGCGGATATAAAAGCTTTTATACACAAAACTGTAATGGAACTCCTCTGTTAGGATAATATAATCTGCACTTAGGTTTAAGTATTGTATTAAAGGTAATCAGGAATACCAAAAGAATGTTTTAATATGTTTATTGAGAATCCTTATCAATGGGGAGTGTCGTATGACTATGCTTTACCCTTGTCAGAAAACACGCTTTTGCACATACATTCACACGGGGCTATACATACGTACAAGCTTATGCGTATGTATGTAAAACGCTTTAGTCCAGAATGAAATTCCATATCAAAGACAAGGACGTTTTTTAAAAAGATCAAGAGCTTTTCAAGAAAGATAACCGCCTTTTTTTTAAAGAACAAGAGTTTTTTTTAAAATGTCTTGCTCTTTTTTTATCGCTGCCGGGAATTCGTAAGCTATCATTCCGTGGAAGTGTCTCCCCCCTTCATGCGCATTCTTACGAGAAAAAAGCTTGAAAACGCTCTACTTTATACCAAGCTGGAACGGTCTATAAAAAGAGAATATATAGCTGACAGCAAGCATATTATGTAAAAATCAACCTCAAAACATAGTGAGGGCATGAGAGTATAAGTGAAAGCAAATATTTTTACTATTGTCATATAAGTCATTTATAATTAACCTATTATACATGCAGTGAGGGCATGAGGGCATAAATACCCCCGAACTTTCTAGTGAGAAAGATAATACGTCAAGGACACTTTCCGAAATTGATCAGAGAACAAAATGATCTTTATAAAAGCTAAAGTCCGTTGCAGGTGAGTCTGGATATACTTAGATAAAATAATAAAAACACCCAATCTTTCTATATGTAAGATTGGGTGTTTTTATTATAACTCATTGATTTTCAATACTTATTGCGGAGAGACAGGGAACGATTAAGATTCATTTCCCCTACTCATTATCAGCATCTTACCAGAAGCCTCTACTCCTATGACACCGAATAATTCACCGCGTATATGCTGCAACTTTCTTCCTGTTACACTCTTACTTACTTTTACAAAAGTAGCAAAAAAATAACATAAATACAAATTATACACTTTATTTAACGAACATAACTTCTATAATTTTCTTCCAATAACAATTGCAATTTTGAAAGAGGATAAAGAAACTTACCACCTATAGCAGTATAAGCTATCCCTTTTTCATCACGTAACTTTTGCAGAGTTCTGCTTGATATATGCAACATGCCACATACCTGTTCACCAGTCATATAGACCTCATTGGCTATAGGAACGGTCAAATCCTGAATTGCAAAAATCTCCTTAGAACATTTTTTGAGCATCTCCATCATCATGATATACTCTTCTGACTGTTTTGTGATCACCCCATCCATATTTTATTTGTCTTTTTGAACTAGTATTCTAGCCAGATCACTTTCCTTATACATATATTTTCCACCGATGAAAGAACACGGAATAATACCATGCTCCCTATAACTTTGCAAACTCCGCTTGGAGATATTCAAAACCAGACAGACTTCCTGGGCATCCATTCATTTTTCCTTTTCAACAGATCCAAATTTCTTTTTAACGGCTTCAATCTGTGTAGATAAATCCTCAACCTGCTGTTTCAACCGCAAATACGCATTTTTTTCAATTACAACTAATTCCATAACAAATCTGATTTATAATTTTACTATTTGTGAAGCAAAGTAAAGCACATTTCTATATCAGGAAAAGCCTCCGGAATCAAAGTCACCCATTGGCGTACATTGTCCCCCAAAAACATACCAGATAGTATTATCATGCAATTTCTTTTCTCCATATTTACTCAAAACAAAAACTTTCAGAAGCCCAATATAGAAGTGAAAGGTGCACCACTTGCATCCGCCGATAATGCTCCTTCTAACCCTGCTTGTCTTCCGTTATCCTCTACACCTTTATACTTTTACTGTTCCGTAAAACTTCTTTTTCCTTAATCTCCACTTTCTGCCGTATATTTGAGAAATGCTCACGCAACAGTTTTCCGGCCAGTTTCTTCGCCTTCTCCTGCATCTCGTCATACACATCCCATCTGTCCCGACTCAGCAGCTTGTTTTCAATTCTTTCAAATTTCTCATGAAAACTGAAATTGTCCGGATACTCGTCTATCAGTCCGTCCCTCGGATAACCCTTGTCCATGATATACAGCAATGTCATCCGGTCATAGTTATCCATGCTCCGAGCTAAACCAAGCCCCTTCTCATTATCCGTCAGCCGGGCATAATTCTCCCATGTGGGTGAAAGGTCATACTCCTCTTTGTCCGTAACACTTTTCAAAGCCGATTTATCCAGAAAGGCATCTACCGGAATCTTCTCCATTGGTAGCAGACTGTCATAATTATCATAACAGCGGTTTATTTTCCCCGCCATCAGCGAAGGCCATCCCCGAAGCTCATATACCGTCAGCGACTTGCCTTCAAAGTCCGGCTCAAAGAAACGCCTCTCGATATTCGCCTCCATAAAGGCTCCATATTGGTGGTTTCCCTTATAATCCCGGCTGAAAAGCAATACCCCCTTGTCTATTTCAACACCCGTATAAAATTTGTTCCCGTGTTCCAAGTCATCCAACATATCCGCCACCGCTATGGGTGATGACTTTATTTCTTTCCACATTTTCGGCGTGAGCCAGCGGGTATAAGTCTCATCCTTCGAAAACGGGTCTATTTCATTTCACAGGCAATACACTACTTCTGACAGACGTTGGTATCTCTGTAAAATGATCCCATGCTCGTCCATCGCCTTTTCCAGCCTTTTCAGGTAATCCTCATTGTTTCCTTCCTGCAAGGGAGGTACGATACCCATATCGGGCACATTATAATACATCAGGCCCATAGCCGGCATTTCCTCGCTTTTCAATGCCTTTTCCACATCCTTCTGCATGAACTCCTGAAAACCTTCCTCACCCGTACCTTTCATGCTGATATGTACGGGATTGAAAAATTTGTCCACAGTTATATATACGCTGCCACCTTTTATCGTTCCGTTCTGTTCATTTTCCATATATTAAAGAATTAAATGTTTATACCCTGTCCTTTCTTTTTAAACGGTATCCTTGTTTTCACTTCCGTCTCCGGGAACCTAGCATTATCCGGTCGTGTAACCAGCAGTGAGACAATCCGTTCCTGTTCCTTTGAGAGTGGCGCACGCATCAGTTGCAAGTTTCTCAGCCGGTTAAAGTTTCTCAGTGTAGGTGCCATGTCACACCGTTTCGTACAAATCCCGTATCGGAGTATATCCGGCGAAGCTGTCTTGCAGTCCCCGATTTTCGCCCGAAATTCTGCATCCAACGGTGCCACCTCATGGAACCTCAATTCCTCCGGCTTTCGTTTCCCGTCGAAAAAGTATCCGGTCAAATCGTTTAGAAACTCTTCCAATGCCTTGTCCCCTTTGTCCGTTTTTCCCAACAGCAACACCTTCTGTCCGTATTCCACTGCCGTACATGTAGGAAAAACGGCCAGTCCGTTCCTTATCACATCCCCATCCATTCCGAAACGGTGCCCCAACCGCTTGTAGTCATCATTCTCCAATAAGACCGTATGTTCCGCCGATGACGACAGTTGTACGATACCCCTTTCCTCACAGAATGCCGCGTCCCGCAGTCTTACCACACCCGAAGGATGAATCCTTTCCCGTTCCAATACCGGCGTGAGTCGTTCCAGATAATTCGCATTATCCGTTCCGAGTATGGGGGGAATCAGACTTTTGTCTCTGAAGTCGAAACGGAACATTCAGTGGTCGGGTACAAATTCCCTGCTTGCAGTATGAAACCGTACGTTGTTGCTGATATATCGGGAGAATCCTTCTTCTCCCTGTCCCCGCATACTTAAATAAACGGGGCGGTAAAAAGCATCCAGCGTCATATACAGACTGCCGCTTTCTACCGCTTGCATTTTCTTTTCTTCCATAAATTCTATATGATTAGTTGTTTCTTTTCCTTTTTATCCGGAGTAATGGAGGCCACATGCTTTGCCTGCCGTTGACCGTTACCCCGTTTCTGCGCAGGAACTTCCCGTATGGGGGCTGTATCGAATGATTTACCTGTCTTTTGTTCTTTAGAACGCTGATAAGAAGCAGTTTGCATTCTTTCTGTTTTTTCCATCCGGTTGATACTTCCGCCCAACTTAAATTCCCCGTCCGTTATATGGAACTCCGATTGCAGAATATCCCTTGCCATTACCTTCGCTTCCGTCTGCAAGGCCGCATAGCCGAAATCATGCGACGACATTGGCGCCGATTGCCGTGCCTTGATGCTGTCACCCAACTTTTCAGCCAAATCTCGGAACTCATACTCATAACTGAACGGATGAAAATAGTCTGCCGCCACATGACCGACATATCCGTTTTCCGAAATATAAAGCAGAGAGGCCACGTCATAATTACGTGGCGAAATACCCAGATTGAAGTCCTTCGTCAACCGGTCAAAGTTACTGTAATCCGGTCTTAAATCGTATTTGTCCGTACAGACGGCACCTTCCAGCATTTCTTTTCCAGCCAGTTTCTCAGAAGTAAAGCTGAACTCCGATTTACGCAGTTGCATATCGGCACTGCGCAAATCGCTTTTCGCCAGTTTGTCGATGCAGTTGTCCGCCAGTTCCACCACTTGTCGGGAAGGTGTCTCTATCTCATACAGTTTCAATGTTTCCGCCCCTTTGGTCATATTGAAAAATCCATCCGCCAGATATTGCAGATAGCTGTTGCGAGCTTTCATACCCTTTTCGTTGTCCGAGAAGAACAATACGCCCTCATCCGTCGCCACGGCATACACTCGCCACTTTTCGCCCGACAGTTTTTCATTGTTCCAGCCTTCCGCCTCGTTATGCCGGATAAACTCTTTATATTGCTTGTCTTTTTGCAGTGCTGTGGATGATGCCCGGCGGCTGAACAGTTTCAACCCCGTTTTCAGCGTATAGGCCGCATCCCTCAAAGGAATCCGCCTTCCCGTCACTGCCTTGTGTCTATGGATAGCCGGAACCAGAGTATGAAAATACCAGTTCGCCAGTTCTCCCCGTCGGGAAGGTATCTTCCCTTTATCTGCGAAATCTGCTTTTAGAATCGTTCAGCCGGGTAGGTAGCCCCGTTTGTCGAAGCTCTTCACCATCTTCCCGATATAATCCTCATACGCTTTCGGTGTGGCATCACCCGTGTGTACATCCACCGGGGTATTTTTTTCGTCCAGCGTGATGAACACGCTCCCTGGCCCTTCCGCTGTCTGCCCCGATAAACGGGTTATCCAGCGGGTTGTCCAATCTTTCAGTAATCCCATAATCTTGATTTGTTTACAGAAGTTTTATAGATGCAAAGAAAGCGCTTTGACCGTCAATCTGCAACACGGCGGACACACAAGTCACCTTTTGGCGGCTGTTGGCGTGCAAACTTTACGCCAGCCGTTCGTCCAACATCTTGATATAGCTTTTGCGAATAGAGTCAATAAAAGGAGTGGAAACCGTACAGCGATCAAACACCTTTCCCCGCTTGGTGTATAAGGCATTTATTTTCAAATTAAAAGCATCCTCGAATACTCTGATGACATCTACAACAGTAAGTTTCTTCCCTTCTGCGCAGTCCACAACCCCAGCAGCCATCAATGCGGCCACTAATTCTATCAGGTCATTATCCGTACCGTTCCAGCGAAGTGTTGATTTCCGTTTATTACCCTGCCGGTGAATTTCCATTTTCATACTGGCGTCACCTGCATGATAACGGAAATAATCTTTCGTTATTTCTATCTCCGTTTCCAATAATGAAAGAGTCTTGCTGATAAACACATCGTAGAGTATATGTCGTCCTCCTTCCATGACGTTACAAGTCTGTTGCATAAAAGAAAGTTCTATTTTTGTGTAGTTCAACCGTCTTAGTAGCTTCATTCTATCCTCATCTTGCGACAGTTCGGCAAGCTGATTTGCGAAATCGTCATAGGCGGCAGGTAAATCTTCCGACATAAGTTCAGAGCCTGTCATGTAAGAGGTGAACATATTGAATAGAAGAGTATTTGTCAATGTTCTCATGGCATTAAAATTTAAAGTTTAAAACTGTCCGGTTTTCACCATCACTTGTCATAACCATAAAGGACAAGTGATATGCCACAGAAAAGCTAATACATTAATGTATTGATAACTAATATATTAAAATTTGCTATCTCCAAAACGTGTCTGCATTTATTATCTCCATCAGACACAATGTGTTCAGAATTATGGACACATTCAGTTTAAACCGTATTTTTTCAGTTTCAAATAAAGCGTGCTCCGGGATATACCCAACAGTCGGGCGGCAGCTTTCCGATCATTACCCGTAGTTTCCAATGCTTTCACTATCGCTTCCAATTCCGTACGCTCCATATCCAGCCGGTAATCATCCGATGGTTTTATCTCTACCGGAAGGTTGATGTCTTTAAGTGTAATCCATTCATCCTGCGCCAATACACACGCACGCCTCACCACGCTTTTTAACTCACGGATATTGCCCGGCCATGAATAAGCCCTAAAAGCCTTCCTTACGTCCATGTCAAATTCCTTCACTTTCTTTCCCAATTCCTCGTTCGCATAGGAAAGAAAGAATCCGGCCAACGGAATAATATCATCCGTACACTCTCTCAATGACGGAACATGAAGCGGAAATTCGTTCAACCGATGGAACAAGTCTTCCCTGAACCGCCCCTCACTTATAGCCCGTTCTAAATCCTCATTGGTGGCTGTAAGCAGTCGTATGTCCGCTTGTATTTCTTCCTTTCCACCAAGAGGCCTATAACGTTTCTCCTGCAAGGCACGTAATAGTAATACCTGAGTTTCCATGTTCAGATTACCAATTTCATCCAGGAACAATGTCCCATGATTGGCGGCAGTAAACATGCCGGTTTTATCTTCAGTTGCTCCCGTAAAAGTACCTTTTTTATGTCCAAACAATTCCGATGCGGCCAGCTCCCGTGGTAATGCCCCACAATCCACCGCTACAAAAGGAGCGTCTGAACGTCCGCCAAGTGCATGGATCCGTCGCGCCACCCATTCCTTACCTGTGCCCGATGCGCCACGTATCAATACGGATAAGCTGTCTGCGGGAGCTACCAAACGAACCATCTCCTGAAGTTTTACTGCCAATGGACTTTTACAGACATAAAAAGTCTGCTCCGGATTTCTCCTTTTCTCCCTGCGTTCCAACAGTTCACGGATGACGTCAAGTACTTTTTCTGTTTGTATGGGTTTGGGGAGATAATTGTCGGCCCCTTTCTTTACAGCTTCGACAGCACCAGGTATATCTCCATATCCTGTCATGATTAGAAAAGGCATACGATACCCATGTACCCTCATCCATTCAAGCAATTCCACACCATTACAATCACCAAGGCGGAAATCCGACAAGACCAGATCTACTTCGTGACCGCTTAGAAATTCTTTTGCGGAATTTACTGACAGCACGTAACGGGCATCCATCCCGTTTTTTACCAACCAGTTGGCGGTAGTACGTGCATATATCCGGTCATCTTCTACTACCAATATGGTTTTCATCCGGTTCATACTTTAATTCTTTCGCTTTTTTTACGGCCTGTTCCACCGCTCCCATCAGTCTTTTAATACGGGCATCCAATTCCTTACACCATTTTTCAGAGGATAGTGAAGCCATCTCTTCCAGTTCATTCAAGGGTACATTGATACGAATCATCCCCCATAATGGAGCAGCTTTGTGTATGATATGCCTCAATTGCATATAATTTGCCGTTTCCAAAGCGTCCTGCATTTCAGAGAGTTCCTTTTCCGTGTCCTCTATGAACATATCCAACAGTTCCATCGCATTTTCTTCCCCTTCCATGATAGTTGTAAAATTCGTCCTGTCTATACATGAAGTAACCGAGACTAATTCTCTTTGCGAGAAAGGCTTATATAGGCAGTTCACAAAACCTGCATTTATAAAATACTCCGGATTTTTGTCCGCTTGTGCGGTTACCGCCAATACGGGAAGTGTCTTTGCTTGTCCGAGGTTGCTACCCCGGAGCAAGGTCAGTACCCCGTAACCGTCCATTTCCGACATTCTCATATCCGTCAATACCAGGTCATAACGATTGCGGCGTAATGCCTCAATCAGTTCACTTACATTCAGGCAACAATCACATTTCACCCCATGACGTACATACATTTTTTGGATTACTTCAAGTTGCATCCGGTCATCATCTATTGCCAGTACTCTCATTCCTGAAAGAACGCCACATGCCAAAGAAATCTTTGTAGTGCCAGTCTTTCCGTTTGTCTCACGCAAAGGCAGACATACCTCGAATGTGCTTCCATGTCCCGGCGTGCTTTGAACATGAATAGTTCCCTTCAGCAATGCCACCAATTTATATGTTATTGCCAATCCCAGTCCGAAGCCTTCTTCCGCATTTGGCGCTTTACCTCGTTCAAAAGCGGTGAATATCTGTTCCTGACTTTCCTTATCAATACCTATACCCGTATCTCTAATGAAGAAGGATAGCTTTCCGACCCGGTATTGTGCACCTACTTGTATATATCCGGCACTGGTAAACTTTACTGCATTTGAGATCAGATTATTGAGTATTTGCACCAACCGCCCACAATCCCCCTCAACAAGTATATCAGAATCTATCACTTTTATTACCAAGTCCAACCCTTTCTTTTCCGCTACCGATAAGAATGAGTGGACAGCATTTTCAATTGTCCGCCCCAAATGAAAGATTTCTTTTTCCGGCTGTTCTTTTTCCGCTTCCAGCCTGTAATAATACAGCAGGTTATTTGCCAACCCAATGACATGGCGAGAGGCATGCAGGATATTCATTGCATACCCTTTGCTCTGTTCCGGACTTTTTTCATCTTGTAATAATTCTGCATATTCGCTGATAGTACCGAGCGGTGCACGCAAGTCATGGCTTACTGTCAGTATAAGATTACGGCGCGCGGCCAACAGTTCACGATTCCGACAATCAGACGCTTCCAGTTTCAGCCGATATTCCTGCCTCTTTCTTATGTCCTGATGAATAAAAAGGTAAAATATCACTATTAGCAGGATGGCGATAGCGGCTATAAACAGAATGATACGAAATGATTGCTCCCTTGATGCGGTAATTTCCTCTATTTCTTTTTCCGCTTGCTTGATAACGACTTGTTCAAACTCACCAATAAGTGTGTTTATTTGTGAATTCAGTTCTGTGTTACGCCATTGCAAACTGTCGGAGTAAGTGACCAGCCTGTTCCAATAGTCAGTATATTGTATATACATTTCTTTTTGCAGGGAATAAAGTTCCCTGGTTATTTGTTGAGATACGGACTGTTGTTTCGTTTTTTCCTTTTGGTATGCATAAGCAGATTTGTCTTCTTTCTTTTTAAACAACCCAAGGAAACCACTCCGTTTTTTCTTCACCTTTTCTGATTTGCCCGGTAGCAATGGAATATGCATTTGTAAAGCGACAGCAGGTATTCTCCGTTGGAACAGACTGTCAGAGCGTAGTAAATCCGAAAGTGTATTCATCACTCCGAGCAACAGTGCCTCTTTTTCTTGTAAGAGCGAAGATATTGTGTCGATTTGTGCATGTTGTATGTCCGATGGATAGTATCGTTTCAGTCCGTTCAAAGCGGTGGTAGCTATTTCACGCTTCATCCGGTATTCATTGAATTTGTCCCTGTCACGTAATAGCAGGAAATCATCAGAAAAGGAGAAGTCAAGCAGCTTTTCAAAAGTTCGGTTCACAGCTTCTCTTTTTTGCCTGATAAGTAATTCGCCACTGTTCAACATTTCCATCTTCTGATGTTCCAGCCACACAAGAGAAACAATGATAGTAAGGAATATGAGTAACAACACATATCCGACAATAATTTTTAACCGGAGAGATACCGACGAGTTATTTATTTGCATTTGTTCTGTTTTCATTCTAATTATGCCATGATATGCGTTTTGTTTAAAGTAAAATCTGTGATTTTGACTATAGTTCCATTCTGGTATCAGATAAAATCAATACTCAAAGCGGAAAAATATTCTTTTTGGACAGTAAGGTCTTAGTACCATAGTTTGTATCCCTACATCAATTTTTATATTCTTATTTCCCTCCTAATGCATGATATAATTTAATTACTCCTTGTATCTTACCAAATATATTCTGCACTTGAGTCTGTTCGGCATCAAAAAGTGATTGCTGGACAGTAAGCACTTCCAAATAGGTTGCGCCGGAATGACACATCAGCAGTGCTGTCTTCCGTACAGCTTCGTTCAAAACAGAAACGTGACTTTCACCAATTTCAATTTGCGATTTTGCCGTCTGCCATGCGGTCAAAGCATCGTTTACCTCTTTTCCTGCATTCAGCAATGATTGCTGGAACAACAGTTTGGCTTCTTCCTGACGGCTTTTGGCTATCTTCAAGTTGGCGATATTCGCACCCCGGTTGAATAACGGCTGTGTCAGGGAACCGATGGCATTGAGCAACCATTGTCCGGGATTAGTGATTACACCTCCACCGTTATTAGTCCATCCAAGTGTTCCCGAAAGGGTGATATTGGGATAGAATGTGGCACGTGCAGCATTGGTAGTGTAGAACGCCTGCACCAGTTCCATTTCTGCCTGACGCACATCGGGACGGTTGGAAAGCAACTGCAAGGGGACTCCGATAGAGACAGTATCGGGGAAAGCTGCTTCGGTCAGGTTACTTCGTTCAATCGAGTGTGACGGCATGGCAAGTATTGCAGACAAGGCGTTTTCAGTTTCGGAGATACTCTTGCGAATGGATAATAGGGATGATTCGAGCTGCATCACGTTCGCTTTTGCCTGTAATACACCGGCTTCATTTGATTTTCCAGCTTTTTTCAATGCTTCGAGAGTACGTACGGTAGTCTGCCAGTTCTCAAGGGTACGGTTGCTTATTGCCATTTGCGCGTCAAGCATGGCAAGGGTATAGTAACTGTCTGCAATAGTGGCGACAAGCTGTGTCTGTACGGCTTGCCGATAATCACGACTTCCTTGTAAGGCGGCAGCGGCACCACGTTTTGCAGCTGTGAATCTGCCGAAGATGTCCAGTTCCCAACTTGCTGATGCTCCTACATTATATGTCTTTGCCGTTGATCCATCGTGCCTGCTGACATTACCTTCGGCATTCAGCTCGAGTGATGGGAGATACGACAGTTTGGTCGTTAGCAAGGTGGCTTCTGCCGCTTCCACCCGTAGCCGTGCCACATTGAGGTCTGTGTTTCGTTCAAGTCCTATTTCAATCAAGGACTGAAGTTTCGGGTCGGTAAACATCTCCCGCCACGATAGGGAGGCCAGAGTGGTGGTATCGACGTCTGCCGGTAGGTTTCTATACAGATCCTCCATCGAGAGGTCAGGGCGATGATACCGGCTGTATGTGCCACAGCCGGTAAACATCCATCCTGACAATATAATATATATTACTGTCTTCTTCATTTAATTATGCTTAACACGTTCTTGGATATATTGGAATACAATAAACAATGACGGCACAAGGAACAACAGAGCCAAAGTACCTACAATCATTCCGCCGATTACACCTGTAGCAAGCGAACGGCTGCCATTGGCACCCACCCCGTGAGCCAGCATCAGCGGTATAAGACCGAACACCATAGACAAGACGGTCATCAGTATGGGGCGCAGACGGACTTTTGCCGCACTGTATGCCGACTGTGCCAGCGTCATGCCTTCCGACCGCCGCTTGCCGGCATATTCGGTAAGTAGGATTGCGGTCTTGGCAAGCAGGCCGATAATCATGATTAGTCCGGTCTGCATGTAGATATTGTTCTCCAGACCGAAGAGCCACGCAAACAGGAAACTGCCCATCAATCCGCAAGGCACTGACAATAGGATCGCAAAGGGGATAAACACGCTTTCGTACAAAGCGCACAGAATCAGATAGACCAGAACCATGCAGAGCAGGAATATAAGCGTGGCATTGTTGGTTGTCTTGCTTTCCTCTCGCGAGATACCGCCGAACTCGTAGGTGTAATTTGCCGGAAGTACTTCGCGTGCCGTCTCGCCGATGGCTTCGAGCACCTGCCCTGAACTGTAACCTTGAGCCGGGGAACCGCTAATCGAGATGGCGTTGAACAGGTTGAAACGGGTGAGGTCTGACGGACCGTTGGTCTTGGTCAGGCGCACGAACCGGCTTAATGGCGACATGCCGCTATCGGAGGTGCGCACATACATGTGGTGAAGGGATTCCGCATTCACACGGTATTCCGCCGGGGCCTGCATGGTCACATGATAGAGTTTGGAGAACCGGTTGAAGTCGGAAACATATTGTCCGGTATAATAGCCCGACAAGGTGGAAAGCACGTCTGCGGGCGACACACCCGACTGTTCGCATTTCGCGGCATCAATATCCACCCAGTATTGCGGATAGTCCGTGGCAAAGGAGGAATAGACTTCACCTATTTCGGGTCGCTGCGACAAGGCTTCGACAAACTTGTCCGCCTCTTCCTTGAAAGCGGCGATGTTTCCGCCTGCCTTGTCCTGCAAATAAAGCTCGAAACCGTTTCCCATGCCGTACCCGGCAATCATCGGAGGCGACATGGCAAACACCGTGGCATCGGGGATGTCCGAGGTGGCGGCATAAATCTTTCCGATGACGTCATTGACCGACTGCCCCTCTCCCTTACGCTGCTCCCAGTCTTTGAGTGTCACGAAATACATCGCCTGCGAGGGACCGGAACCGCTGAAAGAGAAACCGGTCACCGCACCGCTGTATTCAATCTCACCGATGCTGTCGAGACGGCTGTTGATACGCTCCATGACCTTACTTGTCTGAGCCATTGACGTGCCGGGCTTCGTATTCATGCTCACCATGACCGTCCCGGTATCCTCTTCGGGAATAAGTCCCGTCTTTGTGATATTGACCAGCAGCACCAGCAATCCGAAAGAGACGCCTATAATGCTCCACAACAGCCTTCGGCGGTGGATAATGAACATCACCCCACGCACATAGCGTCGGCTCAGACGGTCGAAAACGGCATTGAACGCTTTTCGGAAACGGGCTGCAAAATTGTTCTTGGTGTTGCCGTGCTCGTCAATATAGGGTTTCAGCAACAGTGCGCAAAGTGCCGGTGAGAGTGTGAAGGCATTGATTGCCGAGATACCCACGGCAACAGCCATCGTAATACCGAACTGCGTATAGAAAGCTCCCGAAGTTCCGCCCATCATGGCAACAGGGAAAAACACTGCCATAAAGATGATGGTAGAGGTAAGTATTGCCGATGATACCCCCTTCATGGCATCATCGGCAGCAAGAACCGCCGACTGATAGCCTTCGTCGAACTTCGCCTGCACCGCTTCCACCACCACAATGGCATCATCGACCACGGTTCCGATGGCAAGCACAAGCGCGAACAGGGTGAGCAGGTTGATGGAGAATCCGATCATGGACATCACAGCAAATGTGCCGATGATGGAAACGAAGATGGATATGGTAGGGATAAGCGTTGATTTGATATCCTGCAAGAACACATACACCACTACGATAACCAAAAGTATCGCTTCCAGCAAGGTACGGAGGACCGAGTGGATGGAGGCATACAGGAACTTGTTGGTATCGGTAAGCACCACGAATTCCGTTCCTTCGGGCAAGTCCCTGCTGAGGTCGTCAAGCACTTCATGAATCTCCTTGATGGTGCTCGACGCATTGGATCCGGCTTTCTGGTTGATGAGCATCATGGCTGCCGGATGTCCGTTCACCTCGGAGGAGTAGTTGTAGGATTCATCGCCCAGTTCCACATCGGCAACCTCTTTCAACCGAAGCACATTGCCGCCCGGTAGTGACTTGACGACCAACTCACCGAACTCTTCCGCGCCGGACAAGCGTCCGCGGTATTTCATCGTGTATTCATTGGCGGTAGGATGATTGGCACCGAAGGAGCCGGTGGCGGCCTCGATGTTCTGTCGTGCGAGTACGGCGGATATGTCGTCGGGGATAAGCCCGTATTGCGCCATCTTGTCGGGTCTCAGCCAAAGTCGCATGCTGTAGTTGGAACCGAACAGCTGTGCCTTTCCCACGCCGCTGATACGTTTCAGCCTCGGCTCGACATTGATTTTCACGTAATTGTTCAGGAAGGTCTGGTCGAAGCGGTCATCGGGCGAATAGAGCGCGAAAGTCATCAGTTCGGCGTTCTGCTGCTTTTCGGTGGTGACACCGGTCTTGGTGGCTTCCGCCGGAAGCTGGCTCAACGCGCCGTTCACGCGGTTCTGCACGTTTACCGCCGCCATGTCCGCGTTGGTTCCCTGCTTGAAATAGATGTTGATGGAAGCATCCCCCGTATTCGATGCCGTGGAAGTCATATAGGTCATGTCTTCCACGCCGTTGATGGCTTCTTCCAGAGGGGTTATCACTGCCTTCTGCACGGTTTCAGCGTTTGCGCCCGGATAGGTTGCAAATACGTTGATGGTCGGAGGTGCGATGTCGGGGTATTGTTCCACCGGCAAGGAAAGCATGGAAATCATGCCCAACAGTACAATCACCACCGAGATAACGCCCGAAAACACCGGGCGGTCTATAAAAAATCGCAGGTTCATTTCGGTTCGTTTTTAGGGGTTATACTCATGCCTTCTCTCACCAGCCCCACGCCTTCGGCGACAATGGTGTCACCGACCGAGAGCCCTTCTCTTACGATAAACCGGTTGCCGTCGTTCAGGCGGTCCACCGTGAGATAGGCGGCTTCCGCCTGTCCGTTTTTCAGACGGTAAGCGATAATCTTGTCTTGCAGTTCCACGGTGGCGGTCATGGGGATGGTTACAGCCTCCGTTTTCGGATTTTGAAGGATGACATTGCCGATGCTGCCACTCAACAGTTCGCGGTCGGGATTGGGGAACAGGGCTTTGATTTGTACCGTTCCGGTAACAGGGTCCACCACACCGCTTACGGTTTCAATACGTCCTTTCGCCTTGTACAGGCTGCCGTCGTTGAGTTGCAGACCCACTTCCGGCGTCCCGGCTATCATGCTGTCAATCGAGCCATAGCGAGCCGAATATCGCCGTAGTATATTCTCCGAAATGGAGAAATAGGCATACATCTCCGCATTGTCGGACACGACCGTGAAAGGCTGCGCCATATTGGGACCGACAAGCGCACCGACACGATAGGGCAATGTGCCTACTACTCCGTGGCTTGGGCTTTTGATTTCCGTATAGGAGAGATTGTTGCGTGCATCCGATTCTTGTGCCTTTGCCTGTTCGAGTTCGGCAAGTGCCACTGCCAGTTGGTTCCGTGCGAGAGAAAGCTCGTAGTCGGATATGACCTTCTCGTCAAACAATGCCTGCTTGCCCCGCAGCTCGATTCTTGCCGTTTCCACTTTTGCCTGTGCCGCGCTGACATTGGCCTGCGCCGTGCGTAATGCCGCCCGATAGGGCACTTGGTCAATTACTGCCAATACTTGACCGGTCTTCACCCGTTCACCCTCTTCCACGCACAGCCGGATAATGCGCCCGGATATTTGCGGCATGATGTCCACATCCTGCCGTCCGCGTATGGCGGCGGAATAGGACTCGGAGATTTCCACCGGACTTGTCGCGACCTTTATGACCCGATAACTCTGCACCGCATCCTGCTTGCCGTCCGCCTGCCTGCATCCGGTCGCCAGGAACAGCACGAGGGCAAATGCGGCGAAATTCGTGATAATGAATTGCTTGTTCATATTTTCTTCTTGTTTTGTATTAATTCATAATAGGTTTGGTGTGTCACCACTGACGGATGGTATTCCACTCTTTTTCGAGAATGGCATAAACACAGGTATCTTCATATTTGGGGGAGCCGTCAGGATTGTTTACGAATGTCACAAACTCTTTGAAACATCCTTCGCGGCGCATACCAAGGCGTTCGCATAAGCGTTTGGAACGGATATTGTCATCTTCCACAAACCCATAGATACGCCGTGCGCCCGCCTCCCGAAAAAGATAATCCAACAATCTGGTAGCCGCTTCACAAGCGAATCCTTTGCCTTCAAAACTTTTGTTGAAATGCCACCCCACATTATAAGTGTCTTCATTCTCACGCAAAGCGAACACGTCACCGATAATAAAGTCATCTTTTTTCAGACTCACCGCATAGCGCAGCATGTCTTTCGGGGAATACTGCATATATGCCCATGCCGCCTCTCTGGAACAAAGGCGGTCTCCGGCAAAGCAATTCACACGCGGATGGGAAAGATACTCCAACAACCCTTCGGCATCCTTCTGTTTGAAATTCCGAATGATAATTCGTTCGGTTTCGATATATATTTCCTTTTGCTCCATGTCTTGTGGGATTATTTGCAAAACGTACCAATCAAAAGCGACAAAGCGATTGCAATGAACATATCTATTGATAGTCGTTTAATCGTTTCGATAATCATGTTATTTATTTTTTTAGGTGCAAAATTATTTCGTATCCGAGGTCGTTACAATCGGAATACAATCGAAACGGAGAAAAACACGCCTGAAACAACAAAAATGACTTCCGAAGTATCGGCTATCGTAGATCTTTCAATTTATCGAATCGTATTATCCGGTCAGAGATTACTTGAGATTGCTGCATCCGTAAAAGTTCATCCGCAGATATATGCAAGGTGTCACCTTCTATTTTTCTTTTCGGACTGATGGCAATGCCCGGCTTCCGAGGGGCAAGAATGCTTTGACCAATACCGCTCCATCGGAATTTTTCCAGACCGAATAAATTCAGAAGAGTAGGATATATGTCAATTTGTCCCATAACTTTGAGATAGTGCATCGGAATAGGAGAGTTCAATACTATGAATGGTGTGAACTCGTCTTCGGAAATTATTCCTTTCCCTGCCTTTGTATGGCACAGTTCTTTCCGGAGGTCTGCCAAGCCCTCGTGGTCACCGGTTATCACAACCATTGTACGTTCATATTCGGGACGGGTTTTCAGATATTCCACGAATTTCCCGATAGCTTTGTCTGTATAATGCGCCACTGTCATATAGTCTGCCATGATTTCGGGAACCCGATTAGAGAAATGAACGGTTTTAAGCGATTCGGGCATCTTGAACGGTGAATGACCGGAATAAGTGACCATCTGGATAAATACGTTTTCACCGGAGTGCCAAACTTCTCCTTTTTCAATCTTTTCCCTGCATTGGGCAAAAAATGCCTTATCACCCAGTCGCTTCCGATTTCCGAATGTTTCTGTCATTCGGAAATCGGGATAAGAGATAATTGTGTCTATCCCGAAACTCCGTGCCACTGCTCCTTGGTTCCATGTCTTTGTCTTGTCCACCGTGAGAAGATAGTTACGTGCGCCTTTCAGCTCCTTCATAGCTTTAGGCAAAGTGTGGTATGTATTGAAAGGGAAACGGCAACTGTATGCGCCGGTCTGCAATGGCAACAGACCGGCAAGCATAAGCAACTGAGCGTCAATGGAACGCCCTCCGTTGACTTGTGTAAGCACATGGGGCGCATACAGCGTGGATGGCTCTTTGAGGAGCTTGTTAAGGTAAGGTGTGATTTCCTGATTTTCGACCGTAAGATTCAACACCCAACTTTCCAGTGATTCAGCCAAAATAAGGATGCAGTTGTCCCTGCATTCAATGTCCGGTACGGGAACAAGCGGCGGTCTTCCGGAGAGCCAGGTATGAATCTCACGCTCCTGTTCTTCTGTAAGTTCGGGCAACTCCTCCGCATAATCAAAATAAAGTGTGCCGAACAGCGTGTAGAGTGGCGGGCCACTGGCGTGTTGATGTGCGGATGACCTCAATGCCCTGTATATCGCAATGAAACCTCCCCGGACGGATAAATTGATACTTAACAGGGCACATGAAAAAATCAGCAATACGAAATATGTCCGTCTGCTAAATCGCAATGTGATTTTCTGCCGGCAACCTATCCGAAATGTAAGGAGTACGGTGACGACTGTCGAAATTGGGAACAATAAATCACACCATCGTAATGAAGCGGTCACGCTTGGCAGGAAGTCTGCAAGATTTCCCGCCAACATATAACTTGACAGAGGAATGGCTGAAAAATAGGTACGGTAATACATCAGGTTGGCAACCATCCATATATCCAGCACAGACATGACAAGCACGCCTGCCGCAATATGCCTTGTCAATATATAAGGGACAGATAACAGAAGGGTTGCCACAAAAGCAGTGGCATACGATTCCCAGCATGAAAAAGGTGTAAAGGTGGTGTAATAACACCATATTGCATTGAACAGGAGAAACTTGAAAAATATTCCTGCTACTGGAATGACGGACAGCATCTTGTTGTCCGTGACATCCCTTTCTTGTTTACCAACAGTCATTGGCTAATTCAGTTTAGCGATTCTTCCTAATTATTTTTCACTACACAGAGAACGATAATATCTTGTTTCATAAGATAAAATATATCACCATCAATTACTTCAACCTTGGCTGCTCTCAGAACAGTCCGGACAGTTGCATTCATGCTAAATACGATTCATAATTTTCCTCTTCGTTTTGTCTGCTGTTTTACGATACGACTGTCCCCCATTTCAAATGAATCCGATACGGTTTTTTCTGTATATTTCCTACTTTTTCCACCAAACGTATAAGTGATACCTATGGTGATGTCCTGCATGGGTTCAATGAATCGTGATATATTCGTGAAATCCTTGGTGCGGGATACCGACTCCCAATACATTTTACCACCATGACCTAAACCGCTCATGCCACTGATAGCCACATCCAGTTTGTCATTGAGGAAAGAACGTGCGAGTGTTGCGCTTATCATCATCATACCCGAATCGTAACCTTGGAGAGAGTACCGACGCGACATCCATTCCAGATTACTGCTCCATTTCAACTGCCAAGGCAGATTCTGTTGCCACCCCAGATTCAGGTTGCCATGCCAACCATAGTTGCGGGCATCAATCTCCCGGCTTCGCATGTCACTATAGCCCACCTCTCCATTCAGCATCAAGCGGGTTGAACGTGTCGCATTCCATGAGGCATAAGCATTCAGCGATGTCTTGCGATTTCTGGCTATATTGCCAAAGGTGGTATTTATACACCCGTCCTTCATTGATGAATACCGGACAATACCATCGTTACTCCATGAATGATTGAGGCTGATTCGCATTGCTAACGTATTTGCCCTCAACGTATGTACAATAGCCAGATTATTTAGATGTTGTGCTTTCAGGTTGGGATTGCCATACGAAAGCTGGGTAGGGTCGGACTTATTGACGTATGGGTCGAGTTCATTGATTCTCGGCCGACGTATACGCATGGTGTAGCTCACGCCAAATGTGCTGTTCTCCTTAGCTTTGGAAGTAAGAGAGACGGAAGGTACGAGGTCGCCATAGTGAAGCGAGAATTTACTCCCTTCTCCCTTCAAATAGCGTGATTTCTGCCAGGTATGTTCATAACGAAGGCCCTCCTTCAAGCCCAGCCATCCCCATTGAGCCTCCCATTCGGCATACAGGGCGGCTATGTTTTGATATTGTCGGTAGTGCATGGTAGCCGCCTTTTGTTCCACGAAACCGCCATTCAAAAAGCGCATTTCGGTAGCCTGACTCTCTCCACGGTCGAAGGAGAACTTCACACCGGTGTTGAGCTGTTGATGCCGGGTAAGCGGAATGGTAAGGTCGGTGGATAGGTGGTGTTGTGTGGTGCGGTCACAAATTTCTGTACGGATGTCCTTCACAGTGGAAGTGATTTCGGGGTGCAAGGAGGTGTCAAGACCATCGTATCTGTTCTCGGTATCATTCCGGTTGGGAGCATGGCTTATCTGATAACTCGCAAACAGCCTGCCCCTGTCACCCCACTGACGTTGGTAATCGATGCCTCCATCTACCGAAATCTCGTTCATATTCATCTTCTGACTACCACTGAAAGTCATCTCCTGTCCCCACATACCGCCTGAGTAAAGATAGGAGGAACGGCTCTTTTCTTTTGTGGCAAACCAAGTCGTGGACATGGAAACATGGAGTGATTGGACGGAATCAATCTCGTATCCCACACCAACTTCGCCCATTGAGAATGGCATCTTTGATGAGGACTTTTGTCGCATCCATTGACGTGTCCCGTTGCCGGTCACCTCCGATTCTACAATGGTACCCGTTGAATACATATATTCTCCGTTCAAATTTACGTCATACGACCATTTGCCTTGTTGACCGGAGAGACTGGCGTCAACTCCGTTGCTCAGAATACCTGTCAGAAGGTGTACGGAGCCACTTGTGGCTCCGTCATACCCGTCGTCTTCTAATGCCAATGCTTGTTTGGCTCCACCTTTCTTGGTGGTGATGCAAAGGACACCTCCAGTTCCCTCTGCATCATACTGGGCACCTGGATTGGTGATAACTTCAATGTTCTTCACGTGACTGGCAGGCATACTGCGTAACGTCTGTTTTGGATTGCGAGTGATGACAGTACTCAATCTTCCGTCCACATAAACCTTGAACTGTGCGGAGCCGTTTACCATGATATTGTTTCGTCCGTCCACGGTCACCATAGGAACCTTGCGCAGTATGTCCAATACACTGCGTGTCTTTGACTCCACATCATTACTCACCTGATAAGTCACCTTGTCGGTTTTTAGTTTGACTATCGGGCCCTGATGTACGATGACAACCTCCTCAAGGTGCTGTGTCGGATAAACAACTATCGTATCTGTCTTTTCCTCGATTACCCCCTGTGCACTTACCCCCATAGGTAATCCTATAGCTGTTAGCAGGAATGCCTTTGCCGCCATGCCAATATTTGATTTCTTACTATGCATTTTTGCCAAAATATTTATGTTATCAAAATAACGAACCGTATCCGATTGTCAGCCATATTCCTTCCTCGGTTACTGCTGCCATTAATGTTTACATTCCAGTAATTTATTCCCTGATAAAAGGCAAGATTATCCCACTTCATAACAATTTTCAGAAAACATAAGGATGAAGTGAATACACCGAGCCCACATGTAAATGCAGTCATTAATAATTAATTGGGGCAACATGATGATCTAAAGAAAGACAACGCCTCCCTGTATGTCAATATTACTTATTGTCCTCACCGTTTTTATTGACTTTATTTGCTTTTCCTTCGAGGATCTCAGGTTGGTTGGCAAGTATCCACAAAAAAATGAGGGAAAGGCAATACCAATTTCACAGTGTTCCCATGTTTTGTTGTTTCCATTTTTTTCTTAAATATAATGTAACTATTATCTTTTGAAAATCGGCCTTTGAGAGAATGCGTTGATGAAACCAGAAGTTCCAACAGTTTTTCAAATAACTCTTGCTCTTCTATGAGTCTCAAAGGAAGTGGATTTTCCATTTTGAACTATTGACGTTATTTAATAGTATATCCAAAACTTAGGTAAGGATACAATAACGGGGTCTTATATAATCCGTATTTATCTCCAAAATTATTACTGACCCTTATCCGTAGCAGCATGAACGGCAATTTGTCATGCAAATAACTAATAAAAAGACAATTGTCAATACGACTCCTTTTTCGATATCCCATTACTCCATTCATTTTTGTTAGCAAACCATAATACATAACAATCCTATTGGAAAGAAAAAATACATGCGTTTCTTCTTCCTTTCCAATAGGATTTTTTGATACTTTATTTTACTGTAACTGAAATAGTTCCAGCTTTCTTATCCTTATCAGTAACAGTCACTGAAGTGCTGCCAGCCTTGACGCCTTTGATAATAATCTTTCTATCTTTGATTGTGACTGTGGCAATTTTCGTGTCCTTGGCGGTTGCTGTAAAAGGAGCGGAACCACCTTTTACAGTGACAGTCTCTTCCTTCCCGGCAGTTACGGATATAGACTTTTTATCGAAATCAAGTTCGGATGCCATATCTTTGACCATCACAGGAACCTTTCCTGTAAGTTTCTTTGAGTCTGAGATGAGTATGGTCGCTGTACCATTTTTGACACCGGTAATTGTAATAGTGTTCTTGTCTGCTTTAGCTGTTGCAATCTTGCTATCACTTGAGGTCACTGTAAATGGAGCCGTGCCACCGCTTACAGTCACCGTTGCTGTTTTACCGGGAGCCACTTCTACCTTAGAAGGGGTGCACTTGAGATCTGGAACTTTGGGGTCATTGTTCTTATCGCAGGAACCCATGGTTACTGCAAGAACACAGGCGAAAAACGCCATAGTGAATTTAAGAAACTTTACTTTTTTCATTGTTGTTCTTTTTTTAATTAAAAACTTTATTGTTTTGTTGAACGCTCTTTTATGCAATTGCAGAACAAAAGTAGCACTTCTGTTTAAACTCTTTAATTACATTTTATCTGAAACGGCGAAAACGGCTTCTGAAACGACATCTAGGAACACTGAAAAATTCGCTTTGGCACTTTTTCTGTCTATATTTTGCTTCAATGATTATCCTCAATATCCCCATCCACTCTTCCACATTACGGCATTTTAGTGCAATAGGGAAGCAGGATACGTGTATAAGTCTGTATGCAGTACAGGGAAGATATGATTAAAAGCCTTTTAATACGCTATCATAAGGCTTTTAATGCCACCTCACTACGGGAACGAGGTTGGCAGATACAGTAAAAAAATAAGGATGAAGCATGCAAATAACCAATCAGTGGGAGGAATGCGGATAATCATTTTGCTTTTTATCAATAAAGAGAGGGTGTGCAAAATGTGAAGTGAACCCCGAAAGTTTTTTGTCTAACTTTCGGGATTCACTTCATTAGCATAAAACAAACCATCCAAATAACATTTCTACTTTACAACAGAGCATAGCTAGCCAACATCCTCGCACAACAAAGACTTAGATATGACCAATACAGAAACAAACGGATATTCTTATCAGCAGCCAATAGGTTGTTCTCTCATCTTTTGAGCCTTTCAATTTTGTTTGTTTGTTCAGAAATGTTCTACTACTACAATTTCAAATATACTTATCATTGGGCAGTCAGTTCCACTACATGGCTCTGAGTATGTATAAAGCCAAATACATTCAGTCCAACTTTCATCAAATAATCACCCGAATAAATCTTTCCGTTGGCTTCTAATCTGGAAGTTGCAGCAGGCATTAGATTGATTTCCTCCACTTTATACTGTTTGTCTGGGTCCAGACCTTGCAGTTTTACTGCCATCAACTTCTCTTGGAAGCGTGGGTGAATGTCATAGGCAAACAGAACCGCCTTGTTTGCATCTTTACTTACATAGTTCAGTGCCATATGATTCTCTTCGTATGGAGAAACCAAACGATACTGGTCACCGTCCATTATAGCGTTTTGGAGACGTTTCCAGTTGGCTACCGCTGTCTGGCAATAAGTCAGTTCATCGGCAGTAAGTTCTTTCAGACCGATATCGAAGCCAAGTTTACACATGGAGGCCACATCGGTGCGGAACTTTATGGAAGTCGCCTTGTTCCAGCTCGTCACATGGGCGTCCATAGCCTTTACGGGAAAGAACTGGGAGAAGCCCCATTGGATATAAAGACGTTCCACCGGGTCGGTATTGTCACTGCACCAGAATTCTGTGAAGTACTTCAATGCTTCGTAATCGCAACGCGCACCGCCACCGGAGCAGAGCATCATCGGTACATTGGGATAATTCGCCTTTACACGCTTCATAACGTTGTATATACCACGCACATGGTCTATATAAAGTAGTCCCTGTTTGTCTTTCAGATAAGCGGAATAGATATTGGTGATGGGGCTGTTGCAATCCCACTTGAAGAAAGCGACATCGGGATTTTCCTGCATAATGTTTTCTACAACGCCATATACATAATCCTGCACTTTCGGGTTACTGAGATCCAGTACCAACTGATTGCGGTAATAATACGTTTCGCGGTTAGGCAGTTGGATGGCCCAGTCCGGATGTTTCTCAAAGAGTTCGCTCTTGGGGTTCACCATTTCCGGTTCAATCCAGATGCCGAACTTCACATCCGCATCTTTGGCAGCTTTTACTAAGGCGGGAATACCGCCAGGCAGCTTATCGTGGGTCACTTCCCAATCGCCCAAACCGGCATGGTCATCCTTACGCGGGTATTTATTGGCAAACCAGCCATCGTCCAGCAAAAACATATCCACTCCCAAATGCTTGGCTTCCTTCATCAGTTCGGCAAGTATCTCCTGATTGAAATTGAAACCTGTATTTTCCCAGTTATTCAAAAGAGTCAGACGGCTGCCTTTACCATCTTTCAGGCTATAGTTGCGTGCCCATTCGTGCAGATTGCGACTGCCTTGAGAGGCACCATCATAACTTAAAGTGAAAATGAATTCGGGAGTGGTGAACACTTCATTCGGTTTCAGTTCGTAGTTCGATGCATAAGGATTGATGGCAGGGATTACGCGCAGGTTGCCCACATTGTCCACTTCGAAAGTGAAACGGAAATTGCCCGTCCAGCCCAGTGTACCCATCAAGACATCACCCTGGTGTTCGTTCACCGGTTGGTCCAGTCCCACTTCAAAGAAGGGATGGGTGTGCATGGCAGCACGGCTTCCCAGCTTCGTGTCAATCACTTTCTTGCCAAACTGCAATTGCTGACTGCTCATCTGCGCCTCTTTTGCCCAGTCACTGCTGAACTCGGTCAGGTAATAGCTGGAATTATTGAAGTAGAGCATGGTGGAGGCATAAGTGGAGAGCACGACAGGTTTCTTCTCCTGATGTTTTATCTCGCTCCACGTCTTGATGATGTTTTCTTTGGGATAAGCCACATAATGCAGTGCCACGTCTACCGGATACTGGTTATCGCGCAGGTTTATCACGGTTTCCGTACCACCTTCTACAGGCTTGGATGAGGAAGAAACGTAATAAAGAATCGTCGACGGATTGCCGTCATTATGAGTGATGGCGATGGCAGGTTCAAAATAATCTTCATTGCCGGAGCCGCTATACACTTCCCAGCCACGCTTGCTCACGCTGCCGTCCGACCCGGCATGTATATTCCAACGGAAGTTCTGCAAATCCTGCTGGTGCAAGAGTTTCTCGCCCAGGTACGTTTGATACAAGCGACCGTTTTCGCCTACCTGGAGCACCAGATCGGTGTTGTCCGTAGAGATGCGGATGGTTTCTTTTTCCGCTGCATGGGCATACGTCAGGGATGCGAATGCAAAGAGAGTTACAAGCAAATTTTTCATGGTGTACGATGAATTTAGTTACAAAAATAGATTAAATATAATTTAGAATGAAAGACTTGCGCTGAATTCCAGAGTGAGCGGGCGCAAATAATTACCGCTCATATAGTGATCCTTGAACTTTCCGGCCTCTTCCTTGCTCAACAGTTCGGCACCGTTGATAGTGCCGCTGGCACCCTTCTGATTCAGGAAGTTCACAACCGTAGCTCCCAAAGAGAGATGCTTGTTTACCTTCCAGTTCACGCCGCCGAAGGTTTCCCAACGGCCGTTGAAGTAGAGGGCATTGGTCAGATTGGCATACGTCTTTCCGAAATAACGGAAGCTGAGCCATACGCGCAGGTCGGGAGTGATGTTGTAGCTGGGATCTATTTCAGCAAGTACCTGCGGAATTTCTTTCACGATGTTGCCATTGGCATTCAGGTCGGGCACTCCTTCAAAGGGAGACCTGATGAAATAGTTGTTATAAGTCGGCTTCTGGTAAGTGAACAGGGCATGCAGATGGAAACCTTTGAACGGATTGATTTCTGCCGAGGTAGTCCAGCCCAGGGTCTTGATGTCGTATATTAATAAGGTGGTTTTGGATTGCGTCGTACCGGGTTTCGTTACGTTCTGCTGGTCGATGTTGTTCGACTTGGAAATATATGTAATCATGGAAGTCAGATTTATCCAGTTGTTATGGTAGAACAGTCCGCCACGCAGCAAAGGGATGGTGACGCGTTTGTATTGCTCCTCGGTGGGACCTGTTCCGGCATACTCGTTGATGCGGGGGAAGCGGGTGGCAACAGTTCCATCGGCTGTAAGACCGAAGTTCTTTGTTATCTTATAAGTGAATTGTGCGGTTGCTGCATAATTCAGCTTGTCCTTTACCACTTTATGGGGTTCTATCTTTTCAGTAGAAAGTATGTTGCCGTCATTGTCCGTATATGAATGGGTATCGCCGATATGGAAACCCGCATAACGTCCGTAAGGTATCTGGTCGGCAGACATACGGTAGTATTCCAAGCGGGCACCGTAATAAACGTTAATCTTCGGAGTGATCTGCCAGTTGTCCGTGAAGTAGGCAGCCAGTTTGTTTTCATATCCTTTGGTATATTCCGGACTTAGCTCATTGAAGCCTCTGAACTTATTGGTACTTCCGTCGGCTTCCCGACGATTCAGTATCTGTGGGTATTCGGTGACAGTTCCTATCCATTGGAAAGAGGAAGAATGATAATCCAAATGATAGTACCACTCGTTCAATCCTAACCTCATATCGTGGTTGCCCACTTTCTTTTTCAGTTCGGAAGTAAGCAAAGCATTCTTCACTTTGCCGAAGTGCAACCAAGTGCGTCTTCCTTCCACCAATCCGGTGTAGGCTTCTTTGGAGTCATCCAGGAAAAGACCATCTGTTGCAGTCGCCTCGCTGATATTACTACCGCCAAAGTCTACATAATTGGCTTCGGGGGCATTCATAAATTTGGCGTTAAGTGTCCAGTTTAGATTATTGCGGAAGGTATAGTCGAATAGCATAGCTACTTCGTGCGCCTTGTTTCCGGTGAAATCGCCGAAGCGTCCGCTTTTCATCTTACCATCCGTCACGTCCATGTACTGAAAACGTCCGCCTTCGGGAGCGTACGAGGAAGTACCCAGCTTGAAGCCCGGAATTTCTTTCACACTGCCATCTCCCACATAAATAAAGGGAGCCGCATTAATCATTGAGCCGAGCGCATTGCTTTTCGAGAATTTATAGATGACGGAGAACTTGCCACGATTGTTATTGAACAATCGGGTCAATCCGGCGTGATAAAGCTGGGTACGGTCGCTGAAGTTCTCAAACTTAGGAGCAAAACTGCCCGGATCAAAGTTCTGATAGACACTGGCTGTATAAAGCCAACGGTCGCCAATGCCACCGGATACATTCATGTCCACATTCTGCCAGCCGAAGTGGTTGGTGTGGTAATTCAGTACTCCTTTAAATTCTTTCTGCCCTAACTTGGAGAAGGTATTCACCGAATAAGCGATGTTTCCGGTAGTGATGGCGGATTCGGACGGGTTCATCAGGCCCACTTCGCCCAGACTGGCATCGCTGCGCCAATGGGTAGCCAGTTTGTGCACAGCCGAAGAATATACGGCAGGTAGTCCGTTCTCATATACATTCACATCCTCACTGGGCAGTCCGATTTGAATTTCACGGGGTTTATTGGCATCCGAAGCGTTCAGCATCACATTGCGTTCGCTACCTTTGGATTTCTTTGTACTAATGGTGTCGTTTACTTCTGCCGGATTGCTTGCCATTGCAGAAGAAGCGAATGCGATAATCATCGGCACGATGTGAAAAAAGAGATTGATTTTCATGATATTCATTGATTTAAAATTAAATACTCTGAAGAAAGAACCGGGAAGGATTTTACCCCTTGTTTTTCAACGAGGGCAAAATTAGAGGGTATAATAACGCACTGTTTCTACAAGTAGATATTAAGTAGATTGACAGGAGAGGTGTACAAGGAATAATAGCTTTATAATTAACTATTTAGTAATACTTGCTTTAGAAAAGTAAGTAGATGTATCTGTTTACTGAAAACTTTTAATATCTTTGTATTTATCCACTTTTAATGAATACCTCCTATGAAGAAATGCTTATTATCAGGATTATTTTTGCTATTCGTACTTCTGCCTTTTCGTGCTACAAATAAAGTTGACTTGTCCGGAGAGTTAGAAACTGCTTTGAAACTGCGTAACCAATATTCACGCCAGAAAGAAACACGTATTGACAGTCTTAAACATTTACTCTATCCGAATATGAATGATGATGAACGTTTCCTGTTGTATAACGCCATTTATGAAGAATATTATACTTACCGGTTTGATTCGGCCATATATTACGTAGACCGGGAAGAAGAAGTGGCTATGAAACTCTCCAATCCTACATATCGCAACCTGAGTATCATTCATCGTTCCATCCTCCTCGCCACTTCGGGATATTTCAGTGAATCCATTCAAAACTTGGAACAGATAGACAGCCGTACACTGGACAACGCATTACGGATAGAATATTATACCGCTTATGAGTGGGCATATAGTATGTGGGCCGAATACTCCAATGATAATATATATGCTCCCCGTTATTATGAAAAGGAGATGCTTTATCAAGATTCACTTATCAGTGTTCTACCAGTCGGTTCACCGTTGCATCATTACTGGAAAGGCGAAAACTTCTATCGTCATCGCAGGTATGCCGAAGCTAAAAATTGCTATAAAAAAGCGTTGGAAGGATTACCGGTCAATGTCCGCTTGTTTGCTATGGCAACTTACGGACTGGCATTGGTGTACTCACGAACCAACAACTGGAAAGAATATGAGAATTATCTGATAAAGGCAGCTATTTCCGATCAGGTATGCCCATTGAAAGAGAATCTTGCCTTGCAGGAACTGGCGTTATACATCTTCAAGAACAGGGATGGAGAAGTTTCACGTGCCAATCGTTACTTAAACTATTCTCTAGAAGATGCCATGTATTATAACAACCGTCTCCGTATGCTCGAAATAGCAAGAAAATTCCCTTCCATTGTTCTTTCATATCAGAAACAGAACCTTATTGAAAGCCAACGCTTGCAATGGTCACTGATATGTATCAGTCTTTTATCTATCGGACTGGTAGTTTCTTTGGTTTATATATATCGGCAGATGAACCAACTTCATAAGCGGAAGAAAATTTTGGCAAATATGAACTGTGAATTGCAACACCTGAATAAAGCGTTGGTAGATACGAATCATACACGCGAAGAGTATGTAAGCCTGTTTATGGATTTATGTGCCGCTTATATAGACAAGCTGAAGAAATATCAGGATTTAGTGAAGCGCAAGGTAAAAGCGAAGCAAACAGATGATTTATTGAGACTGGTCAATGCAACCAAACTTTCAGAAATGGATACCAGGGAGTTCTTTATGAACTTTGATACGGCTTTCCTGAATCTATACCCTAACTTTATAAAGGAATTCAATTCCCTATTGCGTGAAGGTGAAGAAATAATACCCAAACGGGGGGAAATATTGACTACGGAACTTCGCATTTTTGCTTTAATACGAATGGGAATTAAGGATAGCTCCAAGATAGCAACCCTTCTGTTCTATTCCCCACAGACAATTTACAACCATCGGAGTGTGGTGAAAAATAAGGCAAAGATAAGGGATAACTTTGAGAAACAAGTGGAAGAAATTTGCACAATAAATTTATTATGCAATCTCACTTCTTCTGCCTCTACTTCTTAAGTACCCTCAAGATGGAGATAATGAGTCAGGAACTGAAAACCATTGACTTCCCGACTGACTTCGGTTCACTGAATGGGATGGAAAGAAAAACTAAAAGAAAGAAAACAGTTTGCTGTCCTTTTTGTATATAAAAAGATATTGCTATTTAAAATCTTTCTTACAAAAAACATTTTCATCTTCAGGTAACTAATCATCTCCGAATATCTATATATATCAGTTTTCCTGTTATTTTTAAATGATAAAATTCATCTTTTATTTCATTGGCGATTGCCAACCTTTCTATTGCTTCAAATGTTTTTCAGCAAAGAAGCAGGATACAGTGAAAAAAATATTATATACATGAAACCACCCCAAGCTCTTTCTTTTGCACATCAGTTTGCAAAGCCATGCTTTACTATCATTGTAATATTGCCATTCAGTAACAATCACAGAATCAGTAAATTCAGTCCTCTGTTCTTCAAAGACTTTATAGCTATGTCCTAATACTTCTTTCAATATTTGGAGTGTCGAAAAAAATGTTTTTATTTTTTAATATTAACGGATTCATAAGTTTTTTCCAATAAGTTTAAACTATGCTTGTATCATTTTTGTTCACATTTTTATGGGCTGTTTAATAGTTACCGTCACCTGTTCTGCCTTATTAGACGGATTATAAAGCAGACTTCCGCATGAACTCATGCACATCATGCAGCCGTACAGCAGAATCCATATTGCAACAATCATTATTTTGCTTTTTTTCTGTTTCATATTATCAATGATTAAAGAATAGTCCTTTCACGATTTGCTGGAACATTCCACCAAAATCCGCATTTATTTCACGCCCGTTATGCTTATACAACGGACGTATTATCGGTACAGTCGATTGCTGGTGAGACCCATTGCCGCCATAACTTCTCATGCCCACATCCATTGCCCATCGTTCTGCCAAATCAAAAGAAAGATAACCGCCATAATGGTAGCCGTTCAGTCTCTTCATCGATTGCACACCCAGCAAATAGGTGCGATGATATGTACCAAAGAGATGGAGCGATGTATTAGGGAGGAATTGATAGGAAACATCGGTTCCAATCCCAAATGTATTGCTACTCGAACGGGGAATACTCAGTTTGTGCGCATATAGGCTTATGCCCAATTTCCATCTCTCGTTTGGAGAATATGCCGTTTTAACTTCAGCATAGTTCGATACGCCAACTCCTATGATATTTTCCTGTCTGCCACGTCCCCAAACATCTATCTTCTCAAACCGATGAATAATCCCGCCGACATTGTATTCGCCTTTATGCAAAGACGAACGGTCAACGGGAAAGCTCTGTGTATAATCAGGACGAAAGTTCAAAAGTGTTTCAGGCATTTTGGGAATGAAATCAAAATGTGGAGACAGAAACGACTTCCCATATTCATAAATCGACAGTTTGGTAGTGTCTATGTTCGTCACGGTCAGTTTTGCACGGCCGAAGAACAGCATAGAATTTTCCTGCCCGTATAATCGGGAGCAAACGGACAACAGTATCATGATGACAAGAGCCACACTGCATGCCGTCAAGTTGATGGCGCAGATTTTTAATTTCTGTTTCCACATATTTTTTCATTTAATTTATATTCAATATACGGCAGTAATGAGACAGCATTCCCTTTGATACCAATGCAATTTGCAGAATAGCTTTGGTTATTCCGACATTATTCTGCAAAACTTACGTAAAAAGCCCAACTGTGTGACGAAGGAAACCTTCAATTATTACTTTGGTTTATACAAGTCTCTTTCATATCCTATTTTTATCTTTACATTCCTGACTGGAGTAAATTGTAACTTCATCTCCATACTGTTATGCGGAAACATAGGAGTAAGTGAAGGCATAACCTTATTAGAACGCTCCATCAAAGAATAACGGATACGGAATAACAAAGACCATCGGTCAATTGGATTGTATTCCATTCCCAAGATGCCACCAAAGTCATTAAACAATTTACGTATCATTGGACTATCATCTAAAAGCCATCGGTTGCCATCCTTGTCTTCTTGTTGTAATATAGAATATTTACCCCAAAACGCTCCTACGCTAAGAGTCAAATGTTTCGTCAACAGATGATGATAGAAAAACTTTACATAAGTAGCCGATCCCCAAAAGGGATAGGTGGTATGACTGCTGATGGTGCGAAATCTCCATAGTCGACCTTCGCACAGATAGTCTGAAGCAAAAGGAAAGTTCGGATTCCCTACAGGACGATTATTCCAAGGAAACAACTGATTGCCAACAATATCGGTTGGCATAAGAAACGGATTGGCAGTAATGATTGCAAAAGACTGTATTGGAACAGAAAAAGCCGTATCTATTTTGTTGTGGGCATTATTCTCAACAATACCAACAGGACGCTCTGTCCTAACGCTTGGCAAGGTATCGATCATTAGGAATTTCCGCTCTGTTTGTGCCAAGGAATAAACATTCCATATAAAGCATCCGATAAAAATCAATTGCTTTCGCATTATATAATCGCTCTACGTTTAGTCTATATTACTTTGCCATGCTAAACCAGCCAAGCTATTACCTCCTTGATGAACAGTCCTTAGCGTCGTTCAGAATGGCAAAGTATAATGATAGTTATTTTTGATCTAAATACATTCTTATAGCACCATTATTTTAAGTTTATATTGATAATATGTGCTTTTCCTATCAGACATTTGGGAACCACATGACCATTAATAACCTCTGTCTGATCTTTACCGTTGGCATCATGTTCAGAAGTAAGATCAGTCCACGTATGAAACTTGCCTGTTAAGGCATTTCCACCAGTAATCTTTCCAAGAATAATATTAAACCCATTTTTCACATTATTATTGAAAATATATCTGGGTAATCGTGGTGCAATAACTTCTTGCCCATATTGTCCTTGTGCTAAATAACTAAAATTGGGACTAAGGAATGAATCGAAATAGTAAGAACGATGTGGATCATTTTTCCAACCATACCACATTTTCTTTTTGGCAGACATTTTAACCCAAAGTCGTCCTCCCCTCATATAAGCATTGAAATATATTTCTTTATTTTTCATCGGTCTGTATGTGGATGTATTTACATCAATAGATTTTGCATTAGCTCTATCTGACAATAATGATTGTGTTGCTTTTGCTACACTTTCCGCTAAATCTTTCCTTATATTTATCCGTTTAATTTCACCGTCAATAACATACATGCCATTTTGGTTTCCGATAAATGTTTCCACATTATCTTCATCCGGCACATAAAGTGACAGATCATTGGCATCAATATTATTGGGTATTAGAATCCCCTCATACTTTTTCTTATATTCTTCGTATGATTGACGGAATTCTCCTTCTGAATTAGCTTTAGTACCAATAGACTCCAATTCATCATCAGCCTCTGCTGCAAGATTATGTAAATTTCTAACTCCAAATTGATTTACTAATTCCAACTTTTCGTTATCCGAGATAGAAGAAAGTTTTTCTTTGAATTCTTGAAAACGACCTTCGCTATCGAAACTTAATGCATACTCTCCATCTCCGACACCTCTTGTCACTAAATTGCCCGTTTGTTGAACGGGAATAAGAACAGCTTTTATAGATGAAGGCTGTTCAACCTTAGAAATTTGCACTTCTTCTTCATTATTACATGCACCAAGCATTGTAACACACATTAAAAAAAATAATTTTTTCATCTTAAATTTTGATTAAATGATTAATATTAAAAATTAACATTGGAGACTAAAACATATAGGCACACGATACAACAAAAGTTCTATTCTTGCAGTCCACACCATTCTTATTTATATTCTTCATACCCCAATCATAACCGATAGAAAGTTGAACGTGGCGAACAATCTCTATCCCAGCACGGAATCCCAGTCCCCAATCGAAGCGATTGAGCATCTTGTCGCTGAAGACATTGTTTGCCGCAGTCCGGGTTGTGACTGCTCCCTCGTCGGGAAAGATGGTTTCTGTGGCCTTCCCGAACAGGCCGATGCTAATATAAGGACCTGCATTGACGAACAGGCTGACATTCCGTCCAGCAGAAAACTTATATCCGATGTGAACAGGAATGTTCAGATAATAAGGAGTAGACTTACTGTTAGAACTGTAGTTTGGTGAGGAATTGCCCGAACCGTTTCCGGCAGAAGGGTTGTAATTAGCGTTGTAATAGTAGCCCGGATTTTCCCAACCATGAGAGGAAAGCATCAGCCCGAAGTCCAGATACAAACCTTTCGCCACCTGCGGAAGTCCAAGCTCCCCCTTTACGCCAGCATGGAAACCGGACTGTGACTGGTAAGCACTCGGAGAACTGAGGTTATAACCTCCTGTCACTCCTACTCTGAAATCCTGCGCCTTTGCCGCCATGTAGAAAGGCAGGATGAAAAGCAATGTCAATAGAATCTTCTTCATAATCGAATTGTTATTTAGTTAATGAATATGTTTCCAATTATCCTTATTTATTCAGTCCCCCGATTGCTCAAACACGAAATACCCATTCCGATATTTGTGGTTGCCGGACATGATGCCTCCGGAGACGACGCGGTCTTTCCCTGTATCATTCGGCTGCGTGGTGAATTGCAGCAAGTCTTCTTTAAGAACGGCATGAAACCAGTTGTTTTGCACTTCCTCGGATAATATATTGGTCATTCCGCCAAACCAATAGAACAAAAGCCATTTCTCGGAGAGGTTTCTCATTTTGTAAGTTCCTCCGTCCCTCGGAATACGGATGCGAAGAGCCGAAGAGTTTTCAATGGTCTCGATTGTCACGTCATTGGAACTCCATTTCATCGGAGGAGCCTCTGATGCTTCGTCCGACAGATTCTTCATCCACTCCGTTTCCGTAATCCGGCATCCCCCCACAACACCGATACCATTTTCCACATTGGAGTAATGGCTCCGTATGGGAGCCAGCCCCTTGTGGCCCAAATCATTGTTCTTGACATCATTCAATGACTTCAGATACCGGAAAAGTTCCTGTGAGAGTTTGTACAGATATACCTTGTACGAGTATTTATAAGTGGTGCCTTCCCACATCGAAATATCATCGGCCGAGTAGGAGATTTTCAAACGCAAGGTATATTCCTTTCCCTTAATCTGCTTGTCGCTCCAGATATAAAGGTTCTGATAGAAATCATTGGAAAGGTCAAATGCGGAGTTTAGTCCGCTCTTGCTATACAGCAGGGGTTCGTCGTCTACCTCCAATTCGAGGTCTGAGAAACTCGTGCGTATGACATGATTGTCCGGCACACTCGTATAAATGCACCTACGTACTATCCGCACTCCATAATAATCCTCCGTATCGGCATTATCCTGAAATGTGATAAGAAACTGCAACTTTGTCTCAATCTCCTGCTTTAGCTTCATATCCATCTTTTTCAGCGGAAAAGACACCGGCAATACCGTCCGGGAGCTTACAGACGGAAGCCCCTGGACAGACACATTTATATCCACCTCATCCGCTTCATGGTATCGACCAAGCACATAGTAGCACTGTACCGGAACAGATGGCGTCGCACTCTCGTTCCAATACACCGGCTGTTCCTTGCCGTTAACCATAAAGTTGACATCGGCATAGGGAATGCCCTTTTGCTGTTCTCCTTTTCGGGAGACAGGCACACTGCGGGACAGCTGTATGAGCGTGGTGTCCTTGCCGGCACCGGGCATACAGTAGAGTACCAGCTTTTCTCCGGCGTTTATATCACCCAACTCGAACTCATAGTTGCACGATGAAAGTATGAACAGGGAGATTATGTATATCAGATTCCTTATTTTCATGTATCTGTCAGAATTTTAATGTGTAACTGAATGACGGAAGTATGGGGAACATCCCCGTCGCTTTCCCCTTGAAACTGCCGTCTGGCATCTCTTGCACCTTGCCGTAAAGGGGATTGATACGGCAATAAGCGTTATAAACGCTGATGTTCCATATCCTTTCATGCCCTCGGTGGGTGGTGCTGCGGAAATTAACACCGAGGTCGAGGCGGTGATATGCCGGAAGCGACACGTTGTTCGGCTGTTCGTATATCCATTCCGAAGCAGACTCGCCACCGATGCCGGGGATGACGGGAGCATTGACCTGTTGTTGCGGCACGGTCATACGGTTCCCTGTATGGTAAGTCCATGAAGCGTATGCCTCTATCCGGGAAGAAAAGTTGTGGCGAACGCTGAGGTTTAATTTATGACGATTGTCAAATTTATCGGGATACCATCCATTATAGAATGTCGGGAAGTTGCGCTTGCTCCATGACAAGGTATAAGCCGCACTGATGTGTGTCCGGTTATTGCTATAGCTGGTTTCCCATTCCAGCCCGTATGCCTTTCCCTTGCCCTCATGGATTTTTTCTTCCCAGTCATCGGCAGAGGGCGTGAGGCTGTTTCCACCGTTATATTCCACAATGTGATTCATCGTTTTGTAAAATCCCTCCATATTCAACCGGATGCGGAAAGGTAGTTGCAGATACATCCCGACCGCATATTGTCGGGAGCGCATCGGTGCAATCTTTTTGGTGGAAGGTACCCAAAAATCCATCGGCAGATTCAAGTATGTGTTGGAAAGCTGGTGCATGAACTGGCTCATTTCCGTATAGGAAGCCTTGAATGTCACACGGTCGCTGCATTGGTAACGGATGGATGCGCGGGGTTCTATGGAATGATAAGTCTTGCCTGTTATATGGAACAGGGTGTAATGCAGTCCGGCATTCAGCTTCAGACGGTTGCTTAGAGCTATGTCGTCTTCGGCATACAATGAAAATTCCTGTCCGTTATAGGAACCTGAAGCCTCGCGTGACAGGGTGTCTTTCTGGCTGTCAGTCCCGGAATAATCCCATGTGCGTGCGCTTTGAGGACGGAAAAAGTGCATCAGGTAATTTGACCCTATACGCAGGCGGTGCGCAGGATTTGGCCGATAATCGAACTCCATACGGTAGCCAATGTCATCGATGGTGGAGCGGTTATTACGCTCGCTATGGGTTATCCCTGATAATTGTCCTTCATTAAAAACCCTTTCTTCGGAAAGGTAATCGTGACGGGAACGGTTATGGGTATAGACACCCGTGAATATGGAGTACAGTTTCGGGGAGAACTGGTACTTCCAGTTCAGGGAGGCCGTCAGATTGCCCCATTGCAGGTTGAATTTAGTACGGTCTTCTTCCCGGTTGTAGTTCGTGCCGTATTCTTTCTCAAACTGCTTGTTGTTCACTTTCATGATGTCATTGCCCGAATATAAGCTGATGTCTGCACGGCTGCGTTCCGAAAAGCGGTGCGTTATTTTGGCGTTTATGTCATGGAAGGCATAGCGCATATTTATCTTATCGGCCTTTGAACTGTTGCGTATGGCCAATGCCGGTACTGTGATGACATCGAGCCATGTGCGACGCATTGCAATGTTGAACGAGGTCCGGTCTTTCTTTATGGGACCTTCAAATTGGATTCGTCCGTCCAAGAGTCCTATGCTTACCGTACCGTGGTATTCTTTCATGTTTCCATCATTGGTACGTACATCCACGACGGAAGAAAGTCTTCCGCCGTAGCGTGCAGGGAAGCCGCTCTTGTAGAAGTCGATGTTTTTTACAATATCCGTGTTGAATGCGGAAAAAAGCCCTCCCAGATGGTTCACCTGATAAAGAGGTGTGCCGTCCAACAGAAAAAGATTCTCATCGTTACCGCCGCCATGTACATACAGCCCGGAAATGAGTTCGGTGCCTGCCGCCACTCCCGGAAGATTCTGTAATGTCTTTACCACATCCGGCGAACTCATAAGCGCATATCCGGTATTCAGTTCTTTGGAAGTCAATGATACTTTTCCTGTTTGGGTAGTCATCAACGGAGAATTCAAATCAGCGGTCACAACCACTTCTTCCAGTTGATATCCTTCTTTTAGATGAATTTTCAGAGTTGTATCATGCTGAAGAAACACATCTTCCGAGTGTTCGCCACAACCTATGGATGAAAAGCGTATGGCATGATGTCCTTCCGGAAGTGTGATACTGAAAAAACCGTGTTCGTTGCTCAATGTGCCTGTTCCTGTCGTGACGTCCCATACTGTGGCATTTATGACTGTTTCACCATCATGCTGATAGACATAACCGCTCAAAGTGTATTTCTTTTTCCGGCTCAACAGTACATGTTTCCCGTTTACTTCCCACTTTATGTCTGTATTACGGAATAATTCATTCAAAGTGGAGTGCAAGCCCCGTCCTTTTAAGGGTTTGCCGATATAGGGTATATCCAGTTTCAATGAGGCATCATACACGAAATTTACGGCATACTCTTTTTTAACTACCTCCATTTGTTGTCTGACGGTACATGAATGAACCTTATGCTGGGCGTGAAGCGAAAGTGGCAATATAAACAAGGTCAATATAAGGATTGTCAGCCTGATCACTTCGTGACCTCCTTCCTTATCTTTACATCCAGCGATTTTTCTATCATGGAAATAATCTCATCCAAGTTGTCTGTATCGAATTCTGCTGTAAGTGTCTTTCCAGTGGAGACACTGGTCAGTTTTACATGGAAGTGTTCGGACAATTCTTTCAGTACTTCAGACAAAGGTGTGTTTTCATAAATGAACTTCCCGGATTTGTCTGCATGATCTTTATCTGAGTTTTTCACCATTATCAGTGGAACATCCGACCCAAAAGGCATAACAGCCTGCATATTCCGGGTAAGTACAATACCATTCTTATTATTTTTAGAAGAGAACAACACCTTGCCTGATAATACATGAACTTCGGTAACGGAACCATTATTGTTCTCGTTTACTTCGAACTGTGTACCCAGCACTTCTATTTTAGCATATTCTCCTGATACAATAAACGGAGCGTACTGGTTACGGCGCACATCAAAACTAATTCTTCCGCTCATATCAACTTCCCGTTTGTTTTTATTGAACCTGTCCGGCAGGTAACTGAGAGTTGAATTGGGAAATAACGTAACCACTGAACTGTCGGGAAGTGTGAATGTTGTGGCATCAGCATAAGAATATAAGCAAACAGGAGATTCTTTCTCCCACATAAGACAATATGCAGTAAATAGGCATATTGCAACAGAGGCAGCAATCCCAGATACATATCGGAGCCATCTGCGCTCTTTGGCTGGATGCGCCTCCTTGTATCTGCGTAAAGCTTTTCGGGTATCAAAAATTCCCGGAGAATAATACCTCAAAACAAATTGTAATCCTTTTAATTCTTCTTTGTCCATTTTCGATGTTCTTTTTAGCTAAGAGTAAAATCAACCGAAATCCTACTATTCCAAACAAAAAAAATTACCCGAAAAAGAAAAAATAAATTTTCCGGCACTCACCTTTGATAGTCTTAAGAGCCTTGCTGATTTGGTTTTTGACCGTGTTTACGGAGATTCCAAGTTGGTCTGCCACTTCTTCGTATTTCAATCCGTCCCGTTTGCACAGCAGGAAGGCTTCACGACAACGATCAGACAATGAATCTATAGCAGTCCACATTCTTGCCTCCATAAATGACTGTTCTTTGTATTCTGTATCAGTAAGAATTTCCTCAAACTCTGAAATAAAACGATTCCGGTCAATCATGTTTTCTTTTTTCAGGATAAAAAAGCATCTGTTGCGCACCATCATAAACAAATAGGATTTTATATCGGAGACGAAACAACCTTTTTCGGACCGTTCGAGAAAATCAGTCAAACAATCCTGTACGACATCCTCTGCATCCTCTGTTATATGCAGGTAATGAAGTGCATACAGGCACAATAGCCGATAGTATTTCCGATAAATACTATCTATATCTATTTTTTCAAATTTGGTTGATTCAGACTTTATCATAATGGCATTTATAACACAAGGATGCAAAATTATCCGTGTAGTATCAGTCGTAATAGTAAAATCCGACTGAAACGGATAAATTGATATCTGAACCGCCCAAACGGGCGGTTTATTGCACAAAAAACTAATTTCCGAATTGGCATTTCGGCAAACGTAAAGTGTAACACTGTTCGTTTCAACATTCATTTTAATCATTTCGAAAGTGATTTTGTCCGTTTCAGCCGATTTTATCTTATCAAATAAAGAAGCAAATCCCTATCTTTGTGGAATATGAAGTAACTTTGCATCTGATATGACAAAAGAAAATATAAAAATAATGAACTGGCGGAACGGGCTTTTATTATCAGCCGTTTCCTATGTGCTCTACCTCATTATATGGTTAATTCTCGATGATGAAACAACTGACCAATCTCCGGGAATGGCGGCAGTCGATTATATCGTCGATTTTTTATTGTGCATGCTCTTTACCTATATATCTTTGGGATTCTCTTATCTTGTTTTTAGGATTTTGCCTTTCAGGACATCTTATGTGTGGGTGATTGTCTATGCCTCATGTCTTTTGACTCTGAATAATATTGTCGCATTCGGCATGATATCTTTATTCAATTTCTTATGGGATGAAACCGGGAACGGACTTCTTGACGAATTACTCAACATGAAAGGCGCATATACTTTTGCAATGATATCCACCTTCATATCAAGCGTTTATGCCAACGCATTCTACCTTCAATCTTACATCAAGGCACGTGACGAGAAGCAAACACTTGAAATGGCACTGATGAAGGAGAAAGAGATCGCCCTACAGTCACAACTCAACTCCCTGAAACTGCAAATCAATCCGCATTTCATGTTCAACAACTTCAACAATCTGCTGGAATTGATTGAAGAAGATACCGGACTGGCTGGCAAATTCCTAAGCAATCTGTCAAAAGTGTATCGGTACATCATTGCTAATTTGGACAGGAATCTGATTCCTGTTACTGAGGAGATAAAATTCCTTGATTCATACTTGTATCTAATGAAGGTACGTCACGCCGGAGGCGTCATTACGAAAATCAGTCCAGAGGTTAAAGAATGTAAGGGGTTCCTTCCTCCGGCGGTGTTGCAGCTTCTTGTGGAGAATGCAATAAAGCATAATAGCTTTTCAATGGAACATCCGCTGTTTATTGCCATTGCGTTGTCGGATGATTATATCACTGTGCATAATCTTAAATCACCTTTGCTGTCAAAAATGGACTCAACGGGTTTAGGCCATAAAAACATCATAGAACGATACGCATTGCTCTGCGACAAAAAGGTTAAGATAGAGAATGCCGAAAACTTCTATTCGGTAAGTTTGCCAATAATTAAAAACATCATTTCCCATGAAAATACTGATTCTTGAAGATGAACAGCGCAATGCCATGCGCCTCATAAGATTACTAAATGATATTGATGCAACGTTTGTAATTGAAGGTCCATTTACAAGCATAAAAGAGGCGGTCGAATTTTTCCAATCAAGAAAAACAACAGACCTCATACTTGCGGATATCCGTCTTACTGACGGTCTAAGTTTCGAGGCTCTTAAATACGCTCCGGCAACCGTACCCATCATATTCACTACTGCATACGATGAATATGCGGTACAGGCATTCAAGTTCAATAGTTTTGACTATCTTCTGAAGCCTTTGGATGTCGATGAACTTGAAGCAGCCATAAATAAAGCAATCAAAGCAGGTAAAAATTATACCGAAGAGAATTTCCGGCAGCTTTTCGACGCGTTACAAAAGAACCAGTTCCGTTATCGGGAACGTTTCCTGTTACCTTATCGTGACGGATATAAGACAGTACGTGTCTCGGACATCAATCATATTGAGACTGAAAATAAGAATGTGTATCTTCGCCTTAATAACGGTACTTCAGAAGTTGTCAATGTGTCAATGGAAGAACTTGAACAGCAACTCAACCCAGACTGTTTCTTCCGTGCAAACCGACAATATATTATCAACGTAGAGCATGTTTTATTCCTCGGTAATTATTTCGGAGGGAAACTTATTGTCCATTTAAAGGGTTATCCGAAGACAGAAATCCAAGTAAGTAAGGAAAAAGCTCAACGTATTAAGGAATGGCTTGACAGGTAAAGTTATAAAAATGATTATAGTAAAGGTATCAAATTCAAAAAATAGTATTTTACTATGAGGTAATATACAAGTTGTCTATAGTTCGTTATACGTATTTCACATATTCATTTATGAATTTCGGAAACAAAATATTGGTTTTAGCAATTTTGCACATATTGTATCAACAAACTATAATTAACCTATTACAATAACAAAACAGCTTCTATTTGTTCTTATAGCATTTGAAGATTTCCGCTTCCGATATTCCGAGCGTCTTTTTAAGACGCTGTAAAGTTCACTGACATAAACAGTTTGAAAGTGATTCGTTACAGATAATTATCATTGCACAGCAATCTTTTATATTTTTCCAATCCTGAGATAGTATCCCCCATAGATTACATTGCAGATAACAGATTTACGAAAATAAGTCAGTAATAGCCTACCATACTGTTCATGCATAATTTTACATATCCACCCTTCATTAAGAACCTGTTGCCATTATGTTACAAAAATCTATAACTTTTTATATAAAAGTATTTCACTCTTTCCAATAAATTTATTCTGTGATCTTATAAGATTTCTAAAAATACTTCAAAGCCTTTTTAGAAGTATAAATTATAGAAACTGACATATAAAGATTCACCTTATTGCAGCAAATTTAAACAAATAATACAAATGAATGCTTTATTTATACTTAAACCAATATAACATGTTATTTTTAAGTGTAAACAAACAAGAATATTTGCATAATAAATATATAAACCAGTTGGCACAGCCTTCCGAATCTTGTCATATTTCAGTTCTCTTTTCCCCATTATAGCCATTTCCCCTTTTTTATAACCTTGTCATGACTTCACCTTGCCGTAGTTCAGGGTGCGAAGCTACGGGCGGGGCCCCTAAAAATCTGCAAGCCCGCTTCGCGCCCTACGGGTTTTGGCGAAAATTTTTCAATCCGTCCAGCGGGGCGGTTGAAAAATTTTCACCAAAAGCCTTGCATATTTTCTCCCCGTCCGTATCTGCCCCCTGAAACGAGCAAGGTGAGGCCACCGACAAGGCATAAAAAAAAAGTCAATGTTATGAAAAAGAGAACTGAAATACAACAAGATTTGAAACGAGGCTTCGGCTTCGCTCCAACCGGCATAAAATTTTGGATGAAGTGGTCGTTGGTCGGCTTCGTGGTGTACGTGGCGGTGCGTTTCGTGTGTGCCTTTGTCGGTGGTGTGGCGGCCTTTTGGAGCGGTTGGTTGCCCATGTTGGCAGTTTTGGCGGTGGTGGTTTTCCTCATCCGTTCCGTGTGGCGCATCCTTTCCGCTCTCCTTTCCCTTTGCGTGCTCGCTCTTTTCATCCTTGTTCTTTGCGTGATACTCTGAAACGAAATATTAATCATTAAAACAACTCATTATGAACAAAGTACATTTATTGGGAGCTAACAGAAGTTACGACAGAGACGTTCAGACCGTTTCAGTCAATCAAGTGGTAGTATTGGAAGGCTACAGCTATGACAGCTATGTTGTGTATGAAGTAACCCGTGACAAGTGGGGAATAACCTATCATCTTGTCAATTTGGAAACACACGAGTTTCACACTTCCGACCTTATCCGGCCATTATCGGAGAAATTCGGAATAGGCATCTATTACGATGATGCGAACCCCAAGTTTTTGGATCCGTTGGAAACAGCCGCTTTACTAACCAAAGCGAAAGAGAAGAAAGCCGAAGCGGAACGGAAAGCGAAGGAAGCAAGGGAAGAATACGAGCGTATCGCAAAAATCGGTGCGGAACGTTTGCGCCCCCTTATCCCGACAGATGCAAAGGCGGTCATTATCGGCACATTGAGGGTGAACGAATGCGACAGTTATACGGACTATTACGACTATAGTATAGCAAGAACCGTCATTTTAGGCTTTTCCAAACATACACGCAACCTCTTTTCAGAAATGCGCAAGCATGCCGCCAATTTTGAGGAAACGGCCTATTTGGCAGAATATAACGCGGATTACGAACACCGTGAAAATTACAGCATGGGGGACGGCATGTATTTGGGCAGGAACAAGTACAGCGGTTGGACAATTGAGAAAGAGCCTATCTGTGACCTTGAAAAGTTCATAGAACGGTATGCGCATACCGCAGGGGATGAAGCCAACCTTTGCATGAAAGCACCGCAGAGGGAAAACGAAGCACAACAGCCGACAGCAACCGCAGCCCCTTCAACCCTCAGTCTTGAAATCGTGGAATACAGCGAAAAGGCGATTGCCGTATTCGGTGACACCAAGCCGATAAAGGACGTTCTGAAAGACTTGAACGGTTTGTTCCGTGCAAACCTCACTTATAAGGGCGAAAGGCGTGCAGGGTGGATATATTCCAAGAAGCAGGAGCTGAAAGTAAGGGAAGCACTCGCCACGTGCATCCGTGTATGACAGCATGAACGGCAGGGCGGAGCAATCCGCCCACCTATCAATGAACCCATAAAAAAGTAACGACATGAGAACAGAAACAAGAACATACACCCTCTATCGGATAACCGAGTTATCCGAGGAAGCCAAAGAGAAAGCACACACCGAATGGTTGTGTAACCGATATTTTTACGGTTGGACGCACGAGAACCGTCAAACCCTTGATGCCTTTTGCGAACGCTTCGGTATCGTGTGCCGTAATTGGAGATATGATGCATGCAATTACAGCTATGACTACCGCAGTAAGCAGGAAGACTGCATAGACGGGTTAAGCGGTTGGCGGTTGATGGCCTATCTGATAAACCACCATTGGAACGACCTATACACGCCAAAATATTTTTGGAAAGGGACGAAAGGACGAAAAAGCAGGATATTTGTAGATATTTGTTGTCCCCTTACGGGCTATTATATAGATAACGATATTCTTGATCCGATTTATAAGTTCTTGAAATCCCCCACCGGGAATGTCACGTTTGACAACCTTATGAACGAATGTCTCGACAGCTTTTTCCGTGCTTGTCGGGATGATATGGAGAGCACCCAGACTTTGGAATACTTCACGGAAGAAAGCAACGCCAACGGTTGGGAATACCTTTCAGACGGAAAACTATTCAATTAATTATCAATATTTAAAAACTTATCATTATGAAAACGAACAAGAAAGTACAGAAGAACAGCGTGCAGAAATCAGAGAAAGAAAATGCAGTAAAAGTAACCGCTTTGGCAATCATCCCGAAGCCGATAATGTTACTCACACCGCAGGACGTGCCCACGGCTACCGAAGTGACGGCCTCCCTCGGAACGGCAGCCGTTCCCAACGTTACGGAAGAAACACCGCAGCAGGTCACGTTCAAGACACCGCTTGCAACGGCCACAGCCGAAACAGACCTTGACATCACCACCGTACAACCAAGCACGGACAACCACCGCAAGACATTCAATGACGCATCATTGCAGGAACTTGCGGAAAGCATTCGGGAAGTGGGCGTTTTGCAAGCCATTGCGGTACGCCCGCACACGGGAGGCGGTTATGAAATCATATACGGAGAACGCCGTTATCGTGCCTCACTGCTTGCAGGAGCAAAGACGATAAAGGCAACTATCTATAATAATATAACAGATGATGAAGCGGAAGATATGTCACTGAGTGAAAATTTACAACGTGAGCAGGTACGCCCCACCGAAGAAGCGAAAGCATTCAAACGCTTGCTTGAAAAGGGACGGTATGATATTTATTCTTTGGCAGGACGTTTCGGACGGAGCGAGAAGTATATCTATACCCGATTGAAACTGAACGAACTCTATGCGCCTATCGGTGAACTGTTAGACAATGAAACAATCACTATCAGCGTAGCCGAAGAGATAAGCACCTATGAACCCAATATCCAAAAGGACGTATATGAGAACCACCTCAAGACAGACAACAAGGACGATTGGAGCGGTTACACACTCAATCTGTTCAAGAAATATTTTGAGAAATACTACACAACCGACCTTAAGCAATACAAGTTCGACAAGACGGAATGCAAGGCATGCGTACACAACGCAGCCAATTACAACCTCTTTGCCGAGCATAACGGATGCGGACACTGCACAAACCGCAAATGTCTGGAAACCAAGAATGCCGCCCATGTGGCAAAAGAGACGGAGAAACTTTTGAAATCCGATCCGAAGTTGGTTGTCGCACGCCCCTACTACGGAAGCCGTAACGATATGGCACTACAAAAATTGGACAAGAAAGGGCATGAAATCAAGGAACTTGACTACAACGTATCGGCAAGGGAATTTCCAAAAGCCCCCGAAGCACCGAAGAAAGAGCAGTTCACCCAAGCGAAAGAGTACGAACAAGCGGTAGAGACTTTTGAGCGCAGAAACGAGGAATATGCCCGAAAGGTGGAGGAACTTGACCGCATGAAGGAGGAAGGCAGGATAAAGACCTATGTGAAGGTAGGGCAGACGGAACCCGAACTCTGCTACGTGGAGATAAACAGGAAGGAAACCGCCCCCGTCACTATCGGGACATTGCAGGAGAGGGACAAGCGTTTCAGACAGCTTTCTATTGAAAAGACCGTTGCCGACACGAAAAAGATTGTCCGGGAGAACGACTATCCCGAAAGCCCGTTCACGCAGTACGAAGACGGTATGGTTTATTTCGCCATGCTTGCCCAACTTCAAAGGAGACATTTTCCACTTTTCGGCATCAAAGACCAGCCTTTCGCATTGGACGAGAAACAGCGGATGAAAATCGTAGCCAAGCTGACGGACGCACAAAAGACCCTCATCAAACGGGACTTCATCAGTCATTTCCTTTGTGAAAACGGCCACGGAGACAACAACGCATCCAAGCTGTTAAGGGACTTCGCAAACATGCACTTTCCCGACCAGTACGGACTTGCCAAAGCCACCCACGAGGAAGAATATCAGAAACGGCATGAACGTTTGGAAGAAAGGATAAAGGAAATGAAGAAAGCGGAAAAGAAAGCAGCCAAAGAAGCGGAAAAACAGCAGACGGCAGAAAAGACGGAGAAGAAAGTCACCGCCCCGAAAACGGAGAAACCCGAAAGCGGAAAAGCCGCCTGAAGCCGAACAGAAAGCATGTGCCGGAGACAACATCCGGCACATCTTTTTCACCGCCCCCCAAGAGAACAGAGGGCAGGGCCGGACGACCCCACCCACACCGCCACCGTAAAACCTTTAAAATACCGATATATGAAGTATATAAGAACAGCCCCGAATGTGGAATATTCCACCGACAGGGATTTTTTTCTTGAGAATCAGATTGTCTGCATTGTAAGCAGGGAGGGCACGAAGTTTTGCAGTCTGATAGAGAACCGTTTGTTCATGCGTTCCGACAGCCGTCATATCAGCAAGCGGATGCAGATGCATATCATGTGTGAAATCCACGAGGACATCCGCCGCCTTCGCTATGGTGGCGAGCCGGTGGAATGACCTGCCACACCCCACACCTGAATACTTCTTCTTAAAAAAGTCGGGCAATCCCTATGCGGTTGCCCGGCTTTTTTCTATTTTTGCAGGGTTGAACCAAAAAAGAAAGTTATAAGATTAAAGATTTTGAATGATAACATATTAGAATAGCTTTTAGCTGTTTGTTCTTACTCTCGAAACGACCAAATTCAATGCAGGAGAATAAACGGGCAGAGTCCTTGTCATACACTAATGGCACGGTCTTAACTCGTTTCCTGCATGGGTGCTTGGTCGTACCGGAGAGTAGAACCTGTTAAGTTCCGTGCTTTTTTGGTACATAACAGGAAGTTACGGACAAGGTATTACTCAAAAATCATAGGAAGATGTACAACAAGAACGTTGCCATTACCGGCAGTACCATTGAAAAGACAACCAAATACGACTGGTTCAAGGAAGATAAAATCCGTATGGAACTCTACCGGATTATCCTTTCACTTTATAATGAAGGTTATCGCACATTCACCTGCAATCCGCATTCCTATATCGGATTATTAGGTGCGGATACGATAGTCATGCTGCGTGAAGCGGGCAAATGCCCGGAGATAATCCTTTCAGTAGCCATACCGGAAACCGCTTTTCCAGCAGATACCAACAAGGTGTATCGTGCCTTGTATGACGACTTGATAAAGCAGGCGGACAATAAAAAAATACTTCCGGAAAAAGAGTTTTTTGGCAATGCGCTTGTCGGTGGTCATATCATCTGTTATTACGATGACTTTTCCACAGAAATGCAGCAGATATACGCATCCGGTACTCCCTATACCAATATCCGTAAAATGATATAGGCACACATTCTTTACCGCAGGTTACAGTAGTTTCTCCAGCCGTGCAATCCGTTTTTCGGTGGACGGATGCGTACTCATGATATATTCGGTGAAAGTCGGACGCTCACCGTAAACGTCTTCCGTCCTTTTCAACCGGCGGAGGAAAGAAAGCAATCCTTCGCCGCAACCATATTTCACTGCATAGGCATCACAACGGTACTCGGCATATTTATTGATATTCACGTCAGTTATCCGGCTGATGCCGTATATAATCCGGTGAAGCAGTTTGTAAACGGCCCACCATAACTTCGCTATGAGTTCACCCACAAGGCCCAAAGCCGGAACCAATGCAAACACCATGCTGCCAATTATCCCGAATATCAAAGCCGGAATAAGAAATATACCATAAAGGCAACGGTAACCGAACGACTCCATCGAGAATAAAAGCACCTGATAGACAAAGTCGTAATGGGAGATATGCCCCACTTCATGGCTGATGATGCCCTTCAGCTCCTCATCCGAAGCGGAGGCGAGTACTCCGCCCGTCAGCCCTATCGTATTGAAACCGAATGCGGCGGCATTTACCCGAGCGTCATTGTTACGATAAAATTTCAGCTTCCGGTTCATACCCATTTCTGAAAGCAACCGTTCCACCCTCATGCGATCGGAACTGTTCATAGGACGGTATCCTTCTTTTCTGCGTAGCACCCACACATTTAGCGGAGAAATGGAATAAAGGATGAATAACAGCAAAAGATAATACGGTAACGTATTGACTAAATACGGAATCACCCCCTCATCAAACAGCCCCGGTATATATGCCGGCCATATATGGCGCAAGATTGAAAGTAGCAATGCGTAAAACACCGTAATAAAGACAAAATTCACTATCGTGACATAAGCCAGCAGCAACAGCTTGCTGATGATACGGAATATTCTGAGTGTTGTTTTCATGCGTATATGATTGAACTATTAACTTCCGGCTAAATATAAAAACAAATTTTGTGCAATCCGGAACAATTACTTATTCATTTGTTTTCATTAAGCAAATTTCATAAAACAAAGACGATAGGTTTCCCCACCGTCTTTCTTGATAGATAATGGTAGCAGTTATTCCTTTGCCGTAGTGCTTTCTAAATCGAACGTCACCGTCATTTCTCTTTCCCTGCCAAAATTATCCCGGACAAAGAATTTCAGTTCCGAACGTCTGGCGCTTGTCGAACGGTAAAAGAGGGTGAATACCTGCTTCACCGGATTTTCCGTATCCAGTCCCGGCACCTCTGTCAGCGGCCTCACTTCCCGGTTCACAAGTTTTATGCCTTCACTGTCGGACACCTCTCCCTTGCCTTCCATCTGAATGTAACCTATTTCATACTCCGCCTTTTCATAGTCCCCTTCACGGTCAAGATAAAAGCGTATCTCCACCGTTTCACCCGTTGCAATCTGCTTTTGCAGATACCATGACGAGAGGCTGAAATCATAATCCTGCCGGATGTCTATCCCGTCGTTACAAGAACTGAAGGCCAGCGCCGCAAGCAGTGCGCCTATACATATATATAATACGTTTTTCATTTTTTGTTTCTCCTTTCTCTTTTTATTAGTTAATAATAAGGCGAACGCCCAATCCTATCTGGGTATGGAAGTTACCCGCATCCGTTCCGAACAGCGCCCTTTCCTTCACCTGCATCAGCAGGATAATCCGGTCTGTCAGCCAGACATCGAAAGCCGCCGTCAGGCCGCCGCCATAAATAAAGCAGTCACCGTTTGTCACTGCCGCCCCGTCAGGAAGCAGGGAGGTTCCCCAGTTGACTGTCTCGAAGCCGCCCAAAACGGAAAGTCCGATACGGAAACAGACGTTCCGGCCCTTGTCCGACAATACGGGAATAAAGTAACCGAGTTCCCCCGTGAACTGCGCTTTGGGTATTGCCTTATTTTCGTAGGTGTACTCCTTTATCTGATAATCCAGACCATACAGCCAGTAGGTACGGTTACGGTTGGAATGTGTAAAGGCCAGCGAGGTGAAGTAGTGGCGTTCGCCGCCACTCTTCCATGAAAGGAAATGATTCACCCCGCCCGATGTGAACTGTATGCCTGTCTGTCCCGGCAGGTCACGCTGCGCGTGTGCTTCGCCCGCAAAGAGCGACAACACGGCAACTGTCAGTATGAATAGTATTCTTTGCATATACATTATATTATATAGGTTATTATTTCAGATGCAGTTCACTGATTGGTTTTGCCGCCACAAGGTCTGTGTTCTCTATGCGGAACGACTGGTGACGGGCACCGCCCTTTTCGTAAACCTCCACGACGAGCAGTTTGTCATCCGGCAAGGTAAGTTTTGGCAGCACGAATATGTTACGTACCGTGGCTTTTCCGTCCACCGTTGTCAGACGATTGTATGTCCTTACCGGTTCTATGAAGTTCTCCTGCATGGCCGTGCGCTTGGCCACCTTCTTGTCGATAATTTTGAAACGGATATAGTCAATGTCGAACGATATATCCGAACTGTTGCGCAGGGAAGTATGCAGGTACAGCAGGTCATTGTTGATATAAAGCCCTTTGAGCAGTGTCTGTATGCCGTACTTCTTGCAACCGACATGCCTGATGTCCCTTTTGTTCTTCTTATACAGCGTGTACATGATACGGTTCACCACCAGCGGTGTCTCCCCGCCGAGTTCTTTCAGCTTCACGAACATGCGGTCGCCCGCAATCCCGCCTTCGGGATTGTCCCGGAGCCAGTCTTCCATCTCAATGGAAAGCCAGGCCGGTTCGTCCTTATAAACCACATTAAAAGAATAGAAACAACCGTCGGCAGTGATGACGGAGAAGTTCGTTTCCCCTTCAAAACCTTTCACCGCCGCCTTGATGCGTATTACATTTTCCGCTCCCGTGGCCTTGTCCGCTATGATGTCGAACGAACCCAAATCCACATATTTCACTTCGGAAGGGAAAAGGATATGTACGGTTTTCTGAAAAGTCACCTCAATCTTATGCGGTGAGATAATCTGGTTGGTGGGGAAAATCTTTGTTTCCACCGGTTCCTGCGCCTTTACCGACAATACGGTTAAAAGCATTACTAATGATAAAATAATTCTTGTCTTCATCTGATTACTGCTTTTTGGATATTAATAAAAGTTGATAATTCGCTTTCACAGCCACCTTCACCTCACGCATCTTTGTGGCCAGATATTGTGATCCGCCGCCAAGCACGCCCCTTGTCACGTCCATGACGAGTTGTTGCGAGGCACTGCGTGCGAACGAGATGCTTGTTCCGAAACTGCCCCCGATATTGGCGGCGGCTTCTTTCATGGCGGTACGTTCTGCGGTATTCGGAACGAAAAGTCCGGCCTGCCCGTCCATATCGTAAGCCGTTAGTTCCACCGGCAGGATATTCCCGCCACTCTCTATGGAGTTTACTGTGACTGCCATCCGCTGCCCTTCGATACGCACCGTACCATATAGCGGAGTATTGGCAGGTACAAGCGCACCGCCCACTTGCAGCGGTTCCAGCAACCGGAACTTCAGTCATGCTCCGGTGGTCACTGTCTGGTCTTCGGCCACGCAGGCACGTATCGTATTGGCTCCGGCAAGCTGTCCGCCGCCCACGGCAGTGGCAAAACCGTAATTGCGGGGTATCGTGTCGGGTACCGGAGGTACGGCCAGTGACGAAACCACATTCTCCGTAGCACGTCCGGCAGCTATGGCGGCAGGATTGCCGGATGAACCGCCCGTAACGCCCGCAGGCTGTATGTTTTTCACCTGTCCACCCGTCTGTCCGGGGAAATAGCGTGCCGCCATCTCATACGACTTTTCCATCAGTTCCAGCGGGTCTTGTCCTTTCCGTTCGCGTTCCAGCTTTTCGTTAAGCTCCTTCACCTGCCGTTCCAGTTCGTCCACCCTCGGACTCTCCTTCGGTTCCTGATAGAACGAGGTGATCTGCCTTGAAATCTGCCGCTGTTTTTCTCTGGACTCCCGGATAGCATCCGCTTTCGGTACATCTTCTTCCGGTTTCAGCCCGTCCGTTGTGTCCGGTGTCAGATAGCCCCCGGCCACATCCTGCAAGGTTCTTACCTTCTCCTGCCTGCGTTTCTTCATTTCTTCCAGTTCGTAAGCCTTCTGTTTGTCGGCCATCGTCTCCGGTGCGATAGCGTCGGGTATCGTCGTATTGATTCCCGCCATTCCTTCCACCGTTTCGGGTGTGTCCGGTTTGAAGATAAACCAGATGAACCCGGCGCAAAGCAGGGAGAGGAATGTCACCACGCCATAGAATTTCAGTTTGTCGGCAACCTTGCGGTTTAACTTCTTCTCCTTTTCGGATGCAGGTTCCGCTTTCTGCGTTTCTTTATTCTTTTCTTCTTTCTTATCGGATTGTGTCATTGGATACATTGTTTTTTAATGGTTGGATACTGTCCGGAAGGGGAAGCATCACCCTTTGGAGATGCCGCACCTCAATCGGAAACTTGTCTGTACCGCAGAAACCGCCCACGATGTAGGCAAGGTCGATGGCGGCGAAGAGTCCGAGCAGGTAAAGAATGATGACCCTTTGCTGCCGGTAACTCAACCGCTGCCAGCGTCTGCGGAGTTTTGCTATATGGCGGTCTTTCCCCGTTCTGAACGACTGGAAGACCTTTTTCAGCCCGTTATCTTTCATACTGCCCGATGTCCCTATTTTCGATGATTGTAAAGCCTTCTATCAGGAAGCCCTGCGGATTGTTGTCGCTCCGGGTCACATTTCTCAGGCGGCAGGTGGTGACAAGCGACCTTTCGGTAACGCTGCTCGAACGGATGATGTGCTGCCGGCTATAGGTCTTCATCTCGTATGGATAACTGTTGAAGTTCCCCTGTATGCTGTCCACCGTCAGCGTCTGCGAGATGTTTCCCGCGATCATCCGGTTGAAGTAGCCTTTCTCCTGCAAGTTCCGGTAGTAACCGATGGCGCTTTCATCCGAAAGGTAAAGGGCACGCTGGATGTTGCTTTCAATGGCGCTCTTGTCCGGTGACAGGGTGAAAAACAGTTCGTGGAAACGTCTGATATGTTCCCTCGCTTCCACGGGGCGGTTCTGCTGCATGTCCTGCGAAAGTGCCAGCATCAGCGATTTTCCGCTGTCCAGTACATAGATTTTCTGCCGTTGCGCCTCGGCAAACTCGTATGCCTTTCAGGTGGCGAAGACTGTTACCAGTGCGCATACTCCCAGGAATACCATTCCGAACAGCCGTAGCTGCCGGAATGATGTCTCGATGTTTTTTAATGATTTGAACTCCATGTCTTTTTTCTGTTTTTTAAAGTGATATGTTTAGAACATTTTCTTGATACGTCCGGCTACCGATCCGCCGACTGCGCCGCTGACTGCCGCCGCACCGTTTCCGGCCATTTTCCCGGCACCGCCCACCTTCTGCCCGTAAGCTCCCGCACCGCCTGCCTGAATAATCCACGAGGACACTGTGGGAACGCAGAAATAACCGATGATACCTATAATCATAAAGATGCAATAAACGCTGTTCGAAGCATCCGGTATAAATGTCGGGTCCTGCATCTGCTTGATGTCCTGCTGCAACATCAGAATCTGTATGCGTGAGAGGATAGCACCGAACAGGTCACCTACGGGCAGCCATAAGTAAATACAGATATAGCGTGACAGCCAGGTGGTGAGCGTACTCTGGAATCCGTCATAGACGGCCAGCGCAAAAGAGATAGGCCCCAAAATCGACAAGACAATCAGGAAAAAAGTCCTCAGTGTGTCTATCAGTAGCGAAGCTGCCTGAAAGAAGAGTTCCAGCAGTTCGCGGAACCATTGCCTCACCTTTTCCCCCATGTCATACACCGCCTTCTGCCCGTACATGTTTATCATCGTGTCCATGTCCCCCAGCGACCAGCCAAGCTCGTCTATTTTCTTGTCAAATTCCTCATCACTCACAAGGAAAGCCTTTGCCGGGTCACGCAGCATCGCCTCCCGTTCCAGTTCGTCCTTCTCTTCCTGATACTTCCTCATGTCGAAAGTCTGCTGTTCAACCAGTGAGGAAGTGGCACTGCATACGGGGGAAAGAATCCCATTGATTGTCCCCAGCACCATAGTAGGGAAGAACATGATACAAAGGCCCAGCACAAACGGCCTGAAAAGCGGGAACACGTCTATCTCTTCCGCCCTTGAAAGGGACTGCCACACTCGGTAAGCCACGTAGAACAGGGCACCGATACCCGCCACACCTTTTGCCACGCTTGCCATATCCTCGCACAGCGGCATCATTTCATCGTAAAGCGAACGCAGCAACTCATGCAGGTTCGTCCAGTCTATTGATAGTAATATCATAGTCTATCTTTTTTTAATGATGAATGATTACCAGTAACGCTGGTCGTGTGTCCCGTACAGGGCAAGCACCCGCTGGGAATCCCCCTTCTTCTTGCTGCGCAGGTACGATATGCCGATATTCTTTCGGGTATAGTACCATGTCAGGTTCTTGTATTCCAGCACTTCGCCATATATCCGGTTGATGATGTCCAGCCGTTCCTTGTCGGTCATCGAGAGTCCGGTAGCCGTGGTCACTTCCTTCAAGTCCAGCAGCAGGTTGCTGCTTTCTTCAAGCAACCGGTTATACCCGAAAGCAATGGCCGAGAGTTCTTCCACGGTAAAATTCGGGTCGCCCATCATCGTATTGAAATTAGTCACGTAAATATCGCTGATGTCACCTACCAGAAGGATAGTCTGTTGTACCTTGCGTGCCCCTTTTACGAGATCGTGTACAGATTTCAAAGCGTCGTAGTAGGCCTTTCCCTGCTGGTAAATCTTTACAGTCTCCTGAAAGTTACTTCACATGTTCTGTGCCGTTGTGGAAGTCTGTACAATTTCATTGGCCGAGTTTACAATGCCTTGAGCAAGGTTCGTAGGGTCTATCACTGCCCATTGTGCTTTGCTTGTCACCGAAAGGGACAGTAGTGCCATGAATAAAATTATCATTCTCTTTTTCATGCGTCTATCTCCTTTCTTTGGTAAGTAAATACCGGCTGTCGTCATCACGGGCAAACAGTCCGTAACAGCCGAACAGCAATACCTCGCTTCCGCTGAAATACCCGATACATCCGGCATCCTTGTTCCCGTGCAGGAAAAGGTCGTCCCCTTTCCGAAGCGGGATATTGATTTCGGTATAACTCATTTCTCCGGCGAACAGCGTAGCCTTGTATCCCTTGAATCCGTCCGTCACATGGTTGGATTTACGGATTGTCAGCGTGGAGCCGCCTTCCTTGTTCATTCAGTGACCGCAGATGCGGTCGTGTTCCAGTTCCTTCTTCATTTCCCCGATCAGGTTCAGCAGATCCAGATTGGTCAGGGTCGCATCTCCGAGTGCTTCCCTGCATTGGCTTAATAAATCTTTCTTACTCATTGTTGTCTATAGCTTAATATGGTTACTTGTTTTCCTGCCGTTTGCTTTCGGCAAGTTGTTTGATAGCCAGTTCGATGTTTCCGCCCAGCTTTTCCGTAAGGCGGGTAAGTTCCAGTTTCTCAGTCTCTTCGGTGGTGTAGCAAAGGTACTCTTCAGCCGAAACTTCTGTCGCATATACCGCACTTTGCGTACCGCCAAGCCCAATCCAGACCTCTTTATAAAGGCGGTTCGCTGCATTGGCAAGATTGATAGAAAGTATCTGGCTGCGTTCCTTGTCCGTCAGGCCGAGCAGGTTCTGTATCTGGTCGAATTTGTTCTGATACTTCCGCTGGTCAAGCAGTATTTTGCAGTCGCTGTTGTTGATAATCGTCTCTTTCACAACGGGGGAAGAGATTATATCATCCACTTCCTGCGTCACTACAACCGCCTCTCCGTAAAACTTTCTGACTGTTTTAAAAAGATAACGGATGTAGTTTGCCATACCTTCCTTGGCGATTGCCTTTCATGCTTCCTCAATCAGTATCATCTTGCGGATACCTTGCAAACGTCTCATTTTATTTATAAACGTCTCCATGATAATGATGGTGACAACCGGAAAGAGGATTGGATTATCTTTCACAACATCCAACTCAAATACAATAAACCGTTTGTTCAGTAAATCCAGTTCCTTGTCCGAGTTCAGCAGATACCCGTATTCACCGTTCTTATAATAAGGTTCCAGCACGTTCAGAAAACCGTCCACATCAAAGTCCTTCTCCCGCACGTTCTTGTCTGCCAGTATCTTGCGGTAGTCCTTCCTTACAAAGTCATAGAACGAGTTGAAGTTCGGCTTTATCTTCCGGTTCTTCTTTATCTTTTCGATATACAGGCTGACCGCATTCGAGAGCGCCACCTCTTCCGAACGTCGGGGCGGTTCGTCCTCCCTTTTCCAAAGGGTGAGTATCAGTGTCTTGATGCTGTCCCGCTTCTCGATGTCATACCGGTAATCCTCCGTGAAAAACGGATTGAAAGAAATCGGATCATTTTCCTTGTATGTAAAATAAATCCCGTCATCCCCTCCGGTCTTCTGATGTATCAGGTCACAGAGTCCCTTGTATGAATTTCCGGTGTCCACCAGCAGGATATGCGTCCCTTGTTCCCAGTACTGTCTCACAAGATGGTTGGTAAAGAAACTCTTTCCGCTGCCTGACGGGCCAAGTATGAACTTGTTTCTGTTGGTCACCACCCCTTTTTTCATGGGTAAATCCGATATGTCGAGGAAGACGGGCTTTCCCGTCAGCCTGTCCACCATGCGGATGCCGAAGGGAGAGAGCGAGTTCCGGTAACAGGTTTCAGCCGTGAAGAAACAGAGCGCCTGCCCGGTAAACGTGTAGAACGTCTCTTCGGCCGGAAAGTCCGCTTCATTTCCCGGTATACCCGCCCAATAGAGAGCCGGAAGATCGGTCGTGTTATGGTGCGGAGTACATTCCATCAATGCCAGTGCGCTTCCCACATCGTTCTTCACCCTGCGGAGTTCGTCCCCGTTTTCCGCCCATGCGATGATGTTGCAATGGCAGCGCACCGACTGCAATCCATTGGTATGCGCTTCATTCAGGTATTCGTCCAGCCACTCCTTGTTGATCTGGTTGCTGCGGCTGTACCGGGAAAGCGACTGCATGTTCTTTGCCGCCTTCTCGAAACGGGAAAGGTTTTCGTTACTGTCGTCTATGAATATCCACTGGTTGTAGATATGGTCGCAGGGCAGCATCACGCCTACGGGTGCGGCATAACTCAGGCGGCAGTCCGAGCGGTCTGTCGAGAGGCGTTCGTACCGCCCGTCCGTCCTTACCTTTCCCGGCAGGTCATCGAGGTCGGAAAGTGTATGCAGGCAGAGCCGCTTGTCACCGATACGCATTTCGTCCGGATTCAATTGCATATCCTGCAACATGGTAGTTCCGTCTGCCGAGAGCGTAAGGTACCGTTCGATAATACCCGGTTCGTTTTCCGTTCCCGTAATCTCTTCCGTAGTCAGCCGTTCCAGCCTGACAAGCCCGCTGTCATTGACGATACTTTCAAACTGTCCCACCGCTTCCATGAAACGCTCCACCGTTTCCTTGTCCCTTATCTCCTTCGGAACCAGAAAACCACGGCAGAGCGTGTTCCAGTTGCTTTGCTGCCGGGAGCGCTCTTTGGTGGTCTTGGTGAGGAACAGGTAGCAGGCGTGGTGCAGGTAGGGACGTTCGTTGAAGTGGCGTTCAAAACTGCGGGAGAGAAAGCTGAGTTCGTCCCGGCGGATGTCCGGCTCGTATTTCTCCGTGATGAAAATATCCTGTTTGTGCAGGATTGAATAGTTCGGCAACACCTTGATTGCCTTCGCTCATGTGGCGTGCATCGCCTCATATTCTGCGGATGATACCGAAAATACTTCCGGCAGTGTGACCCGGAAAGCGGCCGTGATGTCGGCGTCCTTGCTGACGATGCAGCCGTGTTCCACCGCCATGATGGGAAACTTGCTTTCCAGTGTGGATGCTTTTAATATACTTCTCATAATTTACGATTGTTGTTTGTTGATCAGACGTGTGATACGTTTTCGTGAGAGGATTCTCCGGGGATGCTGCCGGGCCGCGAACAGCTTCATCAGCCCGTGGCTGCCGTATTTACGGTTCAGCGTAAAGGTCAGCCATACCAGTATCGTAGCCGCCGATACTCCGAAACCGATGCAGATTCACTGTCCGACGCCTGCCATATACATGATGACGAACATCACGAATACGGCAAGCAGGCCGGCGGCGAAAATAAACAGGTATTGTGCCCGGAGTCCTTTGAACTCAACTTCACGGCCCACCCCTTTATTTATTTCAAAATCAGCCATAAGTTATTGTCTTTTTTATGTTTTTAGAGGAAGAACGACCTCAGAATGGTGGCGGCGACTATCAGAAAGATACAGGCTCCGAACCACGAACTGGCAGTTTTACTCGTGTCGGGGTCGCCCGAACTGAACTTCTGATATACCTTGATTCCACCGACGAGGCCGATTACAGCACCGATTGCATAAATCAGTTTTGTGCCGGGATCGAAATATCCGGTCACGAGTTGTGTCGCTTCGGTGATACCTGCCTGCCCGTTTCCTTGTGCTATTGCCGCACTTGCCGCCGCAACAGCGGCCAGCATCATAATCAATCTTTTCTTTTTCATTTATTTCCGTGATTTTTAAAATGATTAAAAAAGCCACGGCCTGCCCCTTTCACTATCCCCATAAGGCAGCCCGCAGCCGCTTATGGTTTATTGATTCAGGGGGTAAGTTCCGGCCGGAAATCAGCCGGAGTCATAATATGCCATTTGCATTGTCACTTGATTTGGTGGTGAAACATTCTTGTTAATTCTCTCTTGAAAGCGGGATGCGGATCATCCCGAATCATAATAGCTTTTTGTCATTGCCACTGTCGTTTTATGGATAAGTTAATGGAATGATTGTCTCTCTGGGAGTTAATAGGTTTCCCCTTATGACGGGAAACCACCGTTTGTCAACTTGAATCGAAATACGTCATAAACATGGATGATACGTTTTATTGTTGGTTTTCTACCGAATCTCTCTCTTTATAGTGATACGGGCCATCAACCCGTATCAAAATAACCTCTTGCCATTGTTACCTCCTTTTTTAATTGGTTAGTCACTGTCCGGAGCAGCCTCATTCAAATGTTCGGCTTCATCCAGAAATTTGTTGATACGGCTGTCGCTGCCATTGATGCTTTCCAGTATCGAACGTTCAATCTGCGTATCTTTGATATGGTGGATTGCCCTTAAAAGGGACAATCGTTTGTCTGTCGGAATATCCTTGCCATTGCAGAGGTCGATAATCAGGTCAATCTCTTCCGGCCCGATACCGGCTGCACTGCCCAGATAATCTTCACGGGCACAGTTCAAATCTTCCAGTCCCTCGTTCAACTCGTCGGTATCCACGTCGTCACCGTTTTCAGTCTGTCCCTTATTATCCTCAAGCCTGCCGGAACTGTCGGCCTCAAAAGCCCGCCACTCTTCCACGCGCTTGTCCCGGAACAAATCCGGGATGCGCTCAGGCGGCACTTGTACAGCCTTCTGCGTCATTGTTTCCTCGGTTCTGTCAGCAAAAGTAGAGGCATTTTCCTTACCTGCAATAGCCCCGGAACCGATGGCGTTTATTGGCGGCTGTTGGCGTGTACCATAGCTTTTTGTAACGACAAGGCTGTCCGTTTCAGGTTGTTTTTGGGGTGGTTTTTCCATATTTTTGCCTTCTGCTTTTTTCTTAGCTTCTACCTTTTCGTCATCCTTCATTTCCGCTTTTGCAGTCGGAATATTCCTCTTTTCAGACTCCGATACCACCGGAACCTCTTTCTTTTCCGTTTTCCCTTTCGTGCGCCTGCGTCCTTTCTTCTGTTCCTCCTTTACCGGATCGAACCATCCGGCTATGCTCCGCAAGGTTTTTGCCATGCGGCGGCGTGCCTTACCGAAACATATTTCGCCAAGCTGTCCTCTGAACAGGAACTTGTCCATGAACAGATAGGCGAACAGCAACCAGAAGAGAACGATTCCGGCTTCATAGTAACCTGATTGTATATCCATAACCTAAAATATTTTGTTATAACTCTTTTGGAGATAAGTCTTCACCTCATCCGCATGTTTCTCAAAATGTTCTTTCAATACATTGTCTATGTAGTTTCCTACCGTCAACTGCCGTTTTCCGGCAATGCCCACGATGACCGATATCTTTTGGTGCAGTTCCTTGTCTATATATACCCCCTGTCTGCCTTCGCATTTATAGGGTGTGAGGAACTTACGGATAAAGTCAGCCAGTGTCGTGCGAATCGTTTTCGGTGACGGTCTGTCCGTAACGACTTCCGAACAGTTGGTATCATCTGCACCGGAAATATCCCGGACTATTTCATTTGTACCATTATCCACTGTTTCGTTCACATCGTTAACTGCCGTTTCGTCCACACTATTAACCTTTTTACCCTTCTCATCGAATAAGGCGTTTTCTCTTTTACCGCAGGTCTCTCCGGTAACGGAAAGGACCGGAGATAAGGCAGGTTCCGAAGGCACACCCGCCATTAAGCTACGCAGGTACGCTTCATCCACCGGATTCTGTCTGCTTGTTTTCTTTGCCATGACTATTCGGTTTTAAGTACAGATATGATTTCATCCATGAACGTATCGAAGCCGCACTCTCTGGTGAAGGCCGCATCGGGAGCGAACAGCGTACTCCGGTAAACGGGGCCGCCGGTAACGGACAAGTCTTTGGTAAAGTTGCTGCGCACTGGAATACGTGTTCCAAGGCAGTCCAGCCCTAACAGGGAGAAGCCTTGTTGATACACATCATACAAGGTCGTGCGCTCCCTGCGGTCAACCATGTTCCAGAACAGATGAAGACTTTTCAGGGAGGACACGCCGGTCTTTATCAGCCGGTCATTAATGGTGGTCGCAAAGTTCAGCGTACTTTCCAGCACAAGACGGTCTGCCTTTATCGGCACGAACAGATAATCGAGCGCACTGATTGCGGCTATCACCCCGTCACTGCCCATTGTGCCGGGCAAGTCGAACAGTACAATATCATAATGCGTATCCGCTTTCCCTTCAAATGCCCTTCACTCCGCCATGCAATCAGCCGGGTTACTACCGATGACCGGATAAGCCTTTTTCTTCAATCGTCCGGCCTGCTCTACCAAGAGGTTCTGATAAACAGGTGTGGTCTTCACCACTTCTATATCCCGTTTTTTCTGTTTGATAATCGAATGTTGCGGATAGTCGCAATCCATCACTGCCACGTTCAACTCTTTCACATAATGCAGTCACGATGCCGCATAAATGGTGAATGTTGATTTACCCACACCGCCCTTTTGGGAGGCGAACGAAACGAATACTGTTTTCTGTCTCTTTTCCATTGTTACCTAATTTAAGTGAATAATTTGATATATTGATAATTAAGCAGATAGACATCTATCCGCTTATTCGTTCTGTCATTTCATTATCCGCTTAGCTTTATAGTTATATAGTTACTTAGCTATAAAGCTATCTGTCTATTTAGCTATATACTTACATAGCTATAATTATATAGCTATTTATCTATCCGGCTATATAGCTATCTGGTTGTCTGCATAAATATTCGGCTAATAGTCCATTTATCTGAATAACGGTGTATCCGAATATCCACTTGCTTGTCTATACATTTTTATAAATGTATAGCTGCATAAGCGGATATATAGCTTTATGAATGCTTGTCTGAAAACATACTTAATCAAATGGCTATTCAGATAGAAAGCTATTCAGATAGAAAACCGTCCGGATAGCTATCCTGATAACTACCTTTTTATCTATCTAAATAAGTAGCTGAATAGCTATCCGGCTGCAAATAAACCTCAAAAAGAGCATCCGTAATGTACGTGTGGTTTCAAAGTCATTTATTGGCGGCTGTTGGCGGGATACCGGGTAATAGCCATACCGAAAAAACTATCTACCTTTGTCGCCGGGAGAGCGCAGCCCGTTCTCGAAAAGAGAACGTCAAACAAATCCTTCAGACCTTTAATCCGGCTCAGCCGGATTTTAATATGCGTCAGCATATAGCGAGGTGTACTTTCAGCGGTTGAAAATATTTCCACCCGCTGAAAGTCTCTCCCCGAAAGTTCTTTCGTGGATGTCAGTTCTCCTAAGTCGAACTTCCTAAATTATTCATGTATGAAAGATGAAACAAGAATCCGTGGCGCCGCAGGGCGCAAGGTGCTGGCAGACCCGCGCACGCACCGCTATTACCTCTGTCTCAATGACGGAGAGAACGAAAAGTTTATCTCCATGTTCGAGCAATCGGGCATGAAAAACAAAGCCGAATTTATCTTCGCCCGTATCTTCGGTTGAGAGTTCAAGGTAGTGAAGATTGATAAGGAAGCGCAGGAATATTATGCCCAGCTCACCGCTTTCTATCAGCAGTTCCGACGCATCGGGAACAACTATAACCAATGTGTAAAGACCATCCATACCATTTACGGGGAGAAGAAATCGCTTGCGTTTCTCTACAAACTCGCTGAAGAAACCCGTAAACTGGAAGAAGTATGCAGGCAGGTTATCGAACTTACAAAGCGATACGAAAAGGAGTATCTCACTAAAAAGGAATAACGTCATGGTACCGAATATCACATCGGGCAGTTCGTTTTACGGAGTGATTGCCTATAATAAAATAAAGGTGGACGACGGTACGGCAAAGGTATTGTGACACCCGAAAATAGCGGCGGACACTTCCGGCAATGTGCCGATTGAAAACTGCGTGCAGGCTTTCGAGCCTTATATCGCACTCAACTCGCACGTCAGGAAACCGGTTATCCACATCTCCTTGAATCCATCCCCGAAAGACATTCTTTCAAAAGAACAAATGACCGTATTGGCGCAGGAGTTCATGGAAAAGTTCGGTTACGGGAACCAGCCCTATATCGTATGACTACATGAAGACATAGACCGCAAACACATGCACATCGTTTCGGTACGCATCAACGAGAAGGGAGAAAAGATAGACCACAACCGGGAGGCTATCCGGGCACAGAATATCTGTCGGGATATGGAAGTGAAATACGGCCTTCATCCCACACTCGGAGAACACAATGAAAGGGAATTACTATCCCTGCAAAAAGTGGATTATCCGAAAGGTGACGTGAAAGCGCAGGTGAAGCATACCGCCCGTACTCTACTGGAATGTTACAACTGCCATTCGCTTGCCGAATACAACACCCTTCTGAATTTGTATAATGTCACTGTTTACGAAGTCAGGGGAAGCGTGGACGGAAAGGAATATCACGGCATCATGTACGGAGCTTTGGACGATGACGGGCAGCAGGCGGGAACGCCTTTCAAATCCAGCAAATTCGGAAAAGTATTCGATTATGAAGCCCTGCAAAAGAAGTTTGCCGCTTCTGCCAAAAAGGTGAAAAGGAACAGCCTTGCCGAAAGGGCACGGCAGGAAATAGTCAAAGCCATGCAGGACATAAGTACGAAAGAGGATTTTGCCCGCAAGCTGAAAGATGCGGATATAGAAGTGGTTTACCGTATCAATCCCGAAGGACGCCTGTACGGTATCACTTTCATAGACCATACCAGCCGGACAGTGTTCAACGGCTCGCGTTTGGGCAAAGCCTTTTCAGCCAATGTATTCAACGAACTGTTCAACAATCCGGATGCGGACCGTACAAGGCTGATACCACTACCGGAGCAGGATACGCCCCGGCAGGAACGGGAAACGGATGCGGAAGAAAGACAGGAAAGGGAGGAATACCGGCAGCAGGAAAATCAAGGCAACTATCAGAGTGAACCGTCCGGCAGTCTGATTGATACGTCCGCACTCGGTGCCATTGACATTTTCTCCGTACTCATGGAAGATGACCATACGCACGAGTACATCGATCCGGCTTTCCGCTTCGGGCGCAAGAAAAAGAAGAAGCGCAGGCGCAGGTTATAATATAATAATGTATGGAACAAGAAGTCTAATTTTAATAGTTACAATTATGCAGAATGAAGATGATTTAAGAGGTCTTGCCAAAGTCACGGACTTTATGCGGGCCATCAGTTTTTTATTTTTGGCGATACACATCTATTGGTTTTGTTACGGCTGGCTACAAGAAATGGGCTGAACGCTCGATATAGTGGATAAGATACTGTCCAATTTCCAGCGTACCACCGGACTGTTCTCAGTGCTTCTTTACACCAAACTGTTTTGTGTCCTCTTCCTCGGTCTGTCCTGTATGGGTAACAAGGGGGTAAAGAAGCATGAAATCACATGAAGGAAGATAATTGTTGCGGCCATAGCGGGCACTATACTCTTTTTCCTGAACTGGTGGTTGTTGTCCGTCAGTGCATCATCAGATGTGTGTGCGGTATTGTATGTCACGACTTTAATCAGTGGTTTCTTCTGTCTGTTAGCATCCGGTTTATGGATAAGTCGTCTGTTGAAGAACAACTTGTTAGAGGACGTTTTCAACCGGGAGAATGAATCCTTCATGCAGGAAACAAAACTCATGGAAAACGAGTATTCCGTCAATCTGCCGACAAAGTTCTGGTATAAAGGGAAGACATACGACGGATTTATCAATCTTGTAAATATTTTTCGAGCAACAATGATATTAGGAACGCCAGGGAGCGGGAAGTCCTATGCGATTGTCAATCAGTTTATCAAGCAAACCATCGAGAAATCCTATGCGCTCTACATATACGATTTCAAGTTTGATGACCTGTCGGTTATCGCTTATAACCATCTGATTAAATACAGACACCGTTATAAGATACCACCCAAATTTTATGTAATCAACTTCGACAATCCAAGAAAAAGCCATCGTTGTAACCCGTTGGCACCCGAACTGATGACGGATATTTCGGATGCGTATGAATCCAGTTATACCATCATGTTGAACCTGAATAAAAGTTGGGTGCAAAAGCAGGGAGACTTCTTTGTGGAATCTCCGATAGTGTTGTTTACTGCGATAATCTGGTTTTTGAAGTTGTATGAAAACGGTAAGTATTGCACATTCCCACATGCCATTGAATTACTTAATAAAAGGTATGAAGACGTATTCACCATTCTGACAAGCTATCCTGATTTAGAGAATTATTTGAGTCCGTTCGTTGACGCATGGAAAGGCGGTGCTGCGGAACAGTTGATGGGCCAGATTGCATCCGCTAAAATTCCACTGTCAAGACTGATAAGCCCGCAATTATATTGGGTAATGTCCGGCAGTGATTTTACGTTGGATATCAACAATCCCAAAGAACCCAAAATATTATGTGTCGGCAACAATCCCGATAGAATTTCTATTTATGGAGCAGCTTTAGGTTTGTATAACTCCCGTATTGTGAAGTTGATAAACAAGAAAAAGCAAATGAAAAGTTGTGTGATTATTGACGAGTTACCCACCATATTCTTCAAAGGTCTGGATAATCTGATTGCCACGGCACGAAGCAACAAGGTTGCGGTCGTGTTAGGTTTTCAGGATTTCAGCCAGCTAAAGCGCGATTACGGAGACAAGGAGGCCGCCGTCATCATGTCAACTGTGGGTAATGTTTTTAGCGGCCAAGTGGTAGGTGAAACAGCGAAAACTTTGTCAGAAAGGTTTGGAAAGATTCTACAAAAGAGGGAATCCATGAGCATCAACCGTAACGATATTTCTACTTCCATCAACACGCAACTGGACAGCCTGATACCTGCCAGCAAAATCAGTACACTTTCGCAGGGCATGTTTGTCGGTGCCGTAGCTGACAATTTCGGAGAGACAATAGAACAGAAAATTTTCCATGCGCAGATAGTGGTGGATAATGAAGCAGTACAGAAAGAGACGGCGGCCTACCAGCCAATTCCCGAAATCAGCAGCTTTCTGGACGAGAACGGCAATGATACAATGGAACAGCAGATACAAGCGAACTACCGGCAAATCAAACAGGATATTGTCGAACTGGTGGAGAACGAACTGATTCGCATAGAGAATGATCCAGCACTTAAACATTTGTTGGGAGGGGAAGATAATTAACCAATTTCACTAGTGTCCCTATTTTAATAGGACACTAGTGAAATTATATATTAGACTTTACGGAAGTTTATCCTTCAACGCATGTGCAAAAAACAAACCTACAAGAAGTCTATTAGATAAAAAATCGATAATCATAAGTTTTACCTTCAAATCTTGTTAATAGATTACCAATCCGAGCTATTTGATTTGATGAATCTATAGTTGCAGGTAGCTTTGTATATAAGTCAAATGAGTTCCAATTCATTTTTGTTAACCCTAATATTTCTGTTGCAATTACATTGATATCTGATTTCCCATAGTGTTTTTTTATTATCAATGGGCTTGGGATACTACGTCCTCCTAAATAAAAAGTTCTGTTATCAGATTTGACTGAAGGAACTATCCCATGTGTCCAGAGTAATGCTTCATAATCATTAACAACAACACATGTTCCTCTCCTAATTGGAAAATTATCAATTTGCAATTTACCATAATTCGACTTGGTGGACATAAATTTGACTTCTCTCTCGAAATTTATTGAAATCAAATCAATATTTTCAATTCCTGCAATTTGCAAGCTATCAACAATACCATTTATTTCATCAGGCTTAAACTCAGTTCTTTTATGTACAACAACTCGTTTGGGTAGATATTCCATAGAATGCAAGAATAATTCTCGAATCGAAATTCCAAAATTATAGGCTTCATTATAAGATAAATATGGATTACGTTTATTATCTATATAGCAATCCTGTACTCTTGATAATTTATATTTCAATCCCTGTCCATGTGAGTCATATATATGACTACATCCTAATACTATTGAGGTTTCACCATTATTATTCTTAACGCTATAGCCAATACCCGCATATGCTGTCTCATTATCATTTGTATTTAATACCCATGGGGTTCTGAGTGATTTCACATAAAAAGAAAGTGATAGCCACCAATAAATTTGGCATGCTAAAGAATCATTCAGCGTATCTTCTTCAATAAATTGAGTACTTATTCGTTTTTGTGCCGAATAGGCTTTTATGTAATCGTGTAAATCAAATACCCACGTATCTTCTTCTATATGTCTATATAGTTGCCATTCATTGGGAATAAAGATTACAATTGTCATATCTGCTTTATAACTCTCATGCAAAGCTTCTATTTTGGTACAAATAGTCCGAGCTAAATTCAATGCACCATCCTTGATGGATGTAGATGAGCTGAATTTCACATCTATCCACTTTTCACCATTTATCAAAGGAATTTCAATTGGTATATTGTATATTTGATTGAATCCAATATAATCAATTATATATTCACTCTTTTCTGGAGCCTTATGCTGGGTATTTAATTTCATGAGAAAATCATATAACCGAGTAGAATACTTTGAAGGACATAATACGCCTAATTCAACATTGAAGGTATTGGTAATTCCATTATTCTGATAATCAAATGGATAATGGTTTACCAAGCCTCTCATTGGATGAAAATCTCTAGATTTGAAGTCGCTATTTTTATTCTGAAATAGTAATTGTGGCTCCAAAAACTCAACACCTTTAAAAACAATCTTTTTTTGCTCCATACTGATTGGATATGACTTATACTTGTCATTCAATACTTTAATTCCTGAAAAAGCCACATTATTGGATATTGAAAAACTCATATCGCTCGTTGTCAGTATAGGAAAAGTAAATCGCAGAGAGTTATTATGGAAGATTAGACTATTCCAATCTTCCAATGCCTGATCATATTGTGCATTATATAATCTGTCGAATTTCTCTTTCGTAAATTGTAACTTAATATCTTTTGGAATAATTTCATTAGAAAGAGTATAGATGTGAATTGTTGGTTTAATACTAAGATATGCGAATTTGGTATCTTTTCCGAAAAAGAACGATAATTCAACAGCATCAGCTATAAAATACTCAATACCATTAACAGCTTTCTTTGAAGTTGTTTTCTTCCATAATTTCCACTTGCCATCAGTCTCTAAATTGGCTGATTTTGAAATACCTATCAATATAGACTTCATCATTAGACGTTGAAAGACAGAAACTTTTCGTATATCATCTACTCCTATAGGATCTTTAAGAATATCTCCCTTAAGATAATCTCCAAATATTTCTTTTACTTTTGCTATTGATGAAACAGCAAATACTTTCCCTTTGAATGGAACTGCAACAATGTCTCTATTGTTACCTATAATTTGGTCTATATTATTCCATAAATGTTCTCCATTTGTTTTTATTTCAAATTGATATACATCTTTCGGAAAAGCCACAGGATGGAGATTGCTTTTTACGAATTTATCATCACGCGGAGATTCTATTCTAAAGCTAGTCTTGGTTTCGTCTTTCTTTATTGTAGATTTTATTAGTTTCTTTATTTCTTCCTGTTTAACTATGTCATCCTCAAAGCAGGCCCTACTTAGCTGAAGTATAGTCTTATCAAACCCATCTGTTGAAATAAAGTAGGCAATGCGGTTATTCACTCTTGCAATATCAATTAAGTCTTTTACTTCACTGCATATATCATCACCAAATCCACACCAATATAAGCGACCTGATCCTGGTTGTGAGAATGCTTCTTTCAAAGCATTCATTAAGGATTTATCTCGGCCACTATAACCCATTACAATTAAATTTTTATCTACAAAATATCGTTTTAAAGCATCTTTAAAGATATTGTTTTGTGTGTCTAATTCTTGATTTGTATTTTTTAATTTTGAATACTTGTAATCACCATGAAGTGCTATGTATAATAATTCATGAGAATTCTCATTTCTGAAAATTCTTTCTGGATCATCTAAAGTTATACATATAGGTGTAATGTTCATTTGATGAGCAGCTCTCTCGGTCAACCCATCAAAGTTTGTTGTCCACACAGATTTAACAATCCCTGCATTATTCAACATGCAGAGTAGCTTATATCCAATATATGGTGCTTTATTATATGCTAATTGTTCAAAATACTTTTGTCTGTCTGCCTCAATAGGGTAAGCTTTTTCCGCATAAAATGAATATTCGTCAGAAGATCCCATTAAAGGATATTCTCCCTGCGCATCAAGCCATGCTTGGATACTCCTACGAACGGCTTCAGACCTGAAGTTTGATACAATTAAAGTCGTATTGGGATTATTGGAAGAATATATATCACGCTTCCACTCCCAAATACAATCTGCCGCAGACTGTATTTGGGAAGAAATTGATGCTCCTGCCCCTAACAAAACAGCATGAGAAACATTCTTGTTTTGTTTTATTGATCGGATAAATGCATCATATTCTAACATATATGTATTAGTTGCCATCTTCTTGTATAGCTAAGTTCAATATTGACTTTTGTTTAATAAATCCCTTCTGTCTACTCTAAGTACTACTGCAATTTGATCAAGTGTTTCTAACGGTGGTTAAATGGTATTCGAGCACCATTTGGATATGGTAGAAGGATCTTTCCCCAATTGCATAGCCAACCATTTTCCTATTTTATTCTTCTCCACCAGAATAACTTTTATACGATTTATATCATTCGTAATACTCCAAATAGTAGATGTAATATGCAAATATATTGAAAATAGTTCAAGTCAATTTACTATATTGTCTTTTTTTTAAAGGAAATATTTCTATATCTGTTCCAGTTAGCACAGAGAACAAAATTAATACAAACGACATCTTCACGCAGATTCCAACTATAGTATCAAATAAGCTAACTCAATTTGCAAAATGCAGATAGTAGATAAAATATATATTTTATCATTCCAAACATAAATTAGATGGCTCTTATTATTTTATGTACAATGATACCGTAAGACAATAATCCTCTGGCTGTAATCCTCTTGACTTTTTGTATTACAATAACTGAATCTTATTTGCATTACTCGCCAAAAAATGCCAAATACCGCCATTCATTCCCCATACTGTCAAAATTATAACATACTATTAACTAATATCCTACATTCGCACCGACGGACTAAAGTTTACCCGGTATTTATTAATTATTGTATCACTTAAATTATTGATTTTATGGTTAAGAAAAAGCAAGAACAACAAGAACAGAGTCAGGACGAACATGTAATGGCCATCCTTGACAAGCGAACAAACAAGACCGCAGTCGTTTCCAAAATGAACGAGCAGGACGGCAGTCTCGAAATCGTGCCACCCGACAAGAAGAACAGCAACAGTTTCCTCAAATTGGACCGTACCTCACCACTGGAACTATTCTTCACGAATTTCAAGAACCAGTACGAAAATCCCACGAGTTTCAGTTTTTTCCTTATTCCTCTCGCAGCATTGGACAAGACGTTGAACGCCGTTGTCCAGATCCGAAAAGGGGAAGACCCCGGAGTGGAAGGTAAAAAACTGGTGGAGAACAGCGAACTCAACGATGAAGGTCGTATCGCCAAACTCGCCCGCCGATATAAGTTCGACGAGCACCAGCTTCCGTGGAAAGAACTCGCCGCATTGGGAGTTGACAAGCAACTCTTGTTTGATAACCACTGCATGGGTGAGATGCTGAAAGGAAGAATTACCTCAATGGCTTTCCCTATCAGCAAGGAAGTGAACGGTGAAAAGAAGGATATGGGAGAAGCCTGTTTCCTCTGTGTCAAAGGGGAGGACGGCAAGGTGCAACTGAAAACTTTAAGCAGGCTCGACAAACCGCAGTATGACCTTCCGGCCTATAAAGGAGTATTCACGGACGAGGAAAAGCAGTCGCTTAAAGACACCGGAACTTTGGGGGCAATCAAAGAGATGAGGGATACACATACAGGAACGGTCTGCAACTGTTATGTATCTTTCCATGAACCAAGCAACCGTATCATAACCATGCCCGTGGATGCCATCAAGATACCCGATTATATCTACGGGAAAAGGCTGGATGACAAACAGAAGCAAATCCTCGCGTCAGGCGGCCAACTTCCCATCAACGACATACAGCGCAAAAATGACACACTACTTTCCGGGGTTGCTTTCGTCGATCCGAGAATAATGGACATCGCTTTCAAACAGTCCGGTGAACAACTGAAAGTCAACGACACTATCATGGGTGCCAAAATCACACCGGAGCAGAAGAAGATGCTCCAGAACCATGAAATGGTGTTCGTTGAAAATATGCGCTACAAAGGCAGGCTATTTTCCGATGATGTACGCTTCAGCAACAAGAGCAACCAACTGCTGATAGGACGTAACGCCCGTGAATACAAGCCTGCCATTGACAGTAAGAAGAACGACAGAAAAAAGGAGGTGAAACAGCAGGCACCCCGTCATGTGGCGTCTGTAAAGGCCCGGTCAAAAAAGAGCCTTTCAGTCGTGTAACAGACAGATTATTCATGTTTACATCAGATATATACCCGGTTCTCTTTTATGGCAGCCGGGTATATATCTAATATCCGATTAACATTTTAAAGTGAAAACAAATGACTATACAAGATAAAAATACCGCAACCGGAGAATTGTCCTATTTTGAGACAGCTCTCCTTTTTTATTTGAGAGAAAGTCACCCGCACATGGCCGATGACAAGGCTTTCATCCGGGAGCGTGCGGACAGTGCCGCAGAGGCTTACGAACACGCCATACGTGAGGGCTTATCTGTTACGCAGGCTTTGGAACTGGCTGACACGGTTCTCTATCAGGACTTGCGCTTTTCCCGGTTCGATGCGGTTTTCGAGGCCGTATCGGAGTGGTTTCCCGAAGTACAGCCCGAAAGACGGACGGATTTCTGTCTGAAGGTATTGCTGCCCGCAGAGGCGATATTCGGCAAATACCCCATAGACGACAGGTTTGAATCATCCCCGTCCTATCATACACTTACCGTTGAACTTACAGGTTTCATACAATCCTATATAGAACGATATGGCATATAACAGACGACAACATCTGGCGGATAACATAGCCGCACTTGAGCTGATACTCATGCGTCCGGAGTTCTGTCTTACGGAACAGGGACGCAAGGTCTTGAACGGTTATTCGGGTTTCGGAGGGTTGAAGTGCATCCTGAATCCGGCGGAGAAAGACACGGACATAGAAAAATGAAGGACAGACAGGGAGCTGTTTCCCCAGGTCCGGCTGCTGCATGAACTTCTGCGTGAGTATTCCAAAGACGGGAAAGAATACAAGGCATACGTCCAAAGCCTTAAAAGTTCCGTCCTCACAGCCTTTTACACACCCGAGCCGGTGGTAACGGCCATGCAGGAAGCACTGCTGGTACCGGAAATCCGTCCGGAACGTTTTCTTGACCCTTCCGCCGGAACGGGCATGTTCATCAGCACTCTGAAGGATGTTCCCGAAATCCATTGCTTCGAGAAGGACAGGCTGACGGGAAGGATACTCTCATCCCTCTATCCGGAAAGCAGGGTGACCATAGACGGTTTCCAGTCCATACAGCCCTATTATAACAACTATTTCGACGTGGTCTCATCCAATATCCCGTTTGGAAATACCAGAGTTTATGACCTGGATTTTGACCGGAGTGAAGACGCCGTGCGTAAATTCTCACTTGCCGCCGTACACAACTATTTCTTTCTCAAAGGCATGGATACGCTGCGTGAAGGCGGGATACTGGCCTACATCACGACTTCGGGTGTCATGGACTCGCCACAGAACCGCCCCGTCAGGGAATGGCTGGTGAACCATGCCAACCTGGTTTCCGTCATCCGTCTGCCGGACAATCTGTTTGTTGATGCGGGTACGGAAGTGGGCAGCGACCTGATTGTGTTGCAGAAGAACACCCGAAAATCGGAACTGACCGAAAAGGAGCGGAACTTTATCGAGACCCGCATCATATCCGGCGGTATCCATATCAACAACAGCTATGCCGATTTAGAGCATATCGTCCATACTTCCGTATCCATGGGCAAGAACATGTACGGACAACCGGCCATGAATTTTATTCATGAAGGAGGTGTCGGCACCATTTCCGAACATCTCAGGCAGTTATTGGCGCAAGATGTGGGAAACCATCTTGACCGGAAACTTTATGAGGCAAACCTGTCCCGTCCCACCGTTTCCACTATCCTGAAAACCGGACCGGAAATCCCACCGGAAACAACAGCAGTGGAGCACCGGCAGGAGATGCAGGAAAAAAGTCTCCTTTCCACCAAGCCTTATGAACCCATGCTCAACCTGTTTGCCGCCTATGCGGATGAAGAGCAAACGGAGGTGCAAGTGGTAGAAAGCAGACCTTCGCCAGGCCGGGCACCGTCGGCATCCCGCAAAAAGAAAGGGGATGAACCGGAAATGTTCAATCTCTTCTCCCAAGAGAACATGTACGATGAAGCCGCCACGCAGGAAGACATGACCGGGGAACGGGCGGCAGCGGAAGCCAGATGGCAGGAGCGCAGACAAAAAATCGAGGAAGAGCGGAAGAAGGAAATGGAACCACGTCCGTTTACCGGAGAGATACGTCCCGAATACAAGAACGGCTCTCTCGTGAAAGCCGGTGAGCAATACGGGTATTTGCAGGGAGTGGGCACTCCCGAAGTACAGTTCCATCCGCTCAGGCTGACTGTCACCCAGCAATACCGGGCCGCCTACTACATCCCCCTTCGGGAAGCCTACCACAATCTCTACAATGCGGAAGCCGAAACGGAAACCGAACAGCCGGAACTAAGGGAGGAACTGAACCGGCAGTATGACCGTTTCCACCGCATGTTCAGGGAGCTGAACGGAAAGGACAACGCCAAGTTCCTGCTGATGGATGCAGGAGGACGGGAAATGCTCTCATTGGAACGTTCCGTCAACGGGAAGATACAGAAGGCGGACATATTCACCGTGCCCGTATCGTTCAACGCCAACGAGGTGACACATGTGGACACTCCGCAGGAAGCCCTTGCGGCATCCCTGAACAAGTTCGGCGAGGTCAATCTGGAATATATGGAGAATCTCTGCGACATCGGCAGGCAGGAACTGCTCGAACAGCTGGAAGAGCGCATCTTCTACAATCCCATGATGAAGAACCATGAAATCAAGGACCGCTTCATTGCGGGCAATGTAATAGCCAAAGCCGAATGGATAGAGAACTACCTGAAAGACCATCCCGATGATGATGCAGGCAAAAAATCATTGGAAGCCCTGCGGAAAGCCATACCGGAGCCTATAAGTTTTGAACAGCTTGACTTCAACCTGGGGGAACGGTGGATACCCATGTCCGTATATGAAGAGTTCGCCGGATACCTCTTCGAGACAAAGGCCCGTATCCATTATACGGAATCCATCGACGAGTTCAGCGTGAGCTTCGAGAGCAGCAACGCGAACATCACCGACAGATATTACGTGAAAGGGGAAAAGAGAGGCTATTACGGCAATGACCTGCTGAAACATGCGCTGCACAACACCGTCCCCGACATAACCAAGACTGTTCAGGACAAGGAGGGCAATGACATAAAGGTACGTGATGCGGAGGCCATCCAGCTTGCCGACACCAAAATCAACGAGATACGCTCCGCCTTCACCGGCTGGCTGAACGAGCAGCTGCCCGAGTTCAAGCAGAACCTTGCGGACATGTACAACCGCAAGTTCAACTGCTATGTACGTCCCGATTACGACGGCTCCCTGCAAAGTTTCCCGTTCCTTGACCTGAAAGGACTGGGCATACCGTCCCTGTACGGCAGCCAGAAGAACGCCGTCTGGATGCTGAAGATGAACGGCGGCGGGATAATCGACCATCAGGTAGGTACGGGCAAGACCCTCATCATGTGCGTGGCCGCCTTTGAGATGAAACGTCTCGGACTGGCGAACAAGCCGATGATTATCGGACTCAAGAGCAATGTGCATGACATAGCCGACACGTTCAGGAGGGCCTATCCGAATGCCAGGGTACTGTATCCGGGCAGGGAGGACTTCACGCCGGAGAAACGCGTCGGAATATTCCATGACATCAAGAACAACAACTGGGACTGCATCATCCTGACGCACGACCAGTTCGGAAAAATACCCCAGTCCCCCGAAATACAGCAGGAGATATATACGCAGGAAATTGAGAGTATCGAAGAGAACCTCGCCGTATTCGAGCAGCAGGGCAATGAAGTGACCGGCTGGATAAAGAAGGGGCTGGAAAGAAGGAAGGAGAACCTGGAAGCCAAACTTGAAAAATTGGAGCAGGATATAAAGGACCGGACAGATGATGTTACAGATTTCAGGCAGATGGGCATCGACCACCTCTTCGTTGACGAATCGCACAATTTCAAGAACCTGATGTTCAACACACGCCATGCGAGGGTTTCCGGCCTGGGCAATCCCGAGGGAAGCATGAAGGCCATGAACATGCTTTTCGCCATCCGTACCATCCAGGAGCGCACAGGCAGGGATTTGGGAGCTACTTTCCTTTCCGGCACGACCATTTCCAACAGCCTGACCGAACTCTATCTCCTTTTCAAGTATCTCCGTCCGAAGGAAATGGAGCGGCAGGGGATTACCTGCTTTGACGGCTGGGCCGCAGTCTATGCGAAGAAAAGCACGGACTTTGAATTTTCAGTGACCAACCAGGTGGTGCAGAAAGAGCGTTTCCGCTATTTTATCAAGGTGCCGGAACTCGCCAATTTCTATGCGGAGATAACCGATTACAAGACCACTGAAGACGTGGGGGTTGACAGGCCGGAACTCAACGAACAACTGTATCATATACCGCCTACTCCCCAGCAGGAGATTTTCATTCAGAAACTGATAAAGTTCGCTGAAACCGGGGATGCGACCTACATAGACAGGGAGCCTCTGTCCGAGGCGGAGGAGAAGGCACAGATGCTGATCGCCACCAACTACTCGAACAAGATGTCGCTTGACATGCGGCTGATAGACCCTGAATACGGCGACAGTCCGGGAAACAAGGCGTCCCATTGCGCGGCCAAGATTGCGGAGTATTACTACAAATATCTTGACCAGAAAGGCACACAGTTCGTATTCTCGGACCTGAGCACTTATAAGCCGGACCAGTGGAACATCTACAGTGAAATCAGACGCAAGCTCGTGGAAGACCACAATATCCCGGAGAAACAGATAAGGTTCATTCAGGAGGCGAACAGCGACAACGCACGCAAGGAACTGTTCAGGGACATAAACTCGGGCCGCATCCGTTTCCTTTTCGGTTCGACACAGAAACTGGGTACGGGTGTCAACGCGCAGGAACGTGCCGTGGCCATCCATCATCTGGACATACCCTGAAGGCCGTCCGACCTGGAGCAGCGCAACGGACGTGCGGTGAGAAAAGGCAATATTATTGCCAAGCAGTACGCCGGCAACAAGGTGGACTGCTATATCTATGCGGTGGAGAAGTCACTGGACAGCTACAAGTTCAACCTGCTGCAAAACAAGCAGGTGTTCATCAACCAGCTCAAAAGCCGCAATCTGGCCGCCCGTACCATTGACGAGGGGGCGATTGACGAAAACGGAGGCGGCAGTTTCAGCGAATACGTAGCCATCCTTTCAGGCAACGACGACCTGCTGGAAAAGGCGAAGCTGGACAAGAAACTGGCGGTCCTCGAAAGCGAGAGGCAGGCATTCCACCGTAACAAGGGAAACGCGAAAGGCAAGCTGAATGAAAGGACTTCGGGAATAGAAAAAAACAATGCCTTTATCGGGCGTTTCACCAGGGACTGGGAATATTTCAACAAGGTGGCCCCCGCAGATGCGAAAACCGGACTCCGTCCCAATCCCCTGAAACTGGACGGTGTGGACTCGAACAATATCGAGGTACTCGGCAACCGGCTTGCCGCAATCAACCGGAATGCCCGGACGGAGGATGACTATATGAAAATCGGGACCCTGTTCGATTTCCGTATCCTTGTCCGTACCGAAAGGACCTGTGAGGGGGACATGCAGGCTTTGCAGAACAAGTTCATGGTCGAGGGGCTGGACGGCATCAAATATACCTACAACAACGGTTATATTGCCAAAGACCCGAAACTGGCCGTCACGAACTTCATCAATGCGCTGGAACGCATTCCCGCCATGATAGAGAAACGGGAGAAGGAGAACGCGGAGCTGTCGAAGGACATCCCGGTCCTTCAGGAGATTGTGGCGGCCTCATGGCCCAAGGATGCGGAAATCAAGCGGCTGAATGAAGAGCTTGCCACGCTGAACCGGAAAATACAGCTTACCATAAAGCCGGCAGGCGGGCATGAAAACGGAACGGATGACGGACCGGAACAGTCACAGAAAGCGAGGCACGTCCCCCCAATGAAAATTGCCGCCCCGTCAAACGGGCTGAAAAAAATATCCTAAGTTTCCCGCGGCACATTGCGGCAACCCCGGAAGCTGCGCTTCCGCAGTCTGCCGCAAAGAGCCGCTTTTCAGGAAAGGACAAAGGTATGGCCGGCATCCGGATAAATCCGGCCTGCCGGCCATACCCTTGTCTGTAAAGGGAAGAAAGCCATTCCGTCATTCCTCTTCCTCAAAGGAAAGGCTCTCCACCTGTCTGTTAATAACCTTCCAGTCAATGGAATCCTTCAGATTGATTATATCCACAATCGAATAATGCCTGGTCCCGTTCTCCTCTTCTGCAAAACGCAGACGCCCGCTCAGACGCTGTTTCTCAATCTCTGCCGGGTCGAGGTTTATCAGCTCACAAACCTCATCGGGCAGCATGGAGAGTTCGACACTGTTGTCCTCGCAGATATGTTGCAGCACGGCCAGCATGTTGAGGGACTTCTTGTAACTTCTCACGAGTGCGGCGAACAAGCCGCTTTCAACCTTAATCATCTTTCTCATAACCTTTTATTTTTAAAGTGTTCTTCTTTTTCCAGCAGCATGGCACGCAGCACGTCCGAACGGCGGTAGTAAATCTTCCCCTTGTCACGGTGGAAAGGCAACGAACCGTCATTGCGGCGTCTAAGAAGTGTCCTGTCGGACATCTTGGTAAGCAGGCGCACGCCTTTTGAATCCAGTATCTCGCTGTCGGGCAAGTTATGTATGGCAGGAGCCAATAACTTCTCAATGCTGGTTACTTTGGCGAGTATGGCACTGAGCATGTGGGTCATCTGCCCACCCGGTGCAGTTCTTCTGTTGTTCATAATGACCTTGTTTTTATTGTTTACGGTGCAATATTACGGAGATATTATAAGGCCGTTGGTTACTCAACCGTTGAGCAACCGCCAAAAAAAGACAGGAAACGACAAAATGAAATAAAAGAATGGCCAGAAACAATTTCCGGCCATTCTTAAAGAAGCAAATATTTAATATTGCGTTTATTATTAGATAATACAATAAATACCTACAAAAGTAATCACTATAAATTTAAGAAACACCTATATTTACATTGGAATTCTTAATGCAAGGTAATATCGTTCTCTATTCTCAAAATTTTATTAAACACCCAAAGTAGGCGAACACGAAGAATATTAATCACTATATCTATCAATAGCTTCTTTATAAATATTCTCGCTTATATCTTTGAACTAAGTTTATTTCACCTCATTTTAAACACCTAAATAAATATCTACACATCATCTACTGAAACTTATTCAGAATATTCCCCCATCTCACCTCACTACAAAATATAGAATTTATACAGGATAATTTTCACTAATCTTCTTAATTATCAAATCTCGCTTGAAAAAAGAAATTATACCATTCACAAAGTACATGTGATTATACCAATTTACACAAACTGTGGTAACAAGCCAATATATTATATGACCCAAATATTCATACCAAGTTATTGGACTGGGATTCACATATTTTATCCCCAACCAATAGACTACAGTAACAATAATAGCGTATGCCACTCCCCATACTCTCATTTTCATAAGTTTGTTTTCAATACATTTATCCTCCAATTGGGCTTTTAAAGAATTGTTTTCACTAGATAATATCTCATTCTTTTCTGAAGTTTCGAGATAAATATCTTCATTCTTTGTAGCTCGATTGATATATTCTAACAACGCCGGAGATGACAATGTTAATAATCTATCAGCTTCATTCCGATCAATTTCACCTTCTGACATTCTAATACATAACTTGGCAATAGATGCTTCACTTATATTATTTTCTATTTGTAATCTTGCAATTCTATCTTGTATTTTGCAAATAACCTTATGAGACGGATAATGTTCAGAACGGTATTTAATCACATTAGCAGAAAGACTTGTCATTGCAAGCATACTTTTGCTATTTCCAATAGAAAGAGACGGATTTGCAAGCCATAGTAACACAAGCAAATCAGAAGCAGTAATGCTAATTCTCTGCCAGACAGGTAGGCTCTTTTCTTTCCTATTAACAGAATAGGAGTTGTTTAAAAACCAACAGTTCACATCGTTAAATTCTGCTATAATTTTATCTTTTCGTTTATACGCAACATATTCCTGAGCTAATAAATCATTAAAAGCACTTTCTCTATTTCCACGAATATTGGTGAGAGTCTGCAAATCTTTTGATTTACCCGTCTTTTCATAAAGTGCTCGAATATTCTGGTTGTATACAATAGAAATTCCTTTTTCTGAAAGATCGTTCTTCAGATTATCCTTGCATGCTTCTAGAAAAGAGCGATCCAGACCGCGTCTACCACATGCAGAAAGTATATCAGCAACATCCAATGTTGCAAATAAATCTTTAGACTTAAACTGTCTGACTTTACTAGATAATAAAATACGAATCTGTTCTACTGTTGTTTCAAGGATTGAGTAACGGAATCCCATCGCAATAGTCAAGTCGTATAATTGTTTACAAGCAGCATAAGATTCTTCAGTATTAAGTTCAATTAAACTGATATAAAAATTGGTATCAACTAATAATTCTGTATCAATAATACGATCTTTTATTTTAAATTTAAAATAAGAGGAAATAATTCCACCAAGATAAATGCTACAAATGATATCGAAATAAAAGTCTTTCTTTTTTATTCTATCATAAACATACTTTGAAACGTGATATGATTGATTATAGATGGCAGTGGACTGATCGTTAAAGATTCGATTCTTTTGATCTTGAATAAAAGTCACAAGCTCTTCAAAATCGTAAGGTACATTGCGTCCCTTACAATAGATTTTGTAGTTGTTTGCTAGTTTTTTTATTAGTTTTTTTTGGTTTTGATAATCTTCAGTAATCGTAGATGTACATTCTGAATCAATAATAAACGAATGATCACTATTTAGAGTAAAACTACCTCCCGAATATTTGCAAACCTGTGGCATTAAGGTAATAATCACAGGAATTGGTATTTCTATTTGAAAATTCTCTCTTACAGAATCGAAAATCTCAGAATAGTCTTTACCCATTATTGCTGTCCCCTTCTTCCGTAACATCCTATTTAGAGTTTCCTTAATTAATGGAACGAAAAGTTGTGTAAGACTTTCGTTACATTCACTGCCATACGTATCTCTTATAAAAGATAGTAATGAATATGTAGCTAAAAGGTTTTCATTCACCATAATTGATTCACTAATATTTTTTGTAGCAATATTTGCTTAACGGTGTATTTTATTTTTTATCTCTGACACATGAGTCTTTCAATTTAAGAGCTTACATCTCGGCTTCTATCACTGTGTATCATTCATACAAGCAACTAATATAGGCTCATAAATAGTTCTTTTACATATAAGAAGAGCAGCAACCTCATGAAAAGCAAGCGTAATAGATACTTGAACCTTAACCTATTTTTTACTGTGCTTTGTCCTTGCTCTATGGAAAAGACCTTGTTTGCAAAAGTAATTAAAATTTGGCAGAAACAAATAGAGAAATGATTGATTTTCAGTTTGCATATAGCAAAATATTAAAAAGGTAAAAAACACTTGTTTTTTATTATGACACTGGAATAGTAATTTCTTCAATTAAAAACACATATGAATATATTTGTTTACAATTCAACTATTCCCTATCTTTGTATACAAAATTATTTATTTTTATGCAAAACTGTATAACTTAAAGCAAGGCTTTGGTAACTAAATCGTTACCTATATTTTCAACATTTATATACAGTGCTAAAATTCCAAGTTATATTAAATCACATAGCTTCATACGCTTAAAATACTCTTCATAAATTATGGATAATAGAACCCAATTAGAAATAGAAACCTATGAATTATGGAATTCTTTCAAAGATGAAGTTTATCACAAAAATAGATTCTTCATCACTCATCCATTGCTTGAAATATTAAAAAAATACATTTCAGAGCATACACTCAATATTAAAATTAATACAATATATTATAGAGCTCGTATCATTGATGAAAAGGCCCTCAAAGATCATTCTTTAAAAATATTCTGTAATAAGAACAATAATCATAGTGGATATTTTAATGAATCCAATCGATTTAGAGGTCTTGTTAAAGAAGCATCATTTATTCCTCCCAATCATAATTTTGTTCGGGACGGGCGAGCCAACCCTAAATTTATCCGGTATTTATATATGGCAGAAAGCCCCGTTACTGCCATATTCGAAGTGCGTCCATTACTTACCGATAATATAAATCTTGCTGAAATAACCGTAAAAGAAAATTTAACTCTAGCAGATTTGGTCATCGATTACAGAATTCCAGATAGAGCAAAATCCAAAGAACAATTAATATTATCATACATTCAAGGCGCATTCTCATTTCCTACCAATAATCCAGATGACTATATCCCATCTCAAATTATCTCTGAATATATTAAGAGTTTAGGATATGACGGAATTCGCTTTAGCAGTTCACTCCACAATGATGGAATCAATTTAACCATATATAATTACAAAAAATGCGAGCCTATATCATCTCGTGAAATAAAAATTGAAAATATAAAGTTAGATGCTAGAGACAAAATTGGAAGTGATTTTGATCATCGACTATTGAGAATACGTAATAATGAAGTTGAGTTCATCGACTATTTAGGAAAATATAAAATATCAGAATAATTTCACATCAATCTGAAATACTCAGTAAATCAGAAAAATCAACCTACCAATTTATACTCAAAGCATTGTTAGTTAGTTGGTATTCATTTTTTTTGTAGTAATCTAATTGAAAACACCCCAAAAACTATACATATATATTTTACTATATATACTCTATTATACCCATAAACAAGTGGGCAATTCTTTTACAAATTTCTTTCATTATCATAGGATACAAATATTCAATATTCTACTGTTATAATTTTAATAGACTAATGCAAATGAGAACATAACCTGATCTTTAATATAATACTTCCTTTTTAATGAGCTTTCAACACAGCAACCAAGCTATAAGACTTTCATGGTTGCTGAGTCGACTGATATTATATCGTAGCAAGCTGTTGGTTCTCTCAAAGTAATTATTCTAAACACCATACAACCAAAATAGAATAATTACATCAAAAAATCCTTATTACTTTCTCAGTCATAGAGTATAGTTGAAATAAAGAAACGATTGTATTTCAACTTTATATACACAAATAGCACTTTTCTCATCTTTTTATCAATCTACTTATTAAAAGTCAACCTTTATTTGTGATACCTCACGTATTATTGTACGATCTAACACACGCGCATAATGACGAGTCATCTGAACATTGGTATGTCCTAACATCTTAGCAACGCTCTCTATCGAGACACCATTGGCCAAGGCAAAAGTGGCAAAAGTATGACGCGCAACATGAGTGGTCAATGTTTTTTTAATACCACAAATATCAGCCAGTTCCTTGAGGTACGCGTTCATTTTTTGATTACAAAGCACCGGAAAAAGTACACCATGTTTCCTGCAATATTCATTGGTGGAATACTTCTCCAATATCTTTAACGGTATTTCCATCAATGGAATGTTGCACATGATTTTGGTCTTCTGTCTCCCCTTTCGTATCCACCTGACACCATTCGAGTCCTCCACAATATGCTCCTTTCTCAATCCGTGAATATCCGAAAAGGCCAAACCAGTGAAACAACAGAACACAAAAATATCCCGCACCTGACTCAGCCGTGGAATATCAATCTCCTTTGAAATCAGTTTTCGGATTTCCGAATCTTCCAAGAAGTCCGGCTCCACCTTATCCAACGAGAACCTGATTTCCAAAAACGGATCATTCTTCATCCATCCCTTGGCCAAAGCGATACGGATAATCTTCTTGAAGTTCTTCAGATACTTGGTGGCTGTATTATGACAACACTTTTTCGAGGTTTTAAGCCAGAACTCGTAATCCTCAACAAACTGGCGGGAAACTTCATCCAAAAGAATATCTTTCTTATGATATGTCTCCCAGACAAAATCCTGAGTATGCTTCAAGGATGTCTCATAACGCTGCACGGTTGCAGGCGCCATGTCCGTACCGGACAATTGGGCGCATTTATCATTATGTTCACGGAAAACCTCAAACAGAGTACGTTGTACGGGGGCATCCTTACCCAAAAAACGCTCCAGGACACTGCCGGCAGAAACCGCTACACCTTCTATTTCCAGTTCACGCTGTATTTTCATTATCCTCAAACGGATAGAATCAAGATACAGATTTAGTTCCTTGTACTCACGCTTCTTTTCCAGAGCCTTTCCTTTTGCCACACTCCAAAATTCCGGAAGAATTGTTTTCTTCACTGAAGCGTCAACCCGGACTCCATTCACTGTAATTCTCATCATTATCGGAGCCTCACCGTTCCGATTCAATTTCGTCCTACGAATGTAGAACAATAGACAAAATGTTGTTCTTTCCATCTTACTTGTTTTTTAATCACAAAACTAAAATTCCAAGAGCAACAAGTCAAGATGCAAAACACTGATAAACAATGAATTATTTACTTAATAGGTGTACCTGACATTGAAGGAGATCAGGTACACCGAATAGTACACCGAAAGAATGCTTTGATATGCTTATTTTTGCTATGCACCAAAAACAAAAAATCCCCGTAAAGTATTAATTTACAGGGATTTTCTTTGTTTTGCAATTCTTTCCAGCGGAGAGACAGGGATTCGAACCCCGGGTACCTCGCAGTACAACGGTTTTCAAGACCGCCGCAATCGACCACTCTGCCACCTCTCCAAGACTTCTTTTCAGAAGTGCTTTCCGTTGAAAGCGTTGCAAAGGTACGACTTTATTTTAAATAAGCAAATAGTTTACCAGTTTTTTTGCTATAAAATTTTCAAATCGTATTTTTGCATACGAATAATAAACGAAAGAAATAAATCATGATATACCCTCAGAATTTCGAACAGAAAATAGGTTTCGATTCCATCCGTCATTTACTAAAAGAGAAATGTCTCAGCACATTAGGTCAAGAAAGAGTAGATGAAATGAACTTCTCAGAATCCTTTAAGGATATTAATGAATGGCTGGAACAGGTGATGGAATTCATACGCATCATACAAGAGGAAGACAGTTTTCCCGACCAATATTTTTTTGATGTACGCCCATCACTAAAACGTATCCGCGTAGAAGGTATGTATTTGGATGAGCAAGAACTGTTTGATTTACGCCGTTCTTTAGAAACAATTCGTGATATCATCCATTTTCTGACACTGACCCCGAATGACGAAGAACAAGAAAAAGAAAACTCCCCCTACCCTGCCCTACAAAAACTGGCAGGAGATATTATCGTGTTTCCTCAACTCATTACGCGTATTAACAACATCTTAGACAAATTCGGAAAAATCAAAGACAACGCTTCTTCCGAATTATTACGCATCCGCAGAGAGTTGGCCTCGACAGCCGGAAGCATATCACGCAGTTTGAATGCAATTCTACGCAACGCTCAAGCAGAAGGTTATGTTGATAAAGATGTAACTCCTACCATGCGTGACGGAAGACTCGTCATCCCTGTCGCACCGGGATTAAAACGGAAAATCAAGGGAATTGTACACGATGAATCATCCACTGGCAAAACAGTTTTCATAGAACCGGCCGAAGTAGTGGAAGCAAACAATAGAATACGGGAATTGGAAGGAGAAGAACGCCGGGAAATCATCCGTATCCTGACAGATTTCTCTATCATAGTCCGTCCACAGGTCCCCGCCATCCTCCAGTCATACGAGTTTTTGGCAGAAATTGATTTTATCCGTGCCAAAGCCCATTTTTCAATTCAGACGAACGCCACCAAACCATCATTGGAAGACAAACAGATTTTGGATTGGACCATGGCCATACACCCACTATTACAACTCTCGCTGGCCAAGCATAATAAAAAGGTTGTTCCTCTAGATATAGAACTAACTCAAAATCAACGTATCCTAATTATATCCGGACCGAATGCCGGAGGTAAATCCGTTTGTCTGAAGACTGTGGGATTACTACAATATATGTTACAATGTGGTATGCCGGTTCCGATGCATGAACGTAGCCATGCCGGATTATTCGGCAGTATCTTTATAGACATAGGTGACGAACAAAGTATCGAAGACGATCTGAGTACCTACTCCTCACACCTTACCAACATGAAAACAATGATGAAAAGCTGTAACGAACGCAGCCTTATCCTCATTGATGAATTCGGCGGAGGTACAGAACCACAAATTGGAGGAGCCATAGCTGAAGCTGTGTTGAAACGTTTCAATGAAAAGGGCACATTCGGCGTTATCACTACTCATTATCAAAATTTGAAACATTTTGCCGAAGATCACGAAGGAGTGGTTAATGGCGCCATGTTATATGACAGGCATTTAATGCAAGCTTTATTCCAATTACAAATAGGAAATCCGGGAAGTTCATTTGCAGTAGAAATAGCTAGGAAAATAGGTTTACCGGAAGAAGTAATAGCCGACGCATCCGAAATTGTAGGGAGTGAATATATCAATGCTGATAAATATCTACAAGATATCGTACGTGACAAACGTTATTGGGAAACCAAGCGTCAGAACATCCGCAAACGAGAAAAACAGATGGAAGAAACCATCGCCAAATACGAAGAAGAACTACAGGAACTGGAGAAAAGTCGTAAAGAGATTTTGCGAAAGGCCAAAGAAGATGCGGAAAAATTGTTACAGGAATCAAATGCCCGAATTGAAAATACCATCCGTATCATCAAGGAAGCACAAGCCGATAAAGAACGTACACAATCGGCACGTCAGGAACTGACTGATTTTAAAAATCAGATAGAAGATATCGAGAAAAAGAACAAGGAAGATGAAATCATCCGGAAAATGGAAAAACTCCGTGAAAAACAAGAGCGGAAAAAAAACAAAAAGGATAAAGCCAAGGCGGAATCTTCCCAACTGTCAATACCCAAAGAACAGCCTATCACTGTAGGTAGTACTGTAAAGATCAAAGGTCAATCCAGTGTCGGAGAAGTACTAGGAATTAATGGCAAAAATGCAATAGTTATGTTCGGAATGATAAAAACCAATGTAAAACTGGATAAGCTGGAACGTAGCACACCAATACAGCCCACCCAGAAAACAATGGTAAAAAGTACCTTCGTCAGCAGTGAAACACAAGATCGGGTATATGAAAAGAAACTAAATTTCAAACAAGATATTGATGTACGCGGTATGCGTGGCGATGAAGCTATACAGGCAGTAACTTATTTTATCGATGATGCCATACTATTGGGAATAGACCGTGTACGTATCCTTCACGGAACAGGTACAGGCATACTACGCACCCTGATTCGCAGCTATTTGGGAAGTGTTCCAGGAGTAGCACACTATCAAGACGAACACGTACAATTTGGTGGGGCAGGTATTACTGTAGTAGACTTAAAATAAACACATAGCGGATTTGCAAATTTGAGCAAAGCGTAGCGAATTAGCTGAAATAGCGTTCGTTACGCTATATTTTTCTCTTGGCGAAAAGCCAAAGAAAACCACGATACAGCCAAACGGTGCAGAAGTTCAGTTACCACCTCATTACCCCCGTAACGGGTACGGATTTCTTGCTAAATGGTTCTTTTTCTGCGATTTGCGTAATTCTACATAGCTGTCGGTAACTCACTATAAACTAATTTTGTAACCCAAAAAAGGAGTGAGTTATGCGAAGTACATTCAAGGTCTTATTTTACGTGAAGAAAGGCAGCGAGAAGCCCAACGGCAACCTGCCTTTGATGTGCCGCCTTACGGTGGACGGAGAGATTAAACAGTTTAGTTGCAAGATGGACGTTCCCCTGCGGTTGTGGGACGTGAAGAACAACCGTGCTTCGGGCAAGAGCGTCGAAGCGCAGAGAATCAACCTCGCGGTGGATAAAATCCGTGTGGAGGTAAACCGACGCTATCAAGAACTGATGCAGACGGACGGGTATGTTACCGCCGCCAAGCTCAAAGACGCCTATCTCGGTATCGGCGTCAAGCAGGAAACCTTGCTGAAACTGTTCGAGCAGCACAACGCCGAGTTCGCCAAGAAAGTCGGGCACAGCAGGGCGCAGGGGACATTCACCCGTTATCGGACGGTCTGCAACCACATTCGGGAGTTTCTGCCCCATACCTACAAGCGTGAGGATATTCCGCTAAAGGAACTCAACCTCACATTCATCAACGACTTCGAGTATTTCCTGCGCACGAAGAAGAAATGCCGCACCAATACCGTGTGGGGCTACATGATCGTGCTGAAACACATCGTTTCCATAGCGAGGAACGACGGGCGTCTGCCGTTCAATCCCTTTGCAGGGTACATCAACTCGCCCGAAAGCGTCAATAGAGGCTACCTTACCCAAAAGGAGATACAGACGCTCATGGACGCACTGATGAAGAACACCTACCATGAACTTGTACGGGACTTGTTCGTCTTTTCTGTTTTCACGGGTTTGGCGTACTCGGACGTAAAGAACCTCACCGCCGACCGCCTGCAAACATTCTTCGACGGCAACCTATGGATCATCACCCGACGGAAGAAAACCAACACCGAATCGAATATCCGTCTTTTGGACGTTCCCAAACGCATCATCGAGAAGTATAGGGGACTGACAAAGGACGGTTGTGTGTTTCCCGTTCCGAGCAACGGCAGTTATAACAAGATACTCAAAGAGATAGGCAGACAATGCGGCTTCAAGGTGCGGCTGACCTATCATGTTGCCCGACACACGAACGCCACGACCGTACTTCTGTCGCACGGCGTACCCATCGAAACCGTGAGCCGCCTATTGGGGCACACGAACATCAAAACCACCCCAATTTACGCCAAAATCACCGTCCAGAAGATAAGCCAAGACATGGAAACCTTATCGTACAAGCTGGAGGAGATGGAGAAGAACATCTGCCGAGCCATTTAGTCACCTTAAAACAGCATACCGATGAAAGAAGAAAGGAACATCATCACGATAGATGAATACGGCAATATCTCCCTGCCGACCGACATAGGCGCAACCGCCATGACCGAGTGGGAAATCTGCGAACTGTTCGGGATTGTCGCCCCGACGGTTCGGGCAAGTATAAAGGCACTCTGCAAGAGCGGAGTTTTGAGATAGGAGCAGCATAGAGGTTTACGACCTCGAAACGATAGCCGTCCTCGCTTTCCGTATCGAATCGTTCGGGGCGACGAAAGTCCGCAAAGTGTTGTTGGAGAGAATAACGCACCGGCGAAAAGAGAAAACGACGGTTATCGTATCTGTCGTTGCCGACACCGAGCCGAGCCGCCGATAGATGGCGTAACGGTCTGTCGGTCGGGGTATCAGTCCGTCATACATTCATACGGTCATACCGTCGCACGGACGGAAAGGGGCTGTTTCCCGACCGAAAGGGGGAAATAATAAGGTGGGGTTATACGGGTAAGCAGGCGGCAGGGAGAGCTACCGCCGAAAGACCGCCGACACGCCGCAGGGTATTTACGGAGAAAATACCGTAGCTTATTAGGGAATTTTCCGAGCCGCAATACTCCGTATCGCTGAAAATTCCCCAATAAGGCAAGGGGCAAGCCCCATCGGGGACGGCTATTTGCCGCCCCCGAAGATACGAAGAATCATTGTTTCACAAGCTAAAAAAGAAAGGAATATATATGGGTTTCGTAGTATTGCACATGGAAAAGGCGCACGGTTCCGACAGCGGAACGACCGCCCACATCGAGCGTTTTATCATCCCGAAGAACGCAGACCCGACACGGACGCACCTGAACCGAAAACTCGTTGCGTACCCCGACGGGATTAAAGACCGTTCGGCAGCTATACAGAGAAGATTGGAAGAAACGGGACTGACACGCAAAATCGGAAACAACCAAGTACGGGCAATCCGCATTACCGTGTCGGGAACGCACGAGGACATGGAACGCATCGAAAGGGAGGGGCGTTTGGACGAGTGGTGCGCCGACAATATGAAATACTTCACCGACACGTTCGGAAAGGAGAACATCGTGGCGGCGCACCTGCATAGGGACGAGGAAACGCCCCACATACACGTCACGCTCGTCCCCATCGTCAAGGGAGAGCGCAAACACCGCAAACGGGAGGAACAGACAAAGAAGCGATACCGCAAGAAGCCGACCGACACCGTAAGACTGTGCGCAGACGATATTATGACACGACTGAAATTAAAGTCCTACCAAGATACCTATGCCGAAGCGATGGCGAAATACGGGCTGCAAAGAGGCATAGACGGCTCGAAGGCACGGCACAAGTCCACGCAGCAGTATTACAATGAAACGAAGAAACTCGCCGACAGCCTCAAAGCGGAGGTAGTGGATTTGCAGCGTCAGAAAGAAACGGCGCAGGAGGAACTCAAACGGGCGAAAAAAGAGATACAGACCGAGAAGCTGAAAGAGGCAGAGACCACCGCAGCCGCCAACATCGCCGAAAGTGTCGGTTATCTTTTCGGTAGTAACAAGGTCAAGACGCTGGAGAGGGAGAACACCGCCCTGCATAGGGAGGTGGCCACGCACGGGGAAGCCATCGAAGCCCTGCAAACCCGAATACAGACCATGCAGGCAGACCACAACCGACAAATGGCGGAAGTAGAGCGGAAGCACCGCAGGGAGATAGCGGACAAGGAAGCGAGGCACAAGCAGGAAATATCGTTTCTGAAAACGGTAATCGCAAGGGCGGCGGCATGGTTTCCCTATTTCCGTGAAATGCTCCGTATTGAAAACCTATGCCGCCTTGTCGGGTTCAGCGACGGGCAGATCGCAACGCTCGTCAAGGGAAAACCGTTGGAGTATGCAGGGGAACTCTACTCGGAGGAACACAAACGGAAATTCACGACCGAAAAGGCAGGGTTTCAAGTGCTGAAAGCCCCCACGGACGGGACGAAACTGGTTCTTGCCATCGACCGAAAGCCCATAACCGAATGATTTAAAAAGCAATTCGACAAGCTAAGGCAGAATATACATCGCCCCATGCAGCCGCAAAGGAAAGGAAAGGGGATAAAACTGTAATTCCTTCATTACATTAAAGTACAATAAAAAGTGCTGTTCATAAACGGCTAATGTGCGGTATTTTTGCTAATTTTACATCGAATATGAAGAATGAAAAGCAAAAGAGATATAAACACTATATGAAAACAAAGTGATTAATCTTACAGAATTAAATAATTGAAAATAACATCTTTACATAAGATGATTGAAGAGAAGAACTATTACGGAAACCTTTGTACAGAGATGTACGAAATCTTGCATGCAGAAGCACCGCAAGACGAATTGAATTTTTATCTTTCTTATGCTGAAAAAGGAAAAAAGATTTTAGAACCTTTATGCGGCAGTGGACGTTTTCTTGTTCCATTCGTGGAAAGAGGGCTTGATATAAGTGGCATAGACTTATCCAATGAAATGTTACAAAAGTTAAAACAGAAATTGCCTGAGGCAAAAGTCGTTCAAGCTGATATTATAAAATATTCTCCAAGAGAGAAGTTTGATTATATATTTATCAGCTCGGGCTCTGTGTCATTATTTACCGATACTGATTTGTGTAAACAAATCTTGTGCAGAATAAAAGAATGGTTGTCTCCAATGGGTAAGTTTGTATTTGCTGTTGATACAATCGCCAATAGATGTACAGATGACAATGATTATGCGATTGCGGTTTCTGTAAAGACAAAGGAGAATTTTGAACTGGTGTTAAAGTCGAAGAACCATTACGATGAACAAAGTCAGACCCAGCTCTCTCCCGGAATTTATGAAATGTATAGTGATACGAAATTGATTCAAAGCGAATTTATGGATTTCCAGACGCACCTTTATAAGTATGGTGAAATGGAAGAATATTTGAAAGAAGTCGGGTTTACTCAAGTCAAAACTTATTCTTCTTTTGACAAGGAAATAGCCATTAACGATCGATGTGAAATGTTTTTATTTGAATGCAGCTTATAATATGAATACCCCCACAATAAAAACTGACAGATTGATTCTAAGGAAATTTCTGGAAAACGATATAGAGGCTCTTTTCCTTATTTTGAAAGACAAAGAAGTCAATAAGTTCCTTCCTTGGTATTCTCTAAAAGATATCGAAGAAACCAAAAAATTCTATGCGGAAAGGTATGCAGCCAAATATGAACAACCTCAAGCATACGCTTATGCCATTTGTCTGAAAGACGACAATTTTCCAATAGGATATGTTAAAGTTGATATGGAAGAGCACCATGATTTTGGTTATGGGCTCCGTAAAGAATTTTGGCACAGAGGTATCGCTTCGGAGGCTGGCAAGGCTGTTGTCGAACAAGTAAAGAAAGATGGATTACCGTACATTACTGCCACACATGACAGGAACAATCCAAGAAGCGGTAATGTAATGCAGGCTTGCGGTATGAAATACTGCTACACGTATGAGGAATTGTGGCAACCTAAGAATTTTTTGGTCGCATTCAGAATGTATCAACTGAACTTTACAAAAGGGCAGGATTGGATATACCAAAAATATTGGGAGGAACATCCTAACCATTTTATTGAAGAGTTGTAACCCTATTGGATAGTGGGTTATTTTTGCTATATTAGTTATGATTATTTTGATTGCTGGTGACACGCATACGGGAAAAACCTTGCTTGCACAAAGACTGTTGGAGAAATACAAATATCCCTATCTGTCAATAGACCATCTGAAAATGGGACTTATTAGGAGCGGGCAGTGTGGTCTTTCCGCTGATAGCAGTGATGCAGAACTGACGGAATATCTGTGGCCGATTGTTCGGGAAATGATAAAGACCTGTATTGAAAATTCTCAGAACCAGATTGTGGAGGGCTGCTATATTCCGTTTGGTTGGGAAAAAGATTTCTCCCTTGAAGATTTGCGACAAATCAAGTATATCTGTTTAATATTCAGTAAAAAATATATAGAAACTCATTTGGATGATATTCTTCGATTTGAAAAAGTAATAGAGAAACGATTGTCTTCTGATGTAATCTTAGACGAGATAATAAAAACAAACGAGTATAACTTGGAACAATGTGTGTTACGACACTATAACCATATTCTGATTGATGATACTTATCAAATTGACATTGAATGCATATAGTTTTTTGATTGGAACATTGTAGTTTTGAATATTTGTTCTAACTTTGCATTTAGAAGGGTTTATTTGACAGCATAGCAACGCAAAACGCTGAAATTCGCACAGTTGCCAAATCGTTACCTCTATTTCTCAAATAATTCGCTAAAAGTTTATTCTTCAATCGGTTAAGTCAAACCGATAAAAATCTAAAATAATATTTTAATAGAATAAGAGGCTGTTTTTAATTAATTTTCTCTATATTCGCACTAAAATTAGAGAAAATTAAAAGCAAAGGTGGCAGCTGGAACTTCTCATACAACTATAAGTATTAAGCTCAATGAGCAAGGGTTTCATGATATTTTCAATAAATATTATGTAACTCTATGCTTATTTGCCAATCAATATACAGAAAATCAAGAAACTTCAGCAGATATTGTACAAGATTCATTTGCCAAACTATGGCAAATAAGAGAAGATTTTTTTTATCTGCACCAAGTAAAAGCATTTTTATATACAGCTGTACGCAATAAAGCACTCAACGAACTGGAGCATTCAAAAGTAGTATATGAATACGCTCAAAATGTCATCGAAAAGAAAAAGGATTCCTTTTTTCACGATGCAATCGTTGAAGAGGAAACTTATCGTATCGTTTCTGAAGCCATAGATAAATTACCCGACCAAATGAAAGCCATTATGCAACTAGCTCTGGAAGGGAAAAAAAATGCAGAAATAGCAGACAGACTAAACATATCTACAGAAACAGTCCATACATTAAAGAAAATAGCCTACAAGAAACTCAGAGAGAACTTGAAAGACTACTATTACTTCCTCTTGTTCTTTATATAAAAAGACATTAATTTGTTTTTTTTTAAAAAAGTCGTTTTATTATTCACCCAAATTTCAAACAGACTTGTTTTATTATAAAAGAGATAAAAAACAGGTCAAAATATGATAAAACAAGATTTCTATATAGCCAACCTCATAGCAAGGTATCTGTCGGAAGAAATAACCCCGGAAGAAACAATAAAACTAACTACTTGGAGAGAAGAATCTACAGCGCACGAGATTTTATTCAAGAAAATTTGTGATGAAGAAAACCAAAAGCAGCATTTCCGGCAAAAAACGGCATTCAATCCTTCATCCGGATGGAAAGAAGTGGAAAAACGAATCAAAAGAAATAATAACAGAAGCAGATATATCAAAATAGTAAGTTATGCCGCAATCATTCTGTTACCTGTCCTTTTTGTAAGTATTTCCATGAAATTCACCTCGCCCGTTTCTCTTTCGGACAAACAGTTCATTGTACAATCCATTCTACCTGGGGAATCCCAAGCTATTCTGACATTGGAGAACGGCCAGACAATCCATATAAATAAAGAAACAGAGAGTCTGCTTGAGAAAATAGACGGAGCCCGAGTCCACATGGACTCTACAATGCTGAATTACCAAGTAACATCAAAAACAGCTAAAAAAAACAAGCCTGTATATAATAAAGTGGAAACTCCACGAGGTGGAGAATATGCTCTATTGTTAAGTGATGGAACAAAAGTGCATCTGAACGCAATGACCAGTCTTCGCTTTCCTGTGACATTTGATAACGGTCCGCGCAAAGTGGAACTGGAAGGCGAGGCCTATTTTGAAGTCTGCAAAACAGGGCAACCATTTATAGTATGCACTCAAGGCATGCAAGTAGAAGTGTTGGGAACCACATTCAACATCTCTGCTTATCCACAGGAAGAGTATCAGACAACTTTGGTAAACGGTTCTGTCAAAGTAAATACAGAAACAGGAGAAAGCTGTATTTTAAAGCCCTCCCAGCAAGCTACCATCAGCCTTGGAAACAGCAGCATACAGATACGCATGGTAGATGCCGGATTTTATACCTCATGGATAAAAGGAAAAATTCATTTCAAAGACCAGCGATTGGAAGATATCATGAAAATACTATCACGCTGGTATGACATGGAAGTAATTTTTGCCAATGAGAAAATAAAAGACCTACGCTTCGGATGCAATGTAGATCGGTATTCGGAAATCACTCCATTTGTACGTTTGTTGGAAGAGACTCAAAAAGTACACGTAAAAGTCAATAACAAAACAATCACATTCTATAACTAATAAAAATGATGTATTATGGACAAAAAACACAACTACACCAATCACGGTAAAAGTAGTAAACGTTTGTGGATTACGTTCCTATTTTTCTGTATCATTACCACAGGTTTTATGCAGGCAGCCAACAAAGTGTTTGCACAAGCCACTGTCACAGCCTCATTCAAGAATGCCACGTTGAGTGAAATTCTTTGGGAAATCCAAAGACAAACCGACTTTACTTTTGTGTACAGCACCAATGATGTAAAACAAATAAAAGTCCAAAACCTAAATGTAAATAACGAAAAAATAGCCAATGTGCTTGATAAATGTCTTATGAATAGTGGTTTGACCTATTCAGTTCACAACGGCGTTATTGCTATCAAGCAAATTGAAGAAAAAGAGTCTGCTGTTCCTCAACAGAAAACAACATTAACCGGTACAATATTGGATGAGACGGGAGAACCTATTATTGGAGCGAATATCTTAGTCAAAGGTACTACGAATGGAACTACTACAGATTTGGACGGGCACTTCTCATTAGATGTAGACCGTATACCTGCCACTTTGATTATCTCCTATATAGGTTATGGCAAGCAGGAAATTAAAGCCACTGCCGGAAAGACACTGAAAGTAGTCATGGCTCCTGATAATAATGTTATGGAAGAAGTGGTTGTTACCGGTTATGGTACTTTCAAGAAATCGGCATACGCAGGTTCTGCTTCTACTGTGAAGACAGGAGAATTAAAAGATTTACCCGTAGTTTCATTCTCCAGTTTGCTAGAAGGTAATGCTCCCGGAGTACAAGTCACTTCCAGTTCAGGTCAGCCTGGTGCCTCCACTTCTATCCGTATTCGTGGTATGGGTTCTTTCAATGCAAGCAATTCTCCACTATACGTAATCGATGGTGTTCCCGTCCAATCCGGTTCTGTTGCTGCTACCAGCTCCGACTCCGGATTTGACATAATGTCTACATTAAACAACTCGGATATTGAAAATATTACAGTAATAAAAGATGCTGCAGCAGCCTCCCTTTATGGTTCACGTGCTGCAAATGGAGTTATTTTAATCTCCACCAAGAAAGGAAAAAGCGGAAAAGCACAAATTTCATTAAAAGCAGACTGGGGTAGCAATGATTTCGCAATGGATTATCGCCCAGTTATGGGGGGAGAAGAACGACGTGAATATATTTACAATGGATTGATATTATATCAACAACGTAAACTAGCTGATAAAAATCCTAATATATCAGAGGAAGAGCTAATGTCACAAAGTAAAACTTATGCAGATGGGCAAATCGATAAATATGCTCCAATTCCATGGTGTGGTTTCACAGACTGGAATAAAGAGCTTTTCCAAAAGGGACATCATTCTACCTATGAAGCATCACTAGCCGGTGGCAGCGATAAATTTAAATATTACTCTTCTTTATCATATATGAAGCAGAACGGTATTGTACAAGGTTCCGGTTTGGAACGTGTAACAGGGCGTTTGAACGCAGATTTCAGTGCAACAGACAAATTGACTGTAGGCGCCAAGATACTTTTCTCAAATGTAAATCAGAGTGTTTATGACGAAGGATTCACTTATACATCTCCTTTCTATTCCTCACGTAATTGGGCTACTCCTTCAGATCCGGTCTACAATGAAGATGGCAGTTGGAATCGTAAATTTATTCGTAAAGCCAATGACCGCAACCCCAAATTATCAGCTGAATACGATTATAAACATGAAAAAATGCTACGCGCATTCAATACGCTTTATGCCGAATACGAAATCATAAAAAATCTGAAATTCAAAACAACATTCAGTTATGATTACACTACTGTAAAAGGTGAGAAATGGTATGACCCACGTACTTCCAACGGTGAAGATGAAAATGGAGAAGTAGTAAAACGCATAAGAGAATATAAAAAAATGGTATGGAGTAACACCTTAAGCTATTTAACTACTTTCAACAACATTCATCATTTGGACTTTCTTGCCGGATATGAAATTGATGATACCTACAATGACTATTTATCAGGGGAAGCTTACAATTTTACAACTCCCGACAAACATGCCATTAGTAATGGAATGAAAACAGTATCTGTAGGGGGAAGTGATTCAAGGTACAGACTGGTATCCTATTTAAGCCGTTTGAATTACGATTACAAAAATAAATATTATCTAGGAGCTAGTTTTCGTGTTGATGGCAGTTCACGTTTGCACCGTGACAATCGTTGGGGAACATTTTGGTCTGTATCCGGAGCATGGCGTACTATTGAAGAAGAATTTATGCAACCTGTAAAAGATTGGTTGACAGACTTGCGTATAAGAGCATCATACGGTGTAAACGGTACTCTTCCTTCTGATTATTTCGGCTATATGGGATTAAGCTCCATTAGTGGTGGTTACTTGGAGCAACCCGGTATTCAAATGTCCCAAATTGCAAATCCTAATCTGAAATGGGAAACCAATTATAATATGAATATTGGCTTGGATTTTGGTTTTTGGGATCGTCTGAACTTCACGATTGAATATTATACCCGTACAACTAAAAACTTATTAATGGACTGTCCTGTATCCATGACAACAGGATTTAGTAGTTATTTAATGAATATAGGTGAAGTGAAAAATAAAGGTATTGAATTAACTATTAATTCCACTAATATTAAAATAAAAGACTTTAGCTGGAATACAACTTTCAATTTAGGTCATAACTCCAATAAAGTTGTAAAATTAGATGGCGAACAGACACAAATTGTCAGTGGAACCCAAATACACAAAGTAGGAAGTTCTTATCGTACATTCTATGTACAAGAATTTGCGGGCATCAATCCTGAAACAGGAAATCCTCTATTCTATACCAATGAATTGGATGAGAACGGAAATTATATAAAAGAAATTACCGAGAACTCTAAAAATGCACAATTCATTCCTTATAAACATGCAGAACCAACTGTTAACGGAGGTATCTCTAATTCATTGCGTTATAAATGGCTTGATTTAAATTTCTTATTCTCCTATCAATTCGGAGGATATTCTTATGATACTTGGGCACAAAAGACAGAACATGGCGGTTACGATTCCTATGCAAACATTCCGACTTATTATCGTGATAGCTGGAAAAAGCCAGGTGATCAAACCAATATAGAAGTATATATGCTGGGTAAATCATCTTCTGTATCAATGCATAAAATAACAAGTAGCCGCCGTATCCACAGTACTGATTATTTCCGCTTAAAAAATATCACATTCGGCATTACGTTACCTAAAGAATGGACAAATAAAATCAATATAGGAAATGTTCGTTTTTATGCATCAGCAAGCAATTTATGGACATGGGCGGCCTATGACAATTATGATCCTGAAGCTGTTAGTGCCGGTAGTGCAACTCAAACCACACCGCCTTTAAAAACCGTTACTTTTGGTCTCAACATCAATTTTTAACCACTAAAAAACAACAATATGAGAACATTACATAATTTTTTATCAATAGTCTTATCCATCGGATTGTTTACTTCATGTGGAAACGATTGGTTGGATTTAGAACCGTCCACACAAATTCCAACAGAAACGAGTATCAAATCTCTCTCCGACATTGATTATTCACTAAACGCCATTTATGCGACAATGCGTAATGCCTATGCGTATTCCGGGCGTTTAATCTACTACGGAGATGTAACAGGAGATGACATGCAAGCTGTACAATCAACTTGTAGAACAGCTCACTATTACCAAATGGATTGGTTACCTGCAAATGGACCAAGTACACACTGGTCATATCTTTATTCCATCATTCAAAACTGTAATGTAATTTTAGACGGCATTGACAATATCGAAATTCTTCCAAACGATGAAGATGAGCATATCTTCCGCAATGATTTGGAAGGACAAGCATTAGCAATACGTGGTCTGGCCCTTTTTGACCTTACGCGCTTCTTCGGATATACTTATTTAAAAGATAACGGAGCCTCTTTAGGAGTACCTATCATCACTTCAGCATCAGCCACTGCCGACAGTAAGCCTTCACGTAACACTGTAGCTGAATGTTATGATCAAATAATCAAAGACTTAAAGAATGCGGCTAGTTTAATGATACCCACATATTCATGGTCAGGTACTAGTTTGAATCAAAAAGATTTATCCTTAAATAAGAAAGGTAAAATCAGTAAATGGGGCACATTAACTTTGTTAAGTCGGGCATATCTGTATATGGGGAAGAACAGTGAAGCTTTACAAGCTGCAGAAGAAGCAATAAAAGGATCGGAAGCCAATAAATACCAATTATGGAATACCGAAGAATATCCCACTGTATGGGGTACGGAAGCCTCCGAAGCAAATCCGGGAGAAATTCTCTTCGAAATAGTCAATACTACTACCGAAAGCCCCGGCAATGAAAGTATGGGATATCTAACTTCTCCAAAAGGATATCAAGATATGTGCATTACAGTCAGTTTTTATCACCATCTGTTAGAAACGCCTAATGATGTACGCATTAAGTTATTAGTTAATCAAGACAAAAAAGTAATGTATTTGAATAAGTATCAACCACAACCTGGAGAAAATATTATGGATGCCAATATTCCTATAGTACGTCTTTCCGAAACTTACTTAAATGCAGCCGAAGCAGCCGTGAAAAACGGAGATGCAACAAAAGCTGCAAAATACCTGAAAGCCATCGCACTCCGAGGAAATCCGGACTATACGATGCCCGCAAAGGTTACCCTTGATGATGTTCTAGAAGAACGCAGGAAAGAACTCATTGGTGAAGGGCACCGCATGTTTGACTTATTACGTAATAACTTACGAGTAACTCGTATTAACGAAACAGACGATATGATGAAAGAGGTAGTGCATTTCGCTGACGAAAAAACATCTATGGATTTCGACAGAAACTATTATCGTACAATATTACCTATTCCTCAAAAAGAAATTAATGCTAATTCTAATATTGTACAAACACCAGAATATCTGAAATAATAGTCAACACAAATTGATAAACTCTAACTGAATTATAAATCAAATCGATGACAAGCAAGACTAATTTTATCAACTACTTTCTTCTTGCATTTACCCTCGCATTCATCAGTTCCGGCCTTAGTGCCGGAACTCTTGATTTCAAAGACAAGAAGAAAGACAAAGAGAAAAAAGAAGAATTAACAGCCGACGGTCCATACGTATTGTATCAGCCTGACGGCCAAATCAGAGTAATCAATGTAGATAAGAAAGGGAATATCATTGATACCACTTATACCACATTACCTCAAAACTTTACCCTGCATGTGACAGACCACAAAGGCAGGTTTCCATTTGATGTAAAACTACACCCGGTAAAACGTCCCGGATGGAATTATCCCCAGGCAGACAAAGTTTTTGTCATGTCCGACCCTCATGGAAGGCTGGACTGTGTAATCAGCCTGTTACAAGGCAACCATATCATTGATAAAGACTACAAATGGAGCTTCGGGAAAAACCATCTGATGATTATCGGTGATATTTTTGACAGAGGAAAAGATGTACCGCAAATCTTCTGGCTATTCTACAAACTGGAAGAGGAAGCAGCCAAAGCCGGAGGACACGTATCGTTCATGCTGGGAAATCATGAACCGATGGTACTGGCCAATGACCTCCGATACACCAAAGAAAAATATAAAATATTGGCTGAAAAACTAAAGATGAAGTACCCCCGGCTATTCGGTCCTGATACCGAACTGGGCAGATGGTTGGGAACCCGTAACACCATGCAAATGATAGGTAACGACCTATATGTGCATGCCGGACTAGGCAAAGACTTCTATGACAAGAACTTGAGCATCCCCACTGTCAATGAAGAAATGAGCAAAGGACTATTTATGACGAAAAAAGAACGTAAAGAGCTTTCTCCACTCACAGCCTTCCTGTATGGAAACAGCGGGCCCATCTGGTATCGCGGACTGGTACGCACCGATGTCAAATACAATCCGCTGGTAAAAGACTCCCTAGAAATGCTTATGGACCGTTATAAGGCAAAACACATTATTGTGGGACATACCATTTTCAAAGATATTTCCACTTTCTATAACGGAAAGGTTATCGGAGTAAATGTAGACAATAAAGAAAACCGGGAAAAAAAGCGCGGACGTGCCATGCTGATTGAAAATAATCAGTATTTTGTCGTTGGTGACAAAGGTATACAAAGACAATTAGAATAAAGACAATACACCAAATCCTACCGGTGGTTTTCCAAACTCTCCTGACAACTTTCCTATTTGTCAAGAGAGTTTTTCTTTTCCTTTTTTGCTAGTTTCCTCCTTTTATTTTATACCTTTGTTCCTCATAATAACTAACCTTATAAAACGAAATGAAATCTATCCGAGAACTATACCGCATCGGCACCGGTCCGTCCAGCAGTCATACTATGGGACCGCGCAAGGCTGCTGAAATCTTCTTAGGAAAACATCCCGAAGCCAAAGCTTTTCAAGTTACTCTTTATGGAAGCCTCGCCGCTACCGGTAAAGGACACATGACCGATGTAGCCATTTTAGATACATTGCAACCGCATGCGCCTACAAAAATTATCTGGAAAGCCCATGTCTTCTATCCGTTTCATCCCAATGGGATGACTTTCAAATCTTTGAATGAAAAAGGAAAAGTGACAGATGAATGGACTGTTTTCAGTGTAGGCGGAGGTGCTCTAGCCGAAGAAGGGCACGACAAAGGCTCAACTCCGGAAATCTATGATATGAACCGTATGAGTGAAATCCTCTACTGGTGTGAACGTACCGGGCGCAATTACTGGGAATACGTCCAGCAATGTGAAGACAAAGACATTTGGGACTATCTGGCAGAAGTATGGAAAACCATGAGAGAAGCCATTGAGCGTGGTTTGGATCAAGAAGGCGTATTACCCGGCCCACTTAATCTGCGCAGAAAAGCCTCCACCTATTATATTAAGGCAAAAGGTTATAAGGACAATCTGCGTTCCCGCGGGTTAGTCTTCTCATACGCTCTGGCAGTCAGTGAAGAAAATGCCTCAGGTGGCAAAATCGTCACAGCCCCTACTTGCGGATCATGCGGAGTGGTTCCGGCTGTACTTTATCACTTGCAAAAAAGCCGTGACTTCAGCGATATGCGGATTTTAAGAGCACTGGCTACTGCCGGATTGATAGGAAATATAGTAAAACACAACGCCTCCATTTCCGGAGCCGAAGCCGGTTGCCAGGCAGAAGTAGGAGTGGCCTGTTCAATGGCATCCGCCGCTGCCAGCCAATTATTCGGAGGTAGCCCGGCCCAGATAGAGTATGCAGCCGAAATGGGCTTGGAGCATCACTTGGGAATGACTTGCGATCCGGTATGCGGATTGGTACAAATCCCTTGTATCGAAAGAAATGCCTATGCGGCAGCCCGAGCTCTTGACGCCAATATCTATTCTGCCTTTACAGACGGTAATCACCGTGTATCCTTTGACAAAGTGGTGGAAGTAATGAAACAGACCGGCCATGATCTTCCTTCCTTATATAAAGAAACCAGCGAAGGTGGTCTGGCAAAGGATTACGAGCCGATGGATTAATAACAGGGAAAAGACCGAGAACTGTATTTATAATACATAAAAGGGTGAATCAGAACTCGTTGCGACCATCATTTTCAATGCTGATAATAAAAAGATAGTTCAATTTGTTCCTGATACACCCTCTTATGGCATCATTACTATAATGAGAGATAGTTCCCCTATTACAGAAAAAATCTTTTTTAATCGCTCAACTTCAAGAATCCTCCAAACTGATCAAAGTCTACTTCCAACCCATTTTCCAATGTCAGTTCATATCCCTTGCGGTTACGTTCTATCTTCACCGTTTTATGCCCGTTATAATTAGCCTTCATATATTTAGAAATAGCCTGAGGGATAAAAGTAGAAGGAACCGCCTTGTTCTTGCAATCTATCTCAAGCCACTCTCCCTTTGAATTGAACTCCAATTCAATGCCATCGGCCAATTTTACATCATAGGAAGTGCTCTGAAACAAGTCCTTTTCAATCTTGATATACGCAACTTTAGTCTGAGAGAAATGTTTGCCAATCATTTCACGTGCGGCAACAGGAAGCTTATTCACATCGCGGGTCACGACATCGCCCGCCATGGCGAACTGAAGAGAGCATACCAGCATAGCCATTAAAAATAAAATCTTTCTCATAATCTAATTTATTCTTTAGTTAGTTAATGCCATACCAACAACTAACCGCCTAAAAAGATTATGACGCGAAAAATTATTCCTGTATTTTAGATTTAATTAAGGCTGTCTCCCAACATAGGAGGAAGCTCCTCCATATCCTCATTTTTAGATATGCTCATTTTTCCTTCAGGAGTAATAGTGATAGAGAAAGGAATATACAAATCTGTCTGAGGATAACTCACACTGGCAGCCAATATGATATTTTTTCCCTCACGGGTCTTCTCTTCATCAAATACCACGCCCTCCAATATAAAATGACGGAGATGATCAGCACTTACGAATCCTGAGAAACTTTGCTTGGTAAAAGTTTTGGCAAAGACCCGACTCCCATTTTCACGGGAAATTCTAACGACGATACGATTATCGGCAAAAATCCCCAAATCACTTTTGACTGAAGGCAGGGAATCACTGGGAGCACGCTCTATAAACAAATTATATTTTTTTCCGCCACTGACAATATGCTGGTCAATACGTGAAACCTGCATACGCTGCAAACCTGTCACATGATCCACACTGTCTATCTGGAACATCAATTGTTCTGCATCAACGGAAGTCTCTTTCTTACCTCCGCAAGCGGCCATTACAACCAGTAAAACGACAAATAAAAAATATATCTGTTTCATCTAAATCTCGATTTCTAGGTGACAAAGTAACAAAAAGTAACGGACACTCACAAGAAAACCTCTATAAAAAGCGAAAACCGGGCAATATCACATTGGCCGGCCTTCAGAGAAAACTAAAAACTAAACTAAATTATTTATTAAGTTAGACTAAACCCAAAAGAAAAGGTTTAATCTCACTTAGAAAAAAAATATTCTTTCTTTGAAAGGCATTCCTACTACAACGCCTTCCAAAAATCCATAAAATTCTTATAAAGCCCATAGCAGACCAACTGATCTTCTTCTTCCAACTCATAATTTTCCTCAAAATGATTCTCCACCTGATGCTCCAATATCGAGATACCCAAACCATTCAGCACTTGCTCCCCTTTTATCAATGCAATGATTTTCATATTGAATTCCGTTTCTAATGACAGATCACTCACCTTATAGCCTACAAAACAAGAAGGAAGTTTGAACTTCATCACATAATGTTCCTCGTCAATCTGAAAAGACTCCACATTGACGTGTAAATCCAATAACCGGACCAAACTGCGTGCCGCTTCTTTCTCCGGCGTCAGAATACTATCTAAATTAAAAGCCTCAAGCACGGTCTTATGCACATCATCTACCGCACGGGCATAGATATGTTTCACTCCTTTCTTTTTCAGCAGTGCCACCACACGCACAGAAGCACCAAAATTCTCGCCGATAGCAACAATAACCACATCCACATCTTTCAGTGGCAGCACACTGAGCGATTGTTCGTCCGTAGCATCAATAATAAAAGAAGTCGCGATTTTGTCCTTCAACACATCCACACGATGCTCGTTTGTATCCACTCCTATCACCTCATGTCCCAATACGGAAAGCTCTTCGGCCAACACACCGCCGTAATTTCCTAAACCAATAATAATGTATTTCATAACTAGTTGATTATGATGTTATCACTCGGATATTTATATTTCGTTATTTTTTTCTGTTTAATAAGGCTGGATATCAAAGTAAGCACCCCTACTCGTCCGATAAACATCAGAACAATGACAATCAGTTTGCTGTCACTTCCCAAAGTAGGTGTCAGATCCAGGCTTGAACCTACCGTACTGAGTGCCGAAGTACACTCAAAAACCAACGCCATCACTGAAGCCTGCGGCTCTAGAATGCTTAAACTAAAGATACCCGCAAAAACAATCAGCAGATAAAGAATCAATGTGGCATTAGAACGCCGGATGGAATCATGAGATAACTCCCTGTTGAAAATATTAACTTTATCGGCACCTATAAGAATAGCACGCAAGTTCAACATGACTACAGCAAACACATTCACCTTCACACCACCGGCCGTAGACTGCGTACCGCCGCCAATCATCATCAGCACCACCATCAGCAGCAACGTCTGCACACTGAAAGTAGTCATGCCCACACTTGAAAATCCTGCCGTACGGGGACAAGTCGCATTAAAGAAGCCCTGCACCCATTTCTCTGTAACCGTCATTCCCGCAAAAGCATGATTCCATTCGAAAATAACAATGGCCACAGTACCCGTCACTAGCAAGATAGCCGTCATAATCAATACAATACGGGTATTCAGGTTATATAAATGTATTTTACGGATTGTCCTCTTATTCTTTTTGACATAACGGTGATACAAGCGCTTGCTTTCATAAGAAACCGTCTCATACAGATTTACCAGTATCGGGAAACCTATACCTCCCAAAATAATCAGGAAAGAGATAGTGATATATAGCAAGTTATGATTATGAAGTACCAGTTCGTTACCTAAGTTTCCATACAAAGTAGAGAATCCAGCATTGCAAAAGGCAGAGATGGAATGGAAAGCAGAAAAAGCCAATTCCTCTTCAATATCCATACCCATAGTGCCATGTATACTTAAAAAAATAACCCCCATCCCTGCAGCCTCTATCGCCAATGTAAATCCTAATATATATAATAAGGTGGAAAGTAACGAACTGAGTGACTGCGAGCTTACCATATCACGGACCACCAACTGATTGTAGAGCGAAGTATTCCCCATAAAAAACATAGCAAAGAAACTGGTCAGAGTCATGACTCCCAAACCGCCGATTTGTATCAACATGATAATGATGAACAACCCCTCGGGCGTGAATGTAGAAGAAACATCGACCGAGACCAACCCCGTGACACAAGTGGCACTGGTAGCGGTAAACAGAGCATCGATAAAAGAAATACCATGATAAGTGGCACGCGGAAGCATCAGTAACGCCGCCCCTATCAGAATAAATATGAGAAAACTAGATGCAAAGATCAAAGATGGATTGGTGCGCCTGCCCAGCAGCCGGACTATCCCATTAGACAATTGCAACAGTGAAAGCAAAGTGAGCAGCACCACATGATATAAACGGCTGTGGAAAAAAGACCAGAAATCATGAATTCCCCCTTGCACCTCCGGTTCATGGAAAATAACCGGAATCAAAGTCAGATAAAGCATCAGACTCAGTAGCCACGCCAGTCCCCGGTACTTCCGCTTCGTGTCCGAGTAATTTAATAAAAGATGCAGGGAAATATCAACCAGAAAAACAATCCAGACAAAATGATACAGCATGTTTATCACCTCCATTTCTTCAAAAGAAATAAGAAATCCATGCTCATAAACCAATGTAAGGATTAACAAAGCCGACATCATATAAGTTATCCCATCCATCCATTTCAGCAATCGCTCTATGTACGGTTTTACTAACTTCTTACGATAAATAAATAGTTTGTGTAAAGGTTCCATGTCGATATTATCTTGCATTAACAGAAAACAAACTTAATCAAAATATTCACATCTCTGTCTATAATAACAAATAACTTCGCATTTTTACTCTGACAGCCCCTTTTTTTATTGTTCCCGACAAAAAAGTAGTTGAAAATTAGTAAGGAATACTTTTTTTACCTAATTTTGACCGCAAAACTATTAAATTGAAAGATTATGAGCACAAAACAAAAACGTTTTATCTTACCAGAGGATGAAATTCCTAAATACTGGTACAACATACAGGCAGACATGAAGACCAAACCCATGCCGCCGTTGAATCCCAAAACCAAAGAAGCGCTGAAACCGGAAGACCTCTACCCCATTTTTGCTAAAGAACTTTGCAAACAGGAATTAAACCAGACAGACGCATGGATTGAAATCCCTGAAGCAGTGCGTGAAATGTACAAATACTATCGCAGCACACCATTGGTACGTGCCTACGGACTGGAAAAAGCACTAGGGACTCCCGCACATATTTATTTCAAAAATGAAAGTGTCAGCCCCATCGGCTCCCACAAACTGAACTCGGCTCTGGCCCAGGCATATTATTGCAAAGAAGAAGGTGTAACCAATGTCACGACAGAAACCGGTGCCGGACAATGGGGCGCTGCTCTATCGTATGCCGCAAAGGTATTCGGACTGGAAGCTGCCGTTTATCAAGTAAAAATCAGCTATAATCAAAAACCCTATCGCCGCAGCATCATGCAGACATTCGGAGCAACGGTCACCGCCTCTCCATCCATGTCTACCCGTGCCGGCAAAGATATCATTACCCGTAATCCCAATTATCAAGGTTCACTGGGAACGGCCATTTCCGAAGCTATCGAACTGGCAATGAGCACTCCCAACTGTAAATATACACTAGGGTCGGTATTAAGCCATGTCACACTGCATCAAACGGTTATCGGTCTGGAAGCCGAAAAGCAAATGGAAATGGCAGGCGAATATCCCGACATGATTATCGGTTGCTTTGGTGGTGGTTCCAATTTTGGAGGAATCTGTTTCCCCTTTATGCGCCACACTATCCTGAATGGAAAACAAACCCGATACATTGCTGCCGAACCGGCTTCGTGTCCGAAACTGACCCGTGGTAAATTCCAGTATGACTTTGGCGACGAAGCCGGATATACCCCGCTGCTGCCCATGTTTACACTGGGGCATAATTTCTCTCCGGCCAATATCCATGCGGGAGGTCTCCGTTATCACGGTGCAGGTGTCATCGTTTCACAATTATTGAAAGATAATTTGATGGAAGCTGTTGATATCCAGCAATTAGAATCCTTCCAGGCTGGTTGTTTGTTCGCACAAGCAGAAGGAATCATTCCGGCTCCCGAATCGTGCCATGCCATCGCTGCTGCCATACGCGAAGCGAATCAATGCAAAGAATCCGGCGAAAAAAAAGTGATCCTGTTCAACCTTTCAGGTCACGGACTGATTGATATGGCCTCATACGACCAATATCTGGCAGGTAACTTGATGAATTATGAGTTAAAAGACGAAGATATCCAGAAGAACCTGGATGAAATAAAAGACATGTAATCAGGGTATAAAATAACTGAAGGATACGGAAAGGATATATTATCCTATAAACTACGGCAAACTAAACAGTTGTATCCTTCAGGTTAAAGATTCTTTTACTGATAACTTCTATCTCCCAAGCTTGCGGAGTTAACTCCATAGCCTTTGGAGTTATCTCCATAAGCTTGGGAGTTAACTCCAAAGACTATGGAGATAGAAATAATGCGTTCAATCAGGTTTAGACATAAAATAAAAAAGGCTTAACCATACACATGAAAACACAAATCATTCCCACCTACAGGTTTACTATTAAAAGCATCACCACATCTCACTCAAAGCACAGGCTATAATTCAAAGCTGCGAAGCATTTTAATTTCATCCCTCCAAATGGTATCATCGGGAGTTTCAAGAATAACAGGCATATCGTTAAAACGGGAATCCTGCATGAAACGGCGAAAGAAATCAATACCAATCAGCCCCTTTCCGATACTGTCATGACGGTCTACCCGGCTGCCCAATGGTTTCTTTGAGTCATTCAAGTGAATGGCACACAAATAGTTTCCCCCCACGACTTCATCAAACTCGGTAAAGACCCAGTCATATTCATTCGCAATATCATAACCGGCGGTATAGGTATGGCAAGTATCCAGACAGACTCCCACACGAGATTTATCCTCCACCTTATCTATAATATATCTCAAATGCCAGAATTCATTTCCCACATTACTTCCCTGTCCGGCTGTATTCTCAATCACAGCAGTCACACCGGTCGTCTTATCCAAAGTCATATTGACAGACTCGGCAATCCTGTCCAGGCACTTCTCTATTGATATCTTGTTCAAATGACTTCCGGGATGAAAATTCAGCATTTTCAATCCTAACAACTCACAACGCCGCATTTCATCCAAGAATGCCGCACGACTCTTTTCCATCCCCTCCCTATCAGGATGTCCCAAGTTTATCAGATAACTGTCATGAGGAAGAATATACCGGATATCAAAACCTTCTTTCTCACAGTTTTCTTTAAACAGAGTAATACTCTCGACAGACAAAGGTTTTGCAACCCATTGCCGCTGATTCTTTGTAAAAAGAGCGAATGCGTCCGCTCCTATCCCTAATGCATTAACGGGGGCCATTTCTACGCCCCCGCTTACGGATACATGTGCACCTATTTTTTTCATTCTCTTTCCATTATTGACAGACACAAAGATACAGAGAATAAGTTAGAAATTATATTGTGCACTCAAGTTTATACGGTTTGCCTCACGGTTCACATCATTAAAATTCTCTCTCCAGCCATGCAGATATTCCACACCCACCTGCAGGTTATGGCTTATATTCCAAAACACATTAGCGACCAGATACTGACCTTTTTTATACTGGGTTTCATTAAAGTGAGCATAGCAATCTTCCGTAAACAGGCGTGACTGGCTATACGTAGCCGATGCGAATACCCGTTTCGAGAAATTATACTGTAATCCGACATACCATCCTTTCATGGGAAGTACCTGCATGCGCCCGGACTCGTCGGCCAAAGGAACGATATCTACATTCAAGTTACTGATATCATTCAAATATTGAGCAATACCTTTACCATAAGTATATTGTCCGTAAAGCTGGAAATTACCCAGTCTTGCTGTTCCCGATGCCTGTATCCCCCAACCGGTCAATGACTTTGCCTTATTATTCACTTGATCCTCATAAGTCATACTTCTCAAGATTCCTCCCACACGTATATGGCTCGCTTTCGCCCAGGAATACTGCACATAAGCAGGAATATCCGGCATCCGCTGCTTACCGATTCTCACATCTTTTGCCGGAGTTCCGTCTACTGAAGGCATTTCCACACCGACACCCACTTTCAAACCTTTAATCAAATTAGCTTCATAACGCAACTGGGTGGCCCGATAGAAAGTCATCCCGTCAGGTCCTTGAAAATCAATAGTCGGAGGAGCTGCGGCAAGATCCATAAACAATCCGGTATCATACCCCATGGTAAAACCCAAGAAAGATAAATAAGCATTCTGCAATTCAAAAGTCTTTCCACTTCCACGGAAGTTTCCGGCTGTATAAACGATGAAGTTGCCCAAATGCTTGGTTCTCCCCACCAATTTTAAAAAGATAGTGGAAGTGCTTGCATCCATCTGGAACTGATTACGGACAGCAGTGGATCCCGGTTGCGGAATGAGTGCAGGGATAAAGTCAACGTCATCCACTATCCCATTAAAATCATATTCCATTGTAGTTTTCAAATAACCACCGATACCCAATGCAAACTTTCCCTGTTGGTCAGTAAGTAAAAAACGAGGGGCACGGGGATCATGGAAATGCGGACGTTGCGTTTCTTCAAATACATTGATTAATTCCTCCTTGCCATTTTTATCTTTTGAGATAATAACAACAGGTCCCGGTCCTTCCAACTCCGGATAAAGATCTTTTTGTTGCGCAAACATCGGCGTAACAATCATTGCGCCCAGTATAAGGCAACTCATTGATTTAAAGATAGTTTTCATAAAAGTTAAGTTTAGGTAAATAGTCTATTCAATGGACTATGAACAAAAAGTTTAGAAAAAAGTTTGGGAAATGTTTGCAAATTCAAAAAAAGTCACTACCTTTGCACCCGCAATCGAGAGAGAAATCCTCGATAAAAAGGATGGCCCGTTCGTCTATCGGTTAGGACGCAAGATTTTCATTCTTGAAAGGGGGGTTCGATTCCCCCACGGGCTACCAAATAAAGAAGTTATCGAATATTCGATAGCTTCTTTATTTTTATCCTGCTTTGTGCAGGGTATGCCGACGGCTCAGTTAGAAAACGGCTCAGTCTTAAAATTTAGACCGTTGACCTGAAAATGACGGATTCATGAAGGATTGTGCTTTAAATTCTTCATAATAAACGACTGTAGGCAAGCGGATTAGACACTTATGAAGGATTTGAATCAAAATAAACCTGGATAGTCTTGTACAGGGGGGCTGAATCAACAGAAGGGTCAGTCCGAAACATAAGACAACGGGACAGATCCAACTTATTCATCGACTCCGCCCCGTCCTATGTCAGAATGCCATAAAAAGAATATGATTATTCAATCTCTCCAAAAAGCTCAGCCAGTTTATTTGCCAAAGCCTCACCACGAAGATTTTCTCCTACCATGACCCCTTGGGCATCTATCAAATACATAGTAGGAACAAATTTCACTTTATATATATCAGCAATACCTTCAGTATCCAAAAAATTAGGCCACTGAAGTTGTTCTTCTTTCAGCGCTTTTGTCCATTCCGCCTCTTTTTTGTCAATAGAGATACTTACAATCTGGAAACCCCTGTCTGCATATTGCGTATAGAGTTTTTTCAAATTAGGAATCTCCTTACGGCAAGGATTACACCATGATGCCCAAAAATCAATAAGGACATACTTCTTACCTTGGCACAAATCGGTTAAAGTTACCGATTTCCCATCTTGTGACTTGGCTGTAAAGACAGGCACTTTAGAACCGATCTGACTATCAGGAGCCACACTCTCTTTCACCATTTTTCCATAGCGGGAATGTTTAGCCTCTTCTGACAAGGCATCATACCACGGTTTCTGCTCTTCGGTAAGATAAGAAAACAAACTGATCATCATCAGAGGCCCCCAATAAGAATCTTTATTGTCCATAACTAATTTATAGTAAGTGGCATCTACCGTAGCAAAGAACAAACTATCGGCCACGGCAGATGCTTTGTAAGCTTCCGTAGCAACGACAGAATCCATCAAGATCTTATCTTTGGCAACTCTCGCTTTTCCATAGGCAGCACGGATATCCTTAAACTTCTCGTTATTCGTCACATAAATAGAATCCAAGGCATCACGTGTGCTCAATAATTTTACATATTTGTCCGTCAAAGGAGATCCCGTCACTGAAACCTGTGAGAAATTATAATTCACGGTTCCATTAAGGTTTTCAGAAGTCACCTTACCCTCCACGCTTATACTGCCATTCTCCAACATCAGAGGCATGGAACCGTATGCATCTTTCACCATCAACCGTACAGCCAGAGGTTCATCCGCCACCCCTTTAAATATAAATTTTCCATCTACAACAGTAGTGTCCGCCACCGGTTTTTCATGACCATGACTTACAGGAAATAACTGTACATGGGATCCGTCAGGAATTCCATCAATTGCAGCTGTCAGTGTGTACCCCGTTACCGACTGCCGGGTACAAGATGCCATCATCACCAAAACAACGGCGGATGTTGCTAATAAATACATCAATTTCATAAAGTCTGTTTTTATAGGTTATTTAGATACATTTTGAGTGATAGTTCCATTACCCGGATTCTGAACGGCACCTGCCGGGAAAGGCATAATCCAAAGATGTGAAGCCGGGGTTAATGTATAAGTCTGCCCTTCCCATGTTTTGGATAGTGCACGTGCAAAAGTACCTTCGGCATTAAACCTCCGGGCATCAGCGAATGGCACAATAGTGAAAATCAATTCATTGTCTTTCGTACGTCGGATCAAGTCAATGGCTTCTGTCAAAGTTGAAGCCTGCAAGGGTTGATATATCTCCGGCAGAATACGGGTCTTACGTACCTTGTTCAACACATCCATAGCAGCAGAGAAATCATTACCTGTGACCTGACGTGCCAAACATTCGGCCTTGATGAGATATACCTCACAAGTGGTCAGACCAGCCCCGTTGAAATATCCTTTGGCCAAACCTTGATAGTAAGTATCCTGATTTACCGTGCGTAGTTTCCAGCGAGAGAGAAAACGTGCATCCCCTTCCTCGAAACTCTCCGCACGTTCCACCGGAATATTAAGTTCGCTGGTAGCATAGTTAGGATTACCCTCTCCACAACGGAAATAGTAATTCTCCACATAATCATACCCTGTCGCTGACGGTAATGACGGATAACTGTCTTCTTTTGTAATAGCTTCCTTATGACTGTTGTAATAAGATATCCAATCATACAGATTATCATTCTGTTCCAAAGCCATATCCGCGTATTTCAGCGCTTCTTCATAATTCGCCATTTGCAGATAAACCCGTGCCAAGAAGGCATAGGCTGCTCCCAAATTGGGATGGATAACAGTCCTTGACTGTTCGGGTAATCCTTGTTCTATGGCTTCTTTCACATCTTTAATCATGAAATCATAGATTTCTTGAATAGTGACCTGCTTGTGAGGAGCATTGATATCGGCACTGGTTATCAAAGGTACACTCAGTTTAGTACCGGCAGTTGCAGACACATAGGTATCAGCATAATAATTGGCCAGTATGTAATAGCTCATAGCACGAATCACTTTGGCATAAGCCATTACCTCATTGCGTTCGGAATCAGTCGCTTCGGTTGCAACGGGAACATGCTCCAGCAAGAGATTACAAGTGGAAATAGCCATATAACTACGGTAATAAGTCCCTTCGTCCTGATTGTTCAGTACAATTCTGTCCGCTGTTTCATTCCACAGATAATTGGCACTCGTAAGGGTAACGCTAGTCAGACTGCTTTGTCCTACAAATTTATCATTCAACAGATAAAGACTATTCGTTACAGGAATATAGCCAATGGTATATTCATCTCGCAGCAATGCTTCAAAATCAGCCAAGGTAGTAGGAATTTTGTTCCCTTTGGGAACAATATCCAAATAATCATTACAAGAAGTCAGATTTATCCACCCCAACACTGTCATTATCATAAATAGTATCTTTTTCATATTGCTCTCATTTAAAAGTTCAAATTGACATTACACAAATAATTTGGTTTACTATATCCCCCAAGCATCCATTTCACATCACGACTTTTAGCCAAAGTGAACACATTTTCCATACCTAGCATGATACGTGCATTTTTTACATAAAACTTCTGACATACACTTGCAGGAACATGATAAGTAACAGAGAGATTCTTCAAGCGCCAGTTATCGGCATCAAGTACATGAATGGAAGCCTTGCTATAAAGATCGGATGAGTAAGAATTATAATCCTTGCTTTCTGACGGAACATAGCGTGGTACATCGGTATATGCCTCATCACCAGGCTGACGCCAACGTTTACTCACATCCTTACTTGTCACTCCTAATCCCGGATAGGCTATATTGGTATTCCGCATTTTGTGCCCCCCTTCAAAAAGCAGTTGAGCAGCCAGTTCCCAATTCTTATAACGGAAATTGGTATTAATAGCCCCACTATAAACCGGAACAGAAGTTCCTAAATACACAGCATCCTCCACTTTTTGCGGTGAACTGCTTACATGGATATTTCCTTCCGAGTCATACACCTGAGGCTGCCCTTTACTATCCAGCCCTGCCCACAGATATCCATAAATGGCATTATAAGGCACTCCAACACGGGGATAGGCGGCAGGATAATCGAACTGAAGAAAAATAGCAGGTGCTTTTACATTGACATAAGTCACTTTATTCTTATTGTATCCCAGCACACCACCTACGTTCCAATTCCAATCTTTTCCCATAATGACATCACCGGAAAGAGTCAACTCGAATCCACGGTTTCTCATTTTACCATTATTCATGGTATAAGTAGAAAAACCAAAACCTTCAGTAGGTACTCCATTGGTATTGGCTAACAAATCCACGCCCGACTTATTATAATATTCAATAGAACCGTTCAATCGATTTCTAAACATAGAGAAATCTACACCAATATTAGCTGTAGTTGTCTTTTCCCACCGCAAATCAGGATTAGGACGGTTGCTGATAGTCCCTTGTATGCCGCCCACATGGGTATTATTATTATAATAAGCCGTCATATAAGGAGCAGAATTCTTGGCGATGTTACCACCGATACCATAACTGAAACGCAGTTTCATCATATTTATAAATGAAACTTTAAAAAAAGATTCTTTGTCCAGATTCCAACCAGCACCTACCGACCAGATAGGTTTCTTCTGATACTTGGAACCAGTAGCAAACAAATTGGTACGATCCCAACGAATGCTTCCTGTCACCATATATTTACCATCATACGTGTAAGCTGCATTCCCATAAAAAGAAACAAAACGATTTACCAGTTCATAGATGTTGGAGATATCATTTTTATTGAATGATACATAGTTTCCCAAAACTCCGGTATAAGTATTACTCAGCACCCGTTCATCAATAAGATCATAAGTTAGTAAAGCCGGATCATAATTATAATATTTCCGATTATTGTATTCCGTCTTATTTTCACGTACTTCCATACCAAACAAAGCGGTCACATCATGTTTTTCTGCAAATGTCTTGTTAAAATCCAATTGCTGACGGAAATTATAAGCACGAATACTATTAGTTCCCGTTGTATAAATATTGCCATAAGGAAGATTATAAGTAGCCTGGCCACTCCCACTTGCATCAGTAGCAAATGTATTTACTTTATTACGCACAGCATAGCTTTCCTTATCTTGCAATTGGCTTGTCTTATATTCCCCTACTTCATATTGGAACGAAGCAGTGTATCTCAACCAGTCTGTGAATTTAAAATTAAGTCTCGCAAAAGTACGATTACTAAAATTCTTACTCTTCGACAAGTTTCTTCCCAATTCGTCCAAAGGGGTAATATCCATACTATACAATCCGTAAGAAGAAATAATTTCCTGTTGTGACTTACTGTACCGGTCGGCAGCCGTGTTAGTATAGTAGCTTCCATCGCCATTCAACAACGAACTATAAGGAACATAATTATATCCGGGTGAGGTCAGATTATAACTCTGCGTTGTACCATCTCCATAATTCAGATACGTTCCCAAATCCAGACTCAGCCATGAAGTAAGCCGGGTAGTGTTCTGCAAATTCAATCCGAAACTCTCGCTGTCAGTATATTTATCTTCTTCCCGGTTATTCCTGTAAGACAGCGAAGCATTAAATGTATTTTTTTCCGTTCCACGCCCGATATTCAAGTTATATTGTTGCGAAAACGGATTTCGTTTACCATATTTCTTCACATCATCATAATAACGGAATCCCTGTGAAGCCAGTTCATGTAGCGTCTGCTCCATTTGTGCTTCGCTGATCGCACCTGTATGATGTTTTAAAATAGCCTGTACCCCCAAACAGGAATACATGGATGCATTGTCCAATAAATTCTGTGCATATTGGGATGCTCCCTCTCCTTGAAGATTAGGATTCATGGCCGCCCACTCCTTTTCCATCTCTATCATGTCAGCCGTACCGGCCAAGTGACCGGTATAAAAATTATAAGGGCGTACTGTCAATGTCGCTGAAAATGATACATTCAGCTGATTCTTTCCGGCTTTTTTAGTAGTGATGACTACTACACCATTAGCAGCACGAGCACCATAGATAGACGTAGCCGCGGCATCTTTTAATACCGTAATATTCTCTATATCCTCTATATTCAAATCAGGCACATTTTCGACCCAGTTGCCCAGTCCGTCAGAAATAGTTTTCTCTACCGGAAACCCATCAATCACATACAGAGGAGTAGTAAGTCCGTTCATCGAAGTCACACCACGTATCTTACCGTCACTATAACCTGCTATTCTTCCCTCCATCAATGAGCTGACACTACTTAACCGTTGAGTTTCCAACTTTTTCGAATCTACTTTCGCAAATGAACCGGTAGCCCGTTCCCTGGAGATAGTCTGATATCCGGTTACCACCACCTCGTCCAGCAGTTCGGAGGCCGGCTCCAAAACAATTCTGTAACTGTTCGCACTTGTCAATCTTACTTTCTTTGATTCATAGCCCAAGTAAGAGATTTCTATCTCTTTCGCTGTGCGGAGCAGGGTCAGCCGGAAGTGCCCGTTCATATCGGTTATGACAGCAGCTAGTTCCTCCCCTTTCGTCTGGCTCACCTGACGGATGTGAGCGGCAGGCAGGGGATCTCCATTCTCATCTACAACTATACCGCTGATCATCCGGTCTGTTTGTGCATATGCCATTGTTCCACACAAAAACAATGCAACGAAAAACATCGCCAGTCGAAGTAGCTTTCCGTGGTAATCTGAATGTTTCATACTCTTCATAGATTTAATATTAATACTGTTTATAATCACTTTTTAAGTCCCGTTTTATTGTTAAAACAGTTTTGCAGCTTATATCGCGTCGATAGCAAATTAATGCATAAAGTTTTAAATTATAGCAAAAATAGGTTATCCAAATACAGCAATTGCCGCATTTGGATAAATTTATGATAGCAAATTAATAGATTATCTATTTTTATGCAATTCCTGCACTTTGTTTCTATACTGAGCGGGAGTCATACCAGTAGCCGCCTGAAACTGGCTATAAAAAGTAGTCATGGAATTAAAGCCCAATTCAGCAGAAATCGCCTTTAGCGGAGTTTGGTTATCAGGATCGGAAAGTAAACGGACTGCCTCTTTTGTGCGGAAACCATTTACAAATTGAGTAAAAGTCTGCTTGGTCTGCTCATTAATAATTTGAGAGAGATAAGTACGATTAGTTCCCAACATTTCCGCTACTTTCTCTTTGGTCAGCAAATTGTCTGTAAATACCTTCTCCTCCCGCAACAGCGTTTCCAAACGCAGAAATAAATCCTGCTTCTTTTCATCTGTCAACGAGGATGAAGCATATTTCTCAGGTTGCGGCAAAGAAGTTTTCGTCGAGTCCGTAAGATATTCTTGTAAAAGAGCGGACTGGCGGCCTATCTCTGCAAACTGCTCGTCTATTTTATTCTGCAATTGCTGTTCACGCCGGATAGCGTCCTGATTTTGCTTCACAATGGTAAGGTACAGCTTATTTTTTCTGTAATATAAGTAATATAGTAAAGAGGCAGCTATGAAGATACAAATAAATCCGGCTATAAGCAATTGCATCTTATTTTCCTTTTCCAATAATTCCAGACGGTTTTGTTTTATCTCGTTTTCCTGCCGTTCCATATCGTATTTTGCACGTATCTCCCCCACGGCACGTTCCTTTTCCGCATTATATAAGCTATCTGTTTCCAGCTGATAGAGCTTATGATACTTCAACGCCTCTACCAGCATACCATCTTCTTCATAACATCGGGATAAAGCCTGCAACAGGTCACTTCGATAGATGGCATTAGCCTGTTGGTAAGACAGTTCTATTCCGGCTTTCAGCATCCAGACAGCCCGGTCATACTGATGATGCTCCATTAAAATTTCGGCATAGCCCAAATAGGAATTCATCACTGAAGAAATATTTCCCTGTTCTTTCAAATCCAAAGCCTTCCGGAAAAAGCCCAGCGCTTCATCATCTTTATTCAATTTATGCAGAATATATCCATAAAGATTGTAAACGTTTGATTGATCATAAAAGTCATTCTGCACCATGGTGAACTCCGCCTCCTGAATATATTTCAATGCTGTATTATAGTCACTCTTCAAATAATACATATAAGCGGTATTGGTTGAACCACTATAAATCAGATAAGGATCTTTCCGTTCATGTCCCAGTTCATAACATTCAAGGGCATATTTCAATCCTGTGCTATCATTTTTTAAATAATAAATACCGGCAATATTAGAAAGTAAAATGGAATAGAGTCTGTCATAATGACAACGTCTTGCAGCTTCAACTCCTTTGAAGAAATAAGTAAGTGAACGATAATAGTCTTTTTGGACATTCGATGCATAAAGTCCCAGACCATTATATACGGAACATAAGGCGGAATCATTTTTATTACTTTCACCTATCAGCCTGGCCTGCCCTAAATGACTATAAGCCTCCTTTACATTTCCCTTCATCATATGGGCCTGCCCCAGACAAATATGAGAATAAATTACAGCGCCATTGTAATCCCGTTCATTATAACCTATCTCAAACAATTGTCGACCATAAAAGATAGCCTGATCATAATCTGCTTTATTCAAATAGAGAAAACTAACTTTCCGAAGCGCTTCTTTATCTTTAGGATACTTTTTCAGATACTCCAACTGTACATTAATGGCATTATTTATTTCTTCTTGCGCCTCTGAAACAACGGGCAAGAGTCCCAATAACATTACAACCACCCACAGTTTAAGCATCCTCATTCCTGTCATTCTTCCTTTTCTTCTTTCCGCATACTGAACTCACAGCCACAATATTGCTGATTATAAAAATTATATTCCTTAATGATAGCAATGCGACGCTCGCTCAATCCACCTTTACGCCAGTTCTGTTCCCAATAAGTGACATCCGGATAAGGGGCCGTAGCATATCGGCCCGCTTCCTCTATCTGCTCCAAACTTTTCCAACGGCTGGAAGCAAGCGTAGTAGTGATAACCGGGAATCCATGTTCGTGAGCATAACGTGCGGTTTCCTGCAGTCGCATCTTGAAACAACGCAAGCAACGGCCTCCTCTTTCAGGCTCTTGCTCCATTCCTGCCATTCGACAACGCCAGGCATCATGATCATAATCGGCATCTATAATTTCCAATCCCAAGGACTGGGCGTACCGCGTACATTCGTCCTTGCGGATAATGTATTCCTCCAACGGATAAATATTGGGATTACAATAATAGATAACCGGAGTGACACCATGCTGCATCAAGCACTCTATGATGGCTGATGAACAAGGAGCACAACAAGTATGAAGCAACACCTTGTCGGCTCCTCCCGGAACTTCAAGCTGGAATTTCTTTTTCATACGGCAAATTTAATAGATATTTGCCATACTGACTAACGGTTCGTATAATTTTTCTATATCCTGCGCATCTATTTCTATCTCCACTTGATCACCGGGAACCAGGGTTTGCCCCTGAGGAAGTAAGTTTTTACGATTCCGATGTATACTACGAATGATACAATGATTAGGTAAAGCCAATGTATCCACTTCCTTTCCGTCAAAATAAGACCCATCCATTATCTCGACAAAAAGATGATAGCGGGCACCAGCCTCTTCGGAAGACTCCGGATTATGGCTACGGAACATCCTGTCATACAGCAATACATTGTAAGGTTTTATCTGTAACAATTCGGTGAAATAATAAGTCAATCCACCTACCACAATGGAAGGATAGAACACCTCGAAATGACCGGTAATCTCCGTTATCAGGACAATAGCAGTCAAAGGAGTACGCACCACAGCCACCAAAAAAGCCACCATCCCGATCAGCATCATATAACTCACATTCTCATACCCTATCCATCCGCGCTGTACCAATACCAACCCGAAGATTTGTCCCAATAATCCTCCCGTAACCAAGGTAGGAATGAAACTTCCTCCCGGCAAACCCGAAGAAAGAGAAAACAGCGTAAAAACAAAATGAATAAGCATCATGATAGTAAGCCACCGGATATCATGAGTTCCATTCATTCCCTGCATCATCAAAAACTGCTCTCCGCCACCTGTCAGATTCGTCTCTGTTAACGATATGGCATAAGCTATGGTTAATAAATACAACATCTTGACAGGAATGGAGAGTTTCATGGCAGGTATCCTTTCTTGAAAGAAAGGAACGATGAGCGAATAAAACTTTGCAATGACAGCCATAAGGGCGGCAAAGATAATATAAAGCTCCGCCTGACGGATAAAAGATAAACCAGGAACGACCGCACTAATCAGATGATAAGGAGTCGTGGGGAACATCCAACTAGCCACTCCTCCGGCTACCACGCCGGCCAACAAGGTAGTAATAGCGGTTTTAGGTGCATCAAAACGCTCGATGGATTCTATCACCAACAAAGAAGAAGACAACGGAGCAGCAAAAGCGGCAGACAAGCCCGCACCAGCTCCGGCAGCCAGCAATTGTTTCCGTTCCCCTTTCAGAATATGTCCCCAACGAGAGATAAGTGTTCCTATATAAGACCCTATCTGAACAGACGGCCCCTCGCGTCCCAAAGACAGCCCCGCACTGAGAGCCAACACCCCTCCGCAGAATTTAGCTACCAGTTCTTTAAAAGGATGCTCATAACGGATACGACCGTTATTGGCCGCACGTGTCTGAGGAATCCCACCACCGGCTATCAATGGCATACGTTTTACCAAAGAAGCGACAAAGATCAGAATCCCCCATAAGATAAAAAACAACAATACATGCCAATACCACGGATAATGTGCCGTAAAAAAAGTTTTCCGCACATCAAAGAAATACCAAAGAAGATAGTGATAAGGCACAGCAACCAGTCCCGTAAGCAGCCCCACGAATATGCTCACGAAATACAGACGGGCATCAATCAGCTTCAGTTTCCATATTTGCCATTTGCGCAGATTGCTCCACTTCTTCCATTTGTTTTTCCATTTCTCCAGTTTCATATCCGGAATAAACAAATGGAAAAGAGAAGGGTTTATTTAAACAATGGCTTTAATAGTTCCGGTATTTCTATTTCATTTGCTTTCAGCGCTTCCAAACATTCATGCCCTTTATCGGATAAAGTAAAATGCATCTGCCGTTTATCCTTATCCCCCAAATTACGGACGATTAATTCTTTCTCTTCAATGGAACGGATGACCTTAGAGGTATGCGAAGCAGACAGACCTGTGTTTTCCGATATCACACTAGCCGTCAGCGTATCTCCGCCAATGCAACAAAGTGCCATTGCCTCATTCAATGACACTCCATATTGTTCAATTAAGCGGGTTTCAAGTTCAGAGAGAGCCTTGAACAGCTCTCTCATGACACATATTGATTTTATTTTCTCCATGCAAATTTAAATAAACAAGTTTACATTCGCCTGTTCGGCACGGTTCATATAAGTTGCCACTCCACCAATAGTCACATGATCCAGCAATTCCTCACGTTTCACACCCATTACGTCCATTGACATCTGGCAAGCAATAAATTCCACTCCGTTCTGAATGGCTTGAGTACGCAGAGATTCCAATGAATCGATATTTTTCTTATTCATAATATATCGCATCATCCTAGCTCCCATTCCGCCCATATTCATTTTAGACAACTTCAACTTTAAAGAACTGGAAGGCAGCATCATGCCGAACATCTTCCCCCAGATATCTTTCTTCACCACAGGTTTGTCCAGCTTCTTGATGGCATTCAGCCCCCAGAAAGTAAAGAAGATGGTTACCTTCTTTCCCGTAGCCGCCGCACCGTTTGCGAGTACAAAAGTAGCTAAAACTTTGTCCAGGTCATCACTGAACAGAATAAAAGTTTTCCCTTTATCCTCCCGGCAAACCTCCGAGGAAGAAGATTGCGGAGTATTTTTCTCAACAATTACCTCATACTTTCCTGCTCCTGATTTTACTGAGACAAAACGGTTCCCGGTAGTATGACACCATGCTTCGGCATCGCGGGGGAAGCCGGCATCCGTAGCGACAATCTCCAGACGTTCGCCGTCTGCCAGTTCTTCCATACTCTTCTTCAGCTTCATGATAGGACCGGGACAAGATATACCACAAGCATCCACTTTTATTGCCTTCATAGAAGGAATGACGGAAGAGGCAATAGTATAAGCTTCAGCAGAATCTTTACTATGTTCAGAATGATCAACTTTTGAAGAATCAGAACTTGAAGAACCGGAATTTGAGAACTCCTCCGGCTCGGGCAGAGGAGCCGTTGCCGCTTTATACAGTTTCAAACCTCCTATTAAATTCTTTACTTCCCCAAAACCATTCTGTAACAATATATTAGAAGCCAAATACCCTCTCAACCCTACTCCACAATACAAATAGACCGGCTTATCCTGAGGAATCTCTTTCATCCTTTCGCGCATATCATCCAAAGGAATATTGACAGCCCCTTTCAAAGCACCGAGTGCAAATTCATCGGGAGTACGGACATCAACCAACGTAACTTTACTCAAATCGGCAGCCTGCAACTCGCGCCAATAAAGAGGCTTCATCTTTCCGCTCAGTATATTTCCAGCTACATATCCGGCTACTGCTACAGGATCTTTAGCCGAAGAGAAAGGAGGAGCATATGCCTGCTCCAAAGCCATCAAGTCATAAACAGTTCCGTTATGCTTAATCACTTGCGAAAATTCATCAATACGTTTGTCCACTCCGTTATACCCCACAATCTGTGCTCCCAGTAATTTCCCATTCACAGGAGAGAAAGTTATTTTAATGGACATCTGTAAAGCATCAGGATAATATCCCGCATGGGAACCGGAATGGATGGTTGCCGACAAATAATCAATGCCTGCCTGTTTCAACCGTTTTGCCGGAAGGCCCGAAGCAGCGACAGTCATATCAAAAACTTTGGCAATGGAAGTACCGACAGCCCCTTCGTATGTAACCTTATTTCCAAAGACCATGTTATCTGCCACAATACGCGCCTGACGGTTGGCCGGACCTGCCAGATAATTCAACCACGGTCTATCAGTCAGTGGATGACGGAACTCGATAGCATCGCCCACCGCATAAATATGCTCGTTGGAAGTCTGCAAGTAATCATTAACCTTAATACCGCGCATCTCCCCTATCTCCAGTCCAGCCTCTATCGCCAATGAGGTATTGGGACGTACCCCGATGGATAACAACACCATATCGGCAGGCAGCCTTTCGCCCGATTTGAAAACAACCTCCAGTCCGTTGACCGTGCGTTCGAAAGAAGCCACCGCCTTTTCCAGATAGAGATGTACTCCTTTCTGCAACAAGTGCTCGTGCACCAAAGAAGCCATAGAGAAATCAATAGGAGCCATGACCTGATTTGCCATCTCTACAACCGCCACTTCCGCACCGGCTTCCTGCAGATTCTCCGCCATCTCCAACCCGATGAATCCGGCCCCGATGATTACCGCCCGTTTCACCTTATGCTGCTGCAAGTAACTCTTGATAGCATCGGTATCATTCACATTACGTAGGGTAAAAATCCCTTCATTGTCAATGCCCGGCAAGGGAGGACGAACAGGCGACGCACCCGGAGAAAGCAATAATTTGTCATAACTCTCCGTATAAGTTTTCCCGTCGGAAGTACGAATATCCACTGTTTTCTCGGCAGAATGGATGGCTATTACCTCGGACCGGGTACGCACATCTATGTTAAAACGTTTCCCGAAAGCCTCCGGAGTCTGTACAAACAATTTTTCCCGCTCCGCAATCACACCTCCTATATAATAAGGTAGACCACAATTGGCATACGAAATGTATTCTCCCTTCTCGAACAAAATGATTTCCGCCTGTTCCGTGTTTCTTCTGATACGTGCGGCAGCAGTTGCACCTCCTGCTACGCCTCCTATTACTATATACTTCATAATTAAACTATTTTATTTGATTTAATATTTTCCAATGGAAACTTTATGCAAACATACATGATATTTCTTATAATAAAAAGTTTCCTATGGAAAATATTATCAAGTTAACTCTTTTTAAGGAGAAAGAACATTCCGGGTATTAAATAGACAATCTTTATTGTTGTTTGATATTTTATTCCCTACCTTCGCAATAAATTTCAAAATAAATAAGAAATTGAATCGAACAGACACGCATCATGTTATCTAAAATAGACTTGACGCAGGGAGGTATCACCGGCACTCTGCTACGTTTTACCTTACCTATGATTATAGGCTCACTGCTACAACAGTGTTACAATATAGCCGACACGCTGATTGTAGGACAATGTATAGGTTCCGGCGCATTGGCTGCCGTCGGTTCCGCCTATACGCTGATGGTTTTCCTCATTTCCATCCTGCTGGGATTGTCCATGGGAAGCGGAACCGTTTTTTCCTTGCAATATGGAGCCGGACGAACGGATTCCCTACGCCGTAACATCTATGTATCCGCCCTGCTGATCGGTACAGTAACATTGATTCTAAATATAGCGGCTTTCGTCTGGATTCATCCCATTCTCAGGTTATTGCAGATTCCCAAAGATATTTATGGCATGATGTATGATTACTTGTGGATTATCTTTTGGGGAATCGGCTTTACCTTTATCTATAATTTCTATGCGGCATTACTGCGTGCCATAGGAGATGCCGTTACTCCTCTTTGGTTTCTGGCGGTTTCCGTTGTACTGAACATCGGGCTGGATTTATTCTTTATCTTGCAGTTGGATTGGGGAATCAAGGGAGCAGCCATCGCCACGGTGGCCGCACAGGGAGTATCCGCTTTGGGAATTATGGGATATGCCTACGTGAAATACCCCGAACTGAGATTACACCGCAACGACCTGCATTTCGACCGTCACTGCCTGAAAGAGATCACTTCGTTCTCCGCACTGACCTGTGTACAACAGTCGGTGATGAATCTGGGCATTCTGATGGTACAAGGATTGGTCAATAGTTTTGGCACTGTAGTCATGGCCGCCTTTGCGGCAGCAATAAAAATAGACTCGTTTGCCTATATGCCGGTACAGGAATTCGGAAATGCCTTTTCCACCTTTATTGCCCAGAACTTCGGAGCGAGAAAAGAGGAACGGATCCGCAAAGGAGTGAAAAGTGCCTTGATTACCACCGTTCTCTTCTCTCTGGTCATTTCCATTCTGGTCTTTTTATTCGCCAAACCATTGATGCTGATTTTTGTCCGCCCCCACGAAACGGAAATTCTGAACATCGGTATCAGTTATTTACGCATCGAGGGAGCGTTTTATTGCGGAATCGGGATTTTGTTCCTGTTATACGGATATTATCGTGCCATCCGTATGCCGGGAATGTCCGTAGTGCTCACAGTGGTATCGTTGGGAACCCGTGTAGCCCTTTCCTATTGGCTTGCCGGCATTCCTGCCATCGGGGTCATCGGAATCTGGTGGTCTATTCCTATCGGATGGTTTATAGCGGACGTCATCGGCATCATATATTATAAACAACTTAAAAAGGAAACAGCAAAGGAAGTACCAGCACCATGACAATGCCCATAATAATCTGCAACGGCAGCCCTACCTTTACATAATCCATAAAGGTATATTGTCCGGCGGGCATCACCAGCGCATTGGGCGGAGTGGAGAATGGCGAAGCGAAACACATACTTGCCCCCAGTGTCACCGCAAAGAGAAAAGGTACGGGACTTACCCCTATCTGCGTTGCACTTTGCATCGCGATAGGAGCCAGAAGCACTGCGGTAGCCGTGTTGCTGATAAACATCGTCATCAGGGAAGTAGTGAAATAAATACCCGTCATCAGCGCCAACGGTCCGTATGTTCCCAGTTCACTGACCAGACTGTTCGAAATGTATTCGGAAGCCCCTGTCTTTTCCAATGCCAGCGACATAGGCAGCATGGCCGCAATGAGTACGATGCTTTCCCAGTTAATGGTTTTGTAAGCCGCCTCCACATTGCGGAAACATCCTGTCAGTACCATCAGGATACCCGCAATCATCACCGCCGTCACCGGAGCTACCGGAATGAAGTCGAACACCATCATTGCCACCATCAGCACCATGATAACCGCAGCTACCGGTGCTTTGTAATCCAGCGTGACCTTCGCAGCCTCGGCCAGCGGTTGTCCCAGTACCACCCAGTCGGCATCTTCCTTGCTCAGCCGGGCGATATTGTTCCATGTACCCTGCACCAGCAACACATCCCCGCTATGAATCCGCTCATTGCCCAAGTCCTGCAACAAATATTCCTTCTTCCGGCGGATACCCAGTACATTCACATTAAACTTATCACGAAAGCCCGCCCCCTTTATCGTCTGGTTTATCAGATTGGAGGAAGGCATCAAAACGATTTCAGCAATACCTATGTCATAAAAATCCAATGAATTGGCTGAGTTTTTCGCTTCTTCGGTAGTATGCTCGTCCAGCATCTCCAGCAAATAATCTTCGGCAAACAACTTTATTTTCTCAAAATCCCCCGTCACATACAGAATATCCTCTTTCTGAAGAACCGTACCGGGATCGGCCAGCTTCTGAGTAATTGTTTTCAGGAAGCGGTGTTGTGACATATCCCCACGACGCACCTCCAGTATATTCAATCCATACTTGCGCCGGATATCCAACTCTATAATCGTCTTTCCATGCAGCCGGGAGTCACCGACCACCCTCAACCGGAACAAATTACTGGATAGCCCATATTCCTTCACCAACTGTTTCAGGGATTTGCCCGAATGAACATTGTCGTCTCCGTTTTTCCCCCGTTTCGAAAGAAACCATTTACTGAGCGGAAGCAACACCAAAGTACCCACTGCCACACAAATAATCCCTACCGGGAAAAAAGAGAAGAACGAAAGCGGAGGAAAACCAGCCGAAGTCAACGCATTTTGAATAACAAGGTTGGGCGGCGTACCAATCAGTGTCATCATACCTCCCATACTGCTGGCAAACGCCAACGGCATAAGCAAACGACTGGGATTCATGTTGGCACTGACTGCCAGACTGACCACGATAGGCAACATCAGAGCCACCGTACCTGTGTTGCTCACAAAAGCCCCGATAGCAGAAGTCACCAACATTACAAGCAAGAATAATTTCAATTCACTCTTACCCGCTAATTTCAGAATGTGTGAACTGATCATTTTGGCAAGTCCCGTCTGAAAAATCGCTCCGCCAACCACAAACAGCCCCACCATCATAATGACGACCGAATTGGAGAATCCGGACAAAGCCTCGTCAGGCGTCAATATCTGAAAAATCAACAAAGCCACTAAAGCACAAAGAGCCACAAGATCCGACCGTATCTTGCCATTTACAAAAAATACTGCGGACAGTACAAGGATAATAATCGTAATGAGCATAGGTATTAAATTATTGTTTTATTCATTCGTTGTTGCATTTGTACGAATTCTTTTTGCAAAATAAAAAATATATTCCGAAAATAGAAACAAACCCCGAATGTTTTTGTTCTTAAAAGAACAACATTAGCGACATTTTCATCTAAAATTTATGTATTTTTGTAGCCCTATAGAAAAGAACAGACATACAAATGATGGAAGAAATAACCTGCAAACCTGATTATTCGAATTCGATGGCGGAACATCTGGGTATCCGGTTTCTCCCCCCCACCGAGAATGCGGTACATGCCGAAATGCCTGTAGACCATCGTACTTCACAACCCTTTGGTATGTTGAACGGCGGCGCGTCACTGGCTCTGGCCGAGATTGTGGCAGGACATGGCTCCATGTCGCTATGCCGGGAAGGCGAATATGCCTGCGGAGTACAAGTAAGTGGAAATCATCTGTCGGCCGTACCCGTCGGAGGCAAAGTATTCGCCACCGGCAAACTGATTCACCGCGGCAGATCCTCGCATATATGGAATATAGATATCACCACTCCACAGGGAGAACTGGTTTCTACTGTTCGTGTCGTTAATTTCATACTGAAAAAGAAATGAATCTACCAGATATACATACGCAAAAATTATTGGATTGCCTGACACATAGCCACCTCGGTTTCGCCCTCTACCGGTTACCTTGGACAGACGAATGCTACCTGGTATTGCAAACCTCGGGCGATGTGGAACAATTAGCGGACATTCAAGAACTGAATGAAAAAAAGGGATTTGTCATGGCTCCTTTCCGGATATCGGAGGAACATCCCTTGGTACTTATCCGTCCGGATGTCACGGCATACGACTGGAACGAAATCAGCGAAGCACTGTCTTCACTGGAATGTGTGGATACCCTGCTCACCTGCAAAAGCCGGCAGAATGAACTCTCTCCTTTTGTTTCCGAAGAAACGGATAAAGAACAATATACCCGCGCATTCGGGCGTTTCATCACTCCCTTACAAGAGAAGCAGTTTCAGAAATTGGTTCTGTCACGTTCTTCCGCCAGACATATCGGAGATGATTTTTCACCACTTGGCGCTTTTGTCCGGGCCTGTAACAATTATCCGCGCATGATGATTTACCTATGCCACACCCCCGCTTCCGGAACCTGGCTGGGCAGCACACCGGAAATCTTATTAAGCGGACAAGGCAAAGAATGGCACACCGTGGCCCTGGCTGGTACAATGCCGATGCAGGACGAAGTGATGCCGACAAACTGGGACAAGAAGAACCAAGAAGAACAGGGCTATGTGGCTGATTATATCCGCCGGATCGCCAAAAAATTCGGCAACAAGATGACGGAGAAAGGTCCCTATACCGCCCGTGCCGGACAATTGGTACACCTCAAGACTGATTTTTATTTCTTGTTGAAAAATACAGACCATATAGGCGATTTATTGCAAGAACTCCATCCCACTCCCGCCGTCTGCGGCCTGCCCAAAGAGGAGGCTTTCCGGTTTATTCTGAACAACGAAGGGTACGACCGCAGTTATTATTCCGGATTCACCGGATGGCTGGACACAGAGGGGCATACCGATATCTACGTCAATCTGCGCTGCATGGAAATAAAGCCGGGTGAAGCCATCCTGTATGCAGGAGGAGGAATACTGGCTTCCTCGGAAGTAGAATCGGAATGGGTGGAAACGGGAGACAAGATGAATACGATGCGGAGCATCCTTCATCCTGACTTTATAAGTAAACAAATGGAAACAATTAAAGTAGAAGAATAATGTATTCAGACAAAAAGAACATACTTCAGTTGGTGGCACTTCTCAAAGCGCACGGTGTGCGGAAAATAGTGCTTTGTCCCGGCAGCCGTAATGCTGCCATCGTACACACTCTGGCCAATATAGAGGACTTCACTTGTTATTCTGTAACCGATGAACGCAGTGCCGGTTTTTTTGCTATCGGCCTATCTTTACAAGGGGGAGGTCCTGCCGCAGTATGCTGCACCTCCGGTTCGGCCCTGCTGAACCTGCACCCTGCCGTAGCCGAAGCTTTTTACCAACAAGTACCTCTGATTGTCATTTCTGCCGACCGCCCCGCCGCCTGGATAGGACAAATGGACGGACAAACCCTGCCCCAGCCCCATGTGTTCGGAACGTTAGTCAAGATGTCTGTCAACCTGCCCGAAGTACATACAGAGGAAGACGAATGGTTTTGCAACCGCCTCATCAACGAAGCCATACTGGAAACCACCCACCACGGCAAAGGACCCGTACATATCAATGTACCCATTTCCGAACCCATCTATCGCTTCACCGCCAAAACACTTCCCGAGGCACGTGTCATCACCCGTTATCAGGGACTGAGCGTGTACGACCGTGACTATAAGGAACTGATCGAACGGCTGAACAAGTACAACAAGCGCATGGTCGTGGTAGGCCAGATGAATCTGATTTACCTGTTCGAAAAAAAATATGTGAAACCGCTTTATAAACATTTCGCCTGGTTGACGGAACATCTGGGCAACCAGACCATCCCCGGCATTCCTATCAAGAATTTCGACGCCGCCGTTTATTCCATGACGCCGGAGCGCCAGGAAGACATGGCCCCCGAAATACTGATTACCTACGGCGGACATATCGTATCCAAGCAATTGAAGAAATACCTGCGCAATCATCCCCCGCGCGAACATTGGCATGTTGCCGCCGACGGGAAGATAGCCGATTTATACGGTTGCCTGACCACCGTCATCGAGATGGATCCGTTTGAGTTCTTGGAAAAAATAGCTTTCCTGCTGGACAACAAACCGACCCATTATCCGCTGATGTGGGAAAACTATTGCAAAACCATTCCGATGCCGGATCTTGCTTATTCCGAAATCTCCGTTATCGGAAAACTCATTCAGGCATTACCCGAACCCTGTGCCCTGCATCTGGCAAACAGCTCCACCGTGCGCTATGCACAGTTATTTACAGTTCCTCCCCGGGTGGAAATCTGTTGCAACCGGGGCGTGAACGGCATAGAAGGCTCCCTGTCCACCGCCATCGGTTATGCCGCCGCTTCCAGCAAGCTGAATTTCATCATCATAGGCGACTTGAGCTTCTTCTATGATATGAACGCACTGTGGAATCAAAATTACGGTGCCAACATCCGCATCCTGTTACTGAATAACGAAGGAGGAGAAATATTCCATACCCTGCCTGGAATGGACAAATCAAGCCGTTCCCGGGAGTTTATCACAGCCGAGCATTACACCACCGCCAAAGGCTGGGCGGAAGAACGTGGCTTTATTTACATGAAAGTGACCGGAGAAGAAGAGCTGGAAGAAGCGATGCAGCCATTCACCTCACCCGAGACAAGGATGCAACCCATGCTGCTGGAGGTGTTTACCGACAAGGAAAAAGACACCACCCTATTAAGAGAATATTATCACGGACTTAAAAATAAAAATGAATAATGGAAACAAGAAAATGGAAAACCATCAAAGAATATCAAGATATTCTGTTTGACTTTTACAACGGAATAGCGAAAATCACCATCAACCGTCCGCGTTACCGCAACGCGTTCACCCCCACCACTACTTCGGAAATCAGCGACGCCCTGTATTACTGCCGCGAGTGCCAGGATATCAATGTAGTGGTTCTGACCGGAGCAGGTGACAAAGCCTTCTGCAGCGGGGGAGATATGCACGTAAAAGGTCATGGCGGTTATATCGGCACAGATGGAGTTCCCCGTCTGAATGTGCTGGACGTACAAAAGCAAATCCGGTCACTGCCAAAACCGGTCATCGCCATGGTAAACGGTTACGCCATCGGCGGCGGCCATGTGCTGCATGTGGTATGCGATCTGACCATTGCCTCAGAAAATGCCATTTTCGGACAGACAGGTCCCAAGGTAGGCAGCTTCGACGCCGGATTCGGCTCTTCCTATCTGGCACGCATCGTAGGGCAGAAGAAAGCCCGTGAAATATGGTTCCTTTGCCGTCAATACTCCGCACAGGAAGCACTGGAAATGGGATTGGTCAATACAGTCGTTCCTTTCGACCGCCTGGAAGACGAAACCGTGGCATGGGCAGAAAAGATGATGGAGCACAGCCCGCTCGCTCTTCGTATGATCAAAGCCGGACTGAATGCCGAACTGGACGGACAAGCCGGCATACAAGAACTTGCCGGAGATGCCACCATGCTGTATTACATGACAGAGGAAGCGCAGGAAGGAGGGAAGGCATTTTTGGAAAAACGCAAGCCACGGTTCCAGGATTATCCGAAGTTCCCATAAACAAACTACAAATTCAAAGCATGGACATTGAAGAATTCAGAAAATATTGTCTTTCGTTAGGTGACGTTTCCGAAAAGATGCCATTTGGCAAATTTGCTGCAAGATATGATTCCATCCTTGCCTTTTATGTTTATGGACACATGTTCTGTTTTATAGACATTGACAATTTCACTTTTGTCAATGTCAAATCTACTTCGGACGAAATTGAGTATATAAAAGAGAGACATGTTTCAGTCGGCAATCCCATCAACCAAAGTCTGAAACATTGGCTTCAACTTAATTTTGATGGTGATATTCCCGACACGAGCATATACACATGGGTCCAACGCGCCTTTGAGATTGTCAGGGATAAATATACCAAACCAACTACACATAAAAAAAAATGTTCCAAACCCAAATTATAAAAAAACAATTACACTTCAAGCAACCTGCCGGTACTTCCAGAGGAGTATATACTACCCGGGATGTATGGTACATCCTCCTCACCGACACCGGCAGCCGCCACTATTGCGGGGGTGAATGGGGCCCCCTCCCCGATGCGC
>OBWB01000013.1_pt1 | contig 183166 bp, 159 predicted proteins | sample 1476261 | NCBI WGS metagenome assembly OBWB01 (sample SAMEA2580038, study PRJEB22360) | human gut metagenome | biome: human gut; feature: human-associated habitat; material: faeces | place: Denmark | collected 2008/2010 | reverse complement strand
TAACCAAGCAAGGTGATAGGAAATGGATGATTCTTTGTATGCAGTTTTGAAGGTACAATATATCTTCAATATGGCCCAGTGGCTCAGTTGGTTAGAGCGCCGCCCTGTCACGGCGGAGGTCGAGAGTTCGAGTCTCTTCTGGGTCGTTTAAGATGGGGTCTTAGCTCAGCTGGGAGAGCATCTGCCTTACAAGCAGAGGGTCACAGGTTCGAGCCCTGTAGGCCCCACTTATTAAATAAGGATGGATTCCCGAGTGGCCAAAGGGGGCAGACTGTAAATCTGTTGGCAACGCCTTCGAAGGTTCGAATCCTTCTCCATCCATTTGAGTACCGTAAGGACTCAGTTAAGTTGCCGATGTGGCTCAATTGGCAGAGCAGCTGATTTGTAATCAGCAGGTTATCGGTTCGAGTCCGATCATCGGCTTTCTCTTATGAGAAGAATTTAATATCGCGGGGTGGAGCAGTCTGGAAGCTCGTCGGGCTCATAACCCGAAGGTCGTAGGTTCAAATCCTGCCCCCGCAATTTAGACTTTTAAGTCTTATGCCCAGATAGCTCAGTTGGTAGAGCAGAGGACTGAAAATCCTCGTGTCGCTGGTTCGATTCCGGCTCTGGGCATTTTCGTTGCCAAGAGTAATGAAATAATTGAATACGGGCGTGTAGCTCAGTTGGTAGAGCACTTGACTTTTAATCAAGTTGTCCGGGGTTCGAATCCCCGCACGCTCATTGTAGAACAAGCGATTTTGCTTGTTCTTTTTGTTATATTAACTTATATTTTGATTACACCTATGCTATGCAAAAGATTCAGCACAGACATAATATGTGAAAAAGTCTGAAATATGTTGGAATATTTATTTGAATCGGAAATAGATGTGGATAACATCTAATTTACAACACAGGTATACAGAAGATATAATAAAAGCGAAAGTGATACGGATAGAAATAAATTGGAAGGATAAGCATTTGCAGAAAAATTTATGGAATACTTATATGAAAAATTAGAAGCATATGGGAAGTCGGATTATTATGGGTTTCATATGCCTGGGCATAAACGTAATTCGGATGTTACACGAGCGAATTTACCATATGGAATTGATATTACAGAGATTGAAGGATTTGATAATCTTCATCATGCGGAGGAGATCATCAGGGAAGCGGAAGTCAGGGCAGCGTCCATGTATCATGCAGAGGAGACGCACTATTTGATTAATGGGAGTACTGCGGGTATTTTAAGTGCGGTAATGGGATGTACTAAAAAAGGCGGAAAGATTTTAATGGCAAGAAACTGTCATAAGTCGGTCTATCATGCTGTTTTTTTAAATGAATTGCGTCCGGTATATATTTATCCGGAATTTGATGAGACAATGGAACTGAATATGGCTGTGTCTCCTGAGAAAATTGAGAGGTTATTAGAGGAACATAAGGAGGTTCAGGCTGTGGTATTGACATCACCGACATATGACGGGGTGTTGTCGGATATTGAGAGGATTTCTGAAATTGTACATCAGAAAAAAATTCCGTTGATTGTGGATGAGGCACACGGAGCACACTTTGGATTTCACCCTTATTTTCCGGAGAATGCAAATACAAAGGGAGCAGATGTTGTAATACACAGTCTGCATAAAACACTTCCGGCATTGACGCAGACAGCACTGATTCACTTGAATGGGACACGGATCGATCGAAGGAAGATTCGGAATTATCTGCATATTTTTCAGACAAGCAGTCCTTCTTATGTGTTGATGGCAAGTATGGATGAATGTCTGAGGACGGTGGCAGAGCAGGGGGATGTGTTGTTTGAGACTTATGTGAAGAATCTGGAAAGCAAAAGGGGAGAGTTGAAAAAATTAAAGCATATCAGATTGATGGAGACAGAAGAATTCGACAGATCCAAACTGGTGCTGTCTGTAAAAGATACGATTCTTAAGAAAGAGAATCGAGTGTTTACAGGGAAAATGTTATATGAGAGATTGCTTTTAGAATATCATCTGCAGATGGAAATGGCTGCAGGATCTTATGTGATTGCCATGACTTCGATTGGAGATACAAAAGAAGGAATGGATCGGCTGCTCAGTGCTTTGTTTGAGATTGATGAGGAATTGGAAAAAAATTCAGAGAAAGAGAAAAGGTATTATCTGCCCCGTCAGGAACAGGTCCTCACGAGCTTTGAGGTAGAAGGAATGCGAAGAATGGAAAACGTAAAGAGCCTGAGCTGGAAGGAGTCGGCGGGATTTATTTCCATGGAATATGCGTATTTGTATCCGCCGGGAATTCCGCTGATCGTTCCGGGGGAACGGATCACTAAGGAAACAGCAGCAATGTTAGTGGATTATCAGAACAAAGGGTTTTCTGTGGAAGGAATTAGTGTGGAAAACTATATCGAGGTGTTGATAAATGAGTAAAATTTTTTATATTATGGGGAAAAGTTCTTCCGGAAAAGATACGATTTATAAGAAAATAAGAGAAAAACTGCCGCAGTTAAAGCGGATTACTCCTTATACGACCCGACCGATCAGGGAAGGGGAGACCGATGGTGTGGAATATTTTTTTGTGGACGAAGAAAGGCTGAACGAACTTAAGGAGAAGGAACGTGTCATAGAAGTACGTTCTTATAATACAAAGTGTGGAATATGGACATATTTTACAGCAGATGACGGGCAGATTGATCTCCAGAAGTATGATTATCTTGTGATAGGGACTCTGGAATCTTATTATGGGATGCGGGAGTATTTTGGAGAAGAACAGCTGATTCCGATTTACATTGAGGTAGAGGACGGGCTGAGGCTGGAGAGAGCGCTTTGCAGGGAACGACAGCAGAAGGAACCCAAATATGCGGAGATGTGCAGACGTTTTCTGGCAGATGCAGAGGATTTCTCCGAAGAGAATTTGAAAAGAGCAGGCATTGTAAGGAGATTTGAAAATCTGAAGATGGAAAAATGTCTGAGTGAAATTACAGAGTTGATTCGGGAAGAAATGACTTCGCTTTAAAAGAAAACAGGAAAAAGATAAAAAGAGAAGCAGACGGGCAGATTTGCCGTTTGTTTCTCTTTTTTTGCTTTACAAGGTTTTAACTTGCAATTGAAGTGATATTAAAAAAGGAATGTTATAATGACGAACGTGCCATTAAGAAAGGAAACAGTTTGATGTTAAAGAAAGTAATAAAAGAGGCATTCCCTACCGTACTGGCGTTTACCATGTCAGGAATGTACAGCATTGTGGATGGGATTTTTGTAGGAAAGGCAGCGGGAGATACAGGGCTTGCAGCGATCAATATTGCGTGGCCGATCCCGGCACTGATCACTGCGCTCGGAATTGGAATCGGAACGGGAGGAAGTGTTTTGTACTCTCATTACAGAGGGCGGGGAGAGCAGAAGGTATGTGAAAATTTGTTTGAGCTTACAATGACACTTCTGATCGGTACAGGTATACTTGCAACGATTTTGCTGTCTCTGGTACAGAAACCGTTTTTAGAAATTTTGGGAGCTGCGGGAAGTGTTCAGACGGAAGCAATCAAGTATACGGCGATCATTATTGCCGGAAGTATCCTTCAGGTGGTAGGAACCGGAATCATGCCTCTTTTGAGAAATATGAATCAGTCGCTGGGAGCAATGCTCAGCATGGCGGCAGGATTTGCAGTCAATATTCTGGTGAACTATTATCTGATGTTCCGATTGAATATGGGAATCAAGGGAGCCGCATTTGGAACGGTGACGGCGCAGGCCGTGGTAGTTATGGCAGGATGTGCGATCCTGTGGAAAACAGGTTATCGAAAATGGAGACCGTTGTGGCACGGACAATATGCTGCAGATATTTTCAAGATTGGAATCACGGCATTTGGAACATCACTTGCGCCGACAGCGGCACTTATTTTTACAAATCTGCAGTGTCTTCGTTATGGTGGAAATGCAGCGGTGGCGTGTTATGCGGTTATTTCTTATATTGTATTTCCTGTTCAGTATTTTCTGACAGGAATCGGAGAAGGTGTACAGCCTCTGATTAGTTTTTATCATGGTGCGAAAAAGGAGATGGAGGTAAGAGCAGTAAAAAAAATCGCTTACACCGCAGAAATTATTTTTGGAATCACGGCGGCAGCAGTTACGATTTGTATGATTCCGTATATTGGAGGATGGTTTGGTCTGTCAGCAGAGTCAAAGCAGTGCTTTTCTTCGGGGATGCTGATCAGTTCATTTGCATTTCTGTTAACGGGAACGGCAAAGTTGAATGTATCCTGTCTCAATGCAGTCATGCAGACGAAAAAAGCGGTGTTCATGACTTATATAGAAAGCCTGGCAGTTTCGCCAATCTGTTTGTTTTTGCTTCCGGCTGTCTGGGATATCAGAGGAATCTGGCTGGCGCTCCCGGTAACGGCAGGCATTATGACAGGGATTTACGGGTTGATAAGAAAGGATAGAAAAAATGAAGAATAAAGTAAAATTCAGGCAACTGGGCAGTGTGACTCTTTTTGTTCTGCCGGCATTAATTCCTCTGATCGTATTTTGGATTTATCCGATCCTGCGATCTGTCTATATTAGTTTCACAGACTGGGATTATATGACTCCGGATTACAATTTTGTATTTTTTGATAATTTTATTTCGTTGTTTCAGGATGCCAGATTTTACGATGCACTTTGGAACACAGTTGTGTTTACATTGGGAACGCTGATTCCGACGATCGTACTTGGTCTGATGCTGGCTCTTTTGATGCAGAAAGCATTTAAAGGAAGCGGGATCATCAAATTTATTTTGTTTTCGCCATGGATCACGCCGACTGTTGCAGTGTCGATCGTATGGACCTGGATCTACGATCCGAATACGGGAATTGCAAATACGGTAATGAGATTTCTGCATCTCCCCGAATTACAGTGGATTAAAAGTTCAGACACAGCAATGCTCGCTGTGATCATTGTGACTGTGTGGAAGAGTCTCGGATATGCGATGATCTTTTATCTTTCCGCATTGGAAAAGGTTCCGAAAGAGTTGTACGAGGCAAGCGGGCTGGATGGAGCAAAAAGCTGGCAGAGATTCCGGGATGTTACGATTCCGTGTATCTCTCCAACCACGTTTTTCCTGGTAATTATTACGATGGTAACTTCACTGCAGGCATATGATCAGATTCAGATTCTGACTCAGGGAGGTCCGTCCGGAAGCACAAGAACCTTGCTGTATATGTATTATCAGCTTGGATTTGAAGAGTTTAACATGGGGCAGGCAACTGCGGTGGCGATTGTGATGATTATAATCACCGTAGTATTATCGGCAGTACAGTTCGGTGCATCGAAAAAATGGGTGCATTATTAGAAAGAAGGACAGATTATGAAGATAAGAACAGGAATCGAAAAACTCGGAAAAGGAATGATTTTACTGATCTTCAGTATTTTCACAATCTTTCCGTTTGTATGGATGATTTTAAGTGCACTGAAAACAAAGGCGGAGATTATGGATGTCCGTTCATTTTTTCCGGCAGAATTCCAGTGGCATAACTTTTACCAGGTCATTTTTGAATCACCGCTTCTTCGATATGTCGGCAACAGTTTGTTTGTATCAGTGATCACGCTGGCGCTGCAGATCGTAACAGGTGCGATGATCGCCTATGCGATTGTTTTTATGAATTTTAAAGGCAAGAAAGCGTTGTTTGCAGTCATCATGGGAACTTATATGCTTCCGACAGCAGCAACATATATTCCGAGCTATATTATTCTGGCAAACTGGAATCTGCTGAACACGTTTACAGGGCTGATCATTTCCAACTGTGTCAGCATTTTCGGAATCTTTCTGCTTCGACAGGCATTTATGCAGGTTCCAATGGGACTAATCGAGGCAGCAAGAATCGACGGGGCAAGCTCCTGGAAGATTTTGTGGCGGGTCGTGTGTCCGATGACAAAATCTTCGTTCATCACATTTGGACTGATGAACTTTATTACCTGCTACAACAGTTATATGTGGCCTTCTCTGATCACAGATGCGGATGAGAAGATGATGGTGTCACAGGGATTGAGAAAATTCTTTATAGAAGGCGGTGCTTATGGAACAGAATGGCCCCTGGTCATGGCAGGAAGTACATTGATCGTACTGCCGCTTCTGATTCTGTTTGCATTTACGCAAAAGTGGTTTATCAATGGAATCGGCGGAGATACGGGTATGAAAGGATAATTCCTTTTTTACATAAAGAAAGCAAAGAAAAAATGACATACGATGCATGAAGGAGAAAAAAGAAAATGAAAAAGAGAATTGTATCAGCATTATTAGTTTGTGTACTTGGAATGTCCCTGGTGACAGGATGTGGAAACAATGCAAAGGCTGCAGAAACGACAAAGACGGCAGATGGAAAAATTCAGTTGGATTTCTGGTATTCCGGGGGAAAAACAGCAGTCAATGTATTTCAGGACATTGTAGATGCATTCAATGAGTCTCAGGACAAATATGAAGTTAAGACAACAACACAGGCGGATTATACAGAGACTTATGAAAAACTGCAGGCAGGGATTGCAGGAAAGAAAGCTCCGGACATGGCACTTCTGGATACAGATAAATCCAGAAATCTTTCTGAAAAAAATCTGGTTGCAGACATCAATGAGTATGTAGAAAAAGATGATTCCTTTGAAAAAGATGATTATCTGCCGGTATTTTATGAGCAGGGGGAGGATGAGAACGGAAAATTGTTTGCACTGCCTGCATATGGTACAACACAGGTGATGTACTACAATAAAGCGGCATTTGAAAAAGCGGGAATTGACCCGGCAACGATCAAGACCTGGCAGGATCTTGCAGCGGCAGCAGAGAAAATGACAGCTTCTGATGGTTCCTTTGTGGGCTGGGAGCCAATGTGGGGCTCAGGAAATCTGATTGATGCAGCACTCAGCAACGGAGCCTCTCTTCTGAGTGAGGATGGGAAAAAAGTGATGATCAATTCAGACGAATGGGTAGAGGTATGGGAGAGCTTCCGTACATGGATTCACGATGACAAGATCATGAAAGTAAATTCCGGTGGACAGGGCTGGGAATACTGGTACACGACGATTGACGACGTTCTGCAGAATAAAGCAGGCGGTTATACAGGTTCTTCCGGAGATCAGGCAGATCTGGACTTTAGCATTGTGGGAGCCATGGAACAGCCTGGATTTAACGACAACCCTTCAGCACCAACGGCAGGTGCACTGCAGCTTGTGATGCTTCAGAATTCTTCTGATGAAGAAAAAGAAGGTGTTTATGAGTTTATGAAATATTTTACAACTCCGGAAAATCAGGCAAAATGGTCCATGGGCACAGGATATGTGGCAGTACGTGAGTCTACACAGGAAGTAGAAGAGTTTAAGTCTTATGCAGAAGAAAATCCTCAGGCACTGGTTCCGCTTCAGCAGGCATCTCACGGAACACCGGCTCTTCAGGATCCGACAGGAGGAAAGATTCTGGATGCCCTGTCAATTGCAGCGGATAAGGTAGAGTTGGAAAACGTACCTGCACAGGAAGCTCTGGATGAAGCACAGAAAACAGCACAGGAAGCATTGGATGCATTATAAAATGAGAGATCAGATTAGATTTAAAATCGGAAAAGAAGAAAAAAATATTCAGGAAAAATGGATTGAAATTCCAGAAGGAACAGAACACATTCAGATGATGATAGAAATGCCCGAAGAATTTCGGTATATGGCATTCTTGTTTCTGGAAGATCCCAAAAAAGAAATTCGGTTTCAGAAGCTGCTGGGATATGGGCAGCAGAACCCGGGAATCGGAAAAAGTACAAAAGATACAACGATAGGAGGTGTTCCGGGAGAGATTTATCCCGGAACATGGAAAATCGGAATCGGTATTTTTACAGAATATGTTGCGCAGAAGCTGGGAGAACAAACCGGAGAAATTGTACTGACAGTTTCGGACCGGAAAGATGTGGTTTCTGATCCGATCGGCGGAGAATGCTGGGGGGAAAACGGACTTCATGTCTCGGAAAAAAGCTATCGTTGGGAGAACGTATTTTGTCCGGAATCCGGATGGTATAAGGGTGATTTTCATACGCATACGAGGTTGTCTGACGGAAAAGAGACGATCGGGCATGCTTCTGAAAGAGCAGAGGAAAGCGGTTTGGATTTTTATGTGCCGACAGAACATAATCTGATGCATACCGGCTGGTGTAAGACTTCACTCTGTGTGCTTCCCGGAATTGAGGTAACGACAGATAAAGGACACATGAATCTGTTTGGAATTACGGAAATGCCGGAGAAAATTCTGGAGATCGTGAAGCATAACGGAGAAGAGGTCATAGATACGTATATGGATCAGACGATAGCACAAGCAAAACAAAAAGGATGGATTCGCAGTATCAATCATCCGTTTCTGACCATCTGGAAGTGGCAGTTTGAAAATACAGACCTGCGGGATATCAACTGTATGGAGATCATCAATGATCCGACGTATCCGGATGGACCAGGATCTAATGATATGGCAATTCGTTTTTTGGATCAAGTATGGAATGAAGGAATTCGTGTGTTCGGAGTGGGAGGAAGTGATTCTCACAATCTGGAGGATGAATTTTATGAAGGGGCAAGCCTTCCGTCTGCGGTGGGAGATCCCGCAACATGGGTATTTTGTGACGGATTAAGTCCGAAAAATCTGATGAATGCAGTAAGGCAGGGACATCTGTGTGTGACCAGATTCTGCAAAATAGAGCCAAAAATCAAGGTGGATGGTCAGAACTGTCTTCCGGGAGATGAGATCACTGCAAAGAAGTGTGAGATTACATATCGGGCGGAAATTTTGGGACTGACAGAAGAACCGGAAGCATTTCTTGTGATGAATGGAAATTATGTGGAACTGTCGGTCAGTTCGTCTGAAAACGGAAAATATCATGTAGAGACACACTTGATTCTGGAAAATACTTCCTGGCAGTGGATCAGACTGGAAGTCAGAACAAAGAAAAAAGAATTTCTGGGATATGTAAATCCGGTATTTCGAGGAAAGAAAGAGCCGGAGAGGACCACTTTCGGAGAAATCAAAGGAGAGACAGAAGGTTTAACAGATGATTAAAGGAATTTTATTTGATAAAGATGGAACTCTGATTGACTTTTTTTCCTTATGGCTGGGTGCGGCAAAAGCGGTCGTAATACAGTTTTTAAAAGAAAATGAGCTTTCGGAGGAAGTAAAGGAACGTGTGTTTTATGCTATGGGAATCGAGAATGGAGAAATCGATCCTTATGGCGGGCTTGCGTATAAGTCCTATTCAGAAATTGCTCTGGATATTACGGATGAACTTTCAAGGGAGCAGATTTATCTGGACAGCCGAAAAGTGAGGATGCAGCTGGAGCGGCTGTTTGCTGAATATGTGACGGAAAGTCAGGCACAGTATGTGGAAACAGCGGACATTAAAGCAGTCCTTGATTCGCTGAAACAGAGAAACATTTGGATCGGACTTGCAACAGCAGATACTGTGCCGTCTGCAAAAAACTGTCTGAAACGGCTGGAGGTACTGGAAAAATTTGATTATGTGGGAGCGGATGATGGTGTCCTGCGCCCGAAACCGGAAGCAGATATGTTTCTGGAATTTCAGAAAAAATTCGGACTGAAGCCGCAGGAAATCGCAGTGGTTGGAGATACATATAATGACATTCGTTTTGCAAGAGAAAACGGGGGAGTTGCCATTGGTGTTTTAAGCGGAGTGAGTCAGGAAGCAGATTTTTGCGGGGAAGCAGATTATATATTAAATTCTGTGGGAGAACTTCCGCAATTATTGGAACAGATATAGATATTAAGGAGGCATTGCTGTGGCTGAGATTCAGTTGAAACATGTATATAAAAAATATGAAGACAAAGTAGTTGCGGTACAGGATTTTAATCTTAAGATCAAGGATCAGGAGTTTGTGATTTTCGTAGGTCCTTCCGGATGTGGAAAATCGACAACGCTGCGGATGATCGCAGGATTGGAGGAAATATCCGACGGGGAGCTTCTGATCGATGGAAAAATGATGAATCAGGTACAGTCATGCGACAGAGATATTGCAATGGTGTTTCAGAATTATGCACTGTACCCGCATATGACCGTATTTGAGAATATGGCATATAGCCTCCGGCTGAAAAAGGTACCGAAAAAAGAACGCAGACAGAAGGTGGAGGAAGCGGCAAAGATTCTTGGACTCGAAGGGGTTCTGGACAGAAAGCCGGGAGAACTTTCGGGCGGGCAGAAGCAGAGAGTGGCAATGGGACGTGCAATTGTACGGAATCCAAGAATTTTCCTGATGGATGAGCCATTGTCCAATCTGGATGCAAAATTAAGAACACAGATGAGGGCGGAGATACTGAGGTTGTACCAGAAGCTGAAAACGACGTTTATTTATGTGACGCATGATCAGACAGAGGCGATGACACTTGGAACAAAGATTGTAGTGATGAAAGACGGAGTGATTCAGCAAGTCGCATCACCGGAAGAACTTTACAACTGTCCGGCAAATACATTTGTGGCAGGTTTTATCGGAATGCCGCCTATGAATTTCTTTCAGGGGAAATGCTGCAGAGGCGGAGAATATGGAACCTATCTTCAGATTGGAGATTTTGCGGTCAATCTGACAGAAGAAGATGCCGAAAGAGTTTTCCGAAAGGGATATATGGGTGAGGTGATCACAGTAGGTGTGCGTCCGGAAGATCTGGTACTTACAGAGGAAGGAACAGAGCATGAGGTTCTGGTGTATGAAATGCTCGGTGCAGAAACCTATCTTTATTTTACATACGAAGGGAAGGATGTGGCATTGAGGACAAATGCAGACACACCATATAGACGGGGAGACAGGATTTCTTTTTGTCTCAGAAATGATAAACTGCACTTGTTTGACGGTGACACCGGGATCAGAATATAAGAAAGACGGCGGAAGGAGACTTCTGCTGTTTTTTTTGTGCAATTGCAGGAATCTGGGTATATCTTACATCAAAATTATGCTATACTGAAACAGTAACCGAAGGAATTCAAGAAAAGACAGCAGGTGATGATATGAGCAGTTTTAAAGACGTGGTTGGACACAAAAATATAATACAGTATATTGAAAATGCGGTAAAAACAGATAAGGTTTCCCATGCATATATTTTGAATGGGGAAAAAGGTTCCGGAAAACGACTTCTGGCAAATTTGTTCGCTATGAGCCTGCAGTGTCAGAACCGGGATGAAGACGGAGACGCATGCGGAAAGTGCCAGTCCTGCAAACAGGCAGCATCGAATAATCAGCCGGATATTATCAGGGTGACACACGAAAAACCAAATACGATCAGTATTGATGACATCAGAGAGCAGATCAACAATGATATTGTGATCAAGCCATACAGCAGCAAATATAAGATCTATATTGTACCAGATGCAGATATGATGAGTGTACAGGCGCAGAATGCGCTGTTGAAGACGATCGAGGAGCCGCCGGCTTATGCGGTGATCCTGCTTCTGACAGAGAATGCGGAGATTCTTCTTCCGACGATCCGTTCCAGATGTGTAATGCTGAAGCTGAGAAATATCAAAGATCAGCTGATCAAAAAATATCTGATGGAACAGATGGAGATTCCGGATTATAAAGCAGATGTGTGCGTGGCGTTTGCGCAGGGGAATATGGGACGTGCGATCATGCTTGCGACATCAGAGCATTTTAATGAGATCAAGGAAGAGGCAGTTCATCTGCTGCGTGAGATTAATGACATGGATGTGGATGCGCTGGAGGCAGCCGTAAAACGAGTGGTTTCTTATAAGATGAATATCACAGACTATCTGGATGTGATCTCGGTATGGTATCGGGATGTGCTGATCTATAAAGCCACAAAGAATGTGGATCAGGTCGTATTTTCTGATCAGCTCAGATTTATCAAGGACCGGGCAAGCAAGAGCTCTTACGAGGGAATCGAGAATATTCTGGACGGAATTGAAAAGGCAAAGGCCAGACTAAAAGCAAATGTCAATTTTGAACTGACGATGGAATTGCTTTTATTGACAATAAAGGAGAACTGATAGAATGACAAAAGTGATTGGAGTAAGGTTTCGGACAGCCGGAAAAATCTACTATTTTTCACCGGGAAAGTTTGAGATCAAACAGGGAGACCACGTGATTGTGGAGACTGCGCGCGGTGTAGAGTATGGAAAGGTTGTGATCGGAACCAGAAAAGTAAAAGATCAAGAGGTGATACAGCCGCTGAAGTCTGTCATTCGGATCGCCACAGAGCAGGATCAGAAGACAGAAGAGAAAAATAGAGAGAAAGAAAAGGAAGCATTTCAGATTTGTCTGGAAAAGATCAGAAAGCATGGTCTGGAGATGAAACTGATCGATGCGGAATATACATTTGACAACAATAAAGTGCTGTTTTATTTCACAGCAGACGGGCGTATCGATTTCCGTGAGCTGGTAAAAGATCTGGCAGCAGTATTTCGCATTCGGATCGAGCTGCGTCAGATCGGTGTAAGAGATGAGACGAAGATCCGGGGCGGAATCGGAATCTGCGGAAGACCATTATGCTGTCACACGTATTTGTCCGAGTTTGCTGCAGTTTCCATTAAGATGGCAAAAGAGCAGAATCTGTCCCTGAATCCGACCAAGATTTCCGGAGTGTGCGGAAGGCTGATGTGCTGTCTGACGAACGAGGAAGAGACTTATGAAGAATTAAACAGCCAGCTTCCGTCAGTAGGAGATACGGTTACGACTTCAGATGGATTGACAGGAACGGTCCATTCCTTAAGTGTTCTGAGAAAACTGGTGAAAGTAGTTGTAAATCTGGAAAACGATGAAAAAGAAATCAGGGAATATCAGGCGGAAGAATTAAAATTCCGTCCGCGTAAGCGAAAAGCGAAGGTCTCAAAAGAAGAGATGCGCAAGCTCGCGGAACTGGAAAAGGGAGAAGGAGCGTCAAGATTAGATGACAAATAATTTAAAATCCGGAGAGCGTCTGGATGATCTGCAGCTTAATGGGCTTCAGATTATCCAGGATCCGGAACGATTTTGTTTTGGGATTGATGCGGTGATGCTTTCTGATTTTGCCAAGGTCAAACCGGGGGAGAAGGTTCTGGATCTGGGAACCGGAACTGGGATCTTACCGATTTTATTGTCTGCAAAGACCCGGGGAGAGCATTTTATCGGACTTGAGATTCAAAAAGAAAGTGCTGATATGGCGCGAAGAAGTATAGAGTGGAATCATCTGCAGGAAAAAATTGAGATTGTGCAGGGAGATATCAAAGAGGCGGCAGCGTTATTCAAGCCGACTTTTTTTGATGTGATCGTGACCAATCCACCGTATATGCTGAATCAGCATGGTCTGCAGAATCCGGGAGATGCCAAAGCGATCGCACGGCATGAGATTTTATGTACTCTGGATGATATTTTACGAGAGAGCAAACAATTACTTGCGGACGGGAAAGGGCGGTTTTATATGATACATAAACCGTTTCGTCTGGCAGAGATTCTGACGAAGATGAGTGAATATAAGATCGAACCGAAGCGGATCCGATTTGTGCATCCTTATATTGATAAGGAACCTACGATGGTGCTGATCGAAGGTCTTCGAGGCGGAAAACCGAGGGTAACGATCGAACCGCCTATAATTATGTATACCCGGTGAGGGTGAGAGAAAGGAAACAGCATGACAGGAACGTTATATTTGTGTGCAACTCCAATCGGAAATCTGGAGGATATGACTTTTCGTGTGATCCGTACACTCAAAGAAGTGGATCTGATCGCAGCGGAGGATACAAGAAACAGTATCAAGCTGTTAAATCATTTTGAGATACAGACACCAATGACCAGTTATCACGAATACAATAAATACGAAAAAGGAAGAAAGCTGGTAGAAAAGCTGTTGGAAGGACAGAATATCGCTTTGATCACAGATGCCGGAACGCCCGGAATTTCGGATCCCGGAGAGGAACTCGTGAAGATGTGCTATGAATCCGGAATTCCGGTAACATCTCTTCCGGGGGCAGCAGCCTGTATTACGGCACTGACAATTTCCGGGCTGTCTACCAGACGATTTGCATTTGAAGCATTTTTGCCATCAGATAAAAAAGAACGGGAACAGATTTTAAAGGAGATGGAGACTGAAACGAGGACTATGATCGTATATGAAGCACCTCATCGTCTTGTAAAGACTCTGAAATTGTTTCTGGAGCGGCTTGGAAACCGGAAGATTACCGTATGCCGGGAGTTGACAAAACGTCATGAGACAGCTCTTGCAGTGACTTTGGAAGAAGCAGTGGCTCATTATGAGGCAAATCCTCCAAAAGGGGAATGTGTTCTGGTGATCGAGGGGAAGAGCCGGGAAGAAGCCCGGGAAGAGGAGAGAAAACAGTGGGAAGAAATGACCATTGAAGATCACATGGAAGTATACACAAAACAGGGAATGGATAAGAAATCAGCAATGAAAGCTGTCGCAAAGGACAGGGGAGTGTCCAAGCGGGATATTTACCAATATCTGGAAAGCAGAAAATAAAAAAGAAACGCAGGGATCAGGAAAGATTTCTGCGTTCCTTTTTTGTACGATGAGCTTATGTGATTCAGATTTTTTTGATATCCACAATCTCTCCGTCTCTCATGGAGATTACTTTTTGTCCTGCAATCTCAGTTTCTCCCCGCTTGTTAGTTACATAGAGGACTGTAATGCCAAGCTCTTTGTTGATGCGCCGGATATCACGCATCATTTCTTTTCTGCGATATTCGTTCTGTCGGGCAAAATCTTCATCGACCAGAAGGACTTTTGGTTTGCATACAACAGCACGTCCAAGTGCAACGCGTTGTTTCTGCGCCTCATTGATCACCCGGATCTTTTTCTCAAGAATGTCCGTGATATTGAAAAAATGTGCTGCCATTTTCACACGGCTGTCAATAATCTGCCGCGGAAGATTGCGAAGGCGCAGTCCAAGCGCGATATTGTCATACACGTTTAAGTGAGAATAGAGCTGATAATTCTGAAACGCCATGGCAAGACTACGGTCACGGGGCAGAATATCGTTGAGCAGATCTTTTCCGAGATAGATTTCACCGGATGTAATATCCTCCATACCACCGATCATGCGAAGTATGGTGGATTTTCCGCAGCCGCTTGGTCCGAAAAAGGTAACAAACTCTCCGTCTTCTATATGCAAAGAAAGATTTTTGACAGATACAAATCCGTTGGGATATGTCTTGTTCAGATTTTCAAGAGTAATACTCGCCATCAGAACACCTCCTTATGTCTAACATCAGTGTATCATATTCAAACCTGCAAAACAATCTATTGCAGCATGAATTGAGCAAGGACCACGCTGGCTGCAAGTCCGGCGAAGGTGGCAATCAGCGCTCCAGTCAGTGTGTAGCGGGAGTTTTTGATCTTTGCGGTCATGAAATAGACACTCATAGTATAAAAGATGGTCTCTGTACAGGACATGGAAATGGATGCAATCAGTCCGATCAGAGAATCCGTACCAAACTCTTTATAGAGATCCAGAAGAAGTCCGGTAGCGGCTGAGGAAGAAAACATTTTGACAACCGTAAGAGGAACCAGTTCTCCGGGAAATCCAATGGCAGCAGTAAACTGTCCAATACAGGAGGAAATCATCTCCAGAAACCCGGAAGCGCGGAGAATACCCACTGACACCATAAGTCCGATGAGTGTGGGCATGATCTTGAGAACGGTTAAAAATCCGTTTCGGGCACCTTTGATGAAATGTTCATAGACGTTGATCTTCATCAGAAGTCCATAGACGATGATGGCAAGGATCAGAAACGGGACAATAAAATTGGTGAGGTAGAGAAAAAGATTCATGAATGACTCCAAAATAAAATCAGATTTTTAAATCTATATGCGGTTTCAGAGAATAACATCCCTCAAGAACTCATAAGATAAAACAAAATCGATTTTGGGAGTTTGCCATGTCAGATCGTTTGCGAAAGAGCACAAAAAAGCAAGTCATCTCGATCATTCTTGTTCTTACCTTGCTGTTGTCTGTGATATTGTCCGGATGTCACGGGCAGTCTTCAGAAATCCAGAATAAAAAGTTCAGAAAATTTACCGAAACCTTATTTTGTCAGGAAGTGGCGTCAAATACGGTCAGTCTGCATTATACACTCAAAGATCCCGGTCAGTATGGGATTCAGGATTCCCCGGTTACATTCGGATATTTTAATACGGATAAAGGAACCCGAAAAATTTCCACAGAAAATACACAGGCGGCATTGAAACGATTTTCCTATCGGAAATTATCAAGGGAAAACAGGCTTACATATGATGTGTTGGATTATTATCTGGAGTTATCTAAAAAAGAAAGTGACTATCTGCTGTATGAAGAGCCCATGGGGACAGTCAGCGGTGTGCAGACACAGATTCCGGTACTGTTGTCAGAATATCAGTTTCAAAGCAAAGAAGATGTGGATGCTTATCTGGAGTTGATGAAAACAACACCCGATTATTTTAATTCCCTGATCGCATTTGAACAGGAAAAGGCACAAAAAGGGCTTTTTATGGCAAGCTATACGGCGGACACCGTAATTGAACAGTGTCAGGCATTCATTGATATGGGAGACTCCAACTATCTGATTTCCACGTTTGTTGATCGGATCCAGAAGCTTACAGATCTGTCCGAATCGGAGAAAAGTGATTATATCCAGAAAAATGCATATATGCTGAAGACCTATGTGTTGCCGGCCTATCAGCAGCTGATTAAAACCGTGGTGGAGTTGAAAGATTCCGGTAAGAACGAAGAAGGACTCTGTTATCTGCCAAACGGAAAAGAATATTATGAACTGACAGTGCAGGCGTCCACAGGATCTGCAAGAACAGTTCCTCAATTACAGAAACTGACAAAGAATCAAATGAAAGATGATCTGGCGGCAATGAAAGCTGTGATCGGACTGACAGCAGAACAGGCAAAGGAAACAGCAGTGATGGAATCTACCGATCCAAAAGAAATATTAAACAGCCTGAGTCTGGATATTCAGAAGACGTTCCCAAAACTTCCCCAGACGAGTGTAGAAGTAAAATATGTGCCAAAAGCCATGGAAGCACATCTAAGTCCGGCATTCTATATGATACCGGCATTGGATGACACAGAAGAAAATGTCATCTATGTCAATCAGGCCCAGATGGGTAATAAGCTGACACTGTATACAACACTGGCCCATGAGGGGTATCCGGGGCATCTGTATCAGACGGTTTATTACGCATCGACAAAGCCGGATCCACTGCGCAGTATTTTCAATTTTGGCGGATATGTAGAAGGCTGGGCAACGTATGCGGAAATGGGTTCCTACTATCTGGCAGATTCTCTTACCAGAGAGCAGGCGGTTCTGCTTCAGAAAAACAGTTCCATTTTGCTGGCATTGTATGCGCTGGCAGATATGGGCATTCATTATGATGGGTGGAATCGGATGGATACTGTAAAATTTTTCAAAGAATATGGAGTCGGAAGTGCGGAGATCGTAAATCAGATTTATGATCTGATCATTGGATCTCCGGGAAATTATCTGAAGTATTATATCGGCTATGTAGAATTTCTGGAATTAAAGAAAAAATGGGTCGAAAAAAAAGGCGAGAATTTTTCCCAGAAAGAATTTCATAAGGCAGTACTGGATGTAGGACCGGCACCGTTTGAACTGGTAGAAAAATATATGTGGCAGGGAGAAAAATAAAAGATGTTGAATTATCTGTGGGCAGGAATGATTATAATCGGAATCATATATGGTGCATTCACCGGAAAAATGCCCGATATCACGAATGCAGCTCTGGATTCTGCAAAAGATGCAGTAACCTTGTGTATTACAATGGTGGGAGTGATGGCATTCTGGATGGGAATCATGGAAATTGCGTCCCGGGCGGGAATTATTGAGATGGCATCGAAAAAAATGAGACCGCTGATCCGATTTTTGTTTCCTGATATTCCGAAAGAGCATCAGGCGAATCAGTATATTACAACAAACTTTATTGCAAATTTTCTGGGGCTTGGCTGGGCGGCAACGCCTGCCGGACTTCAGGGAATGCAGGCACTGGCCGAATTAGAACAGGAAAGAAGGATGAAAAGAGCGCCGGGAAAGGCAAGAAAGCCCGGCGTGGCATCCAATGAAATGTGCACATTTCTGATCATGAATATCTCTTCGCTGCAGTTGATCCCGATCAATGTGATCGCCTACCGGAGTCAGTATGGAAGTGTGAATCCGGCGGCAATTGTAGGTGCGGGGATTGTGGCGACAACAGTGAGTACGCTGGCCGGGATGGTGTATTGTAAGATTATGGACAGGAAGAGATAAGTCCGATCCGGGCATACTCGATCAATTCTTCTTCCACGCGTTTCATCACTTCTTTTGTCTCCGGATTGGTATAAGGGATCCTGGCAATGATTTTGGGAATATAGTTTTGCTCTTCGATGATATCCAGACTTTCCCGGAAGTTAATATCATAAAAATAAGCAAGATAAGAAATCCAGTAATCCATCGGTGTTACCCGGTCAGAGGACAGGATACATTCATGACGTAAAATAGAATCTCTTACTTTTGGAGAAATCGCAGAGGCGCCTGTTTCCTCTGCGGAAGTATCCATAAAAGTTTCCAGTCTGTCTTCCAGTTTTACACGGCAGTTGTCCAGTTTATCGGCATCCCGGATGATCTTTGCATGAAGTAAAGTACGTGCATCGGAAATTCCATCCAGCTTAAAATCACTGTGTTTGGCAATGGAAATACGGATGATTTCGTCAAAATCTGATTCTGGAATAAAGTTACGGATCAGATTTTGATGAGGCGCATTGTCGAACAGAATTTTGACTCCGTAAGCTGCGTGATCCATCGTGTCAGGGAGAAAACTGTCAAATTGCTTCAACTGTTCAAAACGTCCGATATCATGCAGCAGTGCGATCATCTTGGCGAGGGACGTATCTTCCTCAGATAATTTCATACGGGCGGCAATATCGGCACTTTCTTTGACAACACCGTAGGTATGTACGATTTTTAGACGAATTTTGTCATTGTGGCAGTCGTAGTCTTTTAAATAATTGTTGAATTGGGTTTTGGCGGTATAAAAATCCATAAAAGTGGCACTCCTTACAAATTACGTTGTTCTTCTAACTGTTTCTTAAGCTGCTCAAGTTCTTTTTCTTTTTGTTGCAAAAGAACTTCCTGAGATGCAAGCAACTCATTTTTTTGAGCAATAGTATTCTGTTGTTCATCGATCGTATCCTACATTTGATCGATCATGTACTGCACGGTATTCTTATCCAATATTTGTAATTCTTTTGAAAACAATCCCATAACTTTCTCCACATTCCTGCAAAGCTCATAAATCTCCCGGTACATAGGAATAAACTTCGGATATTGTTTGATTAGCTGGACGATTATTTCCGGATTATCCTCGCTGAGAAATGTGAGCCACGCATCTAAATCGTTTTTGATACCTTATCGGACAAAGTCCGCCCGCCGCAGGCATGTATTACGGGATGCCCGGATGGGTATACCTTTATTGTGACGGGTTTCCCGATAGATGTCAAGTGGGATGAAAACGAATTCCTGCCGGCAATATTTAGGGGGTACATCTTCAAAAAAGATTATGGTATAATAATACTCTTATAAGAAACCAAGTCAGGAAATGACATTTTATAGCAAAGGAGGCAGAGGATGCTGCGTGTAGCTGTTGTAGAAGATGAAACTGAATATCGTGGATTGATACAGGAGATGGTGGGCAGATATGCAAAGGAATATGATCTCCAGATTCAGACTACAGCATTTCCGGACGGCAGAGAGCTGGTTCAGAATTATCACAAATTTGACATTCTTCTGATGGATATCGAAATGCCTCATCTCAATGGTATGGAGGCGGCTCAGAAGATACGGGAACTGGATAAGGCGGTAGTGATTGTTTTTATCACGAATATGGCGCAGTATGCGATCAAGGGCTACGAAGTAGATGCGCTGGATTTCATTTTAAAACCGCTCAACTATTATACCTTTTCCATGCGTTTTACAAGAGCTGTGGGAAGAGTGAAAAACCGGGAAGGAAAAAGGATCTGTCTGAATCTTCCGGATGGGGCGAAATTTCTGGACAGCAGAGAGATCTATTATGTAGAGATCCAGAACCGGATGCTCCACTATCACACGAAAGCAGGAGTATTTACGATTCGCGGAGCATTAAAGGACGTGCAGGAAGAGCTGGAAGACTGGCATTTTGCAAAATGCAATCAGTGTTATCTGGTGAATTTGAAGTATGTTTCCGAAATCAGAAAAAACATTGCGGTTGTGAGTGGAGATGAGCTGGAAATCAGCAGGAGAAACAGACCTGCATTTCTGAGTGCAGTGGTAGATTTTCTGGGAGGCTGATGCAGGAAAGGGAAGAGGGAAACGATGAGTGAAAATCTAAAGCTGGGAATGGAGAGCCTGTGGTATGGGATTAATTTATGGATATCCTGTTTGGTGTTTCTGCTTCCGCTGAGAAGAAAGACACATTTTAAAGTCAGACTGATTCTGTCGGGAGCAGTATGTGTTTTAATTCTGTTCGGAGTATATTATTTGATAGAAAATCTTACAGACTGGAGCTACTGGGGGCAGGTGCCCCTTTTATTTATCACGTATTTTAGTGCGGTTCTGATTTTTTACAGTTGTGTGAAGGGCAAGGGATTTGGCCTCTGGTATTGTGGTGTATGGGGAACGATGACATTTTTGCTGGTACTGGAAACCAGCTATGTACTTTGCAGTCCACTGCTGGGAGATTTGGGAAACTGGCTTTTGAAAATTTTATTTTCGGTGGCAGTAAATGTGGCCATAGGACTGACACTGGCTCGCTGGATGCCGGAAAAGGGGCAATATCAGATTGGCCCGAGACAGATGGTTTCTGCATGGGTGTTTTGTATTATGTCAGAAAATTTGTTTATTTACGCAAAGGTCGATCCGGGGGCTGCTTTATTCAACATTGTGTTGCAGTTTTATTGTATCACCTTATTGTATCTGCAAAGTGCATTGTTTAAAAAGAGCAGTATGAGAAAAGAGCTGGAAACCATTCAGCTTCTCTGGCATCAACAAAAAGGGCAGTATCAGCTGTCCAAAGAGACGATAGAGCTGATCAATCACAAATGTCATGATCTGAAGCATCAGGTACAGGCGATACGTGCTGTCAAAGATGAAAAAGAGAGGGAAACATATCTCGAAAAAATTGAAAAATCCGTGCAGATCTACAGTGCTATTGTGAGAACAGGAAATGAAATTCTGGATACCATTTTGACAGAAAAAAGTCTGATCTGTGAAAATAGCGGGATTCATATCAACTGTGTGGCAGATGGATCTCTGCTGGCTTTTATGAATCCGGTAGATTTGTATACATTGTTTGGAAATGCTCTGGATAACGCAATTGAAGCGGTGAGAAAGCTGGAAAGCAAAGAAAAAAGAGTGATTGATATCATGCTGTACGAAAGACAAAGCTTTCTGATGCTGCAGATAGTCAATCCGATGTGCGGAGAAGTGAAGTTTGAGGATGGACTTCCGCTTACGACAAAGGCGAAGAACGGATATCACGGATATGGAATGAAGAGCATGCTCCATACCATTCAAAAATATGAGGGACATTTGACAACAGAGGTAAAAAATGGATGTTTTTATTTCAACGTTATGCTTCCTCTTGAAAGAGATTCCAACAAAAAGTAGAAGAGACACAAAGGGTCTGGTCAGTGAGCCAGGCTCTTTTTTGTAAAAAATTTACCCACTTACTCCATAAGAAATACCACCTGAACAAAAACGGTTGTATTTGCAAATTATTGCAGATATAATCATTTCGAAATAAATTGAGAAGTGTAAGAAATAACAAAAAACATGGAGTAATTACTATGCGAACCAGTAAAATGAGAAGAGAAATTGAACTGAAGAAAGGCTGGGTGTTCACAGGGCGTGACGGAAAAGCGGTCAAAGTGGATTTACCGCATACCTGGAATGCAGTGGACGGACAGGATGGAGGAAATGACTATTATCGAGGAACCTGTCACTACAGCACTACATTTGCAGCCCCGGATTTTGACAGCAAGACCCAGAGAGTATATCTGGAGTTTCAGGGAGTAAATTCCTCTGCCGAGGTGGAGTTAAACGGTCAGAAGGTGATGAGTCATGACGGCGGATATTCCACATTCCGTGCAGATGTGACAGAGTTTTTAACAAAAGAAAACAAGTTAGAAGTAGCAGTGGATAACAGTGTCAACGACAGAGTATATCCTCAAAAAGCAGATTTCACATTTTATGGTGGAATTTACAGAGATGTTCTTCTTCGTATTGTATCAAATGAACATTTTGAGATGGACTACTACGGCGGAGACGGTGTAATGGTAACGCCGACAGTAGAAGGAAAAGATGGAAAGGTTCATGTAGAGAGTTTCCATAAGGCAGAAAATGCCAAAGTAGCAGTAACTTTGATTGATGCACAGGGAAATCCTGTAGCAAAAGGTGAAGGAAAAGATGTGACGGTTACGATACCGGATGTACATCTTTGGGATGGAGTAGAAGATCCATATTTATATACAGCAGTAGTAGAGTTGATGAAAGACGGAGAAGTCAAAGACGACGTTCGCATTCCATTTGGTGTCCGTACATTCAGCGTGGATCCGAAAAAAGGATTTTTCCTGAACGGACGCTCCTATCCTCTGCATGGAGTATCCAGACACCAGGATCGGAAGGGAATCGGAAATGCATTAACAAAAGAACACCACAGAGAAGATATGGAATTTATCCGTGAGATCGGGGCGAATACAGTTCGTCTCGCGCATTATCAGCATGATCAGTATTTCTATGATCTGTGTGATCAGTACGGAATGATTGTCTGGGCGGAGATTCCATACATCTCAGAACATATGCCAAACGGACGGGAAAATACCATTAGCCAGATGAAAGAGCTGATTGTACAGAATTACAATCATCCAAGTATCGTTACATGGGGAATATCCAATGAGATCACGATTTCCACAAAGGATAATAAGGATATGCTGGATAATCACCGTGAACTCAATGATCTGTGTCACAAAATGGATTCCATACGTCCTACAACACTGGCCTGCTATGCAGTGTGCGGTCCTTTCAACAAGGTAGCACATCTGTCTGACTTAGTAAGCTGGAACTTGTATTTGGGATGGTATGTTCCAGGGTTGTTTTTAAATGACTGGTGGATCAGCTTTTTCCACCGCGTGTACCCTAACAGGTGTTTGGGATATTCTGAGTATGGCTGTGAAGGAATGCCGAATTTACATTCCTCACGTCCAAGAAGAGGAGACCATACAGAAGAATATCAGAGTCTCTACCATGAATTTATGCTGAAATGTTTTGAGCGTCATCCGTATATGTGGAGTACCCACGTATGGAACATGTTCGATTTTGCGGCAGATGCGAGAGATCAGGGTGGAGAGCCGGGAATGAATCATAAGGGACTTATGACATTCGACCGGAAAGTAAAAAAAGACAGCTTCTACATTTACAAAGCGTACTGGAGCAAAGAGCCTTTTGTACATCTTTGCGGAAGCCGCTACGTAGACAGAACGGAAGCAGTCACTACAGTTAAGGTTTATTCGAACCAGACAAAAGTTGCATTATATGCAAACGGCAAGCTGCTGGAAGAAAAGACAGGCAATAAAGTCTTTGAATTCCGGGTTCCGTTAAACGGAGAAGTTCGTCTGGAAGCTGTGTCCGGTCAGGCAAAAGATACGAGCACAATTCGCCGTGTCAGCCAGCCAAATCCGGATTACAAGCTCAAAAAGAGCAAAGGAAAGAGCCAGAACTGGGTATAAGAAAAAAGCAACTGCAAATCTTGCAGAAGAAATTGAAATAAGAAACGAGTAAATCGGATGGCCCTCTGCTTTTTACAAAGCAGAGGTGCTGTTTTAGGCAAAGAGACAGACCGCCGCATCCGGGCGGGAGAATGGAGAATAATATGAAACAGGAATCTACTCAGGCAACATCTGTCAATGCTCTGAACAGGGCAAAGATGTATCAGCTTGTTCTTTTCCCTATGAATAATGGGGCGACAAATGTCTATTATATTTTGACAATGAACTTTATTGCATATTATGCAAACGGAGTTCTTGGCTTATTGCTGGCGTTTGCAACTACAATGGTAACATTGATGCGTGCAGGAGATGCGTTCATTGACCCGATCATCGGAGCAATCATGGACAGAACTTCTACCAAATGGGGAAAATTCAGACCGTTTATGGTAATCGGAAATCTGATTATGATCGTATCCTCAATTTTACTGTATTTTGGAACCCGTATCATTTCTGAGGATATGATGTGGCTGCGTTATTTATGCTTTATTTTGTTCTACGCACTGAATATGGTTGGATATACATTCCAGACATCGGTTACACGTTCAGGACAGACATGTCTGACAAATGACCCGAAACAGAGACCTCTGTTTACAATCTTTAATACGATTGCCAGCCTGATCGGTATGGGGCTTGTACAGTTTCTTGCGCCGATCGTAACCGGAGGAAATTACAGAACAGAAGAATTCTTTAATATCATGATTCCTCTGGCGATGATCGTATCAGCGATCATGACTGCACTGGCTGTTATCGGTATTGCAGAAAAAGACCGTCCGGAATTCTTTGGACTTGGTGGAGAAGGCGGAAAAGAAAAAGTTAAAATAAAAGAATATGTAGCTATTTTAAAAGCAAACAAAGAATTACAGAGACTGATGATCGCTGGTGCAGGATGTAAGCTTGCATTCTCGATCGCAACGAATATGACGGTTCTGGCGATGCTTTACGGAGCGATGATGGGAGATTACAAAGGTCTGTATCTTCCGATGATGATCGTCGGATATGTATTTTCCGTTCCATTCTTCCTGTTGACAGTACGTACTTCACAGAAGAAAGGACAGAAGGCATCTTTAATGCTCTATATCAGCGTTGCACTTGTTATGTACATCGGTGTTTTAGCATTGCTTCTGTTGTGGAAACCGGAAGTTGCAGCGATGAATCTGAGTCTGACAAACCTGAATCTCTATACGATTCTGTTTATCCTTTTCTTCGGAATCGGATACGGAGCATACTATGCAACAGCAGATATGCCGATTCCAATGGTTGCAGACTGTTCAGATTACGAAACATTCCGTTCCGGACGCTATATTCCGGGAATTATCGGAACCTTATTCTCACTTGTGGATAAGCTGGTAAGCTCTCTGGGATCTACAGTAGTAGGAATTGCGGTGACAATCATCGGACTGTCAACACTTCCGGATGGAACAACCCCTTATTCAGAGGGAATGCATACGATTGTAATCATTTTATTCTGTGTTGTTCCAATGCTTGCATGGATCGCAACACTGATCGCAATGCGCGGATATAAACTGACCGGTGCAAGAATGAAAGAAATTCAGGCAATCAATGCAGTGCGTAAGGATGCGATCAGCAAAGGAATGAGCGTAGAAAACGCAATGCAGAAATGGCAGACGATCGATCAGGTGCCGGATGAATTTAAAGCACACTAAAAGTGAAAAAGTAAACATATAGAAGGGATATCCTTTCATCAGACGGTAGACAAAGTTGGTGCTGGAGTTTAACTTCAGCACCAACTTTGTCTACCGTCTGGGGAACAAACCTGCGGATCAGGTTTGTTCCATTATCATTATTGAACAGAATTTTCACACCGTAAGCGGCATGATTCATCGTGTCCGTAAGAAAGCTGTCGAAGCGTTTTAACTGCTCAAAACGTCCGATATCATGCAGCAGGCCGATTATTTTTGCGAGTGTGGTATCTTCCTCAGATAACTGCATACGGGATGAAATGTCAGTACTTTCTTTTACAATGCCGTAAGTGTGTACGATTTTTAAACGGATTTTGTCATTGTGATTGTCATAGTCTTTTAAATAATTGTTGAATTGTTGTCGGGCAGTATAATAATCCATAGAATTTGTATTCTCATTGCACATTGTTTTGTTGTTTTTGGGTGTTGTCCCATTATAGGGAGCATGCTATTTAAGATGATATGCTCCCCTTTGTGTTTCTTTTATCTTTCGTCCTTAAGATATGCATTTCGAAGAGATTCTAGTTCTAAATGAGTATTGGTAATGGCTTGTTGAATATCAATTTTACAATCTAACAATTTATATATCCAATCACAAACAACAGCATCAATTTCGTATTGAGGGATCACTTTATTATTAGCTAATTTTGGCGGGATTGTAGGCCTGGTATATTTATAAATAGAATGATATAAAGAAAGCCAAGGATACAATTCTGTTAATTCATCATTGGTATAGGTACTATTTAGTGCGGAAAGCCCGCCTAATAAAGAGGAATAGTTTGTGATCTGTTCATCACAAGTCCATTTAATAAATTCAAAAGCTTCCTCTTTTTTATTAGAGTGACTATTGATACCAAGACCCCAACCACCAAGCAAAGGAGATCGACCAGGAATTAAGTGATAACCTATCGAGCCGACGATACTATTTTTCCTCAAGTCAGTAACATCGGATAAAAATGATGGGTATGAGATAAGCATTGCAGTCTCTCCATTTAGAAAATCTTCGACAACACTAATATCTGTAGCAGTTCTATAATCCGGTTTTGCATTTTTTATAGATCTAACAAAGTTGATATATGCTTTTAACGAATGATCTGAGTCTAAACAAACATTTCCATGCTGATTGAAAAGACTGCCGCCATATGATCTGAGACGCATATATATTTCGGGAGTTAAGCATTCACTATAGGCAGTCGGTATGGAAGTTCCATATGAAATTGCAGAGGTTTTGTTTGTAAAGAAATCAGCAATTGTATTAAATTCTTTCAACGTACTGGGTGGACGAAGCGAAATATTATTTTCTCTTTCATAATCATTTTTTAATGCCGGATTTTCAAATAAATCTTTTCTGTAATAAAAAACTTGTGGAGCATACATAAAAGGAATACCGTAATAACGTCCATTAAAAATACTGTAATGCTTCAAACAGTTAGGAAGAAAGATGTCAGGATTAATGGAATTGAATTGAGTAGTTATATCTTCTAATATCTGTTCGGAGGCAAGAGAAGGAAGCCAGGGAATATCATACATAAATACGTCATAAGGCTTCCCATTGTTTGAACGGTATTTTTCCACAATGGTTTCATACAAGTGGTGATGTGGAAGAATCGTTACATTTGCGTGAATACCTGTTTTGTTTTCGAAGTTTTTTAATAAACTTAGCAGAGAGTGAACTTGAGAAGTATCAAGCATCAAAACACGAATTGTTTCTTTAAACTCTTTTTTTTCTCTGCTGCTAATCTGTAATTTGTCACATGAATTATTTCTATAATTGTAAAATTTTCCACCGCTTAAAATAATTTTTTCAGTCTCTTTTGTTAAAGGCGACTGGAGTTGCTCTAAGAGAAGTTTAGAAGCCAACTGACCAAGTTTCATTGCAGGGCGCACAGTAGATGCAGAGGAAAAGGAATGTGTATGAAGGTTCCAGTGCTCTTCACCCAAAGTGAAAACAGGAATATTATCTGTTGTATACCCCAGTATTTTGATACCTTCAATAATTCCAGCAGCTAAAGATTCGGAAGTTGTAACAATTACTTGTGGAATTTTTGATCGAAGAAGACGAATGGTTTTTCTGAAAGCATCTTCTTTACTCATATCTGTTTGAAAAAAAGCATATGCAGGTGGTGATAAATTATAGTTTTTAAAGGCATCACAAAACCCACGTATGCATTCAAACTCACAACTATAGCTTTCTGGACCCGACATGAGATAAATATCAGTAAAACCAGATTGCAACAAGGATTCTATCATGTTTCTCAAAAGGATTCTATTATTGAAAGAAACAAAATTAGCATCCAAACTGTGAATGTTCCTATCAATTAAAACAAGAGGAATATTCTTAGATGTAAAATTATCATAATAGAATTTCCAATTCATGGGTTGACAGGAAACTAAAATCAATCCACATACTTGTTTTTTTAATAAATTATGAACAATGTTTTTTTCAAATTCAGGTATATTTTCAGAAAAATCTAGATTCAAATAGTAATTTGTATTCTGAAAATATGATTTGATTCCTTGGAAGAGCTGCACGTAATAACTATCATTCAAACTAGGTAAAATCACACCAATATCTGTATTTATTTTAGATTTTAAATTTTTGGCATTTAGATTTATGGAATAGTGAAGCTCATTAACGGCATCCTGTATTTTTTTTGAAATTTCTTTACTGACAGGTTTGGTATTATTTAAATAGTTTGAGACGGTAGCGATAGAAACGCCAGCTAGATTTGCAACATCTTTGAGAGTCGCCATAATCGTGCCCCCTTCCTTGAATTAAAAATATTTATACGCTTAACAAGAAAATTAACTAACTTTTTTTCAAAATACCATAAAAGTGTGAAAAAGTAAATCGAATACAAGAAAATATTGTTAAAATTAAACGTTTAAATTTAATAGAAAGAAAATTTAAATCAAAGTATTGAATTGATCGAACTTAATATATAGAATGAAGATAAAGTTAAGCAAGAAAATTATTATTGAAGGAGGAAGAAAGTTATGAAAAAAAGATTTCTTGCAATGTTACTGGCAGGAGCAATGGTTATGGGACTTGTTGGATGTGGAAGTTCAGAAAGTCCGAAGGAAACAACAGATGAAAAAACTGGTGCGGAAAAGTTAAAAATTGGAGTTTCCATTATGGAATTAACGGCGTATCCATGGTTCCAGGGAGTTGTAGATGGATGTAATCAGTGGGCAGAGGAAAATGCAGCAAACAAAGGCGTAGAAATCAAATTTGATTTTGAAGATTCCCATTCAGATGTACAGACAATGTTGACAAACCTGGATAATATGCAGGTTGCAGGTTGTAATGGTATTATTCTTTTTCCGGCGGATGCCTCTTCTGCTATCCCAACAATGAAAGAATGTGTAAATAATGAAATTCCTGTTATTGTTGGTGATTATGTTCAAGAACCGGCATCTGAAAGTGATGTAGTTTGGTCTACGTTTGTAGGACATGACATGAAGGCTTTAGGCAGGAAGGCTGGAGAGACAGCAGTTGCTTATCTGGATACTCTTGGAAAAGATGATCCCGTTTGTTTATTTATTTCAAGACCAACATCAGGAAAAGCTTCTTCGGACAGATTTGATGGCTTTAAGGAAATTGTATTAGAGTCATATCCAAATGCAAAGATTATTGAAGAAGGAGATACTGGAGCAGGAACAAGGGATTCAGCTCAGACATTAATGGAAAATGTTCTCCAGAGAGAATCTGTAATAGATGTAGTATGTGGACATAATGATGCAGAAGTAGTTGGAGCATATAATGCTGCAGTCGCACAGGGAAGAGAAGAAATTAAATTTATTGGTATTGCTGGAGATAAAGACGTATTAGGATGGCTTGAAGAAGGAAATGAAGCATGGTTGGGAGAAGTTCTTCAGGATCCTGTAGTATTAGGATATCAGGCAACAGATGCAATGATTAAAGTTTTAATGGATAAGGAAGAACTACCAGAGAAATATGATTTGCCAGATCCAGAAGTTATCACAAAGGAAAACATCAAAGATTATGATTGGAAGAACTGGAAATGGCTCGGCTAAAAGTGAGTTGAAAACAGTAACTGGCGATATAGTCAGACTCGCCAGTTACTTAGAATAATGGAGGGATGTTGTGTGATTGATTTGCTACCAGAACCAAAAGTTGTACACGAAGATGGAAATAAAACAAAGAAATTTAAAAATTTGTGGCTAAAATCGGAACAAGGAATTTCCGAAGAGCTGATTACATTATCAAGAGAACGTTTTTGGAATTATCAAGAAGTTAAAATAAATGAAACGGAAGAAAATATTTTAGAAGTAATGCTGGTTGATTCTCTGGATAATATTGATTCGGATCAGAAAAAATTATTTCAAGAACAAGGATATGACATAAATATCAGCAAAGAAAATGTGATACTTCGTTATGAAAACAGAGTTGGTTTTTTGAATGGAATGACTACTTTGAAGCAATTGTTGGAGAAGAGTAAAGATTCATTTGTTTTACCAATATGTCACATTACAGATTGGCCATCATTAGAAGTGAGGGCTATTGCACAGACATTTTCCTGGTATGCAGGATATGGAAGATTTGGATTTGATAGTCAGTTATGGGGATTTGAAGAGTGGAAACAATATTTGAATATTTGTCTGGACAATAAAATTAATCAGTTTAATTTGGTTATGTATGGATATTGGCCATTTGAAATGAAAAAATATCCAGAGACAGTATTCCGAAATGTGCCAATTAAAATTTGGAATGCAGAGAATAGACGATGGTTAACAGTGAGATATACACATCCTAATTTAGAGGAACCATTTTTGCAGAAGTTTATTGAATTATCTCATAGATACGGAGTGAAAATTTTTGCTTATGTGGGTTTGAATTCATACAATGGAGGATTTACGATCAAACATCCGGAAGCAAGAATGAAACCGCCAAAAGATAGCGATTTTAGGAATGATTTTGATTCGCTTTGTTTAAGTTATCCGGGTAATGTGGAGTATATTGTAGAATCTATGAAAGAGATTGCAAAGATTGGATTTGATGGATATACATTAGAAGAAAGTGAAGAGGGATTTTGGTTTTGTGAATGCGATGATTGTAAAAAGAGATGGCATGCAATTTCAAATAGTCCGGGAGAAGCAAAGCATAAAGCAAATATGTGGCTGCTGAAAAAAATTTATGACGAGGTCAGAAATATCAATAAAGATGCGGTCATTGGAATTAGGGCATTTAGACAGCCTCCGCTTGAAAAAGATCCTATGTTTTTAAAAGAATGTGTGGATTCAATGCCAGAGGATATCATGCTGTTTTGGGCACCAGGTTTGTATGTACCAGAGAGTGAGTTTGAAAAATGGTGTGACGCATTTGGAAGAGATCGAATATGGGCACGGGATACAGAATCCAATTCAATTACTTCTACAATGGGAAGATTGTATCGAACATTTAAAAGCAATGTGATCCGTTACGAAGATGAGACAAATGAACAGGTCATTGAAACTGATATCAGGCAGCATAGAGGAAGCGTAAAAATGGGAGTTCATGGTATCAATGGTTTTATGTTTGAATGGTATGGTTTATTTATGCATTTGTTTGCTCACGGTAATTATGGATGGGGCTCTCAGATGGACAATGAGGAATTTTACCATATGGCATGTAAACAGAATTTTGGAGATTTAGGAGAAACTGTTTTATATGTTATGAAAAATATGGTTACTATACATGAAAGTCAGATTCCATTGTATACAACACCATTTCCATTCCAGAAAAATAAAATGCAACAAGATGATATACCAGCAATTTTGAAAGCAAAGCAGAATCATGAAAATATTTTAAGTAAGATAAAGATGTTACAAAAAGAGGCGTATTTGAATGAAAAATTAAGACCTTGGCTGCCTCATTTTGATAAATTGGAAAATGCAGAACGCAGAAATGCAGTTATTTACGATATGGTGTTGGCAGCATTGGCATATGAGAAGGAAGATGATGAAGAGAAGAAAGAAAAATTGCTTGATGAAATTTTATATTACAACGAGCAAGATTTTGATATCGTAAAAGAAATGTTTTTTGACATTAATCCGGTGACAGAAACGGGTGTGGGAAGTTGTATGTTTCCGTATCATGAATTAAAAAGAATTATACATAATATGAGGCATCCAGAAGATAAAGATGAAGAGGTTATCAGCTCTGGGGTAGAAGCATTTGGGTGGTTATGGTTATAGGAAGGAGTAAATGATGGCAGAAGGTAAAATAAAAATGACTCCTTTAGTGGAAATACATGATGGCGTTATGGAATTTCCTGGTGTAAAGGCATTAGATCAGGTTAATTTTACACTAATGCCTGGGGAGTGTCATGCTTTGGTAGGGGAAAATGGAGCGGGCAAATCCACATTGTCAAAGTGTATTACAGGCGAAAACCAAATGACCAAAGGTGATTTAGTAATTAAAGGAGAAAAAATTAAGATCCCAGCATATAACGTCAGAGAATCCCAAAAAAGGGGTGTTGCAATTGTACATCAAGAGTTTACTTTGATGGGAGATATGACGGGAGTGGAAAATATTTTTGTAGGAAGATATGAAAAAAACATGGTCATATTAATTGGAAAGCATTAGATAAGAGAGCAAAAGAATTGTTGGAGTACATGCAGTGTGATGTTAATTTAAACATTCCGGTAAAACATTTAAGAACGGCAGAGCGGCAGATTATCCAACTTGCAAAAGCCTTATTGGATGATCCTAAAATATTGATTTTTGACGAATTGACTGCTGTGCTGCAGGAGAAAGATATTGAAAATATTTTTAGAATTATATCTGTTCTTAAGGAAAAGGGCATTGGAATTATTTACATTTCACATCGATTAGAAGAAGTGTTTGAATGTTGTGATTCCTATACCGTATTATGTGATGGCAAATATATCAATTCTGGAAAAGTAAAAGATATTGATTATGATGGTCTTGTCAAAATGATTATCGGAAGAGAACTGGAAAATGTATATCCACCTATCAATGAAGAATTTGGTGATGTAATTCTTGAAGTAAGGAATTTGACAGCGCCAAAAGCTTTTAGAAATATTAATCTTCAGGTAAGGGAAGGTGAAGTTATAGGGCTGGCGGGTCTTTTAGGGGCAGGAAAGACGGAATTAGTTCAGGCAATATTTGGAAATCATAAAGTGACGGATGGCGAAATATTGATCAAAGGAAAACCAGTGAAAATTAAATCACCACAGCAGGCTATTAAGCTAGGAATGGGATTAGTTCCTGATGAAAGGCGGACATTAGGATTGGTTATGAAATTTGATATCAAAGATAATACTGTTTTACCATCTATGAAACTTTTTAGAAAAGCAGGAGTATTTCAGGATCATAAAGCAGAAATGAAAGCTGCGTATGAAATTAATGAAAAAATGAATTTAGCATATCATTCATTGTGGCAAAACGTTAAAAAATTATCTGGAGGGAATCAACAAAAGATTGTAATTGCAAAATGGATGCTTCGAGATACAGAAATTTTTCTTTTAGACGAACCAACCAGAGGAATTGATATTGGTGCTAAGTTTGAAATTTATAATCTGATCCATGAACTGACAAAACAAAAGAAGGCAGTAATATTAGTGTCACCAGAAATGGAAGAACTTATTGGACTGTGTAATCGAGTATATGTCATGTATGAGGGAGAAATTTTAGATGAAGTAGAAGGTGAAAGAAAGACTCAGGAAGTTATCATAAACAATTTGTTAGGAGTGAACGCAGAATGAATGATTACAAAGTAAAGTCAAAAAAATATAGCGGTGGTGTAAAAGCGTTATTAAGTGATTGGATGATCGTATTTTTGTTTGTTGTATTATTTGCGCTATGCTGTTTTAATGCAAATTTTAGAACAACAACGAATATCATGAATGTGTTACGTCAGGCATCATTTGTTGCAATTATTGCAATGGGAGAGTTTTTTGTAATATTGATTGGTGAAATGGATATGTCTATTTCGTCAACTATAGGTATGGTATCCATTTTTTTTGCAGGATTTTCTGTAAAAAATGGATTACCACTTGGAGTAGCATTCATATTGGTGATTTTAATGTCAGCTTTAATTGGCGTTGTAAACGGATGTCTGGTAGTATACGGAAAAATGCCATCTTTTATTGCAACACTTGTCGTAATGAATATGTTAAAAGGCATTAACTATATTTACTCAGACGGATTACCGATTTCTGGTTTATCTGAAACATTCGGAAAACTGGCTTTAGGAAAAATTGCAGGTATACCAATTGCAGTAATCCTTATGCTGATTGTTGCAGTCATTTTATATTTTTTCACTGCCCATACAGCAACCGGAAGAAGCTTCTTTGCAGTAGGCGGAAATAAAGAAGCAGCAAAATTATCTGGATTAAATGTTAAATATATTTCGATTCTTGCATTTGTAATATGTGGTGTGTTATCCGCGATTGGTGCATTGGGGCTTACATCCAGAACACAATCAGGAAATGTATCATTAGGAGATGAACTTTTATTTGATGTCATGACAATTTGTGTACTTGGCGGAACTTCTTTAACAGGCGGGAAAGGAAGAATTGCAGGAATTGTTGTTGGAGCATTATTCCTTCAAGTAATTTCTAATATCATGGTTTTGATGGGAATTAACACATATTGGCAGTGGGTTGTAAAGGGAATTATTCTTGTTGTCGTTGTATTGATTGATTCGTTTTCTAAAAAGGAGTAAAAAGTGGGGATAAATAAATTTGGTCAAATAGGGAAGTTAAAAGAAGAAAAAATAGAGGAATATGAAAGGCTCCATGCCGATGTTTGGCCAGATGTACTGAAGAAAATTTCGGAATGCAATATTAGGAATTATTCAATATTCCGATTTCAATCTTACGTATTTTCTTATTTTGAATACATAGGAAGCGACTATGAAGAAGATATGAGAAAAATGGAAGCAGATCCTGTCACAAGAGAGTGGTGGATGCATACCCATCCATGTTTTCAAAAATACAGTATGGATGAGCAAAGCGAATTCTTTCATGATATGAAACAAATTTTTAATTATGCTGGTTAAGAAAAAGGAGGTAAAAATGACATACGGTAGTAAAGTTTGGATATTTCCAGATGCAGAACTTCCACCAGAAGGGGTAAATAGTATACCAGGGCATGAGTCAATTATTATTACAAATGTCAGTGATGAAGACGCATATATTAAAATAACGCTTCTTTACACAGACAAGGAGCCTGTATCGGATTTGGAAATATGTGTAAAGGCAAGAAGAGTACGGTGTCTCAGAACAAATGAAGAAAAAGATTTTGGAAAATATACAGCAGAATTTGGAGAACAGTATGCGATTATGCTGGAAAGTAATACCCCTGTAGTTGCACAGTATGGAAGGGCAGAGCCTAGAACAGTCGCATTTTATACAACGACAGGATATTCAATTTAAAAAAGAAATTAGGAGGATAGTTAAATGTCAAATCATGGTAAAATTTTTATTCCGGATCACGAGTATAAGGAGAGAGTTGCAAGAGCGGCAAAAATATTACAGAGAGAAAAGCTGGATGTAATGATTGTTAATTCAAATGAAGCAGATTATGCAAATGCAAGATATTTTTCGGGATTTTGGCCATTGTTTGAAAGGTCAGGGGTTGCTATTTCAGCTTCTGGAGATGCCGCTTTAATGGTAGGACCAGAAAGTAGAGAATTTGCAGCAGATCGTTCTCGTTTGGAAAAAATTTTTGTATTAAAAGAATACAGGGAAAGTGCAGATCCAGCATATCCAGAGTTAAAAGCTGATACATATCAGGATGTATTTCATGCAATCGGAGTAAATGAAAAGAAATTGAGAATTGGTGTTGCCAGTTATTTGGATACTTCAGTTATTATTATGGATGGTATTAAAGCAGCCTTTCCGGAAGCAGAGATTGTAAGAGCGGATCATATAATGGTAGAATTACGGTCTATCAAATCGGTAAATGAGATTAATTGCTTACGAGAAGGATATCGAATTGCTGAACTGGCGACTCAACAGGTAATTAAAGAAATTCAGCCTGGAATGACAGAACTTCAAATGGTTGGAGTTGCAGAAAGAGTAGTATATGAGCAGGGAGCAGAATATGAAGGACTTCCTATGTATGTATTTTCAGAAGCATCGACACGACACGCAATTTCCAGATCATCATACAGAGAGTTTCAGAAAGGAGATATTGTTCAGCTGAACTTGTCGGCTAAAATCGATGGATATTCTGCAGCAATCGGATATCCAATTGTTTTAGGAAAATTGGAAGGTAAAAGAAGAGATGTAGTAATGTTTGGACTTGAAGCTCATAAATGGACACAGCAGCAGGTAAAATCAGGTGTTCCGGCTTCACAGATTGCAGAAAATTTTTATAAGTATTATGTAGATAATGGATATAAAGATAATTTTGTATATGGTCCATTGCATGGAACGGGTATGATTGAAGTCGAGGCACCATGGGTTGAAACAACATCTGATTATGCTTTGAAACCGAATATGACATTCCAGATTGATACATTTATCTCAACAGATACATTTGGGGTACGCTGGGAAAAGGGGATTGCAGTAACAGAGGATGGATGTGATGTTCTCTCTCCAGAAATTGGAAAATTGTATGAACTTGAGTTTTAAATGGTATAAACATTAAAGAAGGAGGATGTGCTATGCAATTAATTGATATGCTTTTTGATGAAATTGAAGATGCAAAACGTAGAAAAGTTCCGTTTATTATCCCAATTGGAACAATTGAATATCATGCTCATCATGCAAGTTGTGGATGCGATACAATGGTTATCAATGGAATCTTTAGGGAGCTAGAGAAAACGAAAGAAGTTGTAGTTTGTCCTCCGATTTGGTATGGAGTTGCAAGTTATGCAGTAGGAGGACCTGAAACAGGGACGATACAAGTTGATGTTGATGTATATGAACAGTACATTTACAATATATTGAAATCATTATTATATGGTGGTGTGAAAAATATATATTGTGTAGCTCATCATCAGACTGAGGAAGCTGGTTTGATGCCAATGACTTTAGCGTGTCATAAAGCCGCAAAAAAATTAACTATGGAATATATGGAAGATACTCGTGGACGTGGTTGGTGGGGAAGCAATGATTATGCCGATTACTATGAAAATCTTGGATCAGGTGATGACCCATTTTCCTATATCAAGGTAATTCCATTAATCAGTCAAGAAGCGCAGCATAAGTGTGGTGGATTTGATCATGCTGGAAAATTTGAAACTAGCTTGCTATATGCTCTTTATCCAGATCATGTCGATTTAGAAAAAACAAAAGAGAACACAGAGTGGTTTGCAGAAAGTGCGAAAGAAGCAAGCAAGGAACTGGGAGAGCATATGGTAAAATGTACGTTAGAGGCACTAGAAAAGATCATTAACTAGGATATTAGAGAAAAAAATGGAGTAAATAATCAAGCGAAGAAGCAAGTAATGCTAAAAGTAACAGATAGCATTGCTTGCTTTTGTATTGAAAGCAATTTTGAATTAAAAAATTATAAAAAACAGAAGGACTTCGTGTTATAATATTACAGACACAAATCAACGAGATACGGAGAAAATTATGCAGTTACGATACGAGATCCCGGACACATTCTGGAGTTTGTTCCGTTCGGTAAACCGGGAGATTTACATGGAGTCGCTGTTGGTGATTAATGAGGAATATCAGTACAGTAATTATTTTCTGACGAAAGAAATCTGTGTGCAGGTATTGAGTGATATGAATGCACAGAAACAGGTTTTGCTTCAGCGGGAGGAGAACGAGACGGATTTTGACATGCTGGAGACGACAGCATCCCGCATTTTACGGTGGCTTTTAAAGACCGGATGGCTGAAGAAGATCGAAGATTACAGTACGATGACCACAAATATTGTGATACCGGATTATGCGGCGGTTTTTATTGAGGCATTTGAGCGACTCACGTCCGAAGAGCTGGAAGAAACAGAATTATATATTCAGAATGTATATGCCACACTGTTTTCCTTTCAGAATAATTCCAGAGTAAATCTGAATATGCTCAGGACGGCCCTGATCAATACAAGAAAGCTGAACAAAGCGCTGCAGGATATGCTTCATAATATGGACAAGTTTTTCGAGAGGCTTTTGGATCAGGAGTCTTACGGGGAACTTTTGCGGGAGCATCTGGACGGGTATGTGGAAGAAATTGTCAAGAAAAAGTATCATATCTTAAAAACATCAGACAATTTTTATATCTACAAGATGGACATCAAAAAATGTCTCCGGGATATGCGGGAAAATGAAGAATGGATCGAAAGCATCCGGCAGAAAGCAAAAGCAGCAGGAGATACGAAAGAGGATGTGTTAGATTTGCTAGATCTGATCGAACGGGGCTTTGATGACATTGAACACAGGATCTCCAATATGGACAGAGAGCATTCCAAATATGTGCGGGCAACCGTGAGCCGGATGAATTATCTGTTAAGCGGAGAGACTGATACCAAAGGGCTGGTGGTGCAGCTTCTGAATAAAATATCTGCGCAGGAAGAACCGGAGAAGCTGCTTACGGAAGCAGGAAAACGGATGAACCTGTCTCTGTTTGAGATGATTTCCGAAAAATCATTGTATAAGAGAAGAAAGCAGAGGACAGACTTTATCAGCCAGATGGGACAGGATGAAGAATATGAAGATCTGAACCGGGAGGATGTGCTGAAGTTAAACCGGATTCAGATGCGCTACAGCAGACAGGAGATTGAGGATTTTATCGAAGAGCATATGGAAAACGAAGTGATGGACGCCGGAACACTTCATATTACAGAAGAGACAGCATTTGAAAAACTGATCCTGGCATATGACTACAGTACCAGAAAGAACAGTAAATATCGGGTATTGAATGAGGAGGAGACAGTCATCCAAAGTGGACAGTATCAATATCCGGCATTAAAATTTGTGCGAAGGAGACCGCAATGATCGAATATTACGAACAGCTTTCGGAAGAAGAGCAGGACGATATCAAACATGTGATCCAGACATTATATCGTCAGACCTTTCTTCTGGAACGAAAATTTGAAAAACGGACCGGGCGGATGGTTCCGGTCAGGGAGTACCGTGTATGCAGCAAGCACAGGGAATTTCTGGAGAAATATTTTGCAGTTGCCGGAATCACACTGCAGGAAAATCTGCATATGGGCGTCATGTACATCCAGGGAGAGACACTATGGGGAGAAAAGCTCTCCAGACTTGCCACAATCTATATTCTGGTGTTAAAGCTGATCTATGATGAGCAGATGGCAGCAGTGTCATCCAGCAGCCATATCGTGACCACTCTTGGAGCAGTGAACGGAAAAGCGGGAGAATTCCATGTGTTAAGCGGCCTGCCGTCCCCGACAGAGATGCGGAGGACCGTTGCATTTTTGAAAAAATATCAGATTGTGGAACCTGTGGATGTGATGGAGGAGCTGGATGAGAACAGCAGACTTGTTATTTATCCGTGCATCAATACAGTGCTGCTTGGAGATGATATCAGAGAACTATTAGAGACGTTCAGCGAGGAGGAAGACAGTGGAGACAAAACAGGCGTTCAAAGCGCTCTCGAAAATCTGCCTGAATAACTGGCATTACATAGACAGAAAAGTACTTACTCTTAATCAGGGAATCAATTTCTTTACCGGACATTCCGGAAGTGGAAAGTCTACAGTGATCGACGCCATGCAGATCGTACTGTACGCGAACACAGACGGAAGAGGATTTTTTAATAAGGCGGCAGCAGACGACTCTGACCGTTCTCTGATCGAATATTTAAGGGGAATGGTGAACATCGGGGAAAATAACGAATCCCAGTATTTGAGAAACCAGAATTTCTCCAGTACGATCGTTCTGGAGCTGGAGCAGACAGATACGAAAGAAAAGCAGTGCGTGGGAGTGGTATTTGATGTTGAGACAGCCACAAATGAGATCAATCGCCTGTTTTTCTGGCATAAAAGCGGGCTTCTGGAAAATCAGTACCGGGCGGATAAGCGCTGCCTGACGACATTTGAAGTCAAAGAATATCTGCAGCGGACATTTTCAAAGGAAGAGTATTATTGTGGTCCGAGCAATGAGAGATTCCGCAGACAGATGTATGACATTTATCTGGGTGGTCTGGATATCGAAAAATTTCCTCGTTTGTTCAAGCGAGCCATTCCGTTCCGTATGAATATCAAACTGGAAGATTTCGTGAAAGAATATATCTGTATGGAACAGGATATGCACATTGAAGAGCTGCAGGAAAGTGTGATGCAGTATGGAAGAATGCGCGGGAAAATCGAAGAGACCATGGAAGAAATCGGGTATCTTCAGGAGATCCGGGGTTCCTATCGGCAGTATGAAGAAAAACAGGAGGAGACGGCGTCCTGTACCTATCAGATTTCCAGGCTGGAAATCCTGCATCTGCAGAGTAAAATCCAGGAACTGAATGACCGGATGAAAGAGACACAGACAGAGATTGCGGGACAGAAAGCGAAAAAAGCCAATCTGGAAAAAGAGCAGGCAGAACTTCAGAAAGAATACGAAGCAATAATTTTGAAGATTGCGGACAGTGGTTATGCAGCCATGGAAAAAGATCTGGAGAGTCTGAACGAAGCCCTGGAACGGCTGCAGAACAGTAAGGCAAGATGGAAAAAGACTGCAGATGGTCTCAAAGAGTGGAAAGAAAAAGATGTGACGCCGAATCAGACCTTGTGGGATATTGACCGGTTTGTTTCTGGAAAGATCACGGAAGGTGAGCTGGAACGGCTGCAGACAAGTCTGACACAGATCCGGGAAGAACTGGAAGAAGAGCGTCAGGAGACAGATGCCAGACTTCGCGCGGTCAAAAAAGAAGAAAAGGCAGCACGGGAAGAATTAAAAGAGCTGAAACAGGGAAGAAAAGCCTATCCAAAAGAACTGGAAGAAGCGAGATATGAGTTGAGAAACCGGCTGCATGAGAAGTGCGGCAAGTTTGTCAATGTGCAGATTCTGGCAGATCTTCTGGATGTGCGGGACGAACGCTGGCACAATGCCATCGAAGGATATCTCGGAAACAACAAGCTGCTTCTGGTCGTGGAACCAAAGTACGCGAAAACTGCCATGGAAATCTATCAGGACATGGATAAGAAGAAATTTTTCCGGGCAGCAGTTCTGGATACAGAAAAAGTACAGGAGACAGAATGGGAAGTAAAAGAAGGAGCCCTGGCACAGGAACTGATCGCAAAAGAGCCGTATGTGCAGGCATACATCAATTTCTTCCTCGGAAATGTCATCAAATGTGAAAGTATCGAAGAGCTTCGTCAGAACCGGATCGGAATCACTGCAGACTGTGTGCTGTACCACAGTTTCCGTCTGCAGCATATCAATCCGGAAAATTATACGAGAAGGGCATATATCGGAGAGACCAGTATGCGTCAGAGAATCCGCCGTCTGGAAGAAAAATGTGAGAGTCTTCAGGAGGAACGGATTCCACTGCAGGAAATGCTGGAAGAAATCCGCAGGATCTCTCAGCTGGAAGGACTGACACAGCCTCTGGAGGATTACAGACAATGGCTGTCTGATCTGCAGAAAATTCCTGCAAAGGAGGCAGAAAAGGCCAGGCTTCTGGATACAATGCAGAAGCTGCGAGAGGAATCCGTTCTGGTGTGGGAGCAGCAGAAACAGGAAATCCAGCAGAAGCAGGAAGCAAAGAAAGCAGAGATTGAGGCAGTTCAGAAAACCATCTGGAATCATCAGGAAAACGGAAAACGATTCCAGAACATGCAGGTAGATTTTAATGAACAGTTAGTGCAGAAAGAAAATGAATTCCGGCAGCAGGACAGAGAAAAATATGAGCCGGAATTTCAGGAGTATCTGGAGGGCAGACAGAGCCGCAATTATGAGTACCTGATGCGGGAACGTATCAAGAAAAAACAGCCTTTGGAAGATGCGCAGGAAAAAGCATATGAAAAACTGGTAGAAGCAAGGAGTGCATATCTTCGAAAATATCCGAACAGAACCTATTCTGCAACGATCCGTGACAATGACGTGTACGAAAAGCAGCTTTCAAATCTTGAGTGCGATAACCTGGAAAAATACAGGGAAGAAGCACAGGAACAGGCGAGAGCAGCAGTGGAACACTTTAAAGTTGATTTTGTATCCAAGATTCGTTATGCAATCAAAGAGGCATATCAGAAAAAAGATGAATTGAACCGGATCATCAGCCGTCTGGATTTCGGAAAGGACAAGTATCAGTTTGTCATTACGAAAAACAAAGGTCCGGACGGACGATTCTATCGGATGTTTATGGATGACGCATTGGATATCAATCCGTCTCAGTTGAGTGACCACATGGAAAATCAGATGAACCTGTTTACCATGGAGCATGAGGAAGAATACGGAGATCTGATGAATGAGCTGATCGAGATTTTCATTCCGCCGGAGAATGCCACCAGGGAAGAGCTGGAGGAAGCCAGAAAAAATATGGATAAATATGCAGATTATCGCACGTATCTTTCCTTTGATATGCAGCAGATCGTGCAGGGAGAAAAGGATATGCGGATCGGTCTGAGCAAGATGATCAAGAAAAATTCCGGTGGAGAAGGTCAGAACCCACTTTACATCGCGCTTCTGGCAAGCTTTGCACAGATTTACAGAATCAATCTGTCTCCGAAGATCAAGCGTCCGCCAACCCTGCGTCTGGTTGTCCTGGATGAGGCATTTTCCAAAATGGATGCAGAGAAAGTAGCAAGTTGTATTTCTCTGATCCGGGGACTGGGATTTCAGGCGATTATCAGTGCAACAAATGATAAAATTCAGAACTATCTGGAAAATGTAGACAAGACATTTGTGTATGCCAATCCAAATAAAAGGCATATTTCAATACAGGAATTTGAACGAATGGAGTTTGAACAGCTGCAAGGGGAAGAATGATGACGTGGATATTGGGAAAAATTGTGGAATTGCTGGAAAGTGGTGAAACAAACTGGCGTACAGAAAAATGCGGAAGAAAAACATTGAATAACAGCGCCAAAAGCGCCAGTGAAATACCACCTTTGTATCAAGGCTGTTCACGGGAAAAAGCAATACAGGAAGCGATTGATCTGCAGGAAAAAGGACTGGTGAAGATCAACTGGCTGATCCGAGGGAGCGATATCAAAAGTCTGGTGTTTCATCTGGAAGACAGAGATCAGTTCTATCAGTTGTATCGTGAAAACGTAAAACCGAGGTTTATTCCCAAACAACAGAGATTGTGGAAGTATCAGGAATTTTTGAGAAAAGAAATGTCTGTGGTTCAAAAACCATGGATCCGGAGCTACTATGTGGATCTTCTGGAAAAATCTGAGAAAAATAATGGAAACTGGGAACCGGATGAAAGACTGAAACAAGTGCGGCAGTATGCAAAATGCTTTCGGGAACTGGATAAATTGCAGAAACTGACTTATGCGAAAGTATTTGCGAGCAATTCTCTGGAGGGATCCAAAAATTTCACGAAAGAGATGAAACAATATGTCATCCGTCAGGCCAGAAAAACCAATCCAGACAGAACAAAGCTTTTGGATGATATAGAAGTTTTGGAAGAGATTGTATTGATTCGAGACTGTTATCAGAGTATGTATATCAAAGGAGAATTGCTGCTGTATTTTGTAGATGACAGAGGAAGAACAGCCGCTGTTAATACGAAGATTTGGAAATATGGAACAATTCTGGAGGGAGAATCATTATTGCATGCAGAGCTGGAACCAGAGCAGCCACAGATACAAAAAGTGATTATCTTTGAGAATAAAATGAATTTTGTGATGGCGCCTTATGAAGAAGGAACATTATATTTATTTGTGGGTGGATATCCGGGACCGAAAGTTTGCCGGATTTTACATAAACTAAATAAGATTTCGAAAAAGAGACAGCGCCATATAGATGTATATCACAGTGGGGATCTGGATTATGGCGGAATCCGCATTTTTCAATACGAAAGAAATCAGGTTTTCCCGGATTTGAAACCATTACAGATGGATGCAGATACTTATTTACAGCATCAGCAGTATTCGTATCCGATTCGGGAAGAGACAAAAAGAAAACTGAAAAAACTGGAAGATGGAAATGAGCAGATCAAACAGCTGTTGGAACTTATTATTCAGGAAGGCAGAGGGATTGAACAGGAGAGTTTTATTGAGGTAGATCTCTGCTGAGATAATACAGAGAAAAGAGGGAATCACATATGAAATTAATGATCGCATCAGATATTCACGGTTCTGCATATTACTGCAGAAAAATGTTGGAAGCTTACGACAGAGAAAAAGCAGACAAGCTCCTTTTATTGGGAGATATTTTATATCACGGTCCGAGAAATGACCTGCCAAAAGAATATGCGCCGAAAGAAGTCATTGCCATGTTAAATGCAAGAAAACAGGAAATCTTATGTGTCAGAGGAAATTGTGACACGGAAGTGGATCAGATGGTTCTGGAATTTCCGATTCTGGCGGACTATTGTTTTTTGAATCTGAATGGACAGAATATTTATGCAACACATGGTCATGTGTGGAATCCGGGAAAGCTGCCGATGCTGAAAGCAGGGGATATTCTGCTGAACGGACACACACATATACCGGCATGTGAAAAGATTCATACGGAAGCAGATCAGAGTGTCATGTACATGAATCCGGGTTCTGTGTCGATTCCAAAAGAAAATTCAGAACACAGCTACATGATCTGTGAGAATGGTGTGTTTGAATGGAAAAATTTAGAGGGAGAGGGTTATCAAATATGGAAGAGAGATACGCGTTGCTGATCGATGCGGACAATGTTTCAGCAAAATATATCAAACCGATACTGGATGAGTTATCCAAGTATGGGAATGTCACGTACAAGAGGATTTACGGGGACTGGACCAGCACCTACAATTCCAGCTGGAAAGAGGTGCTTTTGCAGAACTCAATCACACCGATCCAGCAGTTCAGCTATACTCATGGGAAAAATGCGACCGATTCGGCAATGATCATTGATGCCATGGATATGCTGTACACAAGCGAGCTGGAAGGATTCTGTCTGGTGTCCAGTGACAGCGATTTTACAAAGCTGGCAAGCAGACTTCGGGAAAGCGGAAAAATGGTGATTGGAATGGGAGAAGATAAGACACCGCCGCCGTTTCGAAAAGCCTGTGATATTTTTACCGTATTGGAATTGCTGTTAGAAGACAGCATGCTTGAAAAACCGGAAAAAGCAGCGGCACATGCAGTTGTAGGAAAAGAGTCCAAAAAAGAGTCTGCCGGTGCAGTCTCCAAGAGTCAGATTGAAGAAGCGGTCGTGAAGATTATTACAGAAAATCAAAACAACGATAAGGAGACTGGACTTGGAGAGGTCGGAAGCCGTCTGGTCAAACTGTACCCGGATTTCGATGTGCGAAGATATGGATACAGTCTGTTGTCCAAGTTTCTGGAAACATTTCCAAAACTGAAGCTGTTACAGGATGGAACAAAAGTATCCGTGACATTGTATGAAGATAAAAGTCAGCAGGAACGTATTGAAGAATATATTATGTACCAGTTGAAACAGGCGGGATGTCAGGGAGTATCTCTGGGAACTCTCGGAAATAAGATTCGAAATAAGTTCGGGAATTTTAAAGTGAGAGATTATGGATATTCGCAGTTTCAGCAGTATATCAAAAGCTTTCCGGATGTAGATTTAAAGGATGACGGAGAGCAGAAGTGGGCAGTGTTAAGAAGATAGAGTAAAGCCAGGGGCCATTGGAATCCCCTGGTTTTACTAAGAACAAATTTATGGATTATAAATTTTCCAGAAATTTGATTGCATCCTGTACAGTTGTAAACGTTAAAGTGGATTGATATAGCCAACGGTTTCTTACGTCATTATCTTCTAATGTCGGCAAGCCTTCAATATGTTCTAACACCCAGTCACCATTGATCATAGCTGTGTTTAAATTTTCTGCTATTTTTCTAGTCATAACTGGATTTCCTTTTGTATAACCAGGACATTCATTCAACAGCATTTTCATAACATTTTCTTTTTCAGCAACATTTTGAATAGATGGACATATCTTTTTATAATGCAGTAAAAACCAGTATTCCACGCATCCTGTTGTCATTAGAAGACGTACTCGTATATTGGGCTTTTTCCTTAGTTTTTGTAAAACAGAAATTATTTTTTTATTCTTATCCCAACTTCCTGTTTGTCCATCATCGACATCAAAGAAGAACCAGATTTCGTCTGTGACTTCCGCATTATTTCGATATTTAGCTTCTTTTTTGAATTTTTTATCTGCAGTAGAAAATAATCCTTTTACCGGTTTTTGAATCACAGCTACATCTTCATATTTTTCTTTCAAGAAGTTGACATATTCTATTTCACTTTCACCTTCACAAAAAACATAAATAAGCGGTTTGATTTTTCGTTTCAATATTCAACCTCCACGGTATCTACATCTGGTATTGCACCATACTTTCCGACAAGGTATGCTTTACGAATATTATCATTTGTTCGAACCGGAAGGTGTGTTAGATTGAATAATTCGGATACACCACTTCGTTTATTTTTATCTACAAAATATACCTGGTCTTTACGTAAAATTTCCATATTTAATAATTCGGTATCATGTGTTGTAAAAATAATTTGTGCATGCCCTGGATTTGTTTCAGGACTTTGAAATTTTGAGATGATAAACTCAGCAAGTAAAGGATGAAGCTCTTTGTCAATTTCATCCACAAGTAAAACGCCCCCCTGATTTAAAACCTGTTCGATTCCAGGGGCAAGTGACATCAATCTCCTGGTCCCATCAGACTCATCAGATAATTCCAGGGAAAACAATTCGAGTTGTCCGTTTTTATTAATTCCATGATGTAAAGAAGATGTTTTAATCTCTCCGATTTTAAGATTCATTTCCGCAGATTCTGAAGAATCTTTCAAGGCTGCTGAGAATTGTTTCAAAGCCATTATCATACCTTCTGGTAAATTATCTGGAAGTGGATCAGAAGTAGATATTTCTTCATTTTTTATTTCAAAAGACATATCTTCAATCCCGACATCTGCCTGTTTCGCATAGGTCACAATCGATTTTAACATGTTTGGATTTTCCGCATGTTCCAATAATTGTCTTGGGATATCCGTATAATCTTTTGAAAAATGAATATTCTCTCGAAACCATCTCATCGCAGCAATACATGGCTGATAATTCATTACACAGGCAATAGAAAAAAACAGTTGATTGGGAGCAACTGCTTCAGAAATCATCTCTTTCTTTTTCTTTTCTCCATTTGCCGGAAAGGAAAACAGCTGCTTTTCTCTTGTAAATATTTCTGATTTTTGTCCTTTAGGTGATGCATATAAGTATTCTTTAAAAATTTCTTTTTTTGTAGCGGCAAAGCCATAGATATATTTTACTCCGTTCTGGATGTATTCATATTCAAAACCGGTAGGACATTGTTCAGAGTAGTCATTTAAGGCAAAAGCCCGTACTGGAATTTCTGCTTTTTCATGCTGTGTTTTCTGTGCATTTCGAATGAATTGAACTCCTAGCCAGAATGCACGAATAACATTACTCTTTCCACCACCGTTTTTTCCAAAAACAGCAGTCGCAGGAAGGAGTCCTTTTTTCTTATAGGGGATCAGACAATTTTTGTATTCAGAATTGCCTTTTGCTTCCATAGATAAAATATTTTCATCACGAAATGAGCGGTAATTTTGGAATTTAAATCTAATTAACATTTTATGGTACACCTCCTGTATATAAACAGTATATCCATATTTTGAGAGAAATACAAATGATTTTGTTTAAATTTATGATTTTTTCTCTTTGATTTATTTAAATAGGTTTTGCTGTCACTTTCTCAGTTCTCTTTTTCATATTTCCTCCAAACCCTCTTGACAAAACTAAAAACCTAGTGTACTATCTAACTATAGCACTGATACACAAGGCGGAAGGAGGAAGAAGATGAATTACAATGCAGAGATGCCAATCTATCTGCAGGTCATTCACGACTTGAAGAAAAAGATGATCCAGGGAAAGATACTTCCCGGAGAGAAGCTTCCATCCAACAGAGAGCTGGCGGTCCTTTATAAGATTAATCAGAACACTGCAGCAAGAATCTACAGAGAGATGGAGACTCATGGATATTGTTATACAAAGCGGGGGATTGGAACATTTGTGATGGAGGAAGAGACGATGTTCGAGACGATAAAAAAAGAAATGGCAGAAGAATTGTTGAGCAGCTTTATACATGAGATGCAGGATCTTGGATTTGAAAAAGATGATATTATCTCAAAAATTGCAGACTACAAGGAGGAGAGAAGATGATTTTAGAATGTCGTGATTTAAGCAAATCATTTTACACAAAAAAGGCGCTGAATGAAGTTTCGCTGAAACTGGAAGGCGGAAAGATCTATGGTCTGCTCGGGGAGAACGGAAGCGGGAAGACCACATGGATGAAGATCATCTCCGGTCTGACAAAGCCTACATCCGGAGAGATTTTGTTCAAGGAACATCCGTGGTTCTATGGAGATAAGGCAGAGATCGCCTACATGTCTACAGAGCCGTTTTTCTACAGTTTTCTGGATGTGAACGGAGTCGGACAGTACTATAAAGATTTCTTCCCGGATTTTGATGAGAAGAAATTTCACGAGATGGTAAGAAGGATGTCCCTGGAAGGCAAGATGAAGGTCAAAGAACTGTCCACCGGTATGACAGCAAAGCTGAAGGTGATCGCAACACTGAGCCGCAAAGCAGAGCTGTATCTTCTGGATGAGCCGTTCAATGGAATTGATTATAAAGCAAAAGAAGAGATTCTCGGGATGATCCTGGAGTCAGCAAATGAAAAAAATACCTTTGTAATTTCCACACATATGATCGATGAGATCGAAAGTTTTATCGATGAGGCAATCTTTATCAAAGATGGAGAAGTTGTGCGTCGGATGTCAGTGGAAGAAGAACGGATGCAAAGTGGAAAATCCGTGGCAGATATTTATCTGGAGATCATGTAGGAAGAACAAAGGCAGAATGAGAAAAGAGAAAGAGAGGAAACAAAATGGGACGCTTGATCAAATATGAGCTGAAAAAACAGCAGACATCCAGAAACATCATACTGGCGTTGCTTCTGGTATTTTTACTGGCAGTTGTAACTGGTATATTTACAGATAATGGAAATCTCGTTGGAATAAGTGTTGGAATGGAAATATTTGTCGGGATGTTTGTATTTTTCTATATGGGAATTGAGAGCCTGCTGATTTTAAATCGTGATCTGAAAACAAAACAGAGTCATATGCTCTGGATGGTGCCGATGCAAAGCTGGAAGATCCTCGGAGCAAAATATATTGCGGCAATACTGCAAATCTTCTTTATTTCGTTGGCATATATGCTTGCCGGCGCAGCATGCATCATGAGTATGATTGCGAAAGAAGGAGCTTGGGAATCGCTTTTTAAAGCAATCCGCACGGGAATGGATTGGCTTTTTCAGGGAAATATGGATTGGATCACACTTATGGCAATCTTTCTGTTTTTTTTCCTTGCATGGACCTGTGTGATCGCAACCGGATTTCTGGCAGTTATTGTATCCAGAACGGTGTTGATCAATTCCAGATTTGCGGGCATTGTTTCATTCATTTTGTTCTTTGCGATCAATGCAATTGTGGAATATATTTACGATCTGTTTGCCAAATACGGACTTATGGGAATCCATAGCGGACTCTATATAGGAATTGGAGAATGCGCATTTTATATTGTTGCATGCATTATACTATTTGTGATTTCCAGTGTTCTGGCTGAAAAGAAATTAAGTGTATAAAATATGGAAGGTACAGTCTGTTAAATCGGATTGTATCTTCTTTTTTAATTTCACAACTGTCTTGTCACATGTAAAGTCTTGTGCTATAATTGTCAGCAATTAACGATAAAAATTTAACAATTCAAGATAAGTGAGGGAATACAATATGACAGTTGTGGAAGAAATCCAGAAATTAAAACAGGAAAAAAATGCAGTTATTCTGGCACATTATTATGTGAGACCGGAGATTCAGGACATTGCGGACTACATCGGAGATTCTTTTTATCTGAGTAAGGTTGCAGTTGGATTGAAAGAGCAGACCATCGTATTCTGTGGCGTGTCTTTCATGGGAGAGAGTGCGAAGGTACTGAACCCGGAGAAAACAGTTCTGATGCCGGATATGCATGCAGACTGTGCAATGGCACATATGGCAGATGCCAAAACCATTCAGAAAATGCGGGATACATATGAAGATCTGGCGGTTGTATGCTACATCAATTCTACAGCAGAGCTGAAAACACATTCTGATGTGTGCGTTACATCAGCAAATGCGGTGAAGATCGTAAAAGCACTTCCGAACAAGAACATTTTCTTTATTCCGGACAAGAACCTGGCACATTTTATTGCAGAGCAGGTACCGGAAAAGAATTTTGTATACAACGAGGGATACTGTCCGATTCACGAACACATGCAGATTGAGGAGATCAAAGCAGCGAAAGCACAGCACCCGGCAGCAGAGGTACTGGCGCATCCGGAATGTCCAAAGGCAGTGCTTGCAATTTCCGATTATGTAGGAAGTACTTCCGGAATCATCGACTACGCAACGAAAAGTGAGAAACAAGAGTTTATCATCTGTACCGAAAACGGCGTCCGCTACAAGCTGGAAAAAGACAATCCGGATAAGAAATTTTATTTTACAGAGACAGAGCCTGTCTGTATGGATATGAAGCTGATCACACTGGAAAAGGTTCTTCACGTCTTAAAAACAGGAGAGAATGAAGTTCATTTGAGTGAGGAATTGAGAACTGACTCCAGAAAACCATTGGAAAAAATGCTGGAGCTGGCAAAATAGAGTGTCTTTCATAAAAAGAGAGGCCTGCCGAAAGGAAAGAGAGTATTATGAATAAAAAAGCAGATGTTGTTATCGTTGGAACAGGTGTTGCAGGGCTGTTTTCTGCATTGAATCTTCCGGATGACAAAGAAATCATCATGATCACGAAATCAGATGCCGAGAGCAGTGACTCATTTCTGGCACAGGGCGGAATCTGTGTACTCCGGGATGAACAGGATTATGACAGTTATTTTGAAGATACGATGAGAGCCGGTCATTATGAAAACCGGAAAGAATCTGTCGATATTATGATCCGCAGTTCTGGAAAAATCATTGAAGATCTGGTAGGATATGGAGTAGAATTTGAAAAGGACGGAGAAGCGTTTGCCTACACAAGAGAGGGGGCACACTCCAGACCGAGAATTCTGTTTCATGCAGATGTGACAGGAAAAGAGATCACCAGTAAGCTGTTGGCGCGGGTAAGGGAAAAGAATAACGTAACAATTTACGAATATACGACCATGACAGACATTCTTGAGGAAAACGGAAAATGTGCGGGAATCACCGTGAAGACGAAAAGTGGTGAAGAGTCCTCTATTTATGCAGATTATACCATTCTGGCAAGTGGAGGAATCGGCGGGCTGTACCAGCATTCCACAAATTTCCCTCATCTGACAGGAGATGCACTGGAAGTAGCGAAAAAACATCACATTCGTCTGGAGCATCTGGATTATGTACAGATCCATCCGACTACATTGTATTCGGAAAAGCCGGGCAGACGATTCCTGATCTCCGAATCCGTCCGTGGGGAAGGCGCACTTCTCTATAATAAAAACATGGAGCGTTTCGTAGATGAACTGCTTCCGCGAGACGTGGTGACAAAGGCAATCCGGGAACAGATGGAAAAGGATGAAACGAATTTTGTGTGGCTGTCCATGGCGCCGATCGAGAAAGAGACGATATTGAGTCATTTTCCGAATATTTACGAGCATTGCCTGGAGGAAGGCTATGATGTTACAAAAGAGTGCATTCCGGTCGTTCCGGCGCAGCACTATTTTATGGGCGGTATCTGGGTAGACAAGAACAGCCACACGTCCATGCCGCAGCTGTTTGCAGTGGGAGAGACAAGCTGCAACGGTGTGCACGGAGCGAACCGTCTGGCAAGCAACTCTCTTCTGGAGAGTCTTGTATTTGCAAAAAGGGCGGCAAATCTTATCAAAGAGCAATGGTGTCTGGAAAAAGAACAGGCTGTATAAAATGAAAGAATAGATGAAAAATAAAGGAGAAACCAGATGAATCAGATTACAATGAAGCTTCAGGCAGATCACCTGATCTTAGAAGCGTTAAAAGAAGACATTTCCAGTGAAGATGTGACAACCAATTCAGTGATGAAAGAGGCAGTGGCAGGTGAAGTAGACCTGATCTGCAAACAGGATGGAATTATTGCCGGACTGGAAGTGTTCGAGAGAGTGTTTACCCTTCTGGATCCCGACACGAAGGTAGAGTTATATTACAAAGACGGAGAAGAAGTGAAAAACGGGCAGCTGATGGGAAAAGTCAAAGGAGACATCCGTGTCCTTCTTTCCGGAGAACGAGTTGCGCTCAACTATCTTCAGAGAATGAGCGGAATTGCGACCTATACCAATTCTGTTGCAAAACTTCTGGAAAGAAGCAAGATCAAACTCCTCGATACAAGAAAAACAACACCGAATATGCGTATTTTTGAGAAATATGCAGTTCGTGCAGGCGGCGGATACAACCACCGTTACAACCTTTCTGACGGTGTGCTGTTAAAAGATAACCACATCGGAGCAGCAGGAAGTGTGACCAAAGCGGTGCAGATGGCAAAAGAGTATGCACCGTTTGTAAGAAAAATTGAAGTAGAAGTAGAAAATCTGGACATGGTAAAAGAAGCGGTGGAAGCCGGCGCAGATATCATCATGCTGGATAATATGTCACCGGAGGATATGAAAAAAGCAGTGGAGTTGATCGACGGAAGAGCCCAGACAGAGTGCTCCGGAAATGTGACAAAAGAAAATATCGCGCGTCTGACAGAGATCGGAGTTGACTATATTTCCAGCGGTGCGTTGACACACTCCGCTCCGATCCTGGATATTTCTTTAAAGAATCTGCATGCAGTGGAGTAAAGATGCAGAAAAAGAAAGAGAGGAACAGTATTTATGACAGGTTCTGAACGCAGAGATCAAATCATAAATCAGATTAAAAAAAGCAGTATTCCGGTATCTGGGGCGCAGCTTGCAAAAGAATTTGATGTCAGCCGGCAGGTGATCGTGCAGGATATCGCACTGATCCGGGCAGCGGGACATGAGATCATATCCACAAACAGGGGATATCTTCTGAATACTCCACATTCCGTGAACCGGATCTTCAAAGTGAATCACACGGATGAAGAGTTGGAAGACGAGCTGTGTACGGTAGTGGATCTGGGCGGAAAAGTGGTGAACGTGATGGTCAATCACAGGGTGTACGGTCACATGGAGGCAGAGATTAACATCACATCCAGACGAAAAGTGATGGAATTTGTAGAGGATATTAAGCGGGGAAAATCAAGTCCTCTGAAAAATATTACCTCCAATTATCACTATCATCTGATCGAGGCAGATTCCGAAGAGACACTGGATCTGATCGAAGAGGCATTACGGCAGAAAAAATTTCTGGTCGAAGTGGCCGCTGGATCGTAATAAGACAAATTTTTAAAAGGTGCAATCTTGACTTATCATTCCGGCTGTGATACGATTTTCAACGAGAAAGTGTGTATTTTATACACATATCTGGTAGAAAAATCATACGGAAAATGCAAAGACGGAGAGAGTAGGTTATCCGAAATTTTACAGAGAATTCCCGGAAGATCCGAGAAAGGATCCGATGCTGAGAGGGATGAACGGAAGATGATCGAACATGGCTCCCGAGCGGCGCAGCAAGCATGATGTGAACTGCGATGGGTTCGCCCTTTACAGCGAGAGAGTGTTTTTGGCAGCACTCACAGAGGTTTCAGCCGTGAGGCTGAGATAAATCAGAAGTGGTAACACGGTATTCACCCGTCTTCTTGGCAGCAGGAAGACGGGATTTTTTATGAAGGAGAGAAGAGAGATGGCAGACAAGAAACCATATTATATCACAACAGCGATTGCCTACACATCAGGCAAACCGCATATTGGAAACACTTATGAGATTATTCTGGCTGACGCGATCGCAAGATACAAGAGAAGTCAGGGATACGATGTATTTTTCCAGACAGGAACCGATGAGCATGGTCAGAAGATCGAGCTCAAAGCAGAAGAGGCGGGAGTAACACCAAAAGAATTTGTAGACAATGTTTCCGGAGAAATCAAGAAAATCTGGGATCTGATGGATACTTCTTATGACAAATTTATCCGTACAACAGACGAAGATCATGAAAAACAGGTACAGAAGATCTTTAAAAAACTGTACGATCAGGGAGATATTTACAAAGGGCACTATGAAGGAATGTACTGTACTCCATGTGAATCTTTCTTCACAGAATCACAGCTTGTAGACGGCAAATGTCCGGACTGCGGACGTGAAGTACAGCCTGCGAAAGAAGAAGCATACTTCTTTAAAATGAGCAAATATGCAGACAGACTGATCGAGCATATCAATACACATCCGGAATTCATTCAGCCGGTATCCCGTAAAAACGAGATGATGAACAACTTCCTGCTTCCGGGACTGCAGGATCTGTGTGTTTCCAGAACATCATTCAAATGGGGAATCCCGGTAGACTTCGATCCGAAACATGTAACTTACGTATGGCTGGATGCGCTTACAAACTATATCACAGGAATCGGATACGACTGCGATGGAAACAGCACGGAGCAGTTTCACAAATTATGGCCGGCAGATCTGCATCTGATCGGAAAAGATATCATTCGCTTCCATACAATTTACTGGCCAATCTTTTTGATGGCACTGGATCTTCCGCTTCCAAAACAGGTATTCGGACATCCTTGGCTGCTTCAGGGAGACGGAAAAATGAGTAAATCCAAAGGAAACGTCCTTTACGCAGATGAACTGGTAGATTTCTTCGGCGTTGATGCAGTTCGTTACTTTGTCCTGCATGAGATGCCATTTGAAAATGATGGAGTTATCACATGGGAACTGATGGTAGAGCGCATGAACTCCGATCTTGCGAATACACTTGGAAATCTGGTAAACAGAACCGTTTCCATGACAAATAAATATTTCGGCGGAACTGTAACAGACAAAGGTGTGGCAGAAGAGGTTGATGCAGATCTGAAGGCAGTGACAGAAAGCACACCAAAAGCAGTCGAAGACAAGATGGAAGAGCTGCGTGTGGCAGATGCAATGACAGAAATTTTCAATCTCTTCAAACGCTGCAACAAGTACATTGACGAGACAATGCCGTGGGTACTGGCAAAAGATGAAGCGAAAAAAGACCGTCTGGAAACAGTTCTCTGGAACCTCATTCAGAGCATTTCCCGTGGTGCAGAACTTCTGGAATCCTTTATGCCATCTACAAGCAAGAAGGTTCTGGAGCAGCTCGGAAACGGTCATGTAACAGAAAAACCGGAAATCCTGTTCGCAAGACTGGATCTGGAAGAAGTTCTGAAAAAAGTAGAAGAGCTGCACCCACCGGTTGAAGAAGAAAAAGAAGAGGAAGATGTGATCGATATCGAAGCAAAACCAGAGATCACATTTGACGATTTTGGAAAAATGCAGTTCCAGGTCGGAGAGATCATTGCCTGCGAAGAAGTGAAAAAATCCAGAAAACTCCTTTGCTCACAGGTGAAGATCGGAAGCCAGGTAAAACAGATCGTATCCGGAATCAAAGGTCATTACACAGCCGAAGAAATGGTTGGAAAGAAAGTCATGGTTCTCGTGAATCTGAAACCTGCAAAACTGGCAGGCGTATTATCAGAAGGAATGCTGTTATGCGCAGAAGATGCAGAAGGCAATCTTGCACTGATGACACCGGAAAAATCAATGCCGGCAGGAGCTGAAATCTGTTAAGAAAATAGAGAAAATGAATAGATCCCCCGGATTTCAGGAGAAAGAAGCCTGACATCCGGGGGATGTGTTTTGCAAAAATTATTTAGCCTCTTCAATCCATTGTTTTACAGCTTCAATATCAATCCCGGTCAACTGAGCAATCTGCTCCGGGGAGTTGCCGGACTGGAATAAACGTAAGACAATTTCCTGAGCCATTTGCATACGACCAAGGCTAAACCCCTCCTCAATACCCTCTTTATACTGGTTTTTTAAGTCTTCTTCATAAGCCTTTTGATTAAACGATGTCAGAACCATACTGATTACCTCCGCTTTATGCTTCACCAGCACATCCTGAAGAATCCCCTTTTTCAATCCATTGTTTTACAACTTCAACATCAATTCCGGTCAGCTGAGCAATCTGCTCCGGAGAGTTGCCGGAATGAAGCATATGGAGAACAATTTCTTTTTGTCCAAGATTAATGCCCTCCTCAATACCCTCTTTATACTGGTTTTTTAAGTCTTCTTCATAAGCCTTTTGATTAAACGATGTCAGAACCATACTGATTACCTCCGCTTTATGTTTCACCAGTACATCCCGAAGAATTCCCTTTTCAATACAGATGTCCACCGCTTTCGTGACAGCGTGCCTCGGATCACTCGTTTTCTTACACTGAATCCTTACCGTATCCACAAAAATAGAATACTCTTTCAGCCGCTGGCATTTTTCCATAAGCGCAAGGTTATGTCCGTAATTGATATTCAGCATCACTGCGGTGCACTGCAGACAAGGCTGCCGATTATCGGATACAGATTCAAACGCATCCGTCAATCGAAGAATCGTCTCATCAGGTTGTTCTTTGGTGCCGTTATAGAACACAAAGTATTGAGGAATCGGCAGCTTCTTCAAAGCGCTGCTGTATAAATTGATGTTTTCCGTCTCGACGTATCCATCATACAACCTGGCGAGATAGATCAGTCCGCGCAATGGCATGTTAGGATTATACGTGCTCTGATGTTCATAGAGATTCAGTGTCCCGCCGATCAGGAATGAAATATCATTTTTCATAGAGAGATAAACAGCGTCCTCCAGTGTATTAACTTCAAGATCATTCGGATTTTCATAGCAGGTATTATTCAATGCATTGTATAGGTCCAAAAGATCCCTCTTGTTATTGAAAACCAGGCGAAAAAGCCGATCCTTATATTTGTGATTCGGGACAGGGTGTTTCTGGTGATTTCTTTTTTTATTTTTTCTCATGTACTTTCCTCCATTATAAAAAACTTATCCTGTAGATGCAATCTTCTTATTCTTGTGTTCGGTTAAAAATAACTGAAAATCTGGCGAAACGCCGGAAAACAGAAAGCTTCTAAAAGAAAGAAGCCAATGCTGTACAGACGACAGCTAAAAAGTAAATTCATTATATCCGGTTCGGATTATAATAACAATACGCAGATTATACAAAATAAACCTGGATTATTCACGGCGTAGCCGTGAAAGTGGCTGAAAGCCACATAGTTACTATATTTTAATTGAATATTGCTTTTCACTTATCAAGTGAATAAAAAAAGAGCATCCGTTTGTGGTAAAATTAAGGTGTTCAAAGCCATTAATAATACAAACAAAGGAGCCCTTCATGAGTATTGTAAACACCTTATCACTAGAAAGCAATAGACAGATTAAAATAAATTTTGATGGAGGAGATTTATCCTCCGATGCAGGCCTGCTTCTTATCAAAGAATTCGTAAGTAAACTTGACATTGATAAACTTTTCAGTCGCTCATTTAAGACTAATGATTCTGCATCATTTAGATATCACACTGACAAGGAGAATCTCCTTCAGATAATCTATATGATTATTGCAGGTTATTTTGAAGATGATGCTTCAGATGAACTTACAAATGACCCAGTATTTAAAGCAGTACTAAATAAAGATGCTTTAGCATCACAACCTACGGTATCAAGATTCTTTAACCGTATGGATGAAGATACTTTAAACCAATTCCTTACGATTGGCAGAATACTTCGAAAAAGAGTTTACAGTATTCAGATGCCACAGGCTGTTATTCTGGATCTGGATTCCACTCTTCTTGATGCATACGGTAAACAGGAAGGCAGAGCCTTTAACTTTCATTATCGGAGCAATGGATACCATCCACTTGTCTGTTATGATGGAATGACTGGGGATCTGATAAAAATCCAACTTCGTGATGGAACACAGTATTCCTGCACTGGAGTGGTTGACTTCCTGCAACTGATACTTGATGAATATCTGAATGATTATCCAACAATCCAAATTCTGCTTCGGGGTGACAGCGGTTTTGCTACGCCTGACCTTTACAAGCAGTGCGAGGAAAATGGCACAAGCTATGTCATCCGGCTGAAGGAGAATGGTATTCTCCGTGAAAAAGCATCCCATCTTGTGGATGAGCTTGATGAAATCACCAGGAATAACAAAGTTGATTATGCGGTAGTTTATGGTGAATTCATGTACAAAGCAGGTCCATGGCCTTATGAAAGGCGTGTGGTTTGCAAGGTTGAAAAGCCGGAAAACCAGATGGTTTACATGTACACATTTGTTGTCACAAACATGGATTCCTCACCAGAGTATCTCATAAAATTTTACTGCAAAAGAGGACGGATGGAAAACTTCATCAAAGAAAGCAAATCTGGTTTTGATTTCGCTTCTGTAAGTAGCCATGCTAGAATCGTAAATGCCAACAGACTTCAGGTACACGCTCTTGCGTATAACATATTTAATTGGTTTAGACGATTGGCGTTATCAGCAAACATGCGAAAACAACGCATAGATACCGTCCGTTTAAAACTGCTGAAGATTGCTGCAAAAATAATTCGTTCAGCAAGATATATCACATTCAAGCTGTGCAGTAGCTGCCCTTATAAGAATGAATTCTATGAGACACTTTCAAATATCGGTAAGCTGAATGTACAGCTGGAATAGCAACTATTAACGAACCTTGATAGCTTAACAATTGCACTCTGAACTCTGCCACAGGGATTTTATACCCTTTTGACGGGTTAATTGAGTGATGTTATGGCTGCATGGATCAATTTTTAGATTCATGGCACAGTTATCGCTTCAGATACTGTTCCGTGAATAATTTAGGATAAATATTCAGAAAATTCTGATAAAAAGTAATAATTTAAAAATCATTTCGATAAAATATAAAAAAGTGTGTTGACAAATAAAAGAGATAGTGTTATTATTAAGTCAATCCAAAAGAGATACAACAAACACACATCTCAAAAGGATATTTAACTAAAGAGCGATTCTTAATTTAGTAAGCAGTCGTTCTGTTAGATTAAAAATAAACGAACTAAGGAGGCAGAGGTCCAATGGATAGTATATCATCAGTTACATTTCAATATGTCAGTGGTACGGTAGATGCAGGTTCCTGTGAAAGAGACCTTTACCACGAAAGATAAGATCCAGTAAAAGTGAATGAAAAGATCAAATCGAAGAGATTGTAAAGCTGGATGAAAATGAAAAGATTCGACATCTACAGACGTATTGAATATAGATACCACATGTAGCCAAAGTTCCCGAACATGTGTAAAGAAACATGGATAAGGAATATCAGTTTTATATGAAGCACCCCCAGTTATAGAAAGAATAATCAAATAGGATGTTGGAATATCGTCAGATGATACTGCAGCAGCCGAAAGGTTATAGAGAGAATAACTGAAGAGAGGACTTTCATGATAGGATGATACCGATACCGAGTCGGATTTAGGTTATAGATATTGTTAAATTGAAGAACAGGAGGTTTCATATAAGCCAGTCTTAGTGAACAGACTGCTATATCAATTAACATAGGTAGAGGTCTTGCAGGAACAGAATTGAGAAGTTCCTTCGATTTATAAAATAGAATATGAAAAATTTGAATAAAATGTAAAATGCATCTTCAATGTCAATTGAGGGTGCATTTTTTTGACATTACGGGAGTCATATGGTAAACTAGAACAAACTAGGCAATGAAGAGAAAGATACCTGTAAGGTACAGACTAAGTATAATGAGGTGAGCATAGTGGACAAGTATGAATATAAGTTGAAGACAGAACAGATGCTAAAACTTATGGAAAACGGTGCATACAACAGAGCCGCTGAGATTGCTGACAGCATTGATTGGAAGCGTGTCAGAAATGTAAATATGCTGTTAAACGTCAGCAATATATATGAAAAGATCAGAGATTACCGTAAGAGTTTTGGAGTTCTGAGAGCTGCCTATCATAGAACAGAGGGGAGCAGAAAGATATTATATCGCTTGTGCACTCTTGCGATAAAGGTTGGAAATCTGGAAGAGGCAATCGACTATTATGATGAATACGTACAGGCTGCGCCAAAAGATCCGAATCAGTACATCCTAAGATACCGCCTGTTGAGAGCACGAAGAGCTCCGATCGAGCAGCAGATCCGTGCGTTGGAGCAGTTCAAAAAAGCAGAGTATGTCGAAGAGTGGGCATACGAGCTGGCCAAGAGATATGAAGAAGCCGGGATGACAGCCGAATGTCTGGAAGAGTGTGATGATCTGATCCTGTGGTTCAGCGAAGGCAAGTATGTATACAAGGCTATGGAACTGAAGATGCGATACAAGCCATTGACTCCGCTTCAGCAGGAAAAGTATGACAGAAGGCTGGAAGAAGCAGAAAAATCTTCAGAAAGAGCAGCAGAAAAACTGATCGATCTGGGCAGAATAAAAGCTGAGGAAGAAGAAAAGCGGAGAAGAGAGCAGGAAGAAGCTGCCCGCTATACAGAGGATATGCTGGAGCGTTCAGAGCAGATCGCAGAGTCGGAGAATGTTGAACTCAGTGAGGAGGAAGTAGCAGAGCAGCTGAAAAAAGCGGAGCCGCCGAAGAAGAAGCTGGGTGATACGATGAAGCTTGGCGAGGCGCTTCAGAATCTGTTCCATACAGAAAAAGAAGAAGCGCAGGAGCAGGAAGAGCTGGAACTTTCAGAAGAGGATGCGGAAGAGTACGAAGAAGACATCGAAGAATTGGCAGAAGAGGACGCAGAACCGGTGGAAGGTGATGACGAGGAGAGTACAGGGGAAGATGATTGCTCAGATCTGGCAGAAGCACTGGAAGAGATTGAGTCATTATCAGATCTGGAATTGCTGGATCAAGTGGCAGAGGAAGAAGTGATCGAAGAACCTGTAGAAGAGATCGTTGAGGAGACGATCGAGACGAAAGTTAAGGAAGTTGATCTGAAAGAATTAGAAGAGCTGGCAGAACCGGAAGCGGCAGATGCAGCAGATGTGGAAGTAATCGAGGAACCTGAAGTAGCAGAAGAGGCTGAGAAGGAAGATATGGAAAAAGAATCTATTAAATTAGAAGAAACAGAAATCAAAGAGGATGAGAGAATAGACGAGCCGGTTGACGATATACTTGATATTGATGATATTCTTGCTGAGTGGGAAGCCACAGAAGGCAGTGTTGAACCGGAAGAAGTTCCAGAAGTGAACGAAGAGGATATAGAACAGATCGAGCGCAAGCCAAAGAGCCCGATCTTATCCCCGGATATTCAGAGGATGATCGATGAGATTGAAGGTGTGATTCCGGAAGAAGAGAGTGAGGAGATTCCGGTACACACGAGTACTCCTGTTGAACCTCTTGAGAATAAGGAGGCAGCAACAGAAGAGCTTAGAATGGAATCAGAAGAGCTGACTCTGGAGGTTGACAGTGCAGAAGATTATGAAGACCTTCTGACAGAAGACGCAGCAGAGGAACTGGAAGAGGAATTCGAAGAAGAACTGGATTACGATGATGATTATGAGGACGATTACGAATCGATTGCAGCAGGGCTGCAGGAAGAGTTCAAGCCGACGCTGAGTGATGAACCGGACGATCGTGAGATTCCGGATGAAGAGCCTGTTGAGTCGGATATTCTGAGTTCTACGACACCGCTGAGCAGAAAAGAGACTGCGAAGCTGATTGCGACAGGAAAGACTGCACCGCTTCCGATGGATGAGATTGCAGATGCATTATCGATTTCCGATACAGGATTTTTGGTACACAGCCGCTATGACCTGTCCGGACAGGGCGCAAAAAGAGCAGGGCTGACAGAAGAGCAGAAGAAGCTGTTCTCCTACTTTGTTCCGGTGCGCGGCATGAGCGAACAGCTTGTGGATGTTTTGGAGCAGGACCGCAACTGTACGAACAGAAGAGGTACATCCAATACAGGCAACCTGCTGATCGTCGGAAACAAAGGCAACGGAAAGACGGTTCTTGCGGTTGATGTGGTCAAAGCGATCCAGAAGCAGAGAAAGATCCGTCAGGGAAGAGTTGCGATCATCACCGGAGAAGCGCTGAATAAGAAGAAGATCAGTGATATCATTGCCAAGCTGTACGGCGGAGCGCTGATCATTGAAAAAGCAGGAAAATTAAGTGAAAGAACGGTTGCGAAGCTGAACAAGGCGATGGAAAAGGATACCGGTGAGATGCTGATCGTATTGGAAGAGCAGAGAAAGCCGCTGGATCGGGTGCTTTCTTCCAATAGAGAATTCAGAAAGAAATTTACAAGCAGATTGGAAGTGCCGATCTTTGTAAATGACGAGCTGGTTACATTCGGTCAGACGTATGCACAGGAGAATGGATACCGGATCGACGAGATGGGAATCCTGGCGCTGTACAGCCGGATCGATGCGATGCAGAGAGAAGATCACGCAGTGACAGTCGCAGAAGTAAAAGATATCATGGATGAGGCTATGGCGCATTCCCAGAAGGTATCTGCAAAGAAACTTGTAAAACGGGTACTTGGAAAGAATACAGACGATGCAGACCGCATTATTTTGACAGAAAAAGACTTTAATATTTAAATGGAAAGTGGAGGAAAGAGATTTCTTCCACTTTTTTTGAAAATATATACAAAAAAATAAAAAAGAAGTCCTTGGAAGAATTAGAAAATTATATAAAAAACGAAAGAATGTGAGGAGATATTATTGCGCTTTTTATGTCAAACAGGTGAGGATTTGTTACATATTGTGAACTGTTATCAAAATTAGGAAATTATTGTATAAAAAGGCGTTATATGTTGAAAAGCGTAGAGAAATGTAGTAAATTTAAATAGATAGACGATGCTTATGAAATTTTTATAAACATTAGGGATTGGGGATGGAAGAGGATAAGGATATTATCCAATGTTTGAAAATAAGTAACACTTAGGAGGAGAGTTTTGTGGGAAAGAGTTTGAATCAAGCAAAAGCAAATGCGGTTCGATACACGAAGAAGAAGGTTGAGCACTGGCAGGTTGTTTCCCTTGCGCTGGCCGGATACGACGCAGTTTCTATTGTGATTGCATTTTTTCTGGCACTGTGGTTTCGGTTTGACTGCAGATATTCTATGATCCCAAAGGAATTTTTGGGAGCATACCTTAAATTTATTGGTATTTATGTCATATTTTCGTTATTCGTATTTTGGCGTCTACGTCTGTACAACAGTATCTGGAGATTTGCAAGCTATAGTGAGTTAGTACGTATGATAGTTGCAACAGGTATTTCAAGTTTGTTTCATTGTACAGGTATGACGCTTTTTTTTGGCAGAATGCCGCTTTCGTATTATTTTTTCGGAACGGTGATCCAGTTTGGTATGACGCTGATGGTACGTTTTGCCTATCGTTTCGTTTTACTGGAGAGAAGTAAGCGGCGTAAAACGGAAGAGATCGCAAAAGCAAAGCGGGTACTTCTGATCGGGGGCGGAAAGGCCGGTCAGATCATCCTGCGGGATATCAAGACCGCAAAAGAGCTGAAGGATATTGTCTGCTGTATTATTGACGATAATCCGAATAAATGGGGAAGGTACATCGAAGGGGTGCCGATCGTCGGCGGTCGGGACGATATCTTATCGTGTGTGGAACGCTATAAGATCGACAAGATCATTGTAGCAGTACCGAGTGCTACGGCAGAGGAAAAAAGAGATATTCTGAACATCTGTAAAGAGACGGGATGTGAGCTGAAAAACCTGCCGGGCGTGTATCAGTTCCTGACCGGAGAGGTCAAGGTGAGCGCTCTGCGGGATGTCGACGTGGAGGAGCTGCTGGGACGGGAGCCGATCAAAGTAAATATGGAAGAGATCCATGCGTTTATTCATGGCAAAAAGGTGATGGTGACCGGAGGAGGCGGAAGCATCGGATCCGGACTTTGTCGTCAGATCGCATCGTATCAGCCGAAACAGTTGATCGTGTTTGATATTTATGAAAACAATGCATATGATATTCAACAGGAATTGAAAAAGAAATATCCGGATCTGGATCTGGTGGTCCTGGTTGGTTCCATTCGGGATTCCAGAAGGATCAATGCGGTATTTGAGACGTATCGGCCAGAGGTGGTGTACCATGCAGCTGCTCATAAACATGTACCGCTGATGGAAGACAGCCCATGCGAATCCATCAAAAACAATGCGATCGGAACGTATAAGACGGCCTATGCGGCGATGATGAACGGCTGTCAGAGATTTGTTCTGATCAGCACGGATAAGGCGGTCAATCCGACGAATATTATGGGAGCGAGCAAGCGTCTGTGCGAGATGATCATCCAGTCCTTTGATCGTATGATCAAAGAGGGGACACCGGAGAAGCTGCCGATTCTGTATGCCCATGCAGATGATGAAGACGGAGCAATGGTGCAGCAGGAATTCCCGAAAGATATCAAGACAGAGTTTGTGGCAGTCCGCTTTGGAAATGTGCTGGGAAGCAATGGTTCTGTGATCCCGCTGTTTAAAAAACAGATCGAAGAAGGCGGACCGGTCACGGTGACTCATCCGGATATTATCCGTTATTTCATGACGATTCCGAAAGCGGTCAGCCTTGTCCTGCAGGCAGGGACATATGCGCATGGTGGGGAAATCTTTGTGTTGGATATGGGAAGTCCGGTGAAGATCGATACTTTAGCAAGAAACCTGATCAAGCTGTCCGGACTGAAACCGGATGTGGATATCAAGGTGGAATATACGGGATTAAGACCGGGAGAAAAGCTCTATGAAGAGAAACTGATGGCAGAAGAAGGCCTGAAGAAGACGAGGAACGAACTGATCCATATCGGATGTCCGATTCCGTTCGAAGTCGAAACATTTTTAAAAGAGCTGGAGACATTAATGGGTATGGCATACATCAATGCAGACAATATCCGGGAAAAAGTAGCTGAAATCGTGAAGACGTACCACCCAGCAGGAGAACATGGAAGCGAGAAAAAGGGCGAAGTGTATGAGAGATTGCTGGGGGAAGAGAGTGTGTAAAAAGGCAATATAGGAGTAGGGCATATGTCAATTGATAAAAAGAAGATTGGAAAAATATTGAAAGTGACAGCAATTGGCACAGGAGTCACTTTTTTGGGGTTGAATATGATTGCAAAAAAGAAAAAAGGGGATTCCGTTTTTGAAAAAGAAAAAGATCAGAAAAATCCTTTTTCTGGGAAAAAAGTTGTTTTTGTAGAAGATGAAAGTGATGAAGAGAATGCAGATGGTGTCAGAGGTCATTTGGAAGCAGTTGGAGAAACTAAAAAAAGTAAAGGAATTTATGACAGATACATTAAGAGAGCCATAGATGTTGTGCTCTCTTTTGGTGGATTAGTGGTCTTATCTCCTATTTATGCGGGAATTGCAATTGCAATTAAAATAGATGATCCAGGACCTGTATTCTTTACGCAGAAAAGAGTAGGGCAGAATAAAGAATTTTTCAAAATACATAAATTCCGTAGTATGAAAATGAGTACGCCACATGATGTGCCAACTCATATGTTGGGAGATCCGGATCAGTATATTACCAGAGTGGGGAAATTTTTAAGAAAACACAGTCTGGATGAACTTCCGCAGATATGGGATATTTTTATCGGAAATATGTCTGTCATTGGTCCTCGTCCGGCTCTTTGGAATCAGGATGTGCTGATCGCAGAACGTGAGAAATACAATGCAAATGATGTAAAGCCAGGACTGACAGGCTGGGCGCAGATCAACGGAAGAGATGAGTTAGAAATTCCGGTGAAAGCGAAGTTAGATGGAGAATATGTGGAAAAAGAAAGCTTATTCTTTGATATTAAGTGCTTTTTGGGAACGATTGGTAAAGTGGCAAAAGATGACAGTGTAGTTGAAGGTGGAACTGGGGAGATGGGCAAACAAGAAATTTCAGAAGAAATAAAAGAAAACGAAAAAAAAAAGATTCTTGTGATTTGCCAATATTATAAACCAGAGCCGTTTAGAATTTCTGATATTTGCGAAGAATTGGTTCACAGAGGACATGAAGTTCATGTTGTTACAGGATATCCTAATTATCCTGAAGGTGTTTTATATGAAGGATATGGAAAAGGTAAGCATATTGATGAAGTAATTAATGGTGTAAAGATTCATCGTTGTTATACAGTTCCAAGGCAAACTGGGATTATAAAAAGATTTTTGAATTATTATAGTTATGCTATTTTTTCTACAAAATATGTGCTGTCTAAGAAATGTGTAGCATCAGATGGAAGACCATTTGATGTTGTGTACTGTAATCAATTATCACCGGTTATGATGGCACATGCTGCTATTGCATATAAGAAAAAGTATAAAGTACCTGTAGTTATGTATTGCTTGGATTTATGGCCGGAAAGTTTGATAGCTGGTGGGGTGAGAAGAGACTCCATACTGTATAAATACTATCATCATGTAAGTAAAGAGATGTATCAAAAAATGGATAAAATATTGATTACGTCACGCATGTTTTCAGAATATTTTCAGCGAGAATTTGGTTTTCAAAATAAAAAAACAGAATATCTTCCGCAATATGCAGAAGGCATTTTTGAACAGATTCCTCCAAGGACAGAAGATGGAACTTTCAACTTTATGTTTGCAGGAAATATTGGGGCGGTTCAGTCGGTGGAAACAATAATCAAGGCAGCAGAAGATTTAAAAGCTGAACCTGTGAAATTCCATATTGTTGGTGGCGGCACTGATTTAGAACGACTTCAGAAAATGGGAGAAAATACGAAGAATGTTGTCTTTTATGGACGTAGACCGATTGAGGAAATGCCTGAGTTTTATGCAAAGGCAGATGCAATGTTGATTACGCTAGCAGCAGATCCGGTTTTGAGCTTAACTCTTCCTGGAAAGGTGCAGTCATATATGGCTGTTGGAAAGCCGATTATTGGTGCAATTGATGGCGAGACAAAGACTGTCATTGAAGAAGCTCAGTGTGGTTTTTGTGGTAGGGCTGAAGATGTAGATGAACTGGTAGAGAACATAAGAAGATTTATCAGTGATAATACGGATAGATTTCTAATGGGAGAAAATGCTAGAGAATTTTATGTGAATAATTTTCGGGAACTTATGTTTATGGATAAATTGGAGAAATATTTGAATGAAGGTTTTAATGATTAATGTTGTGTGTGGTATCCGAAGTACTGGGCGAATTTGCACAGATTTGGCTATTGCATTAGAGAAACAAGGGCATGAAGTGAGAATTGCATATGGTCGGGAAACTGTACCGGAGCAGTTTCAGAAATATGCCGTGCGAATTGGAACAGATTTGGATGTGAAACTTCATGGAATAAAAGCAAGATTATTTGATAGAGCAGGTTTTGGTAGTAGGAAAGCTACTGAGAAATTTATAGAGTGGGTAAAAAAATATGATCCAGATATCATCCATCTACATAATATTCATGGATATTACATAGATGTAGAAAGACTTTTTAAGTATTTAAGAACCTGTGGGAAGAAAATTATTTGGACGTTACATGATTGCTGGAGTTTTACCGGACATTGTGTGTATTTTGATTATATTGTTTGTGATAAATGGAAAAATGGTTGTTTTAATTGTCCCCAAAAAAAGGAATACCCCGCAAGAATTGGTCCTGACATGTCGAGGACAAATTATATTAAAAAGAGACAAATATTTACCGGCATACCAAATATGACACTTGTAACACCTTCTCAATGGCTGTCAGATTTACTTCGTGACTCTTTCATGAAAGAATATGATGTAATTGTGATTCATAATGGAGTTGATACAGAAATTTTCAGACCAATGGAGAGCAAAGTAAAAGAACGATATGCCTGTACAGATAAAAGAATAATTCTTGGAGTTGCTGCTGTATGGGATAAAAGGAAAGGATTGTCTTCATTTATAGAATTATCGAAGAAACTAGATGATACATACAGAATTATTTTGGTAGGACTTACTCAGGAACAGATAAAAAGTCTTCCAACGAATATAATAGGAATTGAGCATACGAATAGTGTAAAAGAATTAGTGGAGTTATATTCAGCAGCAGAGATTTTTGTAAATCCGACATTGGAGGATAACTATCCAACAACGAACATAGAGGCAATTGCTTGTGGAATTCCAGTTGTTACTTACGATACAGGAGGTAGTCCGGAAAGCGCAAAAATGTATGGAACATGTGTACCGAAAAGAGATGTTCAAGCGCTGATGAGGGTAATAGAGGATGCTGGAACTCTTAAACCAATAAATGTAGATGTTAATTATCAAACTTCTGTACAAAAGTACATGAGGTTGTATGAGAGAAAAATATAGGAATAGAAGCAAGCATTTCATTGGAAATCCTAAAAATCATTAAGAAAAATTAATAGGATGTAAATTTAATGAATATAGTTCTCTAATGCCTGTGTTGGCAATCGGCTATATGCGTATGAATAGAATTAAATATGCGTTTGTATGTGATGGAATATTGCTAAGTAAAGAATCAGTAATAAAATATTTGATAAAGAAGTTTGTAATCAATGGTGCGGATTTTGTGCTAAGTTCTGATGAATCAGTAATTAATTAAGCATGGTGACAAAAAGAAGATAATATACTGGCATTCATTTATTTCAATCTCCGAAGATGATGTGATTATGAAATTTTACAATAAAAAGAAATTTAAAGAGAAAATAGGTTGTCCTACAGGAAAATGATTTTTTATGTAGGACAGGTAATGGACAGAAAAGGAATTGATATTTTGATGGAAGCTTATAAGAAATGTAATATGCCGGATACTCAACTTTATATAGTTGGAGGGATAAATAAGTAATAGATAATATAGTATTTGTTGAGTTTAAAACGAAGGAAGATTTGGCTGATTATTATCGTGCTGCAGATTTGTTATACTTCTTCCCAAATAAGAAATTTGGGATTGGTGGTTAATGAAGCTATGGCTATTGGTACACAGGTAATTTGAGTTTCCTATAATCTTCTTTCAATTGTGGAGGATGGATTATGAACATAGTAATTTATACAAATATATTGACACCTTACAGAAAATATTTTTATGATTTGTTTTATGAGTGTTGCTCAGAAATTGGACATGAATTTAATGTTTTGGTAATGGCTGAAACTGAAGATAATCGTACATGGAAATATACAGACTTAGAATCTTCCTATACTACTTTGCTTGATAGTCGAACAATTAGTAAAGGAGAAACATATATTCATATCAATAGTAATTTGATGGAAAGAATACGCTTACTGCAACCAGATATTGTAGTTGTAGCAGGGAGTTATCTTTGCCCAGGTGCATGGGAAATTGCTAGGAATAAAAAGAAATATGGATATAAGTGTTTATTTTGGAGTGAGTCGCACTTACATGAACAAAAAAGAAATAGCAATATAAAAAATACTATTCGAGAAATGGTTCGCAAGAAATTTTACAAAAAATATGATGGTTTTTGGTATGCAGGAGAATTATCCAAAGAGTTTATTATGAAATATGCGATTAAGGATGCAAAATATTGCTTTGTACCTAACTTAATTGATGAACGCGTTTATCAAAATTCCTATCATATGTCGAAGGCACAAAAACAAGATATTAGGCAGTTACTGCAGATTGAAAACAATAAGAAAATTCTTTTTTGCCCAGCTAGATTAAGCCCGGTAAAAGGTATATTAGAATTTTTGGATATTCTTGAAAAATTGAATCAAAAGCAAAATGTTGTATTTCTTGTTGCTGGAGAAGGGGAATTAAAAGAATATATTGAAAATAAAGCAAAGGAAAAAAAGTTGGATGTTAGGCTACTTGGAAATAAGAGTCAAGAAGAAATAGTAAGGTTATATGGCATTGCAGATATTTTTGTGCTTCCCTCTCTTTCAGATCCTAATCCATTGACTTGCATCGAAGCACTTTGGGCTGGATTGCCTTTATTTATATCGGAGCATTGTGGAAATTATCCGGAAGTTATTGATTCAGGGAAGAACGGATTTGTGTTTACTTATAAGAATGTAGAGGTAGCTTCTGAATTATTGGAAAAATTGTTATCTCAAAGTGAGTTAATGAGAGAACAGTCCGTATATAAGGCGATAAATCAATATAATTCAAAAGCTGTAACAAAGCGAATAATAGGAGAATGTTTGTATCTGTGCGAGAAGTAAAAGGATGTTTATTTATCTAGCAAGTATGTATAACAAACAATATGGAAAGTGCAATATCGCATTATCTGTGTTATTTAAAATAGGAGTTTAAGTAAAAGATGAAGAATAGAAATCTAATATCTTTAATAATTGTTTGGGCTACGGTATTTGCAATTATTTTTTGTAATGGCCTGATATTAGAAGATATATATATATATAATTTGTGGGTAGATATATTTAGTTTGGCGATTGTGCTAATTATGTTAGTACAATATCGGGGGAAAGGATGTTTTGAACCAATTTATTTTATTACTGCAATATATGCCATGATGTTTTTTGTGACTCCGATTTATGATATTTTGACTGGCGAGTTTGATTGGTATGGATATTATCTGTTTGAATATGGAATTAAAACTACGCTTATGGCATTAGCTGGTTATTTTGTTTTTTATGCATTATATGTGAAATCCTTCAGATTTGGTCATAAATGGAATTATATCAAAAAAGGAAAACGAAAAGTTGTATCGCAAAAGTATACTGTACCTGTAATTATAATCATGTATGTAGTGTGTTTTGCTGCTAATGCATATTATTTATTGCATAGTGGGTATGGAAGTTTGTTGTATATTTTGTCATTAGGATTATTGGACAATTCCAGCAGTTCCTATACCACATATAGTAATATAGGATTTGTTTCGATGTTGTCATATTCTTTGCCCACTGTGGTCTTATTGTATTGGGAGTTTGGAAATAGTAGATTTTTGAAGTGGGTATTATTTGTTCCGATGTTAATGATGCAAGTTGCTCGTGGCTTTCGTTTTTTCGTGATTCAGATTTTTATAACGTTTGTTTGTTATTATTTTATTCGAAAAAATAAAAAAGTGAAAATAGTTCATTTGATTACTATTTTAGGTGCTATGATGGTTTTTGTGCTATTGATGACTACTTTTAGAGTTGCTATTAGAAGTGGTTCTGGAATAGATACAGGGATTATAAATAGAGATACGATAAAGGATTCTTTTGATTCTGCTTTTTGGGATAATCTAAGAATATATAGAAATGTTTATGGTATGGTTCCGGTAATACCATCTCAATATGATTATGTTTGGGGTAGGCAAATTGTTATTGGAACAATTGTGATGATGATTCCAAGAGCATTATGGCCAGGAAAAATATCTTCATATGGTGGTGAGAGGCTTACAACTTTGATAGGGCCTAATATTGCGTCTGGACAGGCTTACCCTGCATTGGGGGAATATTATTATGCAGCAGGTTTTTGGGGAATTCTGTTTTTTATGGGACTTTATGGCCATTGGGCTAAAAAGCTGAAGAATAAGTATATGAATAATGTAAATTCTTTGGATTTAATTTATTTTTCAGTTTTGTTAGGGTGCAACCTTCAACTTATAATAAGGGGGTATTTTCCAAGTAATTTTTGGTATTTAGTTTTTGCTATTATTCCAATTTGGGTAGTACGAAAGTTTTTTGTAAAGGAGGTTGTATCTGAGTGAAAATTACGGTTATACATTTTGTGCACACGTTATATGGAGGAGTTGCAAGTGTAGCAGCTAATATAATTAATGATATGCAAAAAAATGGAAATAAGTGCGTGATAGCATACAGTGTTTATGATCCAGCTATTGAAAACATGATTGATACACCATGTGAAATGATTAAAGTTGATGCGATGAATTTTCCGGGAAGTTATATGATTTTTGGGATGGAAATTCGTAAGACATATAGATATTATTGTCAGAAGCATAAAGATGAAAAAGTTATATGCCATGTTCATAACGTTCAAGCGTTAGGAAGTTGTGGTAATTGGAGTGATATACCGTTGATTTGTACGTTACATTCATTATGCGGAGATGAACAGAATGTGCGTCTGAAAATATCAAATATGTTATATACATTTGCTTTAAAACGTTTGATTAGATATAACAAAAAAATAACATCTGTAAGTAAAGCAATCGTTGATTATTATGCTAATAGTATAGATAAGAGGAAAATAGAAGTGATTTATAACGGGTGCTTTATTAACATAAACAAGCGAAGCAAACAGAAAAAATTTACTATTGGTCATGTTGGGAACTTGAGCATGGCAAAAGGGTGGGATACTCTGTTTAATGCGTTTATTCTGTTGCCTGATAATCAGAAGAAAGAGATGCGATTGATGGCAGCAGGAAAAGAAACAGAGATATTTTCGTATGAGAAAATGGAACAATTAATTTCCGAAAATAATCTATGTGGGTTAGTGGAATGTTTGGGGTATATTAGTTGTGCGAAGGATACTTTTATTCCACAGTTGGATATTTTGGTTTTGGCATCTCGTAATGAAGGTCTAGGGTTAGTTCAGGTTGAAGCGATGGGATATGGAATTCCAGTATTAGGAAGAGATGTGGGTGGAATAACAGAGATTTTAGAGGATGGATACAATGGTTTCGTTATTAAAGATGAATATGATTTAGCTCAAAAAATCAGTTTACTTGCTACTGATAGAGAACTTTATAAAAGATTGAGTGCAAATGCTAGAGAAACATATGAAAGTAAATTTACGTTAGAAAAGATGTGTGATGCGTATAAAAAGCTGTACTATGAGATTCTCTGATATTTTAGATTAGTAATATTGAAAGAAGGAGTTTCCTATATACTTTAAAGAGTAAAAGGAATGGACCCAAAAGAATACCTCAAGTAAATTTAGATTGTTACTGATTTGACCGTTGGTAAAATCTAAAAGCACAAGAAATCTTAAAACTGGATGAGCAGCTTGTAGATATTGAAGGTGTTTGACATAAGAAATGCAAGGAAATACCTTATGCAGAAAACATACTGGCAATCAATGGTGTAGGTGAAAATATATTGGCTGGAATTCTGGCAGAAATGGGAGATATCAGCAGATTTGATGGTGTGAAGGAAATCCAGAAATTAAGTGGAATGGGTAGGCAACATACAGTTTCTGCAAGAACAAAAGACAGATAAAAATCGGCCACAGAGGACGCAGAAGACTGAGGTACTGGCTGCTTCAGGCGGGAAAATCAGTGGTTTCCCATGCGGACGAATTCAAAGAACTGCATGTGTATTACGCAACCAGAGCCTGCAATCAACTGAAAAAGATGCAGTCATTGATTGTGATAGCTTGCAAGATACTAAGGGTGATTTACACTATTCTGAAGACAAGGACAGCTTATGATTCGTAAAAACTGTTGAAGGATATCAAATGTCCGGTATCTGCACAGGAATCAATAGTAGCATAGAAAGCAAAACAAGTAATATAATCTGGAACTCACTGGAGATTGGATAGGGTTCAGGAATAGAATCTCGTAAATGAGGGAGTCTGAAACGGATTGCATCCTCAAAAAAATGGCAGGAGGTTGTAGTTGGCATCAGTTTTTAATGTAAGGCAAGACATCGCCTAGGAGCTTGGCTAACATTCAGTGGTGCGCCTGGCGGCGCACGTTTCGTTTGCGCGCCATGGGCGCGCTCTCGCAGGTGAAAGTCCTGAACATGCCCAGGTAGTGGGAAATGTATAGCTGAACAGCAAGGGTGTCCATCGTGAGGTGGAATCTGAAGGAAGCTGTAGGCAAATCCTTGGTCCGACGGACAGAAATCGCATATGAGGCTAAGCTTCGAGAGATAAGCTGGCGAAAGACAGCAAAGTCTAATAACTACCACATTTGTAGAAGCAGAGTAAATGCGGCGGATTTATGAGGAGAAAGAGCGTGCACCTTAAGCGTGGAGGTCTCACAGAGGTTTCATTTGCCTAGTAACAACGAACTGTGAGAAGTCAGCAGAGCCCATAGTAGTGAAGAAGTTTCTGTAATGGAAATGGAGCAAAGGGGCGAACAATCAATAAGTTTGAGTATAGCTCGTATTGCAGAAATGGCAACATCTGCCGTAACCAATCGGGTAAAAGGTGGTCAAATCAAGCGAGACGGAAAGGAAAGAACGCATGAACACAAGTAGTCTAATGGAGCAGATACTTTCTAGCGATAACCTCAACAGAGCATATCTGCAAGTCGTACGAAATAAAGGTGCAGAGGGTGTGGACGGAATGAAATACACAGAACTTAAAGAACACCTTGTAAAGAACGGCGAAATCATCAAGGAACAGTTGAGGACAAGAAAGTATAAGCCTCAGCCAGTACGAAGAGTGGAGATACCAAAGCCTGATGGCGGTGTCAGAAACCTAGGAGTACCAACAGTAACAGACAGATTTGTACAACAGGCCATTGCACAGGTACTTACACCAATCTACGAGGAACAATTCCATGCCCACAGTTATGGATTTAGACCAAATAGATGTGCACAGCAAGCAATCCTAACAGCGTTAGACATGATGAATGATGGTAATGATTGGATTGTAGACATTGACTTGGAAAAGTTCTTTGACACAGTGAATCATGACAAACTTATGACCATTATCGGTAGAACTATCAAAGATGGAGACGTCATCTCTATCGTTAGAAAATATCTTGTCAGTGGAATCATGATTGACGATGAGTATGAGGATTCTATAGTGGGAACACCACAAGGTGGAAACCTTTCGCCTCTTCTGGCGAACATTATGCTGAATGAATTAGATATGGAAATGGAGACCAGAGGGCTAAACTTTGTACGTTACGCAGACGACTGTATCATTATGGTCAGAAGTGAAATGTCTGCCAATCGAGTTATGAGGAATATCTCACGATTTATTGAAGAGAAACTAGGACTTAAGGTTAACATGACTAAAAGCAAAGTAGACAGACCAGATGGACTTAAATATCTTGGTTTTGGATTCTTTTTCGACACGCAAGCACAACAATACAAGGCAAGACCACATGCAAAATCAATAGCTAAGCTCAAAACGAAAATGAAATGGCTCACGAGAAGAAACTGGAGTGTCAGCAATCGCTATAAGATTGAAAAGCTTAACCAGCTAACCCGTGGATGGATCAATTATTTCGGAATCGGTTATATGAAGTGGTTATGCAAAGATATGGATGCGCTAATTCGTAGAAGATTGCGTATGTGTATCTGGGTGCATTGGAAAACCCCACAAAATCGTGCGAAAAACCTAATAAAGTTAGGAATGTATAGTAAGAAGGCTTATGCAATAGCATACAGTGGTGCACGGGTAGCTCGTTTAAGTGAAGGTGCGCTAAACTATGTAATTACCAATAAGAGACTAGCCTCATTTGGCTTGGTCTCAATGTATGACTACTATACCGAGAGGTTTGTTAAATGTTAAGTTGATTGAACCGCCGTGTACCGAACGGTACGCACGGTGGTGTGAGAGGTCGGCTAATCAACTAATGATTAGCCTCCTACTCGATTAACGGGTGAAAGTCCCGAATCCGCCCGGTAGCGGGAAGGATATAGCCGAAGGCAAGGGTGTCCATCGTGAGGTGGAATCTGAAGGAAGCCGGATGTGGGGAACCAACTAACCTACGGGCAAACCTCCGGTCTGACGGAAAGAAATCGTATATAAGGCTGTACATGAGGGTAAGTCTGCCACACAAGATGAAGCCCGATAGCTACACGGAATCATGTGCAGTAAATGCGGCAGATGGATGGAGGGAAAGAAACGTGTGGTACCCAGGGAGGTCTGTACGGAACGCTCTGAAAAGAGTAACCGTTACCGGAAGGTAACGCTGAACGTACAGAAGTCAGCAGAGGCCACAGTAGCTGGAAGTTTTTTTTTTCGGCGAAGGGCTGAATCAATAGGAGTCTTTAGTACGACAGGGAAAGGGGGAATGGGCAGATGGGTACAGAAAACATAGAAAGCTGCTCGCAAAGAGATAGCGCGGAACGCAAAGGGTATGTGAGAGCGCACCGCTCATTCAACCGGATATGGAAGGAAAGGGACAGTGCAGAGCCGGACCTCTTAGGTAAGATACTGGACAGGGACAACCTGAACCGGGCTTACAAAAGAGTAAAGGCATGGATTTGATTACAGCAATCAATATTGAAAATAAGTTTTTTGATAGATTGCCTGAATTAAGATATCGGGTGGTATCAAAGTGGTTTTACATTATTTTTTCAAAAATATATAGCATGAAATTTAAAGTAGGAGTTATTTTATTAGCATTTATGCCTTCAATTTTTTATAGATTATTTACGGCAACACGTTTGAAAGGCAATTAAAATATATTTAGAAAAATCAACATAAAATTGCTACCAATGTATGAAACAATAAAATTCTAAGTAAATATTTTGTCTGTGTAGTTGTTAAAATTTGCTAAAAATTTAGAAAAGGTACAGAAATGTGGAAAAGGAGTATTTAGATTGAGAAATCAAAGAAAAATAGGAATAATTCTATCATACATATACACAGCAACCCATGTTGTAGTTAATCTACTCTATGTACCGTTGCTTCTTAGAACAATTGGACAAAGCGAATACGGACTATACCAGTTAGTGGGGTCTTTAATAGCTTATATAAGTATAATGGAATCGTTATTATCGGCAGGAGTAGTACGGTATTATTGTAAATACAAGAATGAGAACAATCAAGAAAAGATGGAAAATGTTCTTGCTATATCTCAAAGAATATACAGCATTTTTGCATTAATTGTATGTGTATGCGGCGTAGTATTAATTTTTGTATTCAAATCCTTATATTCTTCGTCACTAACTCCATTTGAAATGCAAGAATCTATTATAATGTTGATTTTTCTTATTGCAAATATCATAATCAACATTATGAATTATGTATATGTTGCTGTCATAACTGCGAATGAAAAATTTATTTTTTTGAAAGTAATATCAATACTTTCTACCATTGTGCAGCCAGCAATAGTTTTTCTTTTAATAAAAAAATATCCATATGCAATTGTAATTGTTATAAGCGTCGTTCTTATAAATCTTATTGTTGCATTTGCGAGGAGAACATATGCAACAAAGGTCTTGAATGCGACAATACATTACCATGGTCAAGATAGTGGGTTTGTGAAAGGTCTCTTTCAATTATCATCTGCAATATTATTTGCTCTTATAGCCGATCAGATATTTTGGAAGGCCGATCAACTTGTTATAGGAAAAGTGCTAAATACAAGTGCTGTGGCGGTATACTCAGTTGGTTCTCAGATTTATATGAACTATACCCCATTGGGGACAGCAATTTCTAGTGTATTTATGTCGAAATTATCAAAATTATATGATGTGGAAAAGGATATACAGTCAATTTCGGAATTGTTTATTAAAGTAGGAAGAATTGCTTTCTTATTTTTGGGGCTTATTTTGTGCGGTTTCATTTTATTTGGACAGGAATTTATTTTACTTTGGGCAGGTGAAGGATACAAAGAGGCATACTATGTAGCTGTAATTATTATGATTCCACTTACTGTTGATGCAATGCAAAATTTGGGATTAACCATCTTGCAGGTAATGAACAAGTATGGTTTTAGAGGTAAGGTGTATTTTATAATTGCTATTATAAACATTATAACTACAGTCTTTTTAGTGAAAACCATCGGAATAGTAGGTGCAGCAATATCAACAGCTATTTCAATGGCTATTGGAAATGGTGTGATAATGAATCTCTATTACAATAAATTAGGACTGAATATACGTAAATTTTGGAAGGAAATCATAAAACTTTTGCCAGCAGTAGTGATTGCATTGATTTGCGGTGTATTTCTACAAAAAATTTGTTTTGCAAATGCTGCGGCTAGTTTATTATTTCATATTGTTTTCTTTGTTATCATTTATGTGTTTTCTATATTTGTCTTTGCTCTTACAAGGAAAGAAAAGTCGTTGGTAATAAAAAAAATGATCCGACTCATAATTAGATAAGGGAGTAGTAGTATTTATATGGATAGAAAAAAGACTAATAAAATTATAGTAGCACATCCGGGGCGACAACATTCTTTTCGGTTAGCAACGGCTTTGAAAAAGAATAACATGCTATTGTATTATGTTACTACTATATACAATAAGAAATCATCGTGGTTGATGCAATTAGTGCAGCCATTTTTATCAAAGGATAATTTGAAAAGAGCTAATAATAGAAAAAACAGTTTTCTTAAAGATACAGATGTCATCCAGTATTGTGAATTTAGTGGAATGGTAGAGGCTCTGCTTGTCAGAATCGATAAAAGTCATCGTGCATATAGATTTATGCAACGACAGGATTCTGATAGATTTGGTATTAAAGTTGCAAAATTGGCTATAAAGGAAAATGTGGATGCAGTAGTTATGTATGACTCTAACGCAACAGCAGGTTTTCGCTACCTAAAAAAGAAAGCTCCAAATATTGTGCGTATTTTGGATGTATCTATTGTACCAAGACCGTATATGAAAAAAATTTATCAAAAGGAAATTCAAAATTCAGGGAATAACGATCTCAAAAAAGAAAATGAGTATTTATGGCAGCAGAGGCATTTAGCCCGAAGTCAAAGTGAAATTGATGATGCTGATTATTTCCTTGCTGCTTCACAATTTGTGAAGGAGGGGTTGATTCACTGTGGAGCGAAAGAGGAGCAAATTAAATTAATTCCATATGGAGCGAATGTAATTAGTAACATTGAGAAGGTAAATTGCAAAGAAAATGCAAAATGTAAATTTTTATTTGTGGGGCAGGTTAATTATAGAAAGGGTATTCCATATTTGTTGGATGTAATCTCTGAAATGGGAAATACTGCGGAATTGACAATAGTAGGTGCTTATAATCCGGACGATTGGTTTGTCAAGAAATATAAAGGTGCAGCCAATATTCATTTTATTGGTTTAGTTACCTTTGATAAAATGCAGAAAATTTATGAGCAGTCAGATGTTTTCATAATTCCATCATTTGCTGAAGGAATGGCTCAAGTTGGGATTGAAGCAATGGCTTGTGGGCTGCCTATTATATGTACCTTTAATTCCGGTGTTTCTGACTTGGTGGAAGAGGGAAAATCCGGATTTATAATTCCATGTGGCGATAAAGAGGCCCTGAAAAGTAGAATGACGTGGTTTGTGGAAAACAAATTAAATATTCATGAAATGGGTGAGTATGCACGTAGCAAGGCAATTCGATATACGTGGGAACATTATGAAGATAACGTTGTGATTGCAATAAATCAAATTTTGGATTTGTAACTTTATTGGAGGAAAAAATGGAACTTTTGACGATTTATACAGAAGAAGAGTTAAAAAAGATACAGGAATTAGAAACAGATGCATTAAAGATTATCATAGATATCTGTGAAAAATTAGAGATTGAATATTTTCTTATTGGAGGAACGGCATTAGGTGCGATTAGACATAATGGCTTTATTCCATGGGATGATGATATTGATATTGGTATGACTAGAAATAATTATATTCGTTTTTTGAAAGAAGCACCAAAGTATTTACCAAAGGGATATTTTTTGCAGACTCCATATAATGAAAAGAATAATCCGTACTATTACAGTAAGCTTAGAATCGACGGAACTTCATTTATAGAGTATTGTAATCATAAAATAAAAATGCATCATGGTGTGTATGTGGATATATTCCCGTATGATGAGGTTCCTGATGATGAAAAAGATAATCTAAAACAGTTTGATAATGTTCAAAAGTTGATACGTCTATATTCTTTAAGACAGTCTCCTGACATTAGTATGAAACCATCCACAGTGTCACAGCACTTAAAATCTGTAATAAGAAAAGTGGCACATTATATAGCGTATTTAATTCCGCATGATTATTTATGCAAAAAGTTAGAAGAAGAGATTACAAGATATAACGGAACAGGTCAAGGTGCGATGGCATGTTTAAATTTTCCGAAACGAAAAACAGAGTACATAAAAACAGTGGACTTGTATCCTTTGAGGAAATGGGAGTTTGGCGATGTGTATGTGTATATTCCGAAGAATTATGATATTTATTTAAAGACACATTATGGTGATTATATGACATTGCCAAAGCCGGAAAATAGATTTGGACATAAACCATATAAGATTGATCTTGGAAGATTATAAGCAGTTAAACTAGGAAGGATACAAAGGATGAAAAGGGTTATTACTTACGGAACATTTGATTTATTACATTATGGTCATATTAATTTATTGCGTCGGGCTAAAGCATTGGGAGATTATCTAATTGTGGTTATTTCTTCTGATGAATTCAATTGGAATGAAAAAAAGAAAAAATGCTATTTTACATATGAACAGAGAAAAGCATTAGTTGAAGCAATCCGGTATGTAGATTTAGTGATTCCAGAAACATGTTGGGAACAAAAAAAGACGGATGTACATGAATATCATATTGATACATTTGTTATGGGAGATGATTGGAAGGGGAAATTTGATTTTTTAAAAGAAGAAGGTGTTGAAGTTGTTTATCTTTCGAGGACACCGGAAATCAGTACAACTCAGATAAAAAGCGATTTAAATAGGAAAGTGGAAAATGAAATTGGGAACTGCTCAGAAAAAAATGCTGTTTGATTTTTTACCACATATTTCAGGAAGAATTGCAAAAAAAATATATTCCAAGTATATTGGTCATTCAGAATTTGAAATACGTAGAAAGCCCTTGTTTTGAGGTAAACATTTAAAGAAAAAAGCCCAAAAATCAATGAATTAGGGCTTGAAATTATAGGAAGGTTTATTTTGATTCTATTGAAAAATGTAAAATAGGAAAAAGAGTATTTATCAATTGTGGATGTAAGTTTTATGCTGGCTATGCAGAAAATGACGATAAAATGATTTTCCTTGGTAAAAATGTTTGGATTGGAATGAATACGATGTTTATATGTGCATCGCATGATATTGGAAACAGTAAACAAAGAGCAGGGAAAATAGTATACAAACCAATCAAAATAGAAGAAGGATGTTGGAGTGGAGGGGAGTAATTATACTACCGGGAGTGACTATTGAAAGCGGGTGCGTTATCGGAGTTGGATCGATAGTAACAAAGAATTGTGAAGCTAATGGAGTTTATGTTGGTAATCCAGCTAAAAGAGTAAAGAATTTACAGTGAATAAATTTAGGAAGGAATAAAAAATAATGAGTGTATTTAAAAATAAAACATTAATGATTACTGGAGGAACAGGTTCTTTTGGAAACGCTGTTCTCAATGGATTTTTAGAAACCGATATCAAAGAAATCCGTATTTTCTCACGTGATGAGAAAAAGCAGGATGATATGAGACATGAGTTCCAGGCAAAAATGCCGGAAGCATCAAATAAGATTAAGTTCTTTATAGGGGATGTTCGTGACCTGGCATCTGTAAAAAATGCAATGCACGGGGTAGATTATATCTTCCATGCAGCAGCTTTAAAACAGGTTCCATCATGTGAGTTTTTCCCGATTGAAGCTGTAAAGACGAACGTACTCGGTACAGAAAATGTATTAACAGCTGCAATTGAAGAAGGTGTAAAATCTGTTATCTGTCTTTCTACAGATAAAGCAGCTTATCCGGTGAACGCAATGGGGACAAGCAAGGCAATGATGGAAAAGGTCATTGTAGCCAAATCAAGAACCGTAGATCCGGAAAAAACAAAAATCTGCTGTACTCGTTACGGAAACGTTATGTGTTCCCGTGGATCTGTAATTCCTCTTTGGATCGAACAGATCAAAGCAGGCAATCCGATCACCATTACAGAACCTTCTATGACAAGATTTATTATGAGTTTGGAAGAAGCCGTAGATTTGGTGCTGTTTGCATTTGAAAATGGGACAAGCGGAGATATTCTGGTACAGAAAGCGCCTGCATGTACGATTGAAGTGTTGGCAAAAGCTGTGACAGAATTGTTTGCACCAGGACATGAAATTAAAGTGATCGGTATCCGTCACGGAGAAAAGATGTATGAGACACTGCTTACAAATGAAGAATGTGCAAATGCAATTGATATGGGTGAGTTCTACCGTGTGCCATGTGATAAGAGAGACTTGAATTATGATAAGTACTTCAAAGAAGGGGATGTGGAAAGAAACACATTGACAGAATTTAATTCCAGCAATACAGAATTACTGGATGTAGAGCAAGTAAAAGAAAAGTTGTTGACACTGCAGTATATCAGAGATGAATTAGCGGAGTGGGAGAATCGATAATTAGGTGATTTTTAGTTATACCGTAGGATGAAGAGGGATACTTTTGATTAACAAAAAGAATAAATCGATTATATTTGTTACAATATCTTTGCTTTGTATAATTCTTTCTATTGTTATTTACATATTGGAAAAAAGTGGTGGAAGTTTTTCTTCACTTGTTGCTGTTTTTAAGAGATGGCATCTTAAGGAAACTGTCGATATAGTAGCTATTCTGTCTGGAATTTCAGGTATATTAGTAGGGATAGCCAGTATTCGGATTTCTAATCTTGGAGCAGTAAAGGAATATTTTCAGCAGGGAGATGCAAAAGAATATACAGAAGCTAGGAAAAATTTATATCGAAAATTTGATGATGGAATAAAAATAGACAAGAATGATAAAGATGCAAGTAATGTGATTTCATTTTTTCACTTTTGGGGGATGATGGTAGAGAAAAAATATTTACCAATATGGGTTTTTGAAAGTGCTTCTGGTCAGGCTGTAATACGATTGTATGAAGGATTACAAGACATGATAAAAGAACGCAGACGGGATAATCCTAATTATGGAGAATATTTTGAATGGTTATACAGGAAATGTAAATCGAAAAAAAGAAAACCATTAAAAAAAGACATTGCAACAGAGCATGTTCAAGTCAGGAATTACACCAGTTTTTTGAGCCAGAAGGAATTAGAAGAAATAGGGTTTTGCAGTTATGGTACGAACGTTAAAATCAGCAGATATGCAAGAATCTACAGTCCAGAAAAAATAAAGATAGGAGACAATGTTCGGATTGATGATTTTTGTATATTGAGTGGAAAGATTAGTATGGGGTCTTACATTCATATATCCCCGTATACATGTTTAATAGCAGGTGACTATGGAATTACATTAAAAGACTTTACTACAGTATCCTCCAGATGTGCACTATATGCGGTAAGCGATGACTATTCAGGGCACAGTTTGACAAACCCTATGATTTCTTCACCCTATCGTTATCCATATGGTGGAGAAGTGATACTGAAGAAATATTCCATTATAGGAAGTGGAAGTGTAGTTTTGCCGAATGTTACAATAGGAAAGGGAAGTGCAATTGGTGCGATGAGCCTTGTGAAGACTTCAGTTCCAAAATGGACAATATGTGCAGGAGTACCTTGTAAAAAAGTGAAGAAAAGAAGCAAAGATTTAAAAAAATTGGAGAATAAGATGATAACAGAGCAAAAAGCGGGGGTAAATACATGAACATTCTTATAACCGGCTCCAATGGTTTTGTCGGAAAAAACCTTGCAGCCAACTTATATTGTATCAAAGATGGAAAAAACAGAACAAGAGATCTTACAATCGATGAGATCTTTGAATATGATATTGATACCGAGGAATCTTTGTTAGATACATATTGTGAGAAAGCAGACTTTGTTTTCAATCTTGCCGGGGTGAACCGGCCAAAAGAGCAGTCTGAGTTTATGGATGGAAATTTCGGATTTGCATCGAAACTGTTAGACACCTTGAAAAAGCATCACAATACCTGTCCGGTGATGCTTTCCAGTTCTATTCAGGCAACCTTGATTGGACGTTATGGACAGTCTGATTATGGAAAGAGTAAGCTGGCAGGGGAAGAGTTATTTTTCGAATATGGTAAAGAATGTGGAGCAAAAGTACTGGTGTACCGTTTTCCGAATCTTTTCGGAAAATGGTGCAGACCAAATTACAACAGTGCGGTAGCTACATTCTGCAATAACATCGCAAACAATCTGCCGATACAGGTCAATGACAGGGCTACAGAATTAGAGCTTCTTTACATTGACGATCTGGTAGAGGAGATGCTGGATGCTCTGGAAGGCAAAGAACACCACTGTGAATATCAGGAATTGGATCCGGTAGCAGATGAAGCAGGAAGATATTGTTATGTTCCAACGACCCATAAGGCAACGTTGGGAGAAATCGTAGATTTATTAGAAGCATTCAAAAATCAGCCGAAAACCCTTCTGATCCCGGAAATCCCAGAGGATTCGTTTGCAAAGAAATTATATTCGACATATTTGTCTTATCTGCCAAAAGAGGAGGTCAGTTTTCCACTGAAGATGAATGTGGATGACAGAGGAAGCTTTACAGAGCTGTTGAAAACAGCAAATTGTGGACAGTTTTCTGTGAACATTTCGAAGCCAGGAATTACAAAAGGAGAACACTGGCACAACAGCAAGTGGGAATTTTTTATTGTAGTGTCTGGACATGGTCTGATTCAGGAACGCAAGATCGGAACGGATGAAGTGATCGAATTTGAGGTTTCCGGCGAGAAGATCGAGGCAATCCATATGCTTCCGGGATACACACATAATATCATCAATTTGTCAGAAACAGAGAATCTCGTAACTGTGATGTGGGCAAACGAGCAGTTTGATCCGAAGCATCCGGATACATTTTTTGAAAAGGTGGAAGAAAAATGAGATTGATCATCTTAGGAGCAGGCGGATACGGAAAAACCGTAGCAGACGTTGCAAGACAGTCCGGAAAATATGAGCAGATTTATTTTCTGGATGACGGACAGCAAACTTCAGATTTGATATTGGGAACATGCTCAGAATATATGAAATTTGCCGATGGGAATACAGAGATGTATCCTGCATTTGGAAATAATGAAATGCGTTTGAATTGGATGAAAAAGTTATCCGATGCGCAGATTGAACTTCCGCGATTGATACATGCCACAGCTTATGTAAGTCCAACCGCAGAAGTAGGAGCCGGAACAGTTGTATTGCCGCTTGCGATCATAAATACAGATTGTCGGATCCAATCGGGCTGTATTATCAATTGTGGTTCGATTGTAGACCATGGATGTGTGATCGAAGAAGGCGTACATATTTCTCCGGGGACTGTGATTAAGGCAGAAAATCGGATTCCAAGAGCAACAAAAATTGAGGCGGGCGAAGTGGTTCCATTGCGAGCATACCCGCTGTGAGGGAGAATAGAATGAAAACAGAAGTGACATTTAAGAATAATGGGAAACTGAAATTATTGATCATTGTAGGGACTCGTCCGGAGATTATCCGCCTGGCAGCAGTGATCAAAAAGTGCCGGAACTATTTTGATACCATTCTGGCGCATACCGGACAGAACTATGACTACAACTTAAACGGTGTATTTTTCCATGATCTGGAGTTGGATGATCCGGATGTGTATCTGAATGCAGTGGGTGCAGATCTCGGAGAGACCATGGGAAATATTATTTCCGAATCTTATAAATTGATGGCAGAGATAAAACCGGACGCAGTACTGGTTCTGGGTGATACGAACAGTTGTCTGAGCGTGATCGGGGCGAAGCGTCTTCATATTCCGATTTTCCATATGGAAGCAGGAAACCGTTGTAAAGATGAGTGTCTTCCGGAAGAGACAAACCGCCGTATTGTAGACATTATTTCAGATGTGAATATGGCATATTCAGAACATGCCCGCCGTTATCTTGCGGACTGCGGATTGCCGAAAGAACGTACTTATGTGACAGGCTCTCCAATGGCAGAAGTGCTGCATGATAATCTGAAAAAAATCGAAGCATCCGATGTACATGCCCGTTTGGGACTGGAAAAGGGAAAATATATCTTGCTCTCTGCACATCGTGAAGAGAATATTGATACAGAGAAGAACTTCTTATCTCTCTTTGAGGCAATCAACAAGATTGCAGAGAAGTACGATATGCCGATCTTATATTCCTGTCACCCAAGAAGCAGAAAGAGACTGGAAGCATCCGGTTTTCAGCTGGATAAACGTGTCATTCAGCATGAACCGTTAGGATTCCACGATTATAACTGCCTGCAGATGAATGCATTTGCGGTAGTGTCGGACAGCGGAACATTGCCGGAGGAAAGCAGTTTCTTTACCTCTGTAGGTCATCCGTTCCCTGCGGTTTGTATCCGTACTTCTACAGAAAGACCAGAAGCTCTGGATAAAGGATGTTTTGTGCTTGCCGGAATCGACAGCAATTCCCTGGTACAGGCTGTGGAGACAGCAGTGGCAATGAATGAAAACGGAGATTACGGAATTCCGGTACCGGATTATGTAGAAGAAAACGTATCCACAAAAGTTGTGAAAATCATTCAGAGCTATACAGGAGTTGTGAATAAGATGGTGTGGAGAAAGTTTTAAGAGTGTGAACTCCTCTTTAGAAGTATATTTTGCGCAGCTTCCTGATTTTTCGAGAAGTGTCTGGAGCATTCCGGACAGTAATCCGTAATCAGGAAGCAATGCGCATGAAAGAGGCAGCATCAGAGGATATTCTATAAAAGTGTATTCAAAAATTCAGGTCTTATATTTTTTACAGATATAATCAAAGATAGATTCATCTGTTTTTGTGCTGACTTTGTTGTATCGTGCGGCATAGGAGGCATTACGCAATATCCCAAGCCCTTCCGTCTTAATATCAGAAGCGACCGGAATTTCTCGCATGCTGGATTCATCTAATATCAAGTACTCTTGTTTTCTTGCAAGGTTCTCAAAATTTTTAAAGAAGTCTACTATTTCAGCGTTACCTTCATAGGTAGTCTTTAACTCAGTCAGACTATCGTTTGAAATCAATATTTCTGAATGATTCAATCTTAATTGTCCCTTTATAAAATCAATATCTGTTGTATCTTGTGCCGACACTTTTAGGGGTGTATTGGAAAGTAAGATTCTTTGAATGACAGGGAGTCGGTTTCCGCCGCTTGATGTGGAGGATATTGTGCCGACACGACATTCGAGGGTTTGACGGAACAGGAACATATGCCGGAAGTTCAAAAAACAGATCTCCCCATTATCCCGATTGGTTAAAAGTACATAGCAGGCATTCATAGCCAGAGAAATCATCAATTCTCCAGAGTAATACTTTTCTATTGCATTATTATTCCCATCCGTTTTTCCAGTGTCTAAAATCAATTCTGCCTTGCAAAAAGAATAATCTTCTGAAGGGGTAAATTTAAGTGTTCCATTTAGCAAGAAAGACTCTGAGGAAATAGTTGAAAATGTATAAATATGAAAAGTATTGTCTTTCAGTCCATTGAAGGCTGGATGCGTTGGATTTTGAATTAAAATCTGATCGTTTATATAACTGCTGTTGAAGAAGCTTGCCTCAGAAGATGGGGGTGAAGTTTTGTCTGGTATATCTTCAATTTTTGTATCAAGAGAGAGTAATTCAGAAGGTTCAATTTCCAGTGCGGTACACAGCTCAAAAATGTGGTGTAATGTAAGGTTCATATTCCCGTTTTCGTTTAACAATTTTGATAATGAGGACTGACTGATATCAGTACAGGAAACCAAATCAGTCTGTCTTATTTTTTTGCGTTCCATGAGAGCCTTAATTCGTTGAATGACAGTGGCGTGATAGTAATGATAGTCATTTTTTGCGTAATCCATAGAAAACTCCTTTCAAATTTTATATTTGGATTATAACATAAAATATAGCAAATGAAAATGAATGCGAAAAGAAATTCTAAATATAATAATTACATTCTGAATAAGAATTAAAAAAGAATATTAAGTCTTAAAAAATAATATTCCTTGATTTTTAAACGAATTGCATTCTTAAATTTTGTAAAAAAGTAACAAAAAATTCTTATATAATTGCTTTATGAATGAGAGAATGATACAATAAAAACGAAAAAAGTCTAGATTTGGAAGAAAGCAACGAAAGACAAGAAGGTGAGGGGATGCGATGTGGGGCAGTCAAAGAAAGGAAAGAAAAAAAGAAATCGGATGTGTGCGTTATGTATAGTCAGCATAGTGTCATGCGGAATAGGTATACTGATCTGGCAGATCGAGAACATTATTGTATTGCTAGTAGTTGACTATGCAGACATCTGTCTGTTACGGCATCTCTATAAAGCTATATATAAAAATATAGAAAATGAAATTTTCAGATACAAGAAAATACAAGCGATATGCAAATTTTTAATTGAACATATTGCAATATGGACGCTGATTTTGGGATTGGTATTTAGCAGTATAATAACTGTAAGCGCTACAGGGAAAATCTTCATTCTGAAAAATCAGCAATCTTCCGGCAAAGAAGAAACAAGCGACGTATCAAAAGAAGAGAAAGTAAAAGTAGTCAGAAATGCAAGGGCATTTTCCTGGACGGAAGACAAGTACATTCAGGATCTCACGCTTTACTATGATGGAGAGGTTGACAAATTAAACGAAGAGGAGCGGGCAGAGTGCCGGGCGGCATTATTGGAAGAATATGAGAATAGCAAAAGAGAAACAAGGATGGCGCCGGTGGAGTCCTCGTATCTGCAATCATACGTCCAGAGAATCGAGGAGGCAAATATCTACTATACATATTTTTTAGATGCAAAAGTGAGAGACCCTTACTACTTTGTGCAGTTGGATCAGCTTCAAAAATCGAAAGAGAAGCGGATAGAGGCAAATTCTTATCAGAAAGTATCTGAAAATATGCGTCTGATAGGAGTGAATTATATAGAAGAAGCAGGCATACCCATAGTGGGACAAGACGAGATTGCAGAATGTTACGACAAGGCGCTTATGTGGTTTGTGTCAGCTTACGGTCAGGCAATATACGAGCTTGAAACTGGTCAATGCGGAACAGGAACAGAGCAGACAGAAGCGTTGAGAGGACAGATTTCAGACGTATATACTTATTTTTCAGACGGGGAGAATGAAGAAAAAGCAGTTTTGGCGAGGGATATGTTGAAAGCGATAGAGGCATGGGAGGCAATTTATTAAGCAGAAATAAGCAAGTGGAGGGATAAATGATCATGTGCAGGAGACAGAAAAGCATGTAATGAACGAAAAGGATTTGCAATTGCTGAAAGAACTGCGCCTGATGGACGATGACTTTTTTTCTGAAGCTTTGGATGGAAAGATCGTGGCTCTGGTGTAAAACGAGCCAGATTCCACAGCAGTATGATTGACCGTACGCTTCTTTCTAAAGGCGAAGATTTTGAAGATTTAGTGGATACTTATGTGATCTTCATTACGGAAAATGATAAATTTGGTAAAGGAATCCCTCTTTATCATATCGAGAGACGGATTGAGGAGATGGATTACGCAGTAGTTGTAAAAATGTGAACTTTCCGAAGTTCTCCAGTTGTTGTATCCAATAGTAGTTCCGGCTGGTCGCCTACCCAGTCAATATACGTCTTTTCACCAGGGATCCGTTCCACAGGCATAGATGTTTTTGAAGTACCATAAGTATCTACCATAAAATCACGATACAGCTTATAAAACTGAGCAAGCTGGTAACCGTTAGGATGCTCTTTTTTATAATCAATCCATAGAAAACTCAAGTCAGCATGTTTTCCCATTTGGATCATCTGCTCATGTATCAAATTTGAGGATTCTCCGAAACAGTTCCCAGATTTTTCAAAAAACTGCGCAATACAGAGCGTAGTTCTATAAGGCATCACTCGTTACAGCCTTCCATACGCGTATCTATGAACATTTTGGCATGGAATATACCCCGTTTGTCCGGGATGTCCCTCCCGAAAAACTGTTTGAATCCAAGCCTCCAATTGGTTACTGTACAACTTCTGGTCAAATTGACCAGAAGTCCTATAACTATATCTTGAACTTATATTTTCCTTTTCCGTAACCGGATACAGGTTCAATAATATCTGCCTGCACAAGATTGGAAAGCAATTTTGAAGCACCTGAACCTTTCAAATCAAGAAGCTCCATAACTGCACTTCTTCCAAAAACTTCATCAAAACCAAACTTCTCAAAAAGTTTATGGATATGAACATTCGTTTTTACTGAGAAATTTCTGCCTCTTTCGGAAAGTACACTTTCAATATCCACTTTTTGGACTTGAATGTCCACCTTTCCATTCTCAATATCCACTTTTGTATATTCAATGTCCACTTTTTCTTCATTTAAGCGTCCACTTATGTGAAGATTTCGATTGTGAAGCTCATTTTTCTCGTTCAAGAGTAGATTTCTGAGAAATGCTTCTAGATATTCTGTTGTTTCATGAATGTCTTTTTGTAGATTCGTATAGTTTGCACGAACAAGTGCATTTCTGAAATACCACGCATTTTCCGCAAAAATATCGTTGGTTACAGAAAACCCCAGTGTTCTTAAATATTTAATGAAGAAAACCGCCGTTGTTCTTGTATTACCTTCCCCAAAGATATGGATTTGCCATAATCTTGAAATGAATACTGCAAGATGATGAATTATCTCGTCCATTGAAAGCCCTTTATAGCTAAAAGCTCTCTCCTGCGAAAAATCATATTCAAGTGTGGTTTCCAGTTCAGACGCACTACCATACATAACGGTTGCTCCATCTAGCACCCATTCTTTCTTTGTAATATTATAATCTCTAATCTTTCCAGCATGCTTGTAAATACCTTGAAAAAGTTTGCGGTGGATAGAGATATACTCATTTGGCGAAAATGAAAACGCTGTTTCAGAAAGGATTTCCGCAATGCGGGAAGAAACCTTATCTGCTTCTTCTGTGCGCTCATCATCAGATAAATGCACGGATCTTTCCTCATAGTAGCTGTCGATAAGACTCTGTGCTTCCTTCATCGTGATTTTGCCTTCAATATTCTGAATGGCAGTATCAATCAGATATTTAGACGGTTTCAGTCCGTCCACTGCTTGAAGTCCGATTGCGGTACTCCACGCATAACCTTTATGAGCTTTATCCGGCTCAGACTCTCTCAAATATTCCTTAAATGGGTCTTTTTCCATTTCCACTACCTCGCTTCATAATCGACCATTTCCAACTGCTGATATACTTTTCCAAACATTTCTCCCTCTATATCAATTATCTGATAAAGTAGTTCTTCGTTATGCAGTTCATTTGATTTTCCAATAGAATCACTAATTCTGATTTAAATTTGGCGGAGAAATTTCTTCTTGTTCCAGACATAATAACAATCCTTCTTTCTCTAATATTTACAGTATATCAGATTCATTAAGAAATGTCTCTTGAAGTGTCTTAAATTACGATACCATTATATGGGTTACATATATTGGAAATTTAACTACCAATTTGGCTAATTATAACAGAATAATAGGAGAAAATGAAGGGTAATGTGCGATATAGATAGTTACCATACAAAAAGGTTGACCTTTATCTAAGTGTTGGTTATACTATAAGTAGGTGATAATATGAATTTATTGGAAAATGCGGTTGTGCAAGAGCAGCGGCGAATTGAGTATATGATAAAGAAATATGAGACAGAACTTACTACTTTGCCGAAAGGTGCTCTGATTGCCAAAATGATTAAAGGAAATCAATATTACTATTTACAGTATCGCAGCGGGAAAAAGACAATTTCGAAGTATGTCGGGAGAGCAGGAGATAAAGTTGAAAAATTGCAGCAACAGATTGAACGGCGCAGGCATATTCAGGTCATGCTGAAAGCCTTGTCTGAAGAATATGCTATAACACAGAAAATGATGGAGGTTTGCGTATGATTGTATATCATGGAAGCAATATGGTAGTAGACCATCCAAGATTAGTCCGTCAGAATCGGACATTAGATTTTGGATATGGTTTCTATACAACATTCAATAAAGACCAGGCAGTAAATTTTGCAGAAAAAGTAACGGCCCGGAGGGAAACAGGCATTCCTTGTGTCAGTATGTATGAAACGGCCGAGTTAGAAGAACTGAAAAACAAATATAAACTCCTGTTTTTTTCAGAACCAAATGAAGAATGGTTGGATTTCGTATTTGCAAATCGCAATGGGAGTTATGAAGGGATAAGTTATGATATTATTTTCGGGCCAGTAGCTAATGATACTATTTACCGGACGTTTATTGCTTATGAGGAAGGTATTTTAACAAAGGATGAGACGATTGCCAGACTGAAGGTTAAAAAACTGTATAATCAGATGACTTTTACGACAGCAAGTTCTTTAAAAGAGTTAAAATATATAGGGCAGTTGCCGATAGGGAGGGATTGCAATGAGTGAAAAGGGAATCAAAGGAATGTTGGAACTCATCGTACCGCGCCTGCTCCGTATGATAATGGAAAAACAGTTACTTACAGAGAAAGAAGCCTTAACACAGCTATATGCGTCTGACCTTTATCGTCAGTTAGAGCGAGAGGAAACGAAGCTCTGGCATTTAAGTATTCCTACCTTATATGAAATGTGGCTGGAGGAAAAGGAGAGCGGGCATATTACTTACCCAGAGGAGGTCTGAGTATGGATGAAAAAACGAATTTTATTGTATATTGTATAGAAGAATATAAAAATGCAAAGGGGATGAATGGAAAAAACGTCATTGATCTGTTTAATCGGTATCGTGTGATTGATTATATTCGGGACTATTACGAAGCGCTTCATACTACTGGCAGGCAGTATATTGTTGACGATATTAATATGTATATCGAGGCAAGGCAGTCATCTATGGGGTAAGGGAACTTCAGTGAAAAGCGATGAAAGAATGCATCCAGGGGGAAGCCCCTGGATATTTCAAGTTACAAATTTTATTTTTGTAGTAAGGTGTGGGAAGTCTTAGTAAATTATTTGTGATGGTTTTGGATTAAAATAACTTTATACATAGAAATTACTTGTTAGTGATTTCATGAGCTGTCATTAAACTGCTCACATCAGTTGGTATAATGGTCTCATAAAATTAATCTGGTGATATCTTGAGAAATTTGCTATAATCATCTTATAGAATTCCTCTGCAAATGGAGGAATAAAATGGGAAGAACAAAACGATTAAAGGAACTCACGATCAAAGATAATTTTATGTTCGGCGCAGTGATGATGGACGAAGATAATTGCAAAGGTCTTTTAGAAAGAGTGTTGGAGATACCGATCGATCGAGTGGATGTCAGTAAAGAAAAAAGCATCGTGTATCATCCGGAGTATAAAGGTGTCCGCCTGGATGTGTATGCAAAAGATGAGAAGCAGACGCGTTATAACGTGGAGATGCAGGTGGAGAGAAAGCCGGCACTTGGAAAGAGGAGCCGTTATTATCAGAGTCAGATGGACATGGAGATGTTACTGACCGGAGAAGATTATACGGAACTTCCGAATACCTATGTTATTTTTATCTGTGATTTTGATCCATTTGGAAAAGACAAGTATCGTTATACCTTTTGGACAACGTGTCAGGAATCTGAAAATGTGGATTTGGAAGATGGGCGAACCACTGTGTTTTTAAATACCCGTGGAAAGAACGAAAGTGAGGTTCCGGGAGAATTGGTCACATTTCTGCAGTACATGAAAGAGGATCTTGAGGGAAGCGAAAAGGAGTTTCACGACCCATATGTGGAGCAGTTACAGAAGTTTATCCGCAACGTTAAGGGAAGCCGGGAGATGGAGGAACGCTTTATGATTTTTGAAGAGATGCTGAAAGAAGAACGGGCTGCCGGATTTGCAAAAGGGCGTGCTGAAGGAGTTGCAGAGGGGCGAATTTCTGAGAGTAAGGATACGTTACTCTTATTTTTGCAGAATCTTGGAACGGTTCCTAAAGTACTTTCGGATCAAATTGAAGAACAAGGTGATTTGGATGTACTGAAAGAGTGGATCAGGATGGCATTCCAATCGAAATCTGTGGAAGAATTTGCAAAGAAGATAAAATAAGAATCTACGTCGGAGAATATCCGATCTAATATCATCAGCCGTGGCTGTTCTGGCCGGGGCTGATGGTAAAAAGGAACAAGTCAATGCCGTTTCGGGCAGATATTCAAAGAAGAGCAGAGGAATTCTATATTTTGTAGGTAAGTATATATATTCAGCGGCTGGAAAAGATGCAATTGTAGTAGTCATGTGATATACTGTTTTTATCTTTTTCTTATAGAATTAATTGTTGTTGACTCCATAAATTAACATAAACGGAATATTCAAGAGGATTATTACTGTAAATTTGGAGTGACAAAGAGGTTGGCCATACCTCATAACCCCGCATAAATACTGGGTATGTGGAGTTTTGCTCATGGCTAAAAGTTAAAATAATCGAGGTGATGGAAATGCCATTGACAAGGATTGAAGCAGAAAATTTTACAGTATTTGAAGATATTACGATACCATTCAGCAAGGGGTTAAATGTATTAGTTGGAGAAAATGGCATGGGAAAAACTCATATCATGAAGCTGGCTTACGCAGCATGTCAGGCATCGAGACATGATGTGTCGTTTTCTCAGAAGACAACTATGCTTTTCCGTCCAGATCAGTCTAGTATTGGGCGACTGGTAAACAGAAATAAGAATGGTAACAATACAGCAAAGATCTTAGTGGAATCCGATACAGCGAAAATAGGAATGCTGTTTTCTACTAAGACAAAAAAATGGGATGCGGAGATTAAGACAGAGGAAAAGTGGGAAAAGCAGATGTCGGATCTTTCCAGCGTATTTATTCCGGCAAAAGAAATTCTGTCTAATGCCTGGAATCTGGATGCTGCGGTCAAATTGGGAAATGTAGAATTTGATGATACTTATCTGGATATTATTGCAGCTGCAAAGATTGATATTTCCAGAGGCGTGGATTCAGCTGCAAGAAAAAAGTATCTGGATATTTTGCAGAAAATTAGTTCAGGGAAAGTAACCTTGCATGATGATAGATTCTATCTGAAACCAGGCACGCAGGCAAAACTGGAATTCAATCTGGTAGCAGAGGGGTTGAGGAAAATAGCATTACTATGGCAGTTGATTAAGAATGGAACGCTTGAAAAGGGGGCTGTGTTATTCTGGGATGAACCAGAGGCAAATATTAATCCTAAATATATTCCGGTATTGGCTGAATTATTGATTATGTTGGAAAGTGAAGGAGTACAGATTTTTGTTTCTACCCACGACTATTTCCTATCTAAATATATTGAGGTAAAGCGAAGCAAAGAAAGTGATATCCAGTACATTTCTCTATATAAAGATGAAGAAGAAAAGGTGCAGTGTGAGACAGCACCGGAATTTGAATTGTTGGATCATAATGCAATTATGGATACTTTTCGACAGCTTTACAGAGAAGAAATTGGGGTGGTACTAAAGTGAAAGTTATAACAGAGTCTGAAATGAATTTTGGAAAATTTGATGAAACAAATTTATTTCATATTGAAGATTCTAAAATTTACAAAGATCTTGGTTCGGGAATAAAAACAGTTGAGTTCATTCTGAAATATGATGAAAATAGTATTGTGTTTCTGGAAGCGAAAAAAAGCTGCCCAAACGCTGTAAATCGTTATGAATCAGAAGAAAAAGAGCAGAAATTTGAAGAATATTACTTGTCTATAACCGAGAAGTTTATTGCATCCTTGCAGATTTATCTGGCTACAATTTTGGATAAGTTTCAGAATACTGAGGAAGTGGGATCTAATCTGAAAACAGTGAATAAAATGAGAGAGATACAATTAAAATTTATCCTTGTTGTTAAAAATGCAGAAGATATTACATGGCTGGCAGGACCATTGGCAGAATTAAAAGCAAGATTGATTCAGATCCGGAAAATATGGGGTGTCGAGATTGCTGTATTAAATGAAGAACTTGCAGGAGAATATAAATTGACTTGCTCACGACCCATATGTGGAGCAGTTACAGAAGTTTATCCGCAACGTTAAGGGAAGCCGGGAGATGGAGGAACGCTTTATGATTTTTGCAGAATCTTGGAACGGTTCCTAAAGTACTTTCGGATCAAATTGAAGAACAAGGTGATTTGGATGTACTGAAAGAGTGGATCAGGATGGCATTCCAATCGAAATCTGTGGAAGAATTTGCAAAGAAGATAAAATAAGAATCTACGTCGGAGAATATCCGATCTAATATCATCAGCCGTGGCTGTTCTGGCCGGGGCTGATGGTAAAAAGGAACAAGTCAATGCCGTTTCGGGCAGATATTCAAAGAAGAGCAGAGGAATTCTATATTTTGTAGTTTGATGATTAGCATAAATATATGGTATCTGTTATAATGAGAGTTAGACAGTGTGGAAATACTGAAAGGATGAATTTGAACGTAATATCATAAAAGAGCGAGGAGAGGAACATATGAAAAGTTTATTGATTCTCGGAGCAGGAGGCTTCGGGCAGATGGTGAAGGAAACAGCGATCCAGCTGGGGTATGAGGAGATCGTATTTCTTGACGATGCGGCGTTTGGAAAGGACGTAGTTGGAAAGTGCTGCGATTATATGGCTAAGTATGGAGAATACAAGATGGCAGTGGCGGCATTTGGGAATAATCATACGAGACTATTCTGGACAGACAAATTGCTGGAGGCAGGATATGATGTGCCATCGATCGTGCATCCGTCTGCAATTGTGAGTCCAAGTGCGGTTTTGGGGCCTGGATGTTTTATTATGCAGCGCGCGGTAGTGAATACGCATACCCATGTGGATCGGGCGGCGCTTGTCAACAGCGGAGCAGTTGTGGATCATGATTCGGTGGTATGCGCCGGAGCGCATGTGGGGCTTGGAAGTGTGGTAAAAGCAAACTGTACGATCGAGCAGGAGAAGAAGGTAGAGGCAGGAGAAGTCATTTTTTCTACCAGGAGAAAGATCGAAGGTGTGGACAGCAGAGCGCTTGAGGATGCACTGTATGCATTTGGATTCGGTCCCCAGTGCAGTTATGTAAAACCGTTTGGGGAAGGGCACATCAATGAGACTTACGCAGTATATATGCCGATGGAAGACGGCACAGAGAAGCCATTATACGTACTGCAGAGAATCAATATCAATGTGTTCAAAGAGCCTGGTAAGGTAATGGAGAATATTTTCGGAGTGACAGAGTTTTTACGGGATGTGATTCGTCGGGAAGGCGGAGATCCGGATCGTGAGACGTTGGCGTACATCAAGACAAAGAGCGGGGATACGTACTTTGAGGATGATGAAGGACAGCCATGGCGCTGTGCGAATTTTATCGCCAATTCTGTGTGCTATCAGATGGTGGAGCGTCCGGAGCAGTTTTACCAGTCAGCCAGAAGTTTTGGTCACTTTTTGAAGCAGCTTGGGGAATATCCGGCAGAAAGTCTGTATGAGACCATTCCGAATTTCCATCACACGGTGAAACGATTTGAAGCATTCGCACAGTCTGTACAGAGAGACGTGAAGAACCGCGCCCGTCTGTGCCGTCCGGAGATTGAGTTTGCGCTGGCAAGGGAAAAAGACTGTGGTGTGCTGATGAGTCAGATGGAGGAGGGAATCCTCCCTCTGCGAGTGACACACAATGATACCAAGCTGAACAATATTTTATTTGACGCAGAGACCGGAAAAGGATTGTGTATTATTGATCTGGATACGATCATGCCGGGACTGGCAGCCAATGATTTTGGAGATTCGATCCGTTTTGGCGCATCTACGGCGGAAGAAGATGAACGTGATCTGGACAAGGTCCATTTTGATATCAATCTGTATGAACTGTATGTGAAAGGGTATCTGGAGATGGCAAGAGATGTCCTGACACCGGAGGAGTTAGAGAGTCTTCCGTGGGGTGCAAGACTGATGACATTCGAATGCGGAATCCGGTTCCTCATGGATTTTCTGCAGGGAGATACGTATTTCAAGACCGCATATCCGGAGCACAATCTGGTCCGTGCCCGTACACAGTTCAGACTGGTGCAGGAGATGGAAGATCAGTTTGATGAAATGTGTCGGATTGTGAGAGAGTGTTAAAGGGAATCGTCATGATATTCTTTTTTTGAGGCGCGCACGAGTCTGCAGTATAGTATAATTTCAATTGCGATAATAAGAAGTAAGGCAATGCCGCCTGTGATAAGTCGTTCCATATAAGACCTTTCTGCGTTGGGATATGATTATAATATATTCGGAAATTACGCTTTTATGTATGATAATGGAAATTTTTTCTGGAAATTTGTTCAATAATACGGTTTCAGAATAAAAAAATATATGTTATACTAAAGCGGATTAAGGTCAAAGTATGTGGTTATGGGAGAATAAGTGATGGAAGAACAGATGAGAAATGATGAGATGGAGATCGATCTGATAGAATTATTTCATGTATTATTGAAAAAAGCGTGGGTGATACTTCTGTGTCTGGTCATTGGTGCTGTGGCAGTCGGAGGGTATACGAAGTTGTTTGTCACACCACAGTATCAGGCGACATCTACGATTTATGTTCTTGGTAATTCGGTGAGTATGTCCGGTGTGGATCTGACACTGAGCAAGCAGCTTACTGCGGACTTTTCTGTACTGGCGAAGAGCCGTCCGGTAATGAACAAGATTGAGGAGAAGCTGAAAGCAGATTATAAGTATGAAGATCTGAATTACTCTGTGGAGCAGCTGCAGGGGATGATCACGGTAGAGAATCCGTCCGGAACAAGTTTGATGAGGATGACTGCCACGAATTCAGATGCACAGCTTGCGGCAGATATTGCAAATGCGGCGGCAGATGCTGTTGCAGAGCGTATTTCAGAGGTTATGGTGATTGATAAGCCAAGTAGTGTGGAAGAGGCAGAAAAGCCAAATTATCCAGTCAGTCCGAATGTAAAGAAGAATATGATCATGGGTGGACTGATCGGAGCAGTTCTTGCAGTGGGAGTATTTACGCTATTATTCTTACTGGATGATACGATCAAGTCGGAAGAGGACGTCAGAAGATATCTGAAGCTGAATACACTGGCATCAATTCCAAAGGAAAAGAAGAGAAGACGTGCATCGGCAGAAGCATAAGAACGAACATAAGAGGCATTGCAGGAGGGCGTTCCGGAAAGGACATCCCTGCACTGCTTCTTTTTCCATATATTAAAGAAAGGGCAAAGTCTATGAAAAAATCCAGAAAGATTCTGATTGGTATTTTAATTTGTGTGATTATTGGAAGTGTGTCTTATATCGGATACTATTATGTTACGCAGAATAAAAATGAGAAGGTTTACAAGAAACTTCAGAAAGAGGTTGTGAAACAGGAGAGCAAAGAGGAGGAACCACAGACAGAAGAGTCACATGTGGAGATTCCGATTGATTTTGCACAGCTTCAGGCTCAGAATCCGGATATTTATGCATGGATCCAGATTGACGGGACGAATATTAATTATCCCGTTGCGCAGAGTGCTACGGACAATGAGTATTATCTGAACCATACGATTGAAGGGCAGGAGGGATATCCGGGGTCTATTTATACAGAGAATTGGAACACAAAGGAATTTACGGACTTTAATACCGTGATCTACGGGCATGACATGAAAGATGGAAGTATGTTTCAAAATCTGCACAACTATGCGGATGCGTCGTATATGCAGCAGCATCCGAATGTGGTGATCTATACACCGGAGAAGAAGTTGACATATCAGATTTTTGCGGCAGTTGTATATGATGACAGACACATTCTTCATAGTTTTGACTATGCGTTTGCAGATCAGAGACAGGCATTTCTGGATTCTATTTACAATTCCAGAAATCTGGGCAATGTCATCCGGGATGATGTTTCTGTGAATACAGACAGCAGGATTCTGACACTTAGTACTTGTATGACGGGACAGGATGACAAACGATTTTTAGTGGAGGCAGTGTTGATCAGTGAAGAAGACTAAAGATAAAGCGAAAATTGTGATCATCATTCTGGCAGTGATCGCTGTTATAGCGGCAGCAGGAGCGGTTTATGCCGGGATGCAGAATAAAAAGGCGGATAAGGAAAAAGAAGAGGTATCAGCAGAACCTGAAAGTACGGACGGTTCTTCTTATATCACATACAACGGGAAAAAGTATAAGTATAATTCAGATCTGCGCACCATGCTGTTTATGGGAGTGGATAAAAATGAAGTAGTGACAGTTAAGGAGAATACCGGGCGGAGTGGCCAGTCAGATTGTCTGGTCCTGTTGGTGTTAGATACAGACAAAAAGACAACTACGCTTTTGGAGATATCAAGAGATTCTATGGCGGATGTGAAGATTTACGGTATTGATGGGGACTATATGGCGACTGAGACGGCTCAGATCGCAACCCAGTATGCGTATGGGGACGGGGAAAAAAGAAGCTGTCAGCTGACCAGGGAGGCAGTATCCAATCTGCTCTATGATATTCCGATTCATGATTATCTGTCGCTGAATATGTCAGGAATTGTTCCGATCGTGGATCAGATCGGCGGAGTAACGATGACTGTTCCAGAAGATTACACCGCGATCGATCCTGTATTTGTCCAGGGAAGTACGATAACACTGAATGGGGAGCTTACAGAGAAATATATTCGAAGCCGTGATACATCTGTTCTTGGAAGTAATGAACAGCGTATGGAGCGGCAGACTCAGTTTGTACAGGCGCTTCTGGAGAAAGTGAAATCTACGGAAGATGGCGGCAACTCCATGCTGCGTCAGTTCTGGCAGGTGGGACAGCCGTATATTACGACAGATTTAAGTCTGGATATGCTGGAAAAGATAGCGTCGTATGATATGAATCCTGAGATTTTAAAAGTTCCGGGAGAAGTGCAGGCAGGAGAAGAACACGACGAATTTCATGTGGATGATGCCAGTCTGCAGGAGATGATCGTCAATATTTTTTACAAAGAAGTAGAATCATAGGGGATATGAATGAAAGCGATTTTAGGGAGTGTAGAAAGAGATGTCGCAGATGCGTTTGCTTATATTCCTTATGGGCTGGCAGCTGCAGTAGTGTTTCTGCTTATCATGATCTTGTACAACAGAAAGAAGTATGGCAGAGTCTCTTTTATTATAAAAAGCAGTCTTCTGATTATTTATGTAGTCGTAGTCGGACATCTGACATTGTTTTCGAGGGAATCCGGAATTGTAGACCGGGTGGATCTGACTTTTTTCAGTCTTCTGGAGGAATCTTCGGATTATGCGATCCAGTTGATCGAAAATGTATTATTGTTTTTGCCGGCAGGGATTTTATGTCCCTGGATGTGGAAGCAGATGCGGAACTGGAAGCGCAGCTTCCTGCTTGGATTCGCAGGGAGTCTGCTGATCGAGACGCTGCAGATGCTGACGGGAAGAGGGCTGTTTCAGCTGGATGACCTGATTACAAATGCGGCAGGAATGATGGCGGGATATGGAATATATCAGATTGCAAAGAAATTGTGGAAAAGGGTTTACAAATCCAGATTTCAGTGATATTCTAAAAAAGTATAAAAAGATTCCACAGGACAAGGGGGAAAGCATCATGAGATTGAAAAGATTAGTGAGCGTTGCGGCAGCAGCGGTATTGGCGTTATCAGTAAGTTTGACAGCATTTGCAGCACCATCGACAAATATATCAGGAGTTGTTACAGTTGATACAAAAGATAATGGTGTGGATGGAAATGGAAATACGATTACAGCAAGCCTGGCAGAAGTTCCGGCAGAGTATCAGAGTGCAGTAGCAGATGTCAGAAAACCGGAGACACTGAAAGCACTCTTGGGAAGTGCATATACAGATACAATGTCTGTTGTAGATGTAAAAGATGTTACAGTTGCGGACGGAACAGTATTTCCGGTGACGATCAGATTTAACGTACCAGGAGTGACAACGAGTACAAAAGTTGCTGTACTTCACTATGATACAGAGAAAAAAGCATGGGAAGTTGTAGATTCCAAAGCAGGACAGGGAACTATTACAGCAACATTTAATTCTTTATCACCGGTTGCGTTTGTTGTGGATAAGAGTACATCCGCTTCTACAACATCTCCTCAGACAGGAGAACATTCTATGGTTGTATTGTTTGGAGCAGTTGCAGTAGTAGCAGCTTGTGGCGCAGTTGGATTATCCAGAAAGAAAAGAGCGTAGTCACACATAGAAGTTTAATCCTCTTCTGCATAACAGGTCAGAAGAGGATTTCTTTTTTATTATGGAAAATATTGGCATTCAAAAGAAAGGCAGTCAGCGATGCAGGGATTGATTGATATGCATTGTCATATCGTCCCGGGAGTTGATGATGGAGCCCGGGATTTGTATGATGCAGCGAAGATATTACAGTTAGAATATAGAAATCAGGTACAGTCAGTGATCGTTACACCGCATTACAGGGCGGGGATGTTTGAGACGCCGCAAAAAGAGGTTGAGCGGCAGTTTCAAAGAATTGATGAGATGACCAGAAGATCACGCTCCGGGATGCGAGTATATCTGGGGTGTGAATACCATACGAATGCTCATATGGTGGAGGATCTGAAGAAGGGACTACGTCCCACAATGGCTGGAACAGAGTATGTTTTGGTGGAATTTTCCGGACGTCATAATTATCAGATTATTCGGAATCAGGTTTACGCTCTTCTTGCTGCCGGATACAGACCGATCATAGCCCATGCGGAGCGATATCCATGTCTGACAAAGACGCCGGCACTTGTGCAGGAACTAGTGCATATGGGGGCACAGATACAGCTTACGTCAGCGAATGTTTTGGGAAAAAGCGGATGGTGGCAGAAGCAATTTTGCCACAAGATGATACAAAAAAAACAAGTACATTACATTGCTTCCGATGCTCATGATCAGGTGCACCGGAAGCCGGATCTTCTCCCATGTGCAGAGTATGTGAGTAAGAAGTACGGACAGCAGATGGCAGAACAGATATTTATTAAAAACCCAGCCAAGATTATTAAAAAGAGTAAAAAAATGCAAGATAAAAGGAGAAATCAATGAAGCGAGTAACTTTAAAGAAAAGAGAAATGTCGTATGCAATGACAGAAGAATTGAATACACTTCGTACCAATATTCAATTTTCCGGGGTAGATAAAAAAGTGATAGTGATGACAAGCAGTTTCTCCGGAGAAGGAAAGTCTACGATTACTTATCAGCTGGCAAAATCTCTTGCAGAACTTGGAAAACGCGTTCTTTTAATTGATGCGGATATGAGAAAATCAGTGATGGTCAATATGTTGGAAAGCGGTTCTGTAGACAAAGGGCTGTCTCATTATCTGTCAGGACAGTGCAGTCTGTCAGAAGCAGTGTATGCGACAGAGAGTTCCAGACTTCATATTTTATTTGCAGGTCCGGTTCCGCCAAATCCGACAGAATTGTTGTCCGGAGAACTGTTTAAAGATACATTGAACTCTTTTCGTGACATTTATGATTATATTTTTATTGACTGCGCTCCCGTTGGAATGGTTATAGATGCTGCAATTGTGGCAAAATGCTCGGATGCTGCAATTATGATGATTGAATCTGGAGCGGTAAAGAGAAAGCTGGCTCTTGAGGCAAAAGAAAAGCTGGAAACAGCAGGATGCCCGATCCTGGGAGTTGTTCTGAATAAAGTGGAGCGTAAGAGCGGGGGATACTATAGAAAATACTATAAGAAGTATGAGGAAGCTGCGAAAGTAGAAGGATAGACAATATCCGACATCTTTCGTACAATATGCCGAAGAAATTTCGTGTTAGACGAATTTCTTCGGCATTCTGTCGTTTTTCACTTTCTTTTTAAAAGTAGATAAAGTATAATGAAGCTATACGAAAAAACAGCAGCTGTGAGGTGGGATTATGGGAAGACAGAAAACCGTACAAAAGAAATTACAGCCATATGAAATCGGAGAATTAGATCAGTATCTTTTCGGACAGGGCACGCACTATGAGATCTTCCGCAAGATGGGAGCACACAAGGCTGTGCAGAAGAAGCAGGAAGGTGTCTATTTTGCAGTATGGGCGCCGCATGCAGCGAGAGTGTCCGTTGTAGGTGAATTTAACGCATGGGATTTTGGGGCGAATGAGATGCATCGTCAGGAGCCGCTTGGGATCTACACTTGTTTTGTGCCGGGAGCGCAGGAAGGGGATTTGTATAAATTCTGTATCGAGACACAGACAGGAGAACGGATTTTTAAGGCGGATCCGTTTGCAAATTATGCGGAGCGGCGTCCGGGTACGGCTTCCCGAGTGACCGATATTTCGAATTTGAAGTGGTCGGACGAGCAGTGGCTGCAGAAGCGGAAAAAGTGGGATCAAAAGGAGAATCCGCTGGCGATCTATGAGGTACATATGGGCTCCTGGATGCGTCATCCGGGCACAGAGGATGAGGGATTTTATACCTATCGTGAATTTGCTCATTCGATTACAGATTATGTGAAGAAGATGGGGTATACCCATGTGGAGCTGATGGGGATTGCGGAGCACCCGTTTGACGGATCCTGGGGGTATCAGGTGACAGGATATTATGCGCCGACTTCCCGTTACGGGACACCGCAGGATTTTGCCTATATGATCAATTATCTGCACAGGAATGGAATCGGCGTGATCCTGGACTGGGTACCGGCGCATTTTCCAAAGGATGCGCATGGGCTGGCGGACTTTGACGGAACGCCGACATTTGAATATGCAGATCCGAGAAAGGGCGAGCACCCGGACTGGGGGACGAAGATTTTCGACTACAGCAAGCCGGAGGTGCAGAATTTCCTGATCGCCAATGCATTATTCTGGATCGAGCATTATCATGTGGACGGGCTTCGTGTGGATGCGGTGGCATCAATGCTGTATCTGGACTATGGAAAGCAGGACGGGCAGTGGGTGCCGAACCAGTACGGCGGCAATCAGAATCTGGAAGCGATCGCGTTTTTCAAGCATTTGAACAGTGTGGTTCTGGGAAGAAATCAAGGTGCTATGATGATCGCAGAGGAATCTACCGCGTGGCCGAAGGTGACAGGTGCGCCGGAGGATGACGGTCTTGGATTCAGTCTGAAGTGGAATATGGGCTGGATGCATGATTTTACCGAATATATGAAATTAGATCCGCTGTTCCGGAAAGGGGCGCATTATCAGATGACCTTTTCCATGGAGTATGCGTACAGTGAGAATTATATCCTGGTGCTGTCCCACGATGAGGTGGTTCATCTGAAGTGCTCGATGCTCAATAAGATGCCGGGACTTGGCTTTGACAAGTTTGCCAATCTGAAAGCGGCGTATGCATTTATGACGGGACATCCGGGCAAAAAGCTGCTGTTTATGGGGCAGGAGTTTGCGCAGCTTCGGGAGTGGAGCGAAGAGCGGGAGCTTGACTGGTATCTGCTTGCAGAGGAACCGCATCAACAGATCCAGAACTGGTATCGTGATCTGCTTCACCTGTACAGACACAATAAGGCGCTGTATGAACTGGATACGGATCCGGCAGGGTTTGAATGGATCAATAAGGACGATACCTTCCGCAGTATTTTCAGTTTTGTGAGACACTCCAGAGATAATAAGAAGAATCTGTTGTTTGTCTGCAACTTTACGCCGATGGAACGTCCGGATTACCGGGTGGGTGTGCCGCGCAGAAAGCAGCTGAAGCTGATTTTGGACAGTGATGATCCAAAATACGGTGGAAACGGTGTGGAGCGTCCGAAGGTATATAAGCCGGTGAAGCAGGAATGCGATGGTCAGAAGTATTCGATCGCATATCCGCTGCAGCCATATGGAGTGGCAGTGTTTGAGTTTTGAAAATAGCGTTGAGCACAAAGAGATAAAATACGACAGGAGAGCGAAAAAAGAAGCTCTTCTGTCGTATTTTGTTTGAGGAAGTAAAATAAAATCTTAAAATACGAATTTTATATTAAAAATAAAAAATATTTTTTATGAAATTGAATATAAAAATTGAAACATGGAAAAAATAGTGTTATACTGGCTGTAAAAAGGAGGCGATAAAAATGCTATGTCAGTTTTCATTTCAGAATTTTAAATCGTATAGATATGAAACAACCTTTGATTTGCAAGCGACGGCAATTCCAGAATTTAGAGATCGTTTAATTGTGAAAGATAAGTGTAGTGATCTTTTACCTGTGAGCGTTATTTATGGACCAAATGGAGGAGGAAAGACGAATTTAATCAGAGCGTTATCTTGTCTTATTACAACGGTGGTGAGACCGATTCATGATTTAGGAAGTACCAGAAAGCGAGTTATTATGCAGCAAAAGGTTGTCGCAGAACCTTTTTTATTTGATAGTATATCTAAAGATGAGCCTACAGAATTTGAAATTTTCTTTCGAACAGGAAAATATGAGTACCGTTACTATTTAGCTGTTTTAAAAGATGAAATATCGGCAGAAACATTGGATCGAAAAACAATAGGAGGTAAAAAGCCTGCACGTATTTTTTATCGTGATGGTGAAGAACTTACTTTAGGAACTATTTTAAGTAAAGAGAATGTAAATACCAAAGTGAATGAGAAAATGCCATTTTTATCTTTTTTGGCAATTAATTATAATATACCTGTGATAACAGAGGTTCAAGAGTGGTTTGAGTCATGTATCATTCGTAATTATGCGAACCCAATTGCAGAATTGCAGATTATGGTATCTGATAATGAACAAACAAAGAATCAGATTATTATGTTGTTAAACGAAATGGGCATTGATGTAGAGGATTATAGATATGATGAAAAGGAAGAGCAGTTATATACTGTACGAACAATTTCGGGTGAGAAATATGAATTGCCTTTTAATCATGAATCTGATGGAACAAGAAAGTTAATTGCAGCGCTTCCAGTTATACTAGTAGCATTACAGGAAGGGCGTTTGGTAATTATTGATGAGCTAGATGCAAAGCTACATCCTAAGCTTTTGCGATATGTAATATCTATGTTTAAGAATAAAAAAATCAATAAATATGGAGCTCAACTTTTATTTACATCTCATGATATTGCTACAATGAAGAATACAGTATTTAGAAGAGATGAAATATGGTTTGCAGCATTGGATGAAAACCATAGTAGTCAAGTTTATTCTTTGTATGAAATTCGACGAGAAGATAAGGAAAGGGTGAATAGTACAGCAGCATTTGACAAGCAGTATTTGGAAGGTAGGTATGGTGCAGATCCTTATTTGCAGAACATGTTGAGTGGGGGTGAATGGATTTGAGCCTAAAACCTCCGAAAAAAAGTGATTTAGATAAAAAATGGATGAAAAAGAGACTGGATAGAGCTATCAAGATCCAGCCAGAGTATCACCTTATTGTAACAGAAGGAACAGATACAGAACCTGAATATTTTGGTTCAATAAAGGAGGTTATAAATAAGAAATATCCAGAGAAGATAAAGTTAGATGTATATGGTGAAGGTGATAATACGATTAGTTTATTTCAGAAAGCGAAAACTCGTGCGGAAGAAAGTTCAAATGTATACAAACATGTTTGGATTGTCTATGATACGGATGATTTTCCGGCAGATCACATAGATTCTGTTTTGCAATTTTGTGATGCAGATAGTAATGATGAAACAACGTTTCATGCCGTTTGGTCTAATCAGTGTATAGAATTATGGTTTTTATTACATTTTTCATATATGCAGTCAGATATTCATCGAGAAGAATATTGGCCAAAGCTAACGGAGTGTTTAAAACAAATTGGCGCTGGTGAGTATGAGAAAAATCGTAAAGATATGTATGAAATCTTACATCCGTATATGGAATATGCAATAGGAAATGCAAAAAGATTGAATGCGTCAAATGAGGGAAAATTACCATCTAAAGCAGCACCTGGAACAAAAGTTTATGAATTGATTGAAATATTAAAACCGTATTTGGCAGAAGAGTAGTAAGGGAAAATATCCATGGGGAAATCTTAGTTTGATTTGCTCATGGATATTTTTATGTGTGTCTGGCGGTCGCAAAATTTTTATTTTACGCTGGCAAGATAAAAAGCATACTTCAATACAGAGCCACTATAGAATATCTATTTGATTTGAATTATTAAAAATACACAAAAATAAGGGCTTAAATCCATGAAAAACAACTTTAAAATTGTTGAAAAATTACAAAAAACAAGGAAATATACTAAAAAATCAATAGTTAAGAAGCTTGAAAAAGTGATAAATCTATAAAAAATAGACAAAAACAGGGCTGCAAAATACGATGAAAAACAGACCGTTCACGTAAGAAATCGTTACTGTTCGCGAAAAAATGGTATGATTCAGCCATGGAAAAGGAAAGGACGTAAGAAGAAATGAGAAAGATTGCATTTAATGACGGCTGGACATGCAGACACGCCGGAGATTCGGGAAAGGGAAAACCGGTTACGATCCCTCATGATGCAATGCTGGATGAAAAGCGGACGCAGGAGAGCCTGGGAGGCATTAACATCGGCTGGTTTGAAGGATTTGACTATGTGTATGAGAAAGAATTTTCTGTACCGCAGGAATATGAGGATTTCAGACTTGTCTTTGAATTTGAGGGAGTCTACCGCAATGCAGAAGTGTATCTCAACGGGAAAAGAGCAGGATTTCGTCCGTATGGATATACAAATTTTTACGTAGAGGCAAATGAGTTTCTTCATTTTGGAATGAAAAATCAGATACAGGTCATTGCCCGCAATGCAGATCAGCCAAACAGCAGATGGTATTCGGGAGCAGGAATATACCGGCCTGTATCGTTATATATGCTGCCAAAGAAGCATATCGGCATCAATGGGGTAAAGATTTCCACAGTCAGTATCCATCCGGCAGTGATCGATGTAAAGGTTGAGACATCTGCATCGGGAGAACTGGAACTGGAAATTTTCGAAGGGGAGTCTTTGGTATCCGGTCAGGAGCCGGTCGCAAGCGTGAAGAAGTCTGCGGATGGAAATTTTCAGATGCAGCTGGAAATTCCGGATGCGAAATTGTGGAGTACTGAGTTTCCGTTTTTATACACATGCAGGGTGCGGTTTGAAGAAGATGAAGCAGAGGAAATATTCGGAATCCGTACGATTGAGTGGAGCGCAGAGAACGGATTTTTGATGAACGGTGAACGGGTGATCCTGAGGGGTGCGTGTATCCACCATGACAACGGTGTGCTGGGAGCCTGCTGTTATCCGGAGGCAGAGGAACGGAAGATTCGAATTTTAAAGGAAAATGGATACAATGCCATCCGCTCTGCCCACAATCCTTGTTCCAAAGCACTTCTGGATGCCTGTGACAGGCGGGGGATGCTGGTCATGGATGAATTCGTGGATGTGTGGTATATACACAAGACGGAGTATGATTATGTAAATCACTTTGCAAAATGGTGGAAGCAGGATTTAAAAGATATGGTCGAAAAGGATTACAATCATCCTTCGGTGATCTTATATTCTACAGGAAATGAGGTTTCTGAGACGGCGCAGGAGAGAGGAATCCGTCTCACGGGACAGATGACAGAATATCTGCACAGTCTGGATGCAACAAGACCGGTAACCTGCGGGATCAATATCTTTTTTAACTTCTTAAGTTCCATTGGCTTCGGCGTTTACAGTGACAAGAAGGCGAAGAAAGAAGCAAGCCGATCGGGCGGGAAGAAAAAGGCAGTAGGAAGTGAATTTTTCAATAATCTGGCAGGGATTCTTGGAAGTAAGACGATGAAGATCGGAGCAACGCTTCACGGCTGTGATGTAAAAACAAGAGATGCTTTTGCCAATATGGATATTGCAGGATACAACTATGGTATCTACCGCTATGGAAAAGATCTGAAAAAATATCCGAAGCGTTTGATCCTGGGAAGCGAGACATTTTGTTCTGACGCGTATGCTTTCTGGGAGATGGCGAAAATACATCCGAGGATCATCGGAGATTTTGTGTGGGCAGGAATGGACTATATGGGAGAAGTCGGTGTCGGTGCGTGGGAATACAGTGATTATGCGCCGGATTTCTCACATGGAGCAGGATGGATCACTGCAGGAAGTGGAAGGATCGATCTGACCGGAAAACCACTGGCCGAGGCTGCCTATACGAAGACGGCATTTGAACTGATGGAAAAGCCGGTGATCGCGGTTTGCCCGGTTAATCACACCGGGGAGAAGCACTCGCCATCAGCATGGAAGATGAGCAATGCCATTGAGTCCTGGTCCTGGGATGGATGTTCCGGGAAAAAGGCACAGGTGGAAGTGTATGCAAGAGCAGACAGGGTCGAGCTGTTTATCAATGGAAAGTCGGTTGGAAGTAAGAAGATGAAAAATGACTGCAGAACTTCCTTTGATGTGATCTATGAGGAAGGAATCATTGAAGCGATTTCTTATGATGCACAGAACCGGGAGATTGCGAGAAATGTGCTCTATACAGCGGGGAAGGAAACGATTTTAACCGGAATCCCGGAAGAAAAAGAGACGGAAGCCGGAAAGCTGTGTTTTGTGAGACTGCAGTATACAGATAAAACCGGGACAGTCAAACCGTTGAAGCGGGGAACGCTGGAAGTGCATGTAGAAAACGGAGAGCTTCTGGGGCTTGGAAACGGATGCCCGTACAATGAGCGCGGATATCGTACTTCGAAAACAGATACGTATTTTGGAGAGGCTCTGGCAGTGGTTCGGGCCGGAAAGACTGGCACGGTTGATCTGAAGGTGTCAGACGGGAAGTATGCCTGTACGTTACAGATTCCGGTAAGAAATAAAGAAGAGGTGGAAGAATGCTGAAAATAAGCAGACTGACAGTAGAAAATATGGAAACAGGATGTGTGACGGATAATCCGCAGCCGAGAGTTTCCTATTGTCTGGAAAGTGACAGACAAAATGTAACATTGAAAAAAGCAGTGATTTCGATAGGAGACTGGAAGAAAGAAACAGACTGCCAGATCGCAGTGCCGTATGAGGGTAGCAGATTACAGCCGTTTACAAAATATGCGGTGCGGGTGGAAGCAGAGGATGACGCGGGAGAGCGTGCCTGGGCCAGCACGGAATTTGAGACGGGACGTATGGATACAATCTGGTCCGGACGGTGGATTACGGACGGAGAGTATCGGTTTAAGGAGGCGAAGATTTCTCCGAAGACGATGACATTTCGAACCAGGTTTTCCTGTGAAAAAGAAATTGCCAGTGCGAGACTGTACGTAACGGCGCTGGGAATTTATGAGCTGTTGTTAAATGGAGAGAAAGTCGGACAGGATTATTTTGCACCGGGATTTACGTCCTACCGGAATCAGCTGCAGTATCAGACTTATGATGTGACAGATATGCTGAATGATCGAAACGAGCTGCTTGCTGTGGTCGGCGGTGGCTGGGCAGTTGGCTCTTTCACCTATAAAAGACGGAACAGAGTGTATGCAAAGCGACAGGCGCTGCTTGGAGAGCTGCGGATTTTGTATACCGATGGAACGGGAGAGACAATCGGGACAAATGAAGAGTGGGAAGTAACGGAAGAAGGAAATTATAAAGAGACAGAGTTTTACAACGGGGAAGTGTATGATGCCACCGTGGATCTGGAGAAAATTTCCTGGAAAAAAGCAAGCTTCGAACAGGTAAAGATTCATCCAAAGATCATGGCACAGTATGGAGCGCCGGTACGTGCACACGAAGAGTTTCGTCCGGTACAGATTACAAGAGCAAAGAGCGGTATGCTGATTTATGATTTCGGACAGAATTTTGCAGGGGTGATACACGCGGCAATTCGTGGCAGACAGGGACAAAAAGTGGAGTTTCGTCACGCGGAGATTCTGATGGACGGAGAGTTGTATACAGAACCATTAAGAACTGCAAAGCAAGAAGCGGTTTATATTTGTAAAGATGGAGAGCAGACCTATTCTCCGAAAATGACATATATGGGCTTCCGCTATGTGGGTGTGCGTGGAATTGAAGAGGATCAACTGGAACTGACCGCGTTGGCACTCTATTCGGATGTGGAAGACAACGGAAACTTTTCCTGCTCCAATGAACTGATCAACCAGCTGCAGAACAGTATTCGCTGGGGAGCAAAGTCCAATTTTGTGGATATCCCGACAGACTGTCCGCAGAGAGATGAGAGAATGGGATGGACGGGAGATATTGCACTGTTTGCGCCTACGGCAGCTTACAATTTTAATATCAGCCGTTTTCTGGAGAAATGGCTGTTGGACGTGAAGGCAGAGCAGAATAAAGGCGGCGGGATTCCGGTTACGGTGCCGCTTGTCCGGGTACCGCTGCAGTGGGAGATCATGATCCCGATGGCGGTGGATCACTGGGGCGATGTCTGTATCCTGGCGCCGTGGGCGGAATATCTGGTTCGCGGAGACAGAGGGCTTTTAGAGCGGATGTATCCGGTGATGAAAAAATATCTGAAGGCATGCAAATTCTGGGCAGAGCTGTTTTCTGCGGGAAAACACCGCAGGATCTGGAAGCTTCTGCATCATTATGGAGACTGGTGTGCACCGGGTGTCGGCATGTGGGAGTGGATGGGAAGAGGAAAATGGACCGCCACCGCATGTATGGCAAATTCCAGCCGGATTCTGGCAAAGATCGCGGATATTCTGGGGCAGGAAGAGGATGCAAAGTATTACCGGAAACTCAGTCAGGAGACCGGGGAGGCATACCGGGAAATTTTGATGAAAGCAGACTGCACGGTAAAGAAAGAGTTTCAGACAGCATATGTGCTGCCTCTGTATTATCAGATGCTCTCCGGAGAGGATAAAAAGAAGACTGCGGCAAATCTGGCGCGTCTGGTGAAAAAGGACGGGTATCACATTACGACCGGATTTCCGGGAACGCCGTACGTTCTGTTTGCGCTGGCAGACAATGGGTATGAGGAAGAGGCATTTAAAATGCTCCTTACGGATACCTGTCCATCCTGGCTCTATGAGATGAAAGTCGGAGGAACGACCATCTGGGAACGATGGGATGCACTTCGGGAGGACGGCACCTGCAACACGGGAAAAGATGACGGGACCGGAGGTATGGTTTCCTTCAATCACTATGCAAGTGGTGCAGTGGGAGACTTTTTGTACCGCAGGATTGCCGGAATCGAGGCCACAGAGGGCGGATACCGCTCTTTCCGGATCCAGCCGCTGACGGGAGGAAATCTGAAATGGGCAAAGGGAAGTGTCAACACAGCCTATGGAACAGTTTCCAGTGAGTGGAAGATTGAAGATGGAATGTTTACGATCCAGGTGCAGGTTCCGGTCGGAACAACATGTACACTGGTGATGCCGGGAAATACACAGAAGGTATTGGGAAGTGGTACTTATACGTTAAAAGAAGCAATCAGGGAAAGGAATGACCGAAATGGAAAAGAATCAGTTTTTTGACAACCCGCTGATGCGGACAAAAATCACTTCGGCAAATGTAAAGCCGAAAGAAATGATACTGGGGTATTTTCTCGGTCCGTTTTGCGCATTTATTTCAAATGCAATCTTCGGGGCGTATTTAAACCGCTACTATTCGGATGTGCTTGGATGGACGGATACGGCAAAATTTGGGATTTTTTCAGCGGTTCTTCCGATGGTTTCTGTCATTTTTGTGATTCTTGGAAATCTTCTGGTAGGGCGTCTGATTGATAATACCAGAACATCTCAGGGGAAGGCGAGACCGTATATGCTGCTGTCGGCGCCCCTTGTGACAATTGCGATCGCGCTGTTGTTTTTAACACCTCAAAATGGGAGTCCATCGACTCAGATGATCTGGATCGCGCTGTCCTATAACTTTTACTATGCAGTAGCGTATCCGTTTTTCTACACAGCGCACAGCTCTATGGTGGCCCTGTCTACGAGAAACTCCGATCACCGGGGAATGTTGGCAACATTTTCCAATGCATCCGGTGTGGCTGCTGTAGGAATCGGGGCAAGTATTTTAGTGCCGATGCTGCTGCAGAGTTTTCTCTTTGTGGAAAAAGACGGCGCTATTGATACCGCACAGAGTTATCAGAACTGGCGGCTCGTGATGATCGTATTATGTGTTGTGACATTTCTGGCGATCTTGCTGGAATATTATTTCACACGGGAGCGAGTGACAGAAGAAAATATGAAGCTGGCGATCAAAGAAGAAAAGCTTCCGATGATGAAACAGCTCAAAGCCTGTGTGTCAAACGGTTACTGGTGGATCATTATCTTATATTTTCTGCTGTTCCAGTTTGGAGGTCTGGTAAAGAACGGTTCCATGAGTTATTACTCCCGCTGGATGTTTGACGGAATCACAAGTGAAGCGGCTGCGGGAACGGCAATGGGAACACTGGGGCTGATCGGAGGACTTCCGACAGCAATCGGAATGGTTCTGGCGTGGCCGATCGCAAATAAACTGGGAAAACAAAAAGCAGTGACTATTGGTCTGGCAATTTCGGTTGTGGGAGGTCTGGTCAGCTTTCTGGATATTCACAATTTTACCATTGTATGTATTGGTGTGATCTTAAAAGGAATCGGTTCGATTCCTGCAATGTATGTGACACTGGCTCTTTTGTCTGATGTACTGGACCATCTGGAGGCAAAAAATGGATTTCGAAGTGATGGATTTACGATGTCTGTGTACGGAGCGATCATGGTGGGAATGACAGGACTGGGGAATGGTCTGATCAATGCATTGCTTACAGCCACCGGATATGATGCCTCTGCGTCAGTTCAGAACGGAGGCGTGCAGTCCATGCTGGCGTTGTGTTATCTGGGGGCAGAGATCATCTGTTATGCGGTGATCGTAATCCTGATGTGTTTCTTAAAAGTAGAAAAGCATATTGAGGAAGATCAGAAGACGATTCTGCAGCATCAGAAAAAAGCGGTGTTAGAAGCCGGAGGAGTGTGGATCGAACCAGCAGAAAGACTTCGCATGGAACAGGAAGAGGCGGAGCGCATGGCAGAAGAGGCGAGAATCGAAGAACTCAAAGCATATTGTAAGAAAAAAGGCCTGGATTTTGAAATGCAGGAAGCAAGCTATCAGAAGAAACTGGCAGAGAAGAGAGCAAAAGCAGAAGCGAAGGCTCGAAAAAAACAAAAAAGCCAGTTCTCATAAAGAGTCAAAGAGGAGGAACGTTATGAGCGAGAAACGGGAAAAACAAACAAAATCAAAACGCCGCATCTGGCGCGGTGTAACTACGGCAACAGCATCTTTACTGACGCTGTCTATGTCAGCGACTCTGGTGATAGACGGGTTTCGTACGGACATTGACAAGTTTCTGGGCACTCAGAGTACAAAAATGGTGACTGAAGATGTAAGTGCAGAGGATTACACATTTCAGTCGGATTACAGCTCAACAACAGAGCTTCTGGATTCCATTGAAGATCTGGGAGAACGCATGAATGAAGAGGGCTCTGTTTTGTTGAAAAATGAGAATGCAGCGTTGCCGCTTTCCAAGGAGGAAACGCAGAAAATCTCTTTACTTGGATTCAGCAGTTATTATCCGGTACAAGGAGGCGATTTTGGAAGTACTCTCAGTGAAAATAAGGGAACGGATGCAGATACGGTAGATATGCTGGAAGCGTTTGAATCCAAGGGATTTGAGATGAATCCGACATTAAAAAAGATGTATCAGGGGTTAAAGGAAGAATTTAAATCAGAGGCAGTTCTTCCATGGGGTGTGACAACCTATTATCGTGCAACAGCACCGGCTACAACTGGAGTATTTACCAGTTTGGAACCTGAGACAGCAACGCTGGATGAGGCAGAACCAAATTGGAAAAAGAGTATGACGGATTACAATGTCATGATTGTGACACTTGCCCGTGCAGCAGGAGAAAATGCCAACTATACACCGGGAGAAGATGGGGTGAATCCAGAACAGGATCTGAATCAGGCGGATCCGCTGGGACTCTCTGACACAGAGCGTGCAATCATCGATGAAGCAGTCAATGCAAAAAAGGAAAACAATGGAAAATTGATCGTGATGCTGAATAATGCGAGTGCCATGGAAATTGAAGAGATCAAAAACAATACAGGCGTAGATGCGATTTTGGAAGTCGGACTTCCGGGAGGTTATGGCTTCTATGGTGTAGCAGATGTACTCAGTGGAGAGGTGAATCCGTCCGGACATCTTGCGGATACTTATGCAGTGGATAACTCAAGCTCTCCTGCAGCGCAGAATTATGGGAACTATGAGTGGACAAATGCGGATTCTGCATATTCCATCAATTCCGAGATTGTAGAAGCAGAAGGGATCTATACAGGATATAAATATTACGAGACAAGATATGCGGATACAGTATTGGGACAGGGAAATGCTTCTGACAAGACCGGAAGTTCCAATGGAAAAGCATGGAACTATGAAGATGAAGTTTCGTATCCATTTGGATACGGACTGTCTTATACAACATTTTCTCAGACTCTGGACAGTCTGGATGTGAATCTGGAAGATAAGACAGTGACAGCCAAAGTAACTGTAAAAAATACTGGAGATGTGGCAGGAAAAGATGTGGTACAGTTGTATACGTCTCTTCCGTATACGGAATATGATAAAGAACATGCGGTAGAAAAAGCAGCGGTACAGCTTCTGGATTATGAAAAAACAGGTGTGCTGCAGCCGGGAGAATCTGTTACTGTCGAGATTACAGCAGATGCGCAGGATATGGCAAGCTGGGACAGCACATGTGACAATGCGGCAGGAACAAAAGGAAACTGGATCCTGGATGCAGGAGACTATTATTTTACAGTCGGAAATGGTTCTCATGAGGCGGTCAACAATGTGCTGGCAGCACAGGGTATGACAAAGGCGAACGGAATGACGGATGCAGGAAATGCAGCAAATGTGAAGAAATGGACACTGGATACATTCGACTCTGAGACATTTGCGTATTCGAAAAACGGAACAGCGGTAGAAAATCAGCTTCAGGACATGGATTTGAACTACTATATGCCAGATACAGTAACATACTTATCAAGAAGTGACTGGAAGGCAACATGGCCAAAAACATACAAGGATCTGACAGCGACAGATGAAATGATCGAAGTGATGAAAAATAATCTGGTAGAGATCAAGGAACAGGGAAATCCGGATGAAGTTACATTTGGCGAGGACAATGGGCTGACACTTGCAAGCCTGAAAGGTGAGACGGACTTGACAAATGAAAAATGGACAGATTTGATTGATCAGATCACACTGGAAGAAGCGATGATCCGTACTGGATTTGGTGGAACCAGTACAAAATCAATTGTATCGATCGTGTCTCCGGAGGCAGTACAGAATGACGGACCGAACGGATTTAATTCTTATACATTGGGACAGTACGCAAATACAGATACAGATTCCGCAGATCCGTATGTCATCGATCCGGATGACAAGAATCTGAATTACAAATTCGGAACAATGAGTAATGAAACAGTGATTGCGCAGACATTTAGTAAAGAGATGGCTGCAGAGTACGGAGCTGTGACCGGAAATTATTCCATCTGGTCAAATCTTCCAATCCTCTGGGGTGCAGGAACGAACCTTCACCGTACACCTTACAATGCAAGAAACCATGAGTATTATTCTGAAGATGCGATTTTGACAGCATATCAGGCAGCAGCTTACATTGCAGCAGGAAAAGAATACGGATGTATCATAGCGCCGAAACATTTTGCATTCAATGATACAGAGATCAACCGTTCCGGTATTGCAACATTTATGACAGAGCAGAAAGCACGTGAGAATGAACTGCGTGGAACACAGGCAAGTGTGGAAGATGCACAGACACTTGGTATGATGACAACATTTAACAGAATCGGATGTACTGCAGGGAATGCACATTATGGTCTGCTGATGAATATTCTCCGCAAAGAATGGGGATTCCAGGGGCTGATGTCAGAAGACTTTATCCAGGATGCAAACTACAGTGTGTTAAAAGAAGCGGTACACTGTGGTGTAACGATGACTTGCAATACTGGTGACAGTAATATGGAAGCTGTAACAGCAAAATGGAATTACTGGACCACAGAGGCGGTCAGCAAAGATGCGTCTATGATGCAGGATCTGAAAAATGTTATGATGTGGCAGAATTATGCGCTTGCAAATTCCAACGCAATGGATGGATTGAATGAGACTTCACAGATTAAGGATGTGCGTACATGGTATGATAATGCATTGACAGCAACATCGGCAGTGTTGGCTCTGCTTACACTGGCAGCAGCTGCGATGTATATAAGAGATGCCAAGAGACGTAAAAACAGTTAGGGGAGGGTATGTTATGAATTTTATCAAAAAACAGGCTGCAGGCTTTTATCTGATGCTGCTTGCACTAATTCTCGGAACAGCAGGAATCGTATTTTATGTGATCAACTGCAACACGGCATATTTTTCCAATCTTGGAATCAGCTGGGGAGTTGTAGGATGTCTTGTGGCAGGAGTGGTTCTGGAAATTCTTTTTGTGGCCGGACAGGAAAAGTCGCCGGAAATGCCGGTACTGGATATTCTTCCGATTCTGGCGGGAGTGCTTTTGATGGCAGGATTTGTATTTTTTGTCCGCCTGAGAGTGAACAGCATTGCGACTATTTTATCATTTGAAAGAAATGCGCAGACTATGGCGGATTTGTCCAGTGCGATCATCGGAATGGGATGTACTCTGGCAGCAGTTATCATGACGATTATCTCTTCATTTTTCAGAACAGTAAGAGAGGAAAAATAGAGAAGAGTGAAGGGTGTCTTATTACAGGCACCCTTATTTTGACGTTTGAAAACAGGCTTGGTATACTAAGAAAAAACAACCGATAAAAACAGTTGAGAGGAGACGAAACAATGATTCGAATTGCACTGGTAGAAGATGATCCGGCGTATGCAGAGCAGCTGCTTTCTTACTTGAAAGAATACGAGAAGGAGAGTAAAGAGAGGATCAGCGTACAGACATTTTCGGATGGGGAAGATATTGTAACAGAGTATCGGGCAGACTACGATATTATCCTTATGGATGTGGAAATGAAATTTATGGACGGCATGTCGGCTGCAGAAGAAATTCGGAAGATGGATACCGAAGTTGTGATTATTTTTATTACAAATATGCCGCAGTATGCGATACAGGGATACCGGGTGGATGCCCTGGACTATGTATTAAAACCAGTTTCTTATTTTGCGTTTACGCAGCGGATCGACCGAGCACTGACGAGACTGAAAAAGCGGGAGAAGAAATATCTGACGATTGCAGTGAAGGGCGGTATGATGAAGTTGGATCTTTCGGAGATTTGCTATGTGGAAGTGCAGGATCATGATCTGATCTATCACACAGTCGGGCAGGATTACAGAACAAAAGGCACGATGCGGGATGCAGAGGAAAGTCTGGCGGATGGTATGAAAGAGGAGCGGTTTTTCCGGTGTAACCGGTGTTATCTGGTGAATCTGGATTTTGTGGAAAATTTTCAGGGGAGTGACATCACCGTGAATGGAGACTGTATTCAGGTAAGCCGCGCAAGAAAGAAGGCATTTTTAAATGCGCTCAATGATTTTATGAATGGGGTGGGAAAATAGATGAGTGTGCAGGAAATGATCAATACTCCGGGATATTATTATTCGCTGGCATACTGGCTGGCAGCGTTCATTGTGACCTGCACGAATGAGAAGAGAATCCAGGGTATAAAACGATATGTGACACATTTGATATTTCTGGCAGCAATCGTGGGGTTTATGGAGATTACAGATGGTGTGAGGACCAGTTTGTTTCTTCCGTGTATGTTGGTGTCGGTTTCTCTGTTTTTGATCTATATTTACCGATGCTGTCAGTTTTCACTTGCCGAGGCTGGCTATTATTGCGCGCGAGCGTTTATCAGTGGAGAATTTGCCGCATCTTTCGGCTGGCAGATTTATTATTATGCAGTGAAGACATTTCAGATCAATCATGTGAAAAGTGTCCAGTGGGTGCTCCTTGTGATCGTGTATGCGGTCATATTTGGAATTTTATATCTGCTGGAAAAGTATTTGCAAAAAGGCGGCAAAGAAATGCATATCAATCGTCGGGAGCTGTTTACGGTTCTGATTATTACAGCTGCGGTGTTTGCAGTCAGTAACCTTAGTTATATTGATAAGGACAGTCCGTTCAGCAGTCAGTTTGCAGCGGAAATGTTTATTATCCGGACCCTGGTAGATATGAGTGGAATGGCGGTTCTCTATGCGTACCACATTCAGGTGCGGGAGCTGCAGATGAAATTTGAGGTGGACACGCTGCAGAATATTTTACAGATGCAGTACAAAAATTATCAGCTTTCTCAGGAGAGCATCGAGATTGTCAATCAGAAGTATCATGATTTGAAGCATCAGATCGCACTTTTGAAATCGGAAGCGGGCAGCCGAAAATCGGTAGAGTATCTGGAGAAGATGGAAAAAGAAATCAAGATTTATGAAGCCCAGAATAAGACGGGGAACAAAGTGTTGGATGCTGTTCTGACAAGTAAAAGTCTGTATTGTCAGAATAATGGGATCGGACTGACGTGTGTGGCAGACGGAAGTGCGTTGAATTTTATGGAAGATATGGACATCAGTGCATTGTTTGGGAATATTCTGGATAATGCTATTGAAAGTGTGCAAAAGCTGAATGAACAGGAAAAACGGCTGATCCATCTGTCCGTTGCAAAGCAGAAACAGTTTCTCAGAATCCGGTGTGAGAATTATTGTGAAGAGCAGTTAAAGTTTGAAAACGGAATGCCTGTCACAACAAAGAAAGATCGCCGCTTTCATGGGTTTGGCATGAAGAGTATCAAAAGTACGGCGGCGAAATACGGTGGTTCTGTGACAACAGATTTGAAAAAGAACTGGTTTGAACTGCGGATCCTGATTCCACTTTCCTGAAAAAGTGTTTGCGGAGCAGGCAAAACAGAGCTACAATATGAAGTAAACAGGACAGGCATTGGGGAAGAGAAAAGATGCCGGACAGGAGAGCTTATGAGTATCGAAAAAACAATATTTGGAACCACAAAAGATGGAAGAGAAGTAACTGCCTATACGCTGCGCAACATTCGGGGAATGCGTGTGAAGATCAGCAGTCTCGGAGCGGCAATCGTATCCGTGGAGATGAAAGATTTTGCGGGAGAGCGCAAGGATATTGTGCTTGGATATGACAAAGTATCGGATTATGAAGAGAACGGAACTTTCTTCGGGGCAGCAGTCGGACGGGGGGCAAACCGGACAGAAGGCGCCGGATTTGTGCTGGATGGGACAGAGTATCACCTTCCGAAAAATGAGGGAGAGAATAACCTGCACAGTGGACCGGACAGTTATGCGTTCCGCCTCTGGGATTGTGTGAAAGAGGAGGAAGACAGTGTTTCTTTTCATCTGGACAGCCCGGATGGAGACCAGGGATATCCGGGGAACTTCTCGATTACCGTGACCTATACCCTGACAGATCAAAATGAGTTGAAGATCCACTATGAAGGAGAATCTGATCAGACAACGATCGTGAATATGACGAACCACACTTACTTTAACCTGAATGGACATAACTGCGGCAGCGTAAGACGTCACTGGATAAGACTGCAGGCATCTTCGTTTACACCGGTAAAAGAGACCGGTTCGATTCCGACAGGAGAGATTTGGCCGGTGGAAGGTACACCGATGGATTTCACAAAAGGAAAAGTGATCGGAGAAGAGCTGGCATCCGACTATCATCAGATGCGTCTGGTCAAGGGATATGATCACAACTTTGTCATTGATGGATGGGATCAGACACTGCGCAAGATTGCAGAGGTGGAAGGAGAGCAGTCCGGAATTACCATGAAAGTATATACGGATCTTCCGGGTGTGCAGTTCTATACCGGAAACTTCCTGGAGGGAGTCAGAGGAAAACGCAACATGATCTACCACGATAACTCCGGCTTCTGTCTGGAGACACAGTATTATCCGAATGCGGCGAATGAGGAAAGCTTCCCGTCACCGGTACTGAAAAAAGGAGAAAAATACGACACCACGACAATATATCAGTTTGGAGTGAGATAATCACATAAAAGTTCCCGGCAGAAATTTTCTGCATATTTCTCTGGACAGCGAAAAACTTGCAGATTTAATTTTACAACCGAATGGAATTCAGATTATTTTTTGATAAAAGAAAAAATAAGGCAGGATGACAAGGAATAAATCCTTAAGCATCCTGCTTTACTTTATACGGTATCATTCCTCTTGATATATCCCGGATTGTCTACATTTGCAATAATTTCTTTGGCGTGTAAGAGCTTTGCACGCTTGTCTACCACCTGATTTTCCACATGAACGTCTTCTCCTACATAAGCGCCCGGAAGGAGAACGGTATTCCTTACAACAGCACCTTTTTTAATCATGCATCCACGTCCGATCACAGAGTTTTCCACAGTGCCTTCGATCAGGCATCCGTTGGATACGAAAGAGGTTTTTACATTTGCAGTCTCAAAATATTGAGTCGGACAGGAATCTGTCGTTTTTGTATAGATCGGCCAGTTATCATCAAACAGACTGAAGGCGGATTTAAAATCGAGCAGGGAAAGATTCGCTTCGTAATAGCTTTTCAAATCTGTAATGGCGGCAAAGAAGCCACGGTGGGAAACTCCGCGGATATCCAGTTCGCTGCATTCTATATTGATGACTTGGGGCAGTGTGTACATAGAGGACATATCATGCCCTTTTTTGATCAGGTCGATAAACAGTTCTTTTTTCATTACATAAGTATCCATGAAGATATTTCTGTTTTTTGCATTTCCTCTGTTTTTTTCAATCGAGAGAACACCTTTCTGGCGGTTCAGATTCAGAAGATCACAGTTTAAGAAGTGATCCTTTGCATTGTCAACAGAATGATACAGCAGCGTAATATCCGCTTCGGAGTCGATATGGCTCTGTAACAGTGAATCAAAGTTCATGGAGTATACCATGTAACTCGGGGCAATGATCACGTACGGGCAAGGTGTATTTTCAATACACTCTATGTTTTCTATGTAAGCTGCAATTTCGTTGTCATAAATGCTGTTTTCAATTCCGTTTTCAGAAAAGAGGATTCGGACTTTTCCACGTTTGGAGTTGATATTGTAATGTCTTCCGGTTCCGATATGTTCGGTAAGAGAACGGGGCTTTTGATTAATATACACCTGAATCTGGTCAATGCCGCTGTTGCTCATATTGGAAAGCGGAAAATCGATGACACGGTATCTTCCGAGGAAGGACATGGCACCGATCGGACGGTAAGACTGCAGTCCTTTTACCCAGATGTGGTTTCCGGAAAAGTTGATGATTCCTAATGCCTTGCTCATATTATTCTGCTCCTTTCACACGTTTTGCAACAAGTTCGATATGTTCGCTGTCCGGACTGCCTACTACGGCATTTTTCCCGATCCGCACTCCGTCAGCGACCAGGGCGCGCTGTACGACAGCTCCTGCTTCGACAATCACTCCCGGCATGAGTACACTGTCAATGACTCTGGCGCCGGTATCGATCTTGGCACTGGTAAATAACACGGAGTTTTTGACTTCACCGTCGATCATGCAGCCCTGGGTAATGAAAGAGCGTTTAATATCGGCGTTTGGTCCGATATAATGAGGAGGTGTTGTCGGATCTTCCGTATAGATCTTCCATGCGGGATCGTTGAGATCCAAAGCATTATTTTTGTCCAGAAGATCCATATTTGCTTCCCAGAGAGAGTCGATTGTTCCAACATCTTTCCAGTAGCCCTCAAATTTATAGGCATAAAGATCTTTCCCATCATTTAACAGCGTAGGAATGATATCTTTTCCGAAATCGTGGTTGGAATCCGGATTTTTCATATCTGTCAGCAGCATTTTGCGAAGCAGCTTCCAGTTAAAAATGTAAATCCCCATGGATGCCAGATTACTTTTTGGGTGTTCCGGTTTTTCTTCGAACTCTACGATACGTCCTGTAGAATCGGTATTCATAATCCCGAACCGGCTTGCTTCTTTGATCGGTACTTCGATCACAGCAATCGTGGCATCTGCACCGCAGGTTTTGTGATAATTTAGCATGGCATCATAATTCATCTTATAAATATGATCACCGGACAGGATCAGAATATATTCCGGAGCGTAGGTGTCAATAAAATCGATGTTCTGGGAAATCGCATCGGCAGTCCCCCGATATACATCCAGATTGGAATCTGCTTTCTCACGTGGAGGCAGTACATAGACTCCACTGTCTTTGGCATCCAGCCCCCAGCGTCTGCCTGCCGCAACGTAGCTGTTCAGCAAGATCGATTCATACTGCGTGAGCACACCGACAATATCAATTCCACTGTTGGCGCAGTTGGAGAGTGGAAAATCGATGATACGGTATTTTCCGCCGTATGAAACCGCGGGTTTTGCCACTTTATTTGTCAGGTCATGCAGGCGGGTGCCTCGTCCGCCCGCCAGGATCATTGCTAATATATTATTTTGCTTCATAGTGAATCCTCTCTTTCATAAACTTTTATATATTATACAATTTTTTAGTAGATTTTTCTATGGTTATGTGCAAAATGTTGTATAGATATCTGATTGAGAAAGGGAAGACGTAAAACGAATTGCAAATACCACAAGAATGAAGTATGCTGACAGATAGAATCAACAGAGGAAAACAAAAAACGGAGGTGCACAATGAAATTATTGGAATTTTGGGAGGAAATATCCCTGATGCCGGACGCTGTGCGGCAGCTTGAAAAGCTGGAGATCACAGAAGGGGAATATGAGAAGCTGCGGGAGTTATTTCTCAGAGATGTGAATTTGTTTTATGAAGCAGTGAAAAAAAGAGAAGATTTCCGGCTGGTATTTTTATATTGTTTTTCAAAAATGGCCTGTGAGGTTTATGATCGGTATTGTGAACAGGGGATTTCCAGACGGGTTTACCGGGATACGTTTTATGATCTGACATTGTGGTGTGAAAATTGTTATAAAGCGTATGGAGAATATGGGATTGCGCAGTACGACTGGTTTTGCAGACATCTGGATATGAGTCTGTTTCGGCTTGGGCGTCTGGAATTTGAGAGGATCCCGTCTTTATGGGAGATACAGACAGACGGGATATCGGTTCACAAAGGAGATCCCGTGATCAGCGTGCATATCCCGCAGGGAGAGAAGCTGGAGCTTGATGCCTGTCTGGATTCATTTCGTCAGGCAGAACAATTCTGGAAGGAGAAGCAGGTATATCTTTGTCATTCCTGGCTTTTATATCCGGGGCTCAAAGAAATTATGAAGCCGGAATCTAATATTTTGCAGTTCCAGACATTGTTTCATATTGTTGCGGTTGATTTTGAGGGGAGAGAGGCAGAAGAGAGGATTTTCGGAGAATTGGAGACGGATCCCCGAAGCTATGCAGAGGACACCAGCCTGCAGAGAGCAGCCAGAAAATATCTGCTATCCGGGGAGAAGCTTGGGAGCGGACTTGGGGTATGGACAGGCGAGGAAAAAGACGCAAATACAGCAGATCATATTCACACATGGATACAGGAACACACAGAAGAACTGGTTAACACAGCAGATTATATTTTTCGGCATCCGGAACTTTCCAAAGAAGAAGTCGTATCTTCAGCCTGCCTTTCTGATTATCTGGAAGAAAAAGGATTTCGTATCACAAAAGGAATCGCAGGGCTTCAGACCGCATTTGTTGCAGAGTGGGGAACAGGAAAACCGATACTTGGATTTCTGGCAGAATATGACGCTCTTCCGGGTCTTGGCCAGGAGCCGGTCTGCACGTATCAGCCGCTGAAAACGCCGGGGCACGGATGCGGACACAATCTGCTTGGCACAGCCTGCGCAGGGGCAGCCTGTGCCTTGAAAGAGCGGATGGAAAAAGCGCAGCTTTCCGGAACAATCCGGGTGTATGGCTGTCCGGCAGAAGAAATCATCATCGGAAAGATCCAGATGAATGAAGCGGGGGTGTTTGATGATCTGGATGCGGCGATCACCTGGCATCCTTTTGACCGGAATCGGGTGAGTTATGATATCTGGCAGGCGCAGGACATGAAGAATTACAAATTTTACGGAGTCAAAGCACATGCGTCCAAACATCCGGAGCTTGGCAGAAGTGCACTGGATGCGGCAGAACTGATGAATGTGGGAGTGAATTATTTACGGGAACATGTGGCGGATGATGTTCGGATTCATTATACATATACGAACACAGACGGACCGGCGAATATCGTGCCGGATTTTGCTTCTACGAATTACTTTATCCGTTCATCCAAACGTTCCAGGACAGAGGATGCATCGAACAGAGTGGATGACTGTGCGAAGGGTGCGGCTTTGATGACCGGAACGAGAGTGGAGATCGAGCTTGTGACGAGCAATCAGGAAATGAAAGTGAACCGTCCGCTGGCAGAAGCTTTTTATCAGGCGATGACAGAAACTTCACTCCCGGAATATACAAAAGAAGAACTTCAGTTTGCGGAAACCATCACAAAAGAAGCGGGACTGATCAATGACGGAAATTATTTTGGAGGTCTGGAACCGTTGGAAGACCAACCTGTTTTGCTGGCGATCGGAACGGATGTGTCGGAAGTCAGTCATACCGTGCCGACTGTGATGCTCAGTGCTGCTACGATGTGTAAGGGTACACCGCTGCATCACTGGAGTGCAGCCGCACAGTCCGGAATGAGCATCGGGCAGAAGGGAATGCTGTATGTGGCAGAATGTATGGCGAAAGGGGCGCTTGGTCTTTTTGAAGATCCAAAGATTCTGAAAGAAGCATGGAGAGCGCATCAGGAATAACAATTTTTGAAAAACTGCATATGGTAATCCGGGAGGTGGTAAGATGTTTTCAGAGATACAGACCATTCCGGATGCCGCTGCAGAGATCAAAGGAAGCCCGGAATTTCCAAAAATCCGGGGAATGGTATATTTTTTCGGAGTTCACAATGGAACGATCGTGGCAGCCGATATCCGCAATCTGCCTGACGGAAATGCGTTTCACGGATTTCATATTCATGAGGGAACCTGTCAGGGAACAAAAGCGGAACCCTTTGCACAGGCGGACGGACACTACAATCCGACAAATGCCATGCACCCGCAGCATGCAGGAGATATGCCTTCACTTCTGGCAAATGACGGAAATGCATTTTTGATCTTTTACACAGACCGGTTTCATCCCGAGGATGTGATCGGAAGAGCGGTTATCATACACGCACATCCGGATGATATGACAACCCAGCCTTCCGGAAACTCCGGCGCTATGATCGCGTGCGGAGAGATCCGGGAAATGAAGGCAGAATAAGAAAAGCCTAATCTTCCGGGCAGATATCCTTTTTTAGGAACACATATTCTGTCCCGGAAGATAGAGACTCTTCGAATTCAAATCCAAGTCCGGTGAACTGTTTCAGATCTTCCGCAGTCTGAATCTGGTGTTCTGCCATCCAGCGGACCATTTCTCCCCGCGCCATTTTCGCGAGCGTGGCTTTCACCTTTACTTTTCCCTGAACGAACTCGCCGAAAACGCAGGTGACGCAGTGTACGTCTTCTGTCAGATAAGGAAGTACTGCTTTGCTGTATTCTGCGGAAGCGAGATTGATGAGCTCTTTCGGAGAGTCTTTCTCAAATTTACAGTACAATGCCTGATATAGCTGATTGTTCCAGAAATGATACAAATCAGTGGCATTCTCAGTTTCCAGTTTGGTCTGCATCTCCAGACGATAGGGAATGACAGCATCTGAAGGGCACAGGACACCATAAAATCCGGAAAGAATGTTCAGATGCCGGTTTACGTAGTCCCACTGTGTATCAGAAAAGATGCCCGGTGCGAGGTATTGGTATTGGATCCCTTCATAGGCGAGAACAGCGGGAGTGACAGCGTCAGCCGGTGTAAATTCGCACAGTCTTTTTGTATTTTGAAGTGCCAGTTTTTCACTGCATTTCCAAAGTTTCTGCAATTCTTCAAATGACATCTGCTTTAGCGTCTGATATAAAAGGTCTGTCTGTTCTGCAAAAACAGGTGTGGTGGCAGTGCCGGGAAATTCTTCGCATATATTCATTTTTTTCGCAGGTGAAATGATGATTTGAATCATAAATGGTGGTTCTCCTTTTCTTGTGTATGCTCTATGACAACGTTTGTTTCTGCATCCAGTATGCTTCTTAATTCCTCCAGCCGCGGATCGCCTTTGAAGTAGGAGGCTCCGTAAGTGAGATTGAATGCATAATCAAAATCCGGTGGATTTTTTCCCTGATTGTGCTGCAGGATCGTTTCTGCTTTATCCAGTGCCTTTACCAGATGTGCTTCCGGGATGGAGCAGTTGTTGTATTCGTTCCACAGGGAAAGAAATTCTGACCGTTTTGGCTCGGGGAGAAGCTGGAAGATCCGACAAATATCAAGGTATTCCTGTTTGGATTTTGCAAGGGGATCCGTATTGGAAATTGCAGGAATATCTCCGGCATAGAGTTCTCCGAGATCGTGGATCAGACACATGGAAAGCACTTTTTTAGCGTCCAGCTCCGGAAATTCATCGATCAGAGTCAGAGCAAGCAGCGCAAGACGAAAAGAATGTTCTGCCGTACTTTCCTGTCGTCCTGTTTTGGTCCAGGCAGTGCGGGTGACAGATTTGATCCCCTCTACGGTGCGGATAAAATCCAGGTATTCGTTGAGATGTTCCATAGAATCTCCTCCTTGTGAAAAGTTCAAAATAAAAGGTTATAATTGATGTAAACAATAATTATCATACGATATTTTCGGATGGAAAGTCTACCATAACAGGCAGAAAAGTGTTATTATCAACAACAAAGTACAACAAGGAGTTTTTAGTATGAAGAAAATAATTTTAGGGTCAGCTTCACCGAGGCGAAAAGAGCTTTTATCACAGATCGGGGTTCCGTTTGAAGTGCGTGTCAGCAATAAGGAAGAAGTGTATACAAATACGGTTCCAAAGGAGATTGTAAAAGAGCTGGCGCTGATGAAAGCGGAAAATGTGGCATCCGAGATCCAGGCAAGGAATGTGATCGTGATCGGTGCGGATACGATCGTTGTGCATGAAGAACAAATTCTGGGAAAACCAAAGGATGAACAGGAGGCCTTTGAGATGATCCGGTCACTGCAGGGAGATACACATCAGGTATATACGGGTGTTGCGGTTCTGGATTTTGATAAAAACGGAGAAAAAACGGTAATCAGCCACGCAGTGGAAACAAAAGTTTCTGTCAATCCGATGAGCACAGAAGAAATCCAGAAATATATAGAGAGCAAAGAACCTATGGATAAGGCCGGGGCTTACGGAATTCAGGGGAGATTTTCCGCATTCATTGAGAAGATCGAAGGGGACTATTTCAATGTCGTAGGACTTCCTGTTTCTTACGTATATCAGGTGTTAAAAGAACTGGGGGAGGTATAAGATGCGAGGCAGAAAAACAGCGGCAAACTGCGAAAGCTGCATGAATTATGAATATGATGACGATTATGAGTGCTATGTCTGTACGCAGGATCTGGATGAAGATGAGATGGTGAGATTTGTGCAGGGAGATTTCAGAGAGTGCCCGTATTATCAGGTGGGGGATGAATACCGGGTGGTGAGGAAGCAAATGTGAGAGAGCTTATGCGAAAAGTCCGCAAAAGATATGTAGCTTTCAACACAAATCAGGCTCCGCCGAAGAAATCCCTTGAAGTGGCTGTAACGCCTGTTGGATATGTTCGCCAATTGGCTCACATATAACAGCCTAACAGCCAAAATCAAGTGTATTTCCTCGCTGCGCTACAATGATTTGTTTATGAAAGCTACATATATTCACAAACTTCCGCCATTTTCCCGCAGCCATTTCTGTGCTTTTCGGTAATCGGGCAGTACGGATTCTACAATATTATAAAAGGCTTTTGAGTGATTCATTTCCAGACGGTGGGCGAGTTCATGTACAACGATGTAGTCCACGATTTCTTCCGGAGCGAAGATCAGACGCCAGTTATAGTTTAAATTTCCGGCGCTGGAGCAGCTTCCCCAGCGGGTTTTCTGTTCCCGGATGGAGATACGGCCGTAGGTGACGCCCATGATACGGGCATAATATTCTGTCTTGCGTGTAAAAATATCCCGTGCAAGCTGGATGTATCGTTTCCGGTCATTTTCAGAAATCTGAGGTTTTTCAGAAGATTGCTCAAGACGCTGAGATGCCGAGTCCAGATGCTTTAGGATCCAGGCTTGCTTTTCGTAAAGAAATGTATCAATGGTCGGGGCAGGACAGTTTTTGGGTACCCGGACACGGACCGTCGCCTGTGCAGTAATCTGAATTGCGAGGGATTTTCTGTCACTGTATATGACTTCATAAGGAAAGGGATGCTGCATGAAATTCTCCTTTGTAACAATTATTTTAGTTTCAGTTTAGAGAAAACAAAAAGAAAGTGCAAGATATAATTTATAAAAAGGTTTTGTTGTTTTTGTAGAAAATATGAATTGCTTTATTCTGGGAAAAGAGTGTATAATAAATTTATTCGTAAGCTGTATTCTTGCAGCACTTTTGAGTTTTAAAAGTTCAGAAGAATCTAAGGTTCAATATTCAGGCCAATCAGCCGGTATTTATCCAATGTTTTGAAATAAGATCTTTGCTGATGGAAATAATACAGAAAATGACTGTTGAAAGGGTTAAATTTATCATAGTAGAAAGCAGGTGAGAACATGATTGATAAGAACTATTTTGGCGAAGGAAAGAATATTGAATTTAAAAGAGAAATTCCAGGTAATCATGAGAAATTTTTAAAAGATATTATTGCATTTTCTAACAGCACAGGTGGGAAAGTGATAGTAGGAATTGAGGATGAAACAGGGACTGTTTATGGAATTGGCGAACAAAGCCCATTTAAATTGTCGGATTCCATTTCTAATATGGTTTCAGATGCGTGTACACCACAGATTGAACCGGATATTTCAATCCAGACAATAGAAGAAAAAACGGTACTTGTCATAGATATTGTTCCTGGAAAGTTCAGACCTTATTATATTGCGAAAAAAGGAAAAGAGACTACAGCTTTTATTCGAATTAATGGAACAAGCAGACCTGCTGACGCAAGAAAATTAAAAGAGTTAGAGTTGGAAGGCCAGAATATTTCCTATGATTCACTACAGGAAATAGGAAGAGAATTTGACAAAGAAAAGGCATTGAAACTTTGCGAAACAATGAAAAAGATAGCAGTTATATCCTGTAAAACAGACGAAAAAAATGCAGCAAAGGACATGACTATAGAGAAGCTTGAAGATTTTGGAATTCTTTGTAGGGTAGGGAGAACGCTCTATCCGACACATGCATTTGATCTGATGACAGATAACAAAAGTAAAGCATCAAAAATTCAATGTGCATTATTTAAGGGAACAATCAGAGATGTTTTTATTGATCAAAAAGAATTTGATGGGCCAATTTACGAACAGGTGGAAAAAGCATATCAATTTGTTTTAAGGCATATTAATATGGGGGCAGAAATCGGAGGGATATATAGAAATGATTCTTATGAACTTCCAGTATCTGCTATTAGAGAAATGATTGCCAATGCTGTTGTACACAGGAGTTATGTAGATAAGTCTTGTATTCAGGTGAGCATTTTTGATGACAGAGTTGAGGTGTTATCACCTGGGATGCTTTATGGTGGATTGGATATTGAAACTGCAAAGTTAGGAAAATCTACTTGCAGAAATGAAGCGATTGCAGAAGCGTTTCATTATATGCATATAGTAGAGGCATGGGGAACAGGGATACCGAGAATTATAAACAGATGTAGAGAGTATGATTTACCTGAACCGACATTTGAAGAGTTTGGAAATGGATTTAAGGTTACAATGTTTAGGAAAGTAAGCAACGCTAATGAAAAAGTAAGCAACGCTAATGAAAAAGTAAGCAATGACAATGAAAAAGTAAGCAATGACAATGAAAAAGTAAGCAATGACAATGAAAAAGTAAGCAATGACAATGAAAAAGTAAGCAACACTTTTGAAAAGTATTTGCCATTATTCAAGGAAGCAGAGATTACGGAGAAATTTATTGAGAATAGTGGCAGAGTATTTCTGGAAAGTGGAGTAGACAAACCATTTGGACAGGCAAATATTATGGAATGGTTAGGATGTTCAAAATCCAAAGCAACAAATGTTATGAATGCAATGAAGGCAGCGAAAGTCATAAAAAAAGTCACAGGACTGGGTGCAGGGAAGTATAAGTTTATAGAACTATAGAAAAAAGAGAAGGTCTCTCAAGGAAGGCACCCCAACAGAACAATCTTGCAATCCCGATGTTATCTTTCTATAATATTCTTAAGTGTAAAGGAAATGGAAGTATCGTTTGAAATGATACAGAAGAGCAGAAAGGGAGCGGGGAATGAAAGAAAAGAAAGAGAAAAAACAAAACGGCTATTTCCGCCATATGGCGGAAGCGATAAAAATGGAACTCAGGGAACATAAAAGTTCATTTATGGTGTATCTTATTTTGCGGATTCTAGTGATCGTGATGTTGGTGCTCCAGGTTTTGAATCAGAATTATGAAAACGTATTTTTATGCATTCTGACACTTTTGCTTCTGATCGTTCCAAGTTTTGTGCAGGTGACGTTTAAAATAGAGCTGCCGACAACGCTGGAGATTATCGTATTGTTTTTTATATTTGCAGCGGAGATATTAGGTGAGATCAATGAATTTTATCTCCTGTTTCCGTTCTGGGACACAGTGCTGCATACACTGAATGGATTTTTGGCAGCGGCAATCGGGTTTTCGCTGGTGGATCTGCTGAACCGGAGTGAGCGTACCGTATTTAATCTGTCACCGGTGTTTACCGCAATCGTAGCATTTTGTTTTTCTATGACGATCGGAGTTGTGTGGGAGTTTTTTGAGTTTGGGATGGATCAGTTTCTTGGATATGATATGCAGAAAGACACGGTTTTGTCTGCAATCGCATCGGTAATGCTGAATCCGGATGGAAGAAATGTTCCGGTGACGATTGATCAGATCAGGGAAGTGATGATCAACGGACAGCCATTAGGAGTAGGCGGATATCTGGATATCGGGCTGATTGACACGATGGAAGACTTGTTTGTGAATTTTATCGGTGCAGCAGTTTTTTCGGTAATTGGGTTTTTCTATGTGAGAAGCCGTGGAAAGGGCGTTGCAGGCATATTTATTCCGAGAAGAAAAAGAGCGGAGAGAGATTTCCTCAAAATTGCAAGAGAACAATCTCTAGAGGAGTCTGAAAATAAGGAGAAAATACAATCTCAAAAGAGAGAATAAGGTGGAAAGAGGACTTTTTGTACACAGAATTGTGCTTCTATGTGCAGAAAGTCCTCTTTTTTTATGGTTTCAGAGAGTATTTCCACAAACAGAACGATAGGTGTTTCACAATATTATGGAAGTTTGATGAAAAAAGTGCGAGGGAATTACTGTATATTAGTGAAAAAAGACTGGAGCGAAATAAAAATGACGAAAGGTCAGTAAAATAAGGCTGAAATATTCCTAAAAAAAGAAAAAAACGTATTTTAAAAGACTGGAAATTTCGACAAAAAAAAGAGTACGATCAGAAAAAGAAAATCAAAAATTTTTTTGTTGACAAACCCACTTGCTGGGAGTAGGATTTAGATAACTTTTTAGGCACACTGTCTGAAAAGGGGACTTTTGTATGGAGATTTCAAGATATGAAATTTCCTTATTTTATGCTCAGAAGAGGCCTCCACCTGGAAGAGAAAAGGGAAGACCCCGAAAAAGGGCAGGAATGAAAAAATAGACAGGAAAAGGAGGGAGCGATACGGAAAATTTAGCAACAGAATTGATGGAAGAGCTGAACTGCAAAACGGTATTTGAGCTTCCGGTTCTCGGCGGAATTTCAGAATCTGTGGTTGTTACATGGATCATTATGGCAGTTCTGGTAGGATTATCGTTGATTCTGGTGAGAAATCTGAAGGTAGAAAACCCGGGAAAAGTTCAGTTGGCATTGGAAGCTGCAATTGACTGGGCAACGGATTTCTTTGAAGGGATCCTCGGTAAAGGGAACAAAAGATATATACCGTATCTGATCACAGTTCTTCTTTATCTGGCGTGCGCCAACATGATTGGTCTGCTTGGCTTTAAGCCGCCGACAAAAGATCTGAATGTAACAGCAGCACTTGCCGTGATGAGTATGTGCCTGATCGAATATTCAGGAATACATAAAAACGGTATGAAACATTGGGTCAAGCATTTTGCCAAACCGGTGCCGGTGGTTGCACCGATTATGATTCTGGAAATTTTTATCCGCCCATTGTCGCTCTGTATGCGACTGTTTGGTAACATGCTGGCAGGATTTGTGGTAATGGAACTTTTAAAAGCATTTGTTCCGCTGATTATACCACTTCCGATGAATTTCTATTTCGATATTTTTGACGGTCTGATTCAGGCATATGTATTTGTATTTCTGACCGCACTGTTTATGACAGAAGAACAGGAATAGAAACGGAATTTTTGAACAAATAAAAGAATAAAAAGGAGATTAGAATTATGGGAGCACTTATTGCAATTGGAGCAGGAATCGCAGTATTAACAGGTATTGGAGCAGGAGTGGGAATTGGTATCGCAACAGGAAAAGCAGTGGATGCAATCGCAAGACAGCCAGAGGCTGAAAGCAAGATCAGCAAGAACCTGATCCTTGGTTGTGCACTTGCAGAGGCAACTGCAATTTATGGATTTATCATTGGTATTCTGATCGTATTCTTCTTAAAATAAGCAAATAGAATTAACAGGAAAGGCGGGTGTGGGAAGTGCTGAGATTTGATATGAACTTTCTATATACCATGATTAACCTGATCGTCCTGGCTTTCTTATTAAAGAAGTTTTTGATCAAGCCTGTGACCGACATTATGGAAAAGCGCCGTCAGCTGATCGAAGACGGATTGAAAAATGCCCAGAATGCACAGGAAGATGCGATGAAGATGAAGGAAGAATATGCGCAGGCACTTGGCGGGGCAAAAGAAGAATCTGTGCGGATCGTAGAGAAAGCACGTAAGGACGCCAAATCAGAGTATGAACGTATTGTAGAGGAGGCGGATGCCAGGGCAGGCAGTATCATCGAGTCTGCCAAGGCGGATATCCGTGTAGAACGAGAGCAGACAATGAGTGCACTCCAGTCTGAAATCGCAGGACTTGCAATGACAGCTGCAGCGAAGATCGTGGCAGAACAGACAGGCAATAATCAGGAAATATATGATAAGTTTCTGGAAGAAGTAGGTGAAGCTCATGAAGACACAGACAACAACTAGTCAGATGTACTGTTCATCTGCAGCAATGCGGTATGCACAGGTGTTGTATGAGCTGAATGTTCCGAAGGAAGCCATACAGAAAGCAAGAGAGATATTTGAGGAGGTACCGCAGCTTCATGATGTGTTTGTGAATCCGACAATTCCGGCACAGAAGAAAGAACGTGTGATCGACAAGGTATTTCCGCAGGAAATGAGAAATTTCCTGAAAGTGGCATGTAAATATGAGAGAATGGATCTGATTCCGGAGATATTTGCTGCATATGACAGATATTGTGACGAGCAGGATCGGATCTTAAGTGCCGTATTGACATGTGTAGAGCTGCCCAGTGACGAGCAGCTCAAAAATATGGAAGCGTTCCTTTGTAAAAAATATGAAGCGAGCAAGGCCAGGATTGAGATTCAGACAGACAGTACGCTGCTTGGCGGATTTGTTCTGCGCACAGGAAGCGATGAATATGACTGGAGTCTGAAAGGACGTCTGGACAGACTAGGACAAAAATTAACCTGGAGGTGAACAAGGTGAGTTCAATCAATTCAGATGAAATTATTTCTATTTTAAAAGAAGAGATAGAAAATTTTGACAGTGTGAGCAAAGACAGCGAAGTGGGAACAGTCGTTGCTGTAGGTGACGGAATTGCGACTATTTATGGGATTGATCACGCAATGTATGGAGAGATTGTTACCTTCGATACGGGTTTGAAAGGAATGGTACAGGATATTCAGAAAAATGAAATCGGAGTCATTCTTTTTGGACGGGACACAGATATCAAAGAAGGGACAAAAGTAACTCGTACAGGAAAAAAGGCCGGTGTACCGGTTGGAAATAAATATGTAGGAAGAGTTGTCAATGCACTGGGAGCTCCGATTGATGGAAAAGGCGAGATCGAAGCAGATGATTACCGTCCGATCGAGCAGGAGGCGCCGGGAATTATTGACAGAAAATCAGTTAGCGTACCGATGGAAACAGGAATCCTTTCCATCGATGCCATGTTCCCGATCGGACGTGGGCAAAGAGAGCTGATCATCGGAGACCGTCAGACAGGAAAAACATCCATTGCGATGGATACAATCCTGAATCAGAAGGGAAAAGATGTAATCTGTATTTATGTGGCGATCGGACAGAAGGCTTCTACTGTTGCAAAAGTTGTAAATACATTGAAGAATAATGATGCACTGGATTATACGATTGTGGTATCTTCTACAGCAAGTGACTGTGCGCCGCTTCAGTATATCGCACCATATGCCGGAACAGCAATGGCAGAGCATTTTATGTATCAGGGAAAAGATGTCCTGATCGTCTATGATGATCTGTCAAAACATGCGGTTGCCTATCGTGCATTGTCTCTGCTGCTCGGTCGTTCACCGGGACGTGAGGCATATCCGGGAGATGTATTCTATCTGCATTCCAGACTGTTGGAGCGTTCCAGCCGTCTGAGTGATGAATTGGGAGGCGGTTCTATTACAGCACTGCCAATCATTGAGACGCAGGCAGGAGATGTATCCGCATATATTCCGACTAATGTAATTTCCATTACAGACGGACAGATCTTCCTGGAGAGCGATCTGTTTGCAGCAGGTATGAGACCGGCCGTAAACGTAGGTCTTTCCGTATCTCGTGTTGGTGGTGCCGCACAGACAAAAGCGATGAAAAAAGCATCCGGAAGTATTCGTATTGATCTGGCACAGTACCGCGAGATGGAAGTGTTCACGCAGTTTAGTTCCGATCTGGATGCTGCGACAAAAGAACAGCTGGAGTATGGAAGTGGTTTGATGGAATTGTTGAAGCAGCCGCTTTATCATCCGCTCAGTCTGCATGAAAAGGTCATCACACTGTGTGCGGCGACACATAAAGTGATGCTTGGAATAGAAAAAGCAAAAATCAAACAGTTCCAGGCAGACCTGCTTCGTCATTTCGATTCAGATTATCCGGAAATCGGACAGGAAATCGAAGAGAAAAAGGTACTGACAGAAGAACTGATCGAAAAGATCGTGGAGACCGCAAAGGAATTCAAGAAGAGCAGGTGTTAATATGGCAAATATCAGAGAAATACAGAGCCGCATCAACAGCGTAAAAGATACGATGAAGATCACAAATGCGATGTATATGATTTCCTCTTCAAAAATGACGCAGGCCAGAAAAAAACTGGCGGATACAGAGCCGTATTTTTATGGACTTCAGGGTGAGATTTCCCGTATCCTGCGCCATGTGCCAGAGATCCGGCATTCTTATTTTGATGCCCGCCAGGATATCCCGGCAGAGCAGAAAAGGATCGGTTCGATCGTAATTACGGCAGACAAGGGACTTGCCGGAGCTTATAATCATAATATTATCAAGCTGGAAGAAGAGATCCTTGCACAGCCGGGGATTCACAAGCTCTTTGTTGTAGGTGAGCTGGGACGGCATTATTTTGCAAAACATAATGTAGAGATTGACACAAATTTCCAGTATACCGTTCAGAAACCGACGATGCACCGTGCCAGAGATATTGGCTGGTCGGTGATCGATCAGTTTCTGGCAGGGGAGCTGGATGAAGTGTATGTTGTATACACCCGCATGGAGAATTCGGTACAGACAGATGCGGAAAAATTGAAACTGCTTCCGTTGGAGGCCAAAGACTTCGGAAGTATGAAAATGCCTCTGAATATGTATCGGGAAGCAATTGAACTGTATCCTTCCGCAGACAGTGTGATGGACAGTATTGTTCCGAACTATGTCATTGGTATGGTCTACGGATGTCTGGTAGAGGCATATGCCAGTGAACACAATGCCCGTATGATGGCGATGAAGGCTGCTACAGACAGCGCTGAAAGCCTGATCCGGGAGTTGTCAATCGTATATAACAGAGCCAGACAGGCTGCAATTACCCAGGAAATTACGGAAGTTTGCAGCGGTGCGAAGGCGCAGAAGCAGAAAAGGAAGTGAGAATAGCATATGAATAAAGGACGAATTGTACAGGTTATGGGACCTGTCGTTGACGTAGTATTTGAAGACGGCAATCTTCCTTATATCAAGGATGCTCTGGAAGTTGAAAATAACGGAAAGAAATGCATCATGGAGGTTGCACAGCACCTTGGAAACAATGAGGTGCGCTGCCTGATGCTTGCTGCCAGTGAAGGACTGCATAAAGATATGGAAGTAACAGCCACCGGAGCAGGAATCAAAGTTCCTGTCGGTGAGAAGACACTGGGCAGACTGTTTAATGTATTAGGTGAAACAATTGATAATGAAGAACAGATCGAGGATGCAGAAAAATGGGTAATCCACAGAGAACCGCCTACATTTGAAGATCAGAGTCCTGTAGTAGAGATCCTGGAGACGGGAATCAAGGTCATCGACCTTCTTGCACCATATGCAAAGGGCGGTAAGATCGGATTGTTCGGTGGTGCAGGAGTCGGTAAGACGGTGCTGATCCAGGAATTGATCCGAAACATTGCGACAGAGCACGGTGGATACTCTATTTTTACCGGAGTCGGAGAGCGTTCCCGTGAGGGAAATGACCTCTGGTCTGAAATGAAAGAGTCCGGTGTTCTGGAGAAGACTGCTTTGGTATTCGGTCAGATGAATGAGCCGCCTGGAGCGCGTATGCGTGTGGCTGAGACTGGTTTGACAATGGCAGAATATTTCCGTGATGAACAGCATCAGAACGTACTTCTTTTCATCGATAATATTTTCCGTTTTACACAGGCCGGATCTGAGGTTTCCGCACTGCTTGGGCGTATGCCGTCTGCAGTAGGATATCAGCCGACACTGGCAACGGAAATGGGTGAATTACAGGAACGTATCGCTTCTACAAAGAACGGATCTGTCACTTCCGTACAGGCAGTTTATGTGCCGGCGGACGATTTGACTGACCCGGCTCCGGCGACAACATTTGCGCATCTGGATGCAACGACCGTGCTTTCCAGAAAGATTGTAGAGCAGGGTATCTATCCGGCGGTAGATCCACTGGAATCCAGCTCCCGTATCCTGGAAGCAGATGTAGTCGGAGAAGAGCATTACGAAGTGGCAAATAAAGTCATCGCAATTCTTCAGAAATACAAAGAACTGCAGGATATTATTGCAATTCTTGGTATGGAAGAGTTGTCAGATGAAGATAAGGCAACTGTTATGCGTGCGAGAAAAATCCAGAGATTTTTGTCTCAGCCATTCTTTGTAGCAGAGACATTTACAGGAATCCCTGGAAAATATGTTCCGTTAAAAGAGACAATCCGTGGATTTAAAATGATCATTGATGGGGAGATGGATGCATATCCGGAATCTGCATTTTTCAATGTAGGAACTATTGACGATGTCATTGCAAAGGCAAATGCTGAGGCGGCAGAATAGGAGCGTGGCATATGGATACATTTGGTTTGAAAATCATCGCAAGTGACAGGGTTTTTTACGAAGGACGCTGCAGAAAGCTTGTAATTCCGGCGCCGGATGGTGAAAAGGGAATCTTGCCGAACCATGAAAATATGGTGATTGCAGTGAAGATCGGAATGGCCCGTATGGAGATCGAAGAAGGAAACTGGGTAGAAGTTGCACTCGGAAGAGGATTTGCAGAGGTAGTCAACAACCGTGTGACACTGCTGGTAGATACAGCAGAAAAGCCGGAGGAGATTGATATCCGTCATGCACAGGAGCAGAAAGAGCGTGCAGAGGAGCGAATCCGCCAGAAACAGAGCATCCAGGAATATTATCATTCTCAGGCATCTCTGGCGAGAGCTATGAACCGATTGCGAGTATCTCAGGGAAAACGCTGGAATTTATAGAGAAAAGAAACAAGGAAGTTTGCGCAAAAGGTGCAGCTTCCTTGTTTCTTTTCACATATAGTAACTTTTACGGAGTTACTGTTCCCACCAATCTCCACCTATCCATGCGCAATCGTCGTGCTTGCGCACTCCAGTACCGCACTTCGTGCTAGATTGCTTATGTATGGGCGGTGACTGGTTCCACCAGATGTTAAATATAGATTCTTTGCCTTACATGCAAGCATGACGGTTCAGAACCTATATTTAACATCCGGTGTGAACAGTAACTTTTACGGAAAAATTTATAACATATTCATGGAAATTTAATTGTGTCCCAACAAAATTTCAAGTATAATAAAACCAATCTTGAAAGGAATCCCTTTCAGTTTTCAAATATGGCATAAGAGGCCATTCAAAAATAATTTCCAAATAAACGCACAGAAAAGATGGATAAGACGTTACCGTGCATAGTAACAAGAGAATAGATGGAGTTTGTCTGTATTTGCGATTGTGAAACATCGTGTCAAAAGATATAATAAAATTAAGAATACAGTTACATGCTCATCGAAATCTTCTGAATTCCATCAGAAACCAAGGAGGAGCATGTATGAAGAAGGAAAAAACAACACAATTTTTAATGAAGCCAAAAGTAGATTTCTGTTTTAAAGAGCTGATGGAAGATGAAGAGGTGCGCAACGCATTTCTGGCGGCGGTACTTGGAATTGATCTGGGAGAAATCGTTGAGAGCAGGATTTTGCCGTCCCATTTGAGCCAGAAGGATAAAGATGATAAGTTGGGAATTTTGGATGTACGGGTTTTGTTAAATAACAAGGAGCAGATTGACATTGAAATTCAGGTGACAGCTAGTGAATACTGGGCAGAACGCACGTTGTTCTATCTGGGGAAGATGTTTACCGATCAATTAAAACCAGGAGAAGACTATCAGAAATTAGAAAAATGTATTCATATCGGGATTTTGAATTTTACCATGTTTGAAGATGAAGAATATTACTCCTGTTTTCACTTCTGGTCAGATCAGGGGAGAAAGATGTACAGTGATAAAGTTGAGATCCACACATTGGAACTCCCGAAACTGGCAAAATATGAGTATCCGGAGACAGAGCTGCTGAAATGGCTTCAGTTTATCAATGCAGAAACCAAGGAGGAATTTGAAATGGCAGCGGAAAAAAGCGAATATATTAAGAAGGCGTATGAGGATTTGAACCGGATCAGTGCGGATGAGGAGAAGCGTCTGGAATATGAGGCAAGAGAGCGTGCGATTCGAGATCACCAGTACTTTTCTACGGTTTATAAAAACACTGGATTGAAAGAAGGCAGAAGGGAAGGCAGAAGACAGGCAACTGTAGAATTATTACAGGAAATGGGAATGGAAAAAGAATGCGTGTGTGCAAAGGTACAGGAAAAGTTCCAGCTTTCTTTCCAAGAGGCTGAGCAGGAAGTAGAAAAATATTGGAAATAATAGCGGTAGCTTTTTTGTTTTTAAAACTGGCATGGTTAAAAACGTTAAAACTGGATGTTTAAGAAAAGCCAATCTTAATGTAGTATTCATATAAAAATGATAGCAATTAAGAGGAGGTACAGCAAATGAGTGCAGAAAGATATGAGCTCAACAAGCAGTTAGCACAGATGTTAAAAGGCGGAGTGATCATGGATGTGACAACACCGGAACAGGCAAGGATTGCAGAGGAGGCGGGAGCATGTGCAGTGATGGCGCTGGAAAGGATTCCGGCTGATATCCGTGCAGCGGGCGGAGTATCCAGAATGAGTGATCCGAAGATGATCAAGGAAATTCAGGAAGCAGTATCCATTCCAGTTATGGCAAAATGCAGGATCGGACATTTTGTTGAAGCACAGATATTAGAGGCAATCGAAATTGATTATATCGATGAGAGTGAAGTACTTTCTCCGGCAGATGATGTTTATCATATTAATAAACGCAAATTCCAGGTACCATTTGTATGTGGTGCAAGAGATTTGGGAGAAGCGCTTAGAAGGATCAATGAAGGAGCTTCTATGATCCGTACAAAGGGAGAGCCGGGAACAGGAGATGTGATACAGGCAGTCAGACATATGAGAATGATGAAGCGGGAAATTGCAAAACTGGTCTCCATGAGGGAGGATGAGCTGTTTGAGGAAGCAAAGGCCCTAAATGTGCCGTATGAATTGGTTGAATATGTACATCATAACGGACGTATTCCTGTTGTAAACTTCGCGGCGGGAGGCATCGCAACTCCGGCGGATGCGGCGCTGATGATGCAGCTTGGTGCAGAAGGCGTATTTGTGGGATCTGGTATTTTTAAGTCAGGAGATCCGAGAAAGCGGGCAGAAGCAATTGTAAAAGCGGTAACAAACTTTGAAGACTACAGGATGCTGGCAGAGCTTTCTGAGGATCTGGGAGAGGCAATGGTAGGAATTAATGAACAGGAGATAGAACTTTTGATGGCGGAAAGGGGCAGATAGAATGAAGATCGCAGTACTTGCAGTACAGGGAGCATTTGCGGAACATCGGAAGAAAATAGAAGACCTGGGAATAGAATGTATGGAACTCCGCAAAAAAGAGGACCTGATGAAACCGTTTGATGGATTGATCCTTCCCGGAGGTGAGAGTACTGTGCAGGGAAAACTTCTGAAAGAGCTGGACATATATCAGATATTGAAGCAGAAAATCGAAGAAGGACTGCCGGTGCTGGCAACTTGTGCCGGCCTGATCCTTCTGGCGGAAAATTTGACAAATGACCGGAATATTTATTTTGCAACATTGCCGGCAGCGGTGAAAAGAAACGGTTATGGCAGACAGCTTGGAAGTTTCCGTACAGTACAGGAAATGAAGGGAATCGGGAAAATACCGATGACATTTATAAGAGCTCCATATATTGAAAAAGTTGGAAAAGGAGTAGAAGTTCTTGCGGCAGTAGATGATCGGATCGTGGCAGTAAAATACGGGACACAGTTTGGGCTGGCATTTCATCCGGAATTAGATCAGGACAACAGAATACATGAAATGTTTCTGGATACGGTTAAAGCAGCCATACAAAACAATGAGTCTGCTATAAAATAAATCTATAACAGGATATTCTCAATCTATATTGGACAAATAAATCCTACTATGTTAATATGATTACAAGGAATTAAGAAAGAAACAGATTCCAAAGAAGGAGGAAATAGAAATGGCAGATATCAGAGATTCTAAAAACTGGGGATTTGAGACAAAACAATTACACATTGGACAGGAACAGGCAGATCCGGTTACAGATGCAAGAGCAGTCCCGATCTATGCAACAACCTCTTATGTATTTCACGACTCACAGCATGCGGCAGACCGCTTCGGACTCCGTGATGCAGGAAATATATATGGAAGACTGACAAATCCGACACAGGATATTTTCGAACAGCGTATTGCAGCATTAGAAGGCGGTGTGGCAGCGCTGGCTGTAGCATCCGGTGCGGCAGCAATTGCCTATGCATTTCAGGCACTTGCAAAGGCGGGAGAGCATATTGTGGCATCCAAGACCATCTACGGCGGCACATACAATCTTCTGGCGCATACTCTTCCGCTCACAAACGATGTGACAACAACGTTTGTGGACCCTGAGAAAGAAGGATCTTTTGAGGCAGCCATTCAGGAAAATACAAAAGCGATATTTGTAGAGACACTTGGAAATCCGAATTCAAATCTGATCGATCTGGAGAAGGTGGCAGAGATCGCGCACAGACACAATATTCCGTTGGTAGTAGATTCTACATTTGCAACACCGTATCTGATCCGGCCGATCGAACATGGTGCAGATTTGGTGATTCACTCCGCAACGAAATTTATCGGCGGTCATGGAACAGCGATTGGAGGCGTGATCGTTGACAGTGGAAAGTTTGACTGGAAGGCATCCGGCAAATATCCGTGGATTTCAGAAGCCAACCCGAGTTATCATGGTGTATCGTTCTCAGATGCAGCAGGCAGTGCGGCATTTGTAACCTATATCCGTGCAGTGATCCTGCGTGATACGGGTGCAACACTTTCTCCGTTCCATTCCTTTATCTTCCTGCAGGGGCTGGAGACATTATCTCTGCGTGTTGAGCGGCATGTGAGCAATGCGCTGAAGATCGTGGAGTATCTTGCGAATCATCCGCAGGTAGAGGCTGTACACCATCCGTCACTGGAAACGGAGTCAACCCATGAATTATATAAGAGATATCTCCCGAACGGAGGCGGCTCTATCTTTACTTTTGAGATTAAGGGAGATGCGCAGACGGCCCAGGCATTTATCGATCAGCTGTCTATCTTTTCCCTGCTGGCAAATGTAGCAGACGTGAAATCTCTGGTGATTCATCCGGCAACCACCACTCACAGCCAGTGTACGGAGGAAGAATTGTTAGATCAGGGAATCAAACCAAACACGATCCGGCTTTCAATCGGAATTGAAAAAGTAGAAGATCTGATCGCAGATCTTGATGCGGCATTTAAAGGAGTAAAATAATGGATATTGATGTTTTAGCGATAGCGGCAGTGGCGATTACAGTAGTTCTGTTTGTACTGCTGTCCTATCTGGGAAGAAAAAAGCATTTACGTCCCAGTCCAGTATGTATTTCTGATCGTATTGACACTGATCGTTTCCATCGGAACAGTAGGAGTTCCGGGAACCTCCACAGTAACAACCACAGCACTGTTTACTGCAGCAGGACTTCCGGTAGAGATCATTGTACTTCTGGTTCCGATCTCAAGTGTTGTTGATATGATGCGTACGGCAGCAAATGTGACAGGTGCGGCAACAGCAGCAGTTCTTGTCGCAAAATCCGAGCAGCTTTTAGACAGAGAGGTTTATGACCAGAAAAAGAGTGAAGACGGATTGAGCGGAGCAGCTGCAGTTGGTGAATCTGCGAGATAATAAAATAAAAAGCATTCCTGCCGGGAATCATATGCCAAGAAGCAATGATCCATGCAGGAATGCTTTTACTTTATGCCTGATCCTGATAACAATATCCGCCGTTTTCTTTCACTCCGTAAAAATCAGCGAAAGACAGATGAAAAACATCTTTTTCCATACCGGAAAGGTCGATCTTATGTTTGATCAGATATTGATAAATTCCGGAATAATCAATACTTCCCTGTAATAAAATACTGTCTAATTTTCCATCTCGTAAAATGGCACGTTTATAATTGTGAGAATCTTCCTGTTCGAGAACAACATCTCCCTCTTCTTCTGTTCCTCTTCCAAGGGAAAGCGTAACCAGTCCATAGAAGTTCATCGTATTTTTCATAGCGTAACGGTCTTCGTAAAGTGTTTTAATTCCGCACATATTCATAGCGGCAACCTGTCCCTGTTTCATAGCATTTGGCCAGATTCCGGACAGTCCCGTTACATCTCCGGCAGCGTAAATATCTTTACAGTTGGTTTCCATGGTGTCAGACACTTTAATAAAACGATCTACTTCGATCGAAGTATCCAGTACGCATTCAACTGCGGGACGAACACCGGCAGCAACAATGACCAGATCACAGTCTACCCGGGTGCCATCATCCAGAAGGACATAGTCGATTGAACCATTGCTGTTCATATGCGTTTCAGAAGCCTTTTTTCCAAGAAGAAAACGGCATCCGTGTTCTTCAAATAATTTCCGATAGGCAGTTCCGGCAGTTTCATTTAACTGGATCGGAAGAATACGATCTGCCATTTCCACAACAGTAACCTCTTTACCCTGCTCGAGAAATGCATAGGCAGCGTCCATTCCAACCAGACCGGAACCAACGATCAGAATCTGTTCTGCCTGATCGGCCAGCGGGCGGATCGCCTGAGCATCCGAAAGATGCCGCAGTCCGAATACATTGTTTGCCTCACGGAACTGTCCAACAGGCGGGATGAAGCTGTTTGCACCGGTTGTGATCAGGAGTTTGTCATAGTGGCAGGATGTGTCATTATCAAGCAGAACCTGCTGGTTTTTTACATCCACTGTTTTTACAGAAACACCCTTGATCCATTCGATTTTATTGGTTTCAAAAAAGTCAGGTTCTACAAAGGACAAGGTATCTTCCTGACGTTCATGGCTCAAATAACGGTGAAGCATGCAGCGGGAGTGTACATGCTCATCTGTGGAAATCATGGTAATAGAGGCATCCGGCTGCTGGCTGCGAATGGTTTTTGCTGCGGTGATCCCGGCAGCCCCCACTCCGATAATAACATGCATCATAATGACACCTCCTCAACATAGATTGCCTGTTTTGGACAGGCTTTTACGCAGTTGGGTTCTGCACCGTCCTGCAGGCAGAAGTCGCACTTTACGACTTTGGTACGGGTGGCAGTATCTGCTTTGAGGACGCCGAACGGGCAGTTCATAACGCACATAAAACAGGAGCCACATTTCGTTTCATCATAAGATACGATTCCCGTTTTCGGATCCTTTGTCAGAGCACCGCTCATACAGGACATCACGCATTCCGGCTGATCGCAGTGTCTGCAAAAAATAGGGCGATAGGTTCCGTCCGGCAGCTTTTCGATGTGGTTTCTGGATTCATTGCGGATGTCCGTCAGATCCAGATCATAAACAGTTCCCGGTGTTTCCCGGTGCGCCTGCATACAGGCGATGGTGCAGTTTTTGCATCCATCGCACTTTGAGGCATCGATCATAATTCGTCTCATAGCGGCACCTCCTATATATGTAAGCCCTGGCGTTTTTCCAGAATAATCTGCTCCAGGATATCAGCAGATTCTTTCGCATCTCCGTTGATGATGACCTGTCCTCCGGTCAGTTCTTTCATATCTTCTGTGAGTACTTTGACTGCAGTTTTGCTTCCCGTTACGAACGGAGGAAGTCCAAGGTGCAGCGGAAGTCCCAGTGCAAGTCCGAAGCATCCGTCAGCCAGTGCCTGCTCTTCCAGCCACTGTGCGGCAGAAAGTACCAGTGGAAGCTGTGGAAGATCTACGCCAAGCTCTGCGGCGATTTCTGTTGCAACGATTTCCAGACGGCCGATCGCAAGACAAGGACCAAAATTCAAAACCGGCGGAATGTTCAGTTTTTCACAGACAGCGCGCAGCTTTGGACCGGCATATTTGGCAGCTTCCGGAGTCATGAGTCCGCAGTTTTCGATTCCGCCTGAAGAACATCCGGCAGTAAGGACGAGGATGTCGCGAGAGATCAGTTCTTTTGTCAGTTCCACGCTCAAGACATCATGTCCGCCTGCAGTCAGGTTGGAGCATCCCACCACACCGGCAAGACCTTTGATCTCTCCGGATGCCAGCAGTTCGATTAGCGGCGTCCACTTTCCGCCCAGGAAGGATTTTAAAGAACCTTCACTGACACCCGTTAATGTATGGTCATTTCCATGTTCTTCCATGAGGTGTAACGCAACACTTCCCCGTCGTTCCTTGTAGGATTCGATGATTTTATCAATAATAATGCTGCTTTGTTCTTCGCGGTTTTCAAATTCAAACGGCATCAGTTCCGCATTCGCTTTCTTTGCAACATCATCCAGACAGATCTGTCGGATCTTCAATTCTTCACAGATTGGCTCGATTCCCGGAAGAGTACAGTTAAATTCTGAAAGAACTGCATCGATCGCTCCGGTTGCCAGGATTGCTTCACTTGTATAGTTGTTTCCTGCATGACCGTCAAATATTTCGGTATAGTGTGCGCCTCTGAGCTGTAAGTCCTGTCCTACGCAGGTACATCCTACCAGTTTGAATCCCTTTGCACCAACAGCCTGCGCTTTTGTCTTTGCTTCTTCTGAAATCAGGCGTTCCTGAAGATCTACGAAAATCGTGTGCTGATGTCCGGTAATCATAATGTTGATGTAATCCGGATCGATCACACGCAGTCCTACCGGGGCCAGGCGAAGCTCCGGCTGTCCGAGCAAAACATCGTTGAGCAGATTGGTTAAGGTCAGCCCGTACACTCCGGTGGAAATACCAAGCTTCAGACAGTCGGTAAGCATATCCACAGGGTCGGAGTTCAGATTGGTGGAACATTTTACAACACCTTTGAATACCTCTGCTTTTGCACCGCCCGGCATGATTCCCAGTTCTTTCCAGCGTTTAATACGTGGTGCATATGCGATTTTCTCAATCAGTTCTGCAGAAACATATTCCGGTTTGTACAGATCGGCAAGTACGGCATCTGCCACTTTTTCTGCTTTTACATAGACATCTTCGTCTGTAATTCCAAACATCTCCGCCAGATGCTCCAGAGATTTCAGACCCTTTAATTCTCCTTTGATCTGGGCGGTTTTCTTCAGATTGAGGGCAGTATTCTCAACGATATGGATATAGCATCCGCTGCCGGAAGCCACTGCTCTTAAGAAATTGCGGGTTACGATCGTATCGGCATCGGCACCGCAGATTCCTCTCGGCGCATTTGGAGTGATGCGGCAAGGACCGTTGGAGCAGAGACGACAACAGACTCCCTGCAGTCCAAATCCACATTTTGTGCTCTGTCCTTCCACGCGGTGATGGGAAGTTTCCATCGGAAGCGAGCGGATAAAGCCTTCTAGAGGCTTGTCTGCGCTTTTGCATGTATTGCATCCATAACATTGATTCATTTTGTAAAATCCTCCTTTGATAAAACTGTACTAAAATAGTAAAGATTAAGGCAAAAAAACACTTACCGAAATAATTCGGCAAGAGATTTTTGTTTCATTTCCTGCACCAGCATATTCTGCAGCCGGCAGAATTCGTGATGTACCAGACATGGATTTTTCGGACTGTTCATAGAACAAGGATAACCCTCTTTCATACATTCTAAAAGAAGGATATCCGGATCTATGGCAGCGCAGAGATCATAGAGAGAAATCTCTGCAAGCTTTAAGTTGAGCGCATATCCCCCGTTGGTACCCCGACAGCTTTTTAAAAATCCGGACTTTTCCAGCTTTCTGGTAATCTTGTAAGTCATGGCAGAGGGCAGATGCTCCATCTCGCAGATCCGTGAGACACTGATTAACTCTCCGGAAGATAATGCACGCATGATGCGGATTGCATAATCACATTCTTTGGTAAATAACATATCTGACCTCCCTGACGTTTTGTCTCATCTTACAATATTGGACTGAAACAGTCAAGTATAATGGAAGCGGAAAAATAAAATAGGGATTATGCATAAAAAAGGCAGAGTTTTTGGGCGATAGGAATAAAAGAAAAGAGAGATATCTATACAATACCACCAAAGTCTACAAAGGAGATTGACAGATGTCAGGAGTTATGCCTATAATAAAATCAAGATATGAAACGGGTTTCAAAAAGTTTCACAGCAGCAAAAGAAAGAGGACATAAGATGGCAAGTATCAGAGAAGTTGCAAAGATCGCAGGAGTTTCACCTGCTACTGTATCGAGAGTGATGAATGGAACAGCGAATGTGGATGAGGAGAAGAAGCAAAGAGTTCTTGAGGCTATTCAAGAAACGGGGTTCAAACCAAATGAACTGGCGCGGGCATTGTTTAAGAAATCATCAAAGATTATTGGAATGATCGTTCCGAATATTGAAAATCCATTTTTCAGTGAAATCGCCAAAGCAGTGGAGGAGGAAGCCTTTCAAAACGGATATAAGATGCTGTTATGCAATTCAGCAAATAATCCGAAGAAAGAACGGATGAACATTCAGATGCTTGTACAGATGCAGGCAGATGGAATTGTGATCATGACCAACAGCGATCGGACCGGAAAGAAGATTGCAGAATGCGGACTTCCGGTTGTCGTGATGGACAGAAAGCTTTCTGAGGGACGGGAAATCGCATTTATCGAATCAGATCATTACAAAGGCGGAAAACTTGCGGCAGAGCATCTGATTGAATGCGGCTGTCAGCATATTGTGTGCCTGCGGGGACCGATGAAGTTTTCCAGCGGGCAGCAGCGTTATCAGGGATATGAGGATGTGTGCAGAAAGTATGGAAGAAAAGCTGTCTGGATCGACTGTGATTATGATTACGATGCCGGACTTGCGGCAGCAGAAGAACTGATTCGCAGATACCCGGATACCGATGGAATCCTGGCGAGCAATGACATGGCGGCAATGGCAGTCTATAAGGTGCTTCATCGGAACGGGCGAAGAGTCCCGGAAGATGTACAGCTGGTCGGATTTGACAATATTGAGTTCAGCAGGAGAATGACACCGGAGCTGACGACCATTTCCCAGCCCATTGAAGAAATGGGAAAACTGGCAGTACAGATGATCATCCATCATGGAGAAGAGATTTCGTATCAGAAAGAAAATATATTTGATGTTGAGCTGATCAGGCGTCAGACGACGAAAAAGAAAGGAGAAGCAGAATGAAACTGGCAGTAGTAGGAAGCATTAACATGGATATGACGGTGACCGCAGAGCGGATTCCGCTAAAAGGGGAGACACTTCGAGGAGACAGCCTTCATTATATTCCGGGAGGGAAAGGTGCGAATCAGGCGGTTGCTATGGCAAAGCTCGGAGCAAAAGTGGAGATGTTCGGATGTGTTGGAGATGACGCAAATGGTACCCGGTTATTGGAGAATTTCAAGAAAGTCGGTGTAGAGACGGGACATATCAAGGTTTTAGAGGGAGTTCCGACAGGGATTGCTATGATCACAGTCGGAGAAAATGACAATACGATCATCGTGGTTCCGGGAGCAAACGGGAAAGTGGACAGAGATTATATTGACAGGATCAAAGAGGAGCTGAAGACTTTTGATATGGTTGTGCTGCAGCAGGAGATTCCGCTGGATACGGTGTATTATGTTGTAGATTTCTGTTATGACAATCAGATTCCGGTAGTGTTAAATCCGGCTCCGGCGTCAAACGTTCCGTTGGAAGTGATCGAAAAAGTGACGTATGTAACACCAAATGAACATGAAGCGGTCCTGATTTTTGGAGAGGAGTATTCTACAGAGGACTTGTTAAGAGAGTATCCGGAAAAACTGATCATCACACAGGGCTCCAGAGGTGTGATTACTTGTTTGAAGAATGGAGAAATCTTGAGTGTACCGGCGAGAAAAGCGAATGTGGCAGATACGACCGGGGCAGGAGATACGTTAAACGGTGCATTTGCCCTGCAGAGAGCAAAAGGAGCGGATATGGAGACAGCACTTCGGTATGCGAATGTGGCAGCCAGCTTATCCACAGAAAAATTCGGGGCACAGAGCGGAATGCCGATGGCACAGGAAGTCGAAGAAGAATTGGAAAAACTGGGAGGAAGAGCATGAAACGACAGGGGATTTTAAACAGTGATATTTCCAGAGTGTTGTCTTATATGGGACATACGGACACAATCTGTATCGGAGACTGTGGACTGCCGATCCCGGATGAGACAGAACGGATCGATCTGGCCGTAAAATTCGGACAGCCGTCTTTTATGGATGTGTTGGAAGAAGTAGGGGCAGATATGAAAGTAGAGAAGATCATACTGGCAGAGGAGATGAAACTTCAGAATCCGGAGATACTCCGTCAGATCGAACAATTTTTTGCAAAGCATGAAACGGGTTTCAAACCAGAGATACAATTTGTTTTGCACAGCGATCTGAAAAAAATGACAAAAACATGCAAGGCAGTTATTCGAACCGGAGAGACAACGCCTTATGCAAATATTATTTTACAGTCGGGTTGTATTTTCTAAGAGAGGAGAACAGCTTATGGAAATTGAAATGAGAGGGATCAACAAGTCTTTTGGGAACAATGCCGTGTTGAACAATGCCGGATTTGTACTCAGTACCGGAGAAATTCATGCACTGATGGGAGAAAACGGTGCGGGAAAATCGACGTTGATGAAGATTTTGACAGGTGTTTATACAAAAGATGTGGGGCAGGTGATCGTGGACGGACAGGAAGTCTGCTACAAAAATGCCAGAGAAGCAGAAAAAGCAGGGATTGTATTTATCCATCAGGAACTGAACGTGTTATTTGATCTGACAGTAGAAGAAAATATGTTTCTCGGCAAAGAAATCAAAAAGAAGTGCGGTGTATGTGACAAAAAAGCAATGCGCCGGGAAGTAGAAAAAATCTTGAAACGCCTTGGAGTAGAGATCGATCCGGGACAGCGGATGGAAGAGCTTTCCGTAGGACAGCAGCAGATGGTTGAGATTGCAAAGGCGCTGATGGTAAATGCAAAGGTGATCATCATGGATGAGCCGACGGCAGCACTGACACAGAGTGAGACGAGAGTACTGTTTGAGGCTGCAAACGCGCTGCGTGAAAGGGGTGTCTCCATTGTGTATATCTCGCACCGGATGGAAGAGATTTTTGAACTGTGCGACCGGATTACGATCCTGAGGGATGGAACTTATATCGACACAAAGAAGATTTCTGAGACAGACATGAATGATGTAGTCAAAATGATGATCGGAAGAGAGATTGGAGAGCGGTATCCGCAGCGGAACGTAAGCATCGGTAATCGTGTTCTGGAAGTAAAAAATCTGACCTGTCCGGGCGTATTTGAAAAGGTTTCTTTTGAAGTGCATGCAGGGGAAGTGCTGGGAGTATCCGGGCTGATGGGAGCCGGAAGAACGGAGATTATGCAGGCAATCTTCGGAAATATGCCGCATGTGACGGGAGAGATTTTTCTGAATGGAAAACAGATCGAGAACAAAACGCCGAAACAGGCAATGAAAAACGGAATCGGATTTATCACAGAAGACCGGAAAGTAGAAGGGCTGATGCTGGAAGAGAGCATTATGAAAAATATTTCTCTCGCAAATCTGAAGCGTATTTCCAGACACGGGGTGATCCAGAGAGAGAAAGAAAAAGAGCTGGTCAAAAAGGGGATCGAGGAGTTACATATCCGGTGTTTTGGACCGCAGCATGAATGTAATAACTTAAGCGGTGGAAACCAGCAGAAGGTTGTATTTGCAAAATGGATGTACACGAATCCGAAAGTGCTGATTCTGGATGAACCAACCCGCGGTGTGGATATTGGGGCAAAAAAGGAAATCTACAGTATTATCAATGATCTTGCCGCAAAGGGAGTGGCGATCATTATGGTATCTTCCGAACTGCCGGAAGTGCTCGGAATGTCTGACCGGGTAATGGTAGTAAGAGAAGGTCTGGTGAGAGGATTTTTAAGCAAAGAAGAGGCAAATCAGGAAAATATTATGATTCTGGCGACAGGAGGAAATCTCAATGAATAAGAAAAAAGCGGCAAATTATATACAAGATCTGGGAGCGCTGATCGCGCTTGTATTGTTAATTGTTGTGATCGGAGCGATCAGTCCGGAATTCCGGACAGTGGGGAACTTCTTATCACTGCTTCGACAGTCTTCTATTAACGGGCTCATCGCATTTGGTATGACTTGTGTCATTCTGACAGGCGGGATTGACCTGTCTGTAGGTTCGGTACTTGCTCTGACGACGGCATTGTGTGCAGGATTTATTTCAGGCGGAATGCCGGTGGGACTGGCAATGATCCTGGCGCTGGTGATCGGAACCGGATTTGGATGTATCAGTGGATTTCTTGTAACAAAAGGCAGATTACAGCCCTTTATTGCAACGTTGATTACAATGACCGTGTTCCGTGGACTGACGATGATCTATATGGATGGAAAACCGATCTCCAACCTGGGAGACAGCTTTACACTGAAAGTGGTAGGAAAAGGAAACTTTTATCACATTCCGATTCCGGTCATCTTGTTTTTACTGATTTTTGTGATCTTCTTATTCGTACTGCAGAAAACAACTTTCGGACGTCATATTTATGCGACAGGAAGCAATGCAAAAGCAGCCAATCTGGCAGGAGTCAATATTGACTGCACAAAACTGGCAGCTTATGCGATTTCCGGATGTATGGCTGCACTTTCCGGGTTGATTTTATTATCCCGTCTTGGTTCTGCACAGCCGACACTGGGCGAGGGCTATGAGCTGGATGCGATCGCAGCCGTAGCACTTGGCGGAACGAGTATGAATGGCGGACGTGGAAAGATCTGGGGAACGTTTATCGGCGTTCTGATCATTGCAGTACTGAACAATGGACTGAATATTCTGGGTGTATCTTCCTATTATCAGGATGTGGTAAAAGGAATTGTAATTTTGATCGCGGTATTGTCTGACAGAAGACGATAAGAGAGGAGAATACGGTATGAGAATGAAGAGATTTGTAAGTGTACTGGCTGCGGCAGTTATGGTGTTTGGTGTGACCGGCTGTAATGCGATTACGATTGACGGAGAAACAGAAAACGTATCCGGAGAAGCGGCAGGAAATGGAAGTATCGGATTTTCTGTCTCTACATTAAATAACCCATTCTTTGTCAAATTAAGTGAAGGTGCAAAAGAAAAGGCAAAAACAGAAGGGGAAAAACTGATCGTGGTAGACGCCGGGGATGACGCGGCAAAACAGACCAGCGATATCGAAGATCTGATTTCAAAAAATATCAGTGTCCTGATCGTAAATCCGGTGGATTCCGATGCAGTTGCACCGGCAGTGAAGGATGCGGTTTCAAGAGGAATTAAAGTGATCTCAGTAGACCGCGGTGTAAACGGAGTAGACGTAGACTGTGCCATTGCTTCTGACAATGTGGAAGGTGCGAAAATGGCAACAGAATATATGGTATCACTTCTTGGAGAAAATGCAAAAGTAGCAGAACTGGAGGGCGTTTCCGGAGCCAGTGCAACGATCGAGCGAGGAAAAGGATTCCATTTGGTGGCAGATAAAAAGCTGAATGTTGTTTCCAAACAGACCGCGAACTTCAATCGTTCTGAGGGAATGAGTGTTATGGAAAATATGCTGCAGGCAAATTCCGCAATTCAGGGTGTATTTGCACATAACGATGAGATGGCACTTGGAGCAGTGGAAGCAGTTGGAAACAAGAAAATCCTGGTGGTTGGTTTTGATGCGACAGACGATGCAGTCGCAGCAGTCAAAGCAGGAAAAATGGCAGCAACTGTGGCACAGAAACCGAATCTGATGGGAGAGACAGCAGTTGAGACCGCGATTCAGATTTTGCAGGGTGAAACAGTGGAAAAAACCATCCCGGTGGAAGTGGAGCTGATTACAAAAGAGAGTGTGAAATAAAAGAAAATCGTAAAAATCGTCTTTTGCTTGAGGAAAGTAAAAGGCGATTTTTTATGGGGAATCTTGCACAAAAATCTGCAAAATAGCAGTGAGGAATGGAAGTGTTATTCTATTTATGAAATTTTTATTGGACACTTCATATTCCTCGTGTTAGACTTTATTCATAACATTTCAGGAGAACGGATATTTCTTTTTATTTCCATGTTCTCTTCTTTATTTTCAAAAAACAAATCCAGATGAAATCATCAAATTTTCAATCTAATTCACAAACCATCAGGAGGAACCGCTTATGAGCAATGGATTAAAACAATATTTTCCAATAATTCAAACCCGAGAGGAGCTTTGTAAAAAAATTCAAACTACCCCTGAATTAAAATTTCTGTTTGATTCGTGGGACGAATCCCAACAAGAAGAATTTCTGCAATTTTGCACAGGAATGCAGGGTGTCAAAATACTTTACGATTCTTTTTTCAAAGAAATTTTAAATCCGGATACTGCACCTTCACGTCTGGAAGAATTACTGTCACTGATATTACAACGGCATATTCGTATTTTACACGTACTTCCAAACGATTCTTCCCGAATTGCAGAAGAAAATGCTTTGCTTATTATGGATATTGTTGTTCAACTGGAAGATGGAAGCATTGCAAACATTGAAGTGCAAAAAATAGGATATTCCTTTCCCGGACAACGCAGCGCATGCTATTTGGCTGATCTTTTACTCCGGCAATACAAACGTGCCAAAAATGAACGGAAAAAGAAATTCAGCTATCGGGATATAAAAAGCGTGTATACCATTGTTTTTATAGAAAAAAGTTCCGGAGAGATGAAACGGCACAAGCAGGATTATGTCCACCATTTTTGTCAAAAGTCAGATACAGGACTTCATATGGAGCTTCTGCAGGAATTCGTTTTCATCCCACTTGACATCTATCGGGAAACCCGTCACAATAAAGGTATACCCATCCGGGCATCCCGTAATACATGCCTGCGGCGGGCGGACTTTGTCCGATAAGGTATCAAAAACGATTTAGATGCGTGGCTCACATTTCTCAGCGAGGATAATCCGGAAATAATCGTCCAGCTAATCAAACAATATCCGAAGTTTATTCCTATGTACCGGGAGATTTATGAGCTTTGCAGGAATGTGGAGAAAGTTATGGGATTGTTTTCAAAAGAATTACAAATATTGGATAAGAATACCGTACAGTATATGATCGATCAAATGCAGGATACGATCGATGAACAACAGAGTACTATTCAGGAACAGCAAAACACTATTAAGCAAAAAAGTGAGTTGCTTGCATCTCAGGAAGTTCTTTTGCAACAAAAAGAAAGCGAACTTGAGCAGCTTAAGAAACAGTTAGAAGAACAATGTAAATAATAAGGAATGCTAATTGCTTCGTAAATACAAAGCATTACAGGATACATATTTGGCACTAATGTCACTGATGATTTAAGCCATAGAAAAACCACCCTCAGAATGATATGATACTTTGGCGAGTTTGGGTGGCATTTTCTATGTACATTCTTTAATTGGTCAACCCCTTATGGGCGGTTGTTCTTTTTGCATCTTCAATATAGCACATCTGCATCAATTCTGTAAGGCAATAGGTTACAATTTACATGATTTCTGTTAAAACGTAATTTCTTCGATACTTTTCTACTGATTCTGCAGAAATGTCATGTGTGAATCCTGCTTCAAATACCTTATTATATAGTTCCGCATGTTGTTTTTGGCAAATACTTAAGTAAATTATGGCAATAAGCGCAGCAATAGAAATAATAGTTATTTGCATAATATCATAGAACATATTCGTGCAATTCTCCTTTGTCCATTGTCAGGACTGCTGAATATTTTTGCATGGTTTCCGGAGAGAGTCTGTGAGTGACGCTGATACATGTGATATTTTCCAATGATAAAATACTGTTTTCTACAGCATTTGCGGTTTGTTCATCCAATGACGATGTTGCTTCGTCCATTAGCAGTATATCCTTTCCACTTAACAAAGCTCTGGCGATAGCAAGACGTTGACATTCTCCTCCTGAGAAATTGTTTCCGTTTTCCTCGATTATTGTATCGAGTCCTTGTGGCAAATTTTCAATAAACACCTTTAGTCCTGCTTTCTTAACAGCTTCTGTGATTTCGTGCTCTGTGTATGATTTCCACAGAGTAAGGTTATTGCGAACACTATCATTGAATAAAAAAGTTTTTTGATGAATCATAGCCAGTCTGTCTGGAAGAGCTGCGATTTCATCTGTACAAATCTTTCCTTCGAATTCTGGATAATATCCTGCAATGAGTTTTAACAGTGTGCTTTTCCCACTTCCACTTTTTCCGAGAATCGCGTATTTCTTTCCTTTTTCAAAAGTGGCAGATACATTTTTTAAGATAGTTCTGTCATCGTACTTGAAACTTACATTTCGTAGTGAAATATGTTTTTTGAGTTTGTGTCCTGTTTTTTTCTCATGGATTTCAGGATGAGAAAGAGTATGCAAAGTATCCAATACAGGTCTGGCAGACTTTAGTTCGCTAATCTTTGCAGAAAGCTCGAAGGCAGGAGAAATCACTTGTCCGGTAAGCTGAGTGACTGCGACAATACTGCCAATGGTGATATATCCCTTAACTGCAAAAAATCCAGCCAACCCCATGATAAAAAATTGGACAGCGACAGATGAAAGTGTAGTTAAACCATATACACTTGCCATCAAGGATGAAAAATGTTCTTTGTTGCTATCTAATCGTTTTGCTGTCTTAGAAAATTTATGAAACATCTCATCCTCTGCATGGTAAGTTTTTATCACTTCATAACCAGTTAGAAGATCAGCTACTGTTTCATTGTAGGATGTTGTTGATTTCATGACTGTTTCCTGTGCTGTGCCAAGTACCTTGGTAAAAAGACTTGGCAATAAGCTTGGGATTGCCATGGCTGCAATGGAGATAACAGCAATAAGTGGATTCATGTATAAAAGCACGAGAACAGCAAACACGATACAAATGACAGAGTCTAAGATGGAAATACGGTTTTGCAACACTTTTTCCTCAATGATAGAAAAATTTTGGTTGAATGCCGTAACATATGACGCATTACCCGTTTCTTCATAGTTAGCAATACTTGATTGCAAAGTACCATCTGCTAATACAGTACGCATCTCAAGTAAACGTTTTCTGATATAGCAGGCTTTGTATCGATTTGACAAAAAGATCAGTACACCTAAACATACAGCATAGAGAATACTAATAAACAACACTTTTTGTAAATGGTGAGCGTCTTGGCTGGTAATGGAAATTTGTGCAGCATCAATTAAGGCGTTTAATAGAATTGCGACACCTACAGTTGCCATATTTACTAGTAATTCTAAGAAAAACAGCAGGATGTGTTCCCATTTTATTTTTTTCATAATCTTGATATCTCCCTTCGACAAGTAAATTGTAAAGGGAAGAATGCGGCATTTCCATATCGAGCCATGTATAGTTTTAATTTACATCATTTGTTAAGTTTTTCTCTAAATATTCTTGAACTAAATCTGCCATTTCTTTTTTTCCAATCAGGCGCATATAGGGAATCAGCGCTTCCATACGCATACGACTTTCCTGCCTTTTTTTCATATTGTTAAGAATTTGTGCAATACTAAATTCAATTTCCGGAAGGAGAAACTGTTCTGTTCCACAAATGCTGAGATTCTCTGCTTTTTTTGCATAGAGAAGCGCTTCTTGATACCGTCCCTCATCTTGCAGAATTTGGCTTAGATTATGCGCTAAATTGATCTGAAGGACCTTATAGTCAGAAAGACGACTATGGCTGCGTTCCAAGGCAAACAGGATTTCCTCACCAATACGAATAGCTTCTAAATTTTTACCCGCCATATATTTTGCTGCCGTTAGCATGACAAGAATATTAGCCTCCGTAGGGGAAAACAACTCCCTGCGAAAATCATTGAAGTCGATATCGGGTTTTGTCAGATGGAGTGCGTTTGTTAATTCATCTTCCATTTGCTCGTCTGCAGCACCATCATGCATACGAATTGCCACATGAATCATTTTGGTGTACTGGAGATTAGCGATGTCCATTTTTTCAGTAGAAAGCTGCTGTAATGTCTTTTTTGCCTGAATAAACTCACCTGCGGATACTTGTTCACTGATTTCATCTAAAGTTTGGCGTAAGGATGACTGACACTCGTTTTCATAATAAATATTGCAGAGCTGATAAGTGCTTGTGCCAAGGCGTGCAAGGAGTTGTTCTAAAACTTTTCCCGATGGCATTTGTTTTCCGTTTTCTATCCTTGAGATAGAAACAGGGGAGCAAATACCATCCGCCAATGCTTCTTGTGTTAGTCCCGCTTTTTTGCGTAAATGATGGATTATTTCACCTAATGTATTTTTTTCCATAAGTTTCTGTATTGCTCCTAATAATTTATTCTAATGGATAGAATTGTATCATTGAAATATTCTCTGTTCAATGATGTATTTGTTGTTCAATTTTCCATATTGAATTGTAAATATCTTGTTCCTTGAAATGTCAATTTTCCTTCATCGCCCTCTGTAAGCTTTCCGTACTCTGAGCCGGATACAGACATCTCTATTCTGTCACCGCTTTCCACTTGAAAAGTGACATAATAAGTAGTACTGGATGTTGTATGATATTCATGAGCTCCTGAGGTATCTCCAGCGTTTGGCTGATTGTGATACGTGGTATTCTGGCGTTTTGCAACGATTCTTGCTGATACAGTTAAACGGGGAGAATTATTGTTTTTATGCCAAGTAGAAATCCCCTTTGCCAAAGTGAATATAATCATTATAAAGATTAGTATGAAGATCACAGGAAATAACAATTCTATTATATTGAACATATTTTTTCTCCTCACTTATTGTAATTTTGATTTCTCAGTTCATTTATAAAAATATCTGTGACTATTTTTCAGGCGGCAAGTGCAGATCCAGCATCCGCACACCCAATGGATTTTCTCTCTGACATACAACAAATTCTGTTCCGGACTCTTCCATTTCATACAATTCTTCGGTAACAGGAAATTCAAAAGCTGTTCCGTCATCCAACTGCACAGTCAAAGAATATTCCAGAGAATCATCGTCATCGTCTTGTTCTATATTTCGTTCCAGTACTTTTGCCGGATAGTGGGTTTCCTCTCCACACAGGGCAAAATTACCGGCATACATCATCGGTTCTGCCACCAACAGGAGTGACAGACCGATCATGAAAAGCCCTTCTCCACGCAGACGTTTTGGAGTGCGAAGAACAAAGGCGATGATAAAGATTGCGCCAAGTCCAAACCAGAATGCCAGTGTGTACCATTTTTCTTCCATAATCAGTACTTGCTCCAGACCGTAGTGAAATACTGACATCAGCCACAATGCAGGAAGCAAAACCAGAGGGAGAGAAATGCGGATATGGTGAGACTGCCATTCTGCAGTGGCGCCTTTTTGCTTTCCGTTTAGTGTCAGGACAGGCGCAAACGCCAGATAATATACAATCAATGGAAGGGGAGAAGCTGCCATCAGGTAGATGGTCTGGCTGAACTTCAAGGCTCCTGCGATGAAAAAGAAAAGCGGAATGATACTGCCGGCCCAGAAGAGTGCCAGTACCAGCCATTTCCCAAGTCGGATTTCTTTTAGGTGGCTGTGAAGTCTGGTTGTATATTCTTCCCGCCATTGAATGACAGGTTCGATTCCTTCTTCCTGCTGAATCTGTTGTTCTTTTAACTTTGTTATCTCAAGCGGAATCTCTCTGGATTCGACCCAGTCCGCCAGTTTGTCTACGCCGCGCATATTACGTTCGATCGCGAAAATTTTCTTTTTGTCCGCATTTAAAAACTGAATGGAGTCATTGGCTCCGAAGCGGATGGAAAATCGCTGTCCGGGAAGAAGTTCACGTTTGCGTCCCCAGCTTGTCATATAAGTCAGACTTCCGTTTTCAAAAACGTACAATCTGCGGTTTTTTCCGGCCAGCAGCATCCAGATCCCGCAGATGAGAAGTCCCAGTCCAATCAGAAACATAATCAGACCAAATGGAACATCCAGAGGAGGCTGGACGCAGTATCCGAAAGCAATCAACAAAAGAAAAAGTGCCAGTGGCCAGACAATAAACGCTAAAACAGAAACGAAAAGCCGCTCCTGGATACAAATGACAGGACGGGAATGTTCCGGCAGTTTTGGAGCACGACAAACCAGCAAGGCGATACCGGACAGAAGAATGCTCACATGCATCACAATTCCCAGTGCAATCCCGACAGAAGGGGCATCCCCCATATAAAACAGTGTCATAAACAGTCCCAGGAGACTGTACAAAATGATCACAATACCGGAAAGGAGTGCCGGCCATTTACGAGGTGGTTTGACCACTCCTTCTGGATTCGGGGAGAACGTCATGGACTGATCTGCTGTATCGGATATTTTTCCATCCTCATCGTCTGTCTCTGGAATTTCCGATGGAAGTGACTCTGTCTCCAGATTTGCTCCGCAAGCAGGGCAGGAAGCTACGTATTCAATGATAACTGAAAAAGGAGAACAGGTCAAAGGAAGCCGGGAGCCACAATTCGGACAGATCCAGATCCGGGCGAGGATCTTTTTGCGCACAAAGGCAATCAGAGCCAGTGAAAAAATCGGCCAGATCAGCAATGGCAGTAAAAAGAAAAGCAGTTGATCCTGACGGAAACAAAACGCCAAAAGCAGAAGTTCTGCACCGCCTGCGATCAATAAAATACGACCGGCAATTTTGCCGGAACGTGTAAATGCATTGTGATAAGCAGGGTTTTTCAGCATTTTTAATTCATCCGATTGTGCGGCATCTGCTCCGCCTTCCTGCAGATAAAGGATAAATCGTTCCATTTCTTCATAGAGATTGTCATCGTTTTTTTCCAAAAGCTCCTGTACGGTCTTTCCATCTTCGAGAAAGCAGGTACGAAAACCGTCTGCCCGGATTTCACCGTTTTTGCACTTTACAGTCAAAAGCCCGGGAGCGTATGTGATATCACAATCGCTATAATTAGACTGCAGACGCTGATAAATAGAATTCAGGTGATTCATATAGTGTGCCCTCCTTTGTTAGGTTGTTTGTTTTTGTATTGTATCATATTGCAATAAAAAAGTGGAGAAATGGATATAAAATTGGCAAAAATGACGGAGAAATAGTTGCTGTTGTCCAGTCCATAAAAAGCGTGTTAAAATAAACTGGTTAGAAATATTTTAGATGATAAAGGAGCTTGTATGAGGCGTAATGTAGATTTAAATGAGATTTCAGATGGAAAATTATATACTTCAAATGATATGGTAAAGGCAGATTGTTATGAGTGTCAGGGGTGTTCGGCATGCTGTCGCGGAATGGGGAAATCTATTATTCTGGATCCCATCGATCTGTTTCATTTGAAACAGGCAACCGGAAAGGATTTTGCCGGGCTTCTGAATCAGGAGATCGAGTTAAATGTAGTAGATGGTATGATCCTTCCAAATTTAAAAATGGATCCTAAGACGGATGCCTGTCCGTTTCTGGATGAGAACGAAAGATGTGGGATTCATGCGTTTCGGTCGGGAATCTGCCGACTGTTTCCGCTGGGAAGGCTGTATGAAGAAGAGGGATTTCGATATTTTCTTCTGACAAAAGAATGCAAAAAAGAGAACCGCGGAAAGGTGAAAGTGAAAAAATGGCTCGGAATTACCAACCTGAAAGCTTATGAGCAGTACATTTCAGACTGGCACCAATTTCTTCTGACTTGCGAAGAGTCAATAGGAGAGCTGGAAAAAGAGAATATCCAGATCCTTACGACGTATATTCTGCGATTGTTTTACCAGACTCCATACGAAGCAGAGGATGACGGGTCATTTTATCAGGAGTTTTATCAGAGAAGAGAACAAGTGCGAAAGACGCTTGGAATTTAGAAAGAGAGGAGGTCTGACAGTGGAAGGGGAAAAACTACAGATTTTAAAAACATATTTTGGATACGATTCATTTCGTCCGGGCCAGGAGGAGATCATCGATCAGATTTTGGCGGGAAGAGATGCGCTTGCCATTATGCCTACCGGAGCCGGAAAATCATTATGCTATCAGGTTCCGGCATTGATGATGCGGGGAATTACGATCGTGATCTCCCCTTTGATCTCTTTGATGATGGATCAGGTGAAGGCGTTGAATGAAGCCGGGATTCATGCCGCATATATCAACAGCTCTCTGACAGAAAACCAGGTTGCAAAGGCTTTGGAATTTGCAAAAGCGGGACGATACAAAATCGTCTATGTGGCGCCGGAGCGTCTGGAGACTCCAAGGTTTCTCGACTTTGCCTGTCATGCCGAAATCTCTATGGTGACGATTGACGAGGCACACTGTATTTCTCAGTGGGGACAGGATTTCAGACCGAGTTATGTGCGGATTGTTTCATTTATCCGCCAGCTTCCTGTCCGTCCGATCGTGACAGCCTTTACTGCCACGGCAACAAAGCGTGTACAGACAGACATCCGGGAAGTACTGAAGCTGCAGAATCCTTATGTGGCAGTGACAGGATTTGACCGGGAAAATCTGTATTTTGAGGTGCAGAGAACAAAAGAGAAAAAAGAAAGAATCCGGGAGTATCTGGAAAAACATTCGGATGAAAGCGGAATTATTTACTGTGCCACAAGAAAGAATGTGGATGAACTTTACCTGTTTCTGGAAAGTGCGGGATTTTCAGTGGGCAGATATCACGCGGGAATGGGCAATGAGGCAAGAAAGAGCAGTCAGGAGGATTTTATTTACGATCGGATCCAGGTGATGATCGCAACCAATGCGTTTGGAATGGGGATTGATAAGTCCAATGTCCGGTATGTCCTGCATTACAATATGCCCCAAAGTCTGGAAAATTATTATCAGGAAGCGGGAAGAGCCGGACGGGATTCGGAGCCGTCAGAATGCATCATTTACTATTCGCCTCAGGACGTCGTTATCAATCAGTTTCTGCTGGAAAGCAAGGAAAACTATGGAGAATACACAGCGGAAGAGATGCAGAATATCCAGGTGCAGGATCGGGAGCGGCTTCAGAAGATGACAACCTACTGTACGACTACGGGATGCCTGCGAAATTATATTCTCGGTTATTTTGGGGAACAGGCAAAAGAGCTCTGTGGAAACTGCTCCAACTGTCTGGAGGAACTGGAAGAGATGGATGCAACAGAAGCGGCAGCAGATGTGATTGAATGCGTCCGTGAGTCCGGGCAGAGATTCGGGGTGAACATGATAGCAGGCACGCTGCTCGGCGAAAATACTGCAAAAATCCGAAATTACCGGATGAACGACAATCTTTGTTATGGAAAACAAAGCAAAATCGGACAGGAACGCATCAAAGAGATCATTCAGGCGATGCTGGAGCGAGGCTATCTGTGCCAGACAAAAGATAAATACGCATTACTGAAGCTCACAGATACATCAGAAGAATTGCTTCAAGGGACGGATCCGTTTGTGATCGCATACAGAAAAGCGGAAGTACAGAAAACATCTGCAAGGCGAGGTGTGAAAGGACTGGGAGACCTGAGTGAAAAAGCGCAGCATCTGTTTGAAGAACTCCGAAAGCTGCGCAGCGAACTGGCAAAAGAAAAATCCATTCCGCCGTATATGGTGGCATCTGATAAGACGCTTCATGATATGTGCGTGAAAATCCCTCTCACAAAAGAAGAAATGCTGACAGCTAACGGGATGGGCGCCAGAAAACTGGAACAGTATGGGGAGGCGTTTTTATACTGCATTCGTGATATTACGAATGGAGATAAGGCGGCATACGGAGCCGAGGAAACGAACTATGGTGCTTCAGAGATTCCGCTGACAGAGCGGGCAAAAAAAGGAAGAAAAGAGGCATTTCATCTGACAGAGGAAATGGAACAGCAGATCGCTTTTGTCACGGAGACGACAATCAGCGAATTCGTGGCATCTATCAATGCACTGCGGGATGAAAAGACGATGAAGCGTCTGACGATCAAATCCATTACTGAGGAACTTCTGGCAGAAGGGTATCTGGAGCAGAAGTTCTGGAACGGATACAGCAGAACCTTTCTGACAGAAAAAGGAGAAGCGCTGGGCATCCGGGCAGAAGAGAGGGAAAGTCAGAACGGAAATCTGTACGATGTCTTTTTATACGGGGAAAAAGCTCAGCAGTATGTGGTAGAGTTATTAAAAAGAAACACTACAGCGGACTGATTCCGGCAAATCCGCTCCAGATACAGGACAGTGTAAATAAAATTCCAAAAACGGAAGTAAAATATAAAAATAACAGTTTCCCTGTATTGTGAGACTCGCTGCTGCAGATGCGGGGAATGGAGCGGTATTTTCGAAGCAGGAGCACAATTCCAAGGATGACGAGCAGATTGGTGATCACATTGTACAGGATATTTCCGCTGTTGCCAGGCATTATGCCTGCAATACGGGGCAGAACATCTCCCAGGATCAGATTGTTGGAAATATGCAAAAGGAGACTGTACCAGATCGAGTATTCCATAGCGATATATCCAAGGATCAGTCCGGCAGCCATTGCAAAAGGAATCTGTGCAAAATTTCCGTGCATGAGAGCAAAGGCAAGTGAGGAGGCCAAAAGTGCGAACCACTTGCCGAAAGGCTCCAATGTCTTTAAAACAGCACCGCGGAAAATGAATTCCTCGATCAGCGGAGCAGCAAATCCGGAGTAGAGAAGCATAGAGATCGTAACAGAGCCTCCCGTAGCAGCTTCCAGAGAACGCGCAAATGTAAAACCGAAGTGCTGTGCTCCCATTTCCATAAGTACATAAAGAACGGAAGAAGCGTTCTGTGCGATCATAAAAATCCCGAAAAAGCTGAGAAATTTTCCCGGGCTCATATGAGAATGTACCGGAAAAATCTGCGTACGGAAAAAGGAAGGTCTGCGCCATATGACAAAGATCCCGAGACAGAGAAAGCCGGAGATCAGATACCAGACAGCTCCGTCATTAAAATGTTCGTCAACCGGAAACAGCCGGTACATCGCCATCATGATCAAAAAAGTGAGTTGGCCAAATAAGATCTTGTAAAGAAAAATCATACCGTTTGTTTTATTAAATTCACGTCGAATCCATCGTTTTTCAAATTTATCCATAAAATCACCTTGTCAAATCAAATTATTTTCTACATTTGTTCCTTATCATATCATGGATTTTTCTTTTGAACAGCAAATTCACAGAAAGTTCTTCTGATTTCCTGTAAAAATTTACTTGAAAATAATTATCAATTATGGTAGCATCACTTTGTTAGTTGAGACTATTGAAAAATAGATGATAAAAACTTTTGGTAGAAGTGAAAAAAGGAGAGCGTATGAGAAAAAACCCATTGAAAATGTTATGGCTGGCAGCAGCGTTTTTATGTCTTGGAATCGGAGCAGTGGGAGTGATCCTGCCGATTTTGCCGACAACTCCATTCTTGCTGGTGGCATCTTTTTGTTTTGCAAGAGGATCGGAAAGATTTCACAAGTGGTTTATGGGGACGAAGCTTTACAAAAATCATCTGGACAGCTTTGTAAAGGAGCGTGCCATGACATTAAAGACAAAGCTGTGTATTCTGCTTCCGGCATCCGCAATGCTGATGTGTGCATTTTTTATGATGAGCAATCTGCCGGGGCGTATTTTTATTCTTCTGCTGATCCTTTTTAAATATGTATATTTCTTTACAAAAATCAAGACGATCAGAATTGAGGCGGCTTAAATGAAAGATATAAAAAAGAGTCAGCAAGTGCAGAACAAACGGGAAAAAGAAAAGCAGATCGTGGATCTGATGATCCACCTTTATTGCCGGAAAAAACATAAAACTGTGGAAAAACATCATGGACTGTGCGAGGAGTGTGAAAAACTCAGAAACTATGCCGCAATGCGTGTGGATAAATGTCCGTTTATGGAGACAAAGACATTCTGCAGTAACTGCAGGGTACATTGTTACAAGCCGCAGATGAGAGAAGAAATTCGAAATGTGATGCGGTTTGCCGGACCGAGAATGTTATTTTATCATCCAATCATGGCAATCCGGCACGTGATCACTTCTGCAAAAGAAAAAAAGAGAATGGGAAGGAAAGAAACATATGATTAAGACGAGACTACTCAAGCTGTTGAAGGGCTCGGGAAAATATATCGGAGCTAATATTTTCTGGCAGTGGATCGCACTGCTGTTTCAGATCGCAGCAGTGTTTGCGGCAGGAAATATGATCCAGCAGCTGTTTGGAAAAACATTGGATCAGCAGGTGATGCTGCAAACGGCAGGAATTGTGATCCTGGCAATCTGTGCGCGTTTTCTGTGCGAAAAAGGAGCTGCATATGCCTCTTATCGGGCAAGTGCGGATGTAAAGACGGTTTTAAGAAAGCAGATTTATGAGAAGCTGCTGCGTTTGGGAGCGGCCTATAAAGAAAAGGTATCTACTTCCGAGGTGGTTCAGGTGTCTGCGGAAGGAGTCGAGCAGCTGGAGATTTATTATGGGAGATATCTTCCGCAGCTGTTCTACAGTCTGCTTGCACCGATCACATTGTTTGCGGTATTGTCACCGATCAGCATCAAGGCATGTATTGTGCTTCTTGTATGTGTACCGCTGATTCCGATGTCGATCGTGGCAGTACAGAAATTCGCAAAGAAACTGCTGAGCAAATACTGGGGAATCTATACAGAACTTGGTGACAGTTTCTTAGAGAACCTGCAAGGACTCACAACCTTAAAGATTTATCAGGCAGATGAGCAAAAAGCCAAAGAAATGGACGACGAATCAGAGCGGTTTCGTAAGATCACGATGAAAGTGCTCACTATGCAGCTTAATTCTGTCAGTGTGATGGATATTGTAGCATATGGCGGAGCAGCAATTGGAATGATTGTGACTGTCAAAGAGTATCTGGCAGGAAATGTATCACTCGCAGGGGCGTTTACGATTATTCTGCTTGCATCTGAATTTTTCATTCCACTGCGTTTGCTGGGTTCTTTCTTCCACATTGCCATGAACGGAATGTCGGCAAGTGACAAGATTTTTAAGATTCTGGATATGGAAGAGCCAAAACGGGGAGAGCACGAGATTGAGGGCGAACAGATGGACGTCACACTGCAGCATGTGGAATTTTCCTATGAGCCGGAGCGAAAGGTATTACGGGATATTTCGCTGACCATACCATCCGGAAAATTTGTCTCTCTGGTGGGTCTGTCCGGTTGTGGAAAAAGTACCATTGCGGCACTTTTGACAGGGAAGAATCGTACATTTTCGGGACAGATCCAGATCAATAATGTACCGATTCAGGAGATTAAAGAGTCCAGTCTGATGGATAAGATCACCTTGGTGAGACATAACAGTTATCTGTTCAAGGGAACGGTAGAAGAAAACCTGAAAATGGCGGATCCATCTGTGTCGAGAGAACAGATGGAAGCAGCGCTCAGGCAGGTAAATCTGTATGAGTTTTTGCAGGCACAAAATGGATTGAATACGATGCTGGAAGAACAGGGAAGTAATTTTTCCGGCGGACAAAGACAGCGTCTTGCCATCGCCAGAGCACTTCTTCATGATACGCCGATGTATATTTTTGATGAGGCGGCATCCAATATTGATGTGGAAAGTGAGGATCAGATCATGGAAGTGATCCGGGAGCTGGCAAAGACGAAAACGATTCTGTTCATCTCTCACCGGCTTGCAAATGTGGTGGCATCTGATCAGATTTATATGTTGGAAAACGGTCAGATTACAGAGAGCGGCACACATGGAGAACTTATGAAAAAAGCAGGAAGCTATGCAAATATGTATCAGAAACAGCAGGAATTGTGTCAGGTAAGGGAGGGAAGAGCATGAAGCGAAGAAGTGGAATACAGATTATGGGAAAACTGATCGGACTGATCCGTCCCCTGATGCACGTTATGGCAGCGGCGATTCTGCTAGGTGTCACAGGATATCTTTGTGCGATCTTTCTCACCGTACTGGCAGGAGTTGGAATCCTGCAGATTATGGGAATATGGCAGGGAGTTTCTCTGACGACATTGTTTGTCTGCCTTGCAGTGATTGCGGTACTGCGCGGAATTCTGCACTATGGAGAGCAGGCATGCAACCATTATATTGCGTTTAAGCTGCTGGCACTGATCCGTCACAAAGTATTTGCGGTTTTGAGAAAGCTCTGTCCTGCAAAACTGGACGGAAGAGACAAAGGAAATCTGATCTCGATCATCACAACAGATATTGAGCTTCTGGAAGTATTTTATGCGCATACGATTTCGCCGATCGCAATCGCATTCCTGACATCCCTGATCATGGAAATTTTCTTTCTCCGATATCATGTGCTGATCGGTCTGTTCGCCCTTGTGGGATATCTTGCAATTGGAGTTCTGATGCCCATGTGGAATTCCAGACGAGGTTCAGAAAAAGGAATGGAATTTCGTACCCGTTTCGGGGATCTGAACAGCTTCGTTCTGAACAGTCTTCGCGGTCTGGATGAGACGATCCAGTATGGATGCGGAGAAAAACGGGAAGAGCAGATGGAACGCAAAAGTGTGGAACTGGATGCGAAACAGAAAGAAATGAAGAAACTGGAAGGAACACAAAGGGGAGGAACAAATGTCCTGATCCTGATTTTCTCTTTTGGAATGCTGTTCCTTACAACATGGCTGCATCAGCAGGGGGAGATCGGATTTGACGCAGTACTGCTCTGTACGATCCTGATGATGAGCTCTTTTGGACCGGTTGTTGCTCTGTCCAGTCTGTCAAACAATCTGATGCAGACACTGGCAAGTGGAGAGCGTGTGTTATCCCTTTTGGAAGAAGAACCGCAGATTGAAGAAGTATCCGGTCAGGCAACCGCAGAATTTGCAGATATCAATTGTGAAAACATTGATTTTGCTTATGAAGAAGAACAGATTTTAAAAGACTATTCGATCTCGATTTCGAAAGGCAGCCGGATTGGAATCCATGGAAGAAGCGGTTCCGGAAAATCAACGCTGTTAAAGCTGCTGATGCGTTTTTATGATGTACACAGCGGATCGATCCGAATGGGAGACAGAAAACTGTCCGGTATCAATACAAACGAACTGCGTGATATGGAAAGCTATGTGACACAGGAGACGTGTCTGTTCCACGATTCAATCGCCAACAACATTGCGATCGCAAAGCCGGGGGCTTCCAGAGAAGAAATCGTAGAGGCAGCAAAAAAAGCATCTCTGCATGAATTTATAGAAAGCCTTCCAAATGGATACGATACGCTGGTCGGAGAGTTGGGAGATACCCTTTCCGGAGGAGAAAAACAGAGGATCGGCGTGGCAAGAGCATTTCTGCACGATGCACCGCTTTTGCTTCTGGATGAGCCGACCAGCAATCTGGATTCTCTGAATGAAAGTATTATCTTAAGATCTCTGAAAAAAATGGGGAAAGACAAGACTGTTATTTTAGTATCCCACAGAGAATCGACCATGGCTGTGGCGGAAAAGGTATATCAGATGGAAAACGGAAGGATTTCATAAGAATCCGGAAAACAGTTTCTTTTTTCGTGATGGTTGGCTATAATAGAAACAGTGAGAGTAAAATGACCGTAACGAAAGGAGAAACATATGAGTCAGTATGACGTGATCATTATTGGAGCAGGTCCGGGAGGAATCTTTGCGGCATATGAGCTGGTGAAAGATGCACCGCAGCTGAAAATTGCGGTTCTGGAAGCGGGAAATCCTCTGGAGAAAAGAAAATGTCCGATTGACGGAGTGAAGGTAAAAAGCTGTATCAACTGCAAGACCTGTGCTATCATGAATGGATTTGGAGGCGCCGGAGCTTTTTCGGATGGAAAATATAATATTACAAACGATTTTGGCGGAACATTGTACGAGTATATCGGAAAAGACACTGCCATTGATCTGATGCGCTATGTGGATGAGATCAATGTGGAATACGGTGGAAAAGGAACCAAGATGTATTCCACTGCAGGAAGCAAGTTCAAAAAGCTGTGTCTGCAGAATAAATTAAAGTTGTTGGAAGCATCTGTTCGTCATCTGGGAACAGATATCAACTATGTAGTCCTGGAAAATCTGTACGCAGAATTAAAAGATAAAGTAGAATTCCGTTTCAATTACTATGTGGACAAGCTGGAGAAGACAGAAAACGGCTATATCGTGACACATGGAGAAGACCGTGATGAATGCGAGAAGTGTATTGTTTCAGTAGGAAGAAGCGGAAGTAAATGGATGGAAGAAGTCTGTCGCGACATGAAGATCCCGACAAAATCCAACCGTGTAGATCTTGGTGTCCGCGTAGAACTGCCGGCAGCAGTGTTCTCCCATTTGACAGATGAACTGTATGAAAGCAAGATTGTATACCGTACAGAAAAATTTGAGGATAAAGTCCGTACATTCTGCATGAATCCATACGGAATCGTAGTAAATGAAAATACAAACGGAATCGTAACTGTAAACGGACACAGCTACGAAGATACAGAAAAGCAGACAGAAAATACAAACTTTGCACTGCTTGTGGCAAAGCATTTCTCAGAGCCGTTTAAAGACAGCAACGGATACGGAGAGAGTATTGCCAGACTGTCCAATATGCTGGGCGGCGGTGTGATCGTGCAGAGATTCGGTGACCTGATCCGTGGAAGACGAAGCACCCATGACAGAATTGAGGATGGATTTGTCAGACCGACACTTGCGGCAGAGCCGGGAGACTTAAGCCTTGTGCTTCCGAAACGAATCCTGGATGGAATTATCGAGATGATCTACGCACTGGATAAGATCGCTCCGGGTACAGCCAATGATGATACTTTGCTTTACGGTGTGGAAGTCAAGTTCTATAATATGGAAGTAGAACTGGATGAACATCTGGAGACCATGTACAAAGGTCTGTACGTGATCGGTGACGGAAGTGGAGTGACACATTCTCTGTCCCATGCATCAGCGAGTGGTGTGTATGTAGCGAGAGAGATTACAAAAGGGTTGTAAAAAGAAAAGTGTACGGGCATTCCAAAAAGAGTGCTTGTACACTTTGTTGTTAAAAAACAATAGAATTCCTCTGCATCTTTTTTGATAAGTACTGCCTGATCAGGCATAGATTGCGTTGTGACATGCTTTTGAATATGGGGGATGTCTCGCTATAATACCCAAAAGCATAAGATAACTTGACAGTCCAGTAAAGAATTACTGGATTTTTTGTATAAATTCTTCGATACTTTTTGATGTAGCTGCAATTTTTAACCAGTTTTTCAGAACAGTTGCATCTGATTCCTCAAAGAGTTTCTTTTCAAGTTCTGGTGGTATAGATCCAAAATCTTCTAAAAAACTGCGTAATATAGATTGACGCTCTTCTCTGCGTCCGGCCGCACGCTCATCTCTCAACATCTCTTCTAAAATCATGAAACGTTCCTCCATTTCACGGCTTTCCTTAATATGTCGGATAGAATTCTGCAACTGCTTAACATAGATATCGTGGAAATCTTCCTGACTTTCTTTCAGGTCTGCCTTTACAAATTTCAAAAATATTACCAGTTCTTTTGGAACTTCCTCTGCATTCTCCCCGCGGGTACTGAGATAAATAATGCATCTTCCATCTTCCAGAGAAGTTTCATCAGATTCTTTACAGATAATGTTCGTTTTCCCATAGTTATTTCCCCCATCAGCAGAGGAATTCTATAAGCAAATTATAGCAAATGCTTCGATGAAGTCAAGGTGATTTGCATCAAAAAGGAAGGTACTTTGTTAATGTAGAGGTTAATCAAAATCGGGGCATTGACATTATATACTATGCAATATATAGTATCATGTATAGGGAGGTGTTTTATGGATGCACAGTTAAGAAAAGGATTGTTGGAATTATGTGTTTTAGCAGTATTGAGAAAGGAAGATTCCTACGGATACCAGATTATAAAAGATGTTTCTGATCTGATTGAAATTTCAGAATCCACTTTGTATCCTATTTTGCGAAGATTGGAGATGGGTGGAAAAGTAAAATCCTATACCACACAGTACAATAATCGATTGCGGAAATATTTTCATCTAACAGAAGAGGGAAGACAGTATCTGAAAAATTTTGACAAAGACAGAGCACAGTTGTTAAAAATATTGGATTATATTGCAGAGGAGGATGAGAAATGAAGAAGGAACAGTTTATCAAGAATCTTCGATACAGTCTGAGAAAATTAAAAAAGGATGAACGGGAGAAGTATCTTGCATATTATGAAGAAATAATTTCGGATATGATCGAAAACGGAGTTTCGGAAGAAGAGGCGGTTGCGCATCAGGGAGAGACAAAAAAATCGCAGAAGAAATTTTGCGGGAAAATGCAGTTAAAAGAGAGTTCAAAATTGGCTGGATAGGTTCTGTTTTAATTATTTTGACCCTTTTATCGGGAACTCTGTCCGGATATCTGATGTATCAGGAATATCGTATAAAGTCGGAATTTGCCGAAATCCATACAGAGATCGCCAATGAGACGGTCAGTATTACAGGAGGATCGGACGGTCCGACAAGTGTATTTCTTGCGGGAAAGATTACATTTTGGGTACGTCCCGATATTTTGATTGTAATAACAGTAATGATGGTTATAATTACAATTAGTTATTTTGTTTGTAAAGCGAGAAAAATAAAATTTAAAAGATAAATATATCTGAAAACATTGAATTTTGAATTAAAAAGAGCTACAATTATACTATAAAGTAAGAGGAAGGAGTGTACGGTTATGACGGAAGCATTGATTGGAACATGTATTTTGGCAATTACGACAGTGATATTTGTCTGGGTATGTTCAGAGTATCAGATTTATAACAATGAACATTCAGCAGAGGAAAAATTAAATACCCCGCGGTTGTCGAGCTGGTTTGCAGCACAGAGGATGCGCTTTTGGTTTGCAGTTGATGATGCAAGAGAATATCCGCAGGAAGTGCTGAAGTCAGAGAATAAGACACTGCTTCAAAATGGGCTTGGAAAGCATCATGAAAAACACGAGATTCGAAGCGGGAAGTGCAGAGAACATCATACGATACAGAGTCAAAGAACCTATCGTATGCGGGGAAACTTATAAAAGAGAGATTGTTTTATCACAGAGAAGAGGAGATGTTAAATGCATCTCCTTCATTTAGTTTGTGCGCAAGCACGACGATTGCGCATGGATAGGCGGGGATTGGTGTGAACAGTAACAGGCGCTCATCTGATTGAAAGAAATCTCAGGAAAAAGTTCTTGCAATTCGAAACCTATGCACGTATAATAGATTCGTATGGAGAACGAACGGATATTGAGAGTTCCATGCAAATATTTAACGCAGCAGAAGCTGCATTATTGATTAAGTTAAAAGCTTAAATTTTATAAGTTGGTTACTTTATAACCGGTGCGTAAACAGCACATCAACTTGTGAAACGGTCAATAAGAGTATTAAAAGTAAAATATTTGCTATATAGACTCGAAAACCTTTATATCTGTAGTGCTTATACTTAGAAGAAAAGACAAAGCTCCTGTACTTAAGCAGGAGATTGGCATTATATAAAGAAGCATAGCAAGCGCAAGAAAGAATGTAGATGTAACGTACGTTTTTCTGCGCTTTTTTTATATCACAAACATTCAGAAGTAAAGGGGAATTGACAAAAAAGGGCGAGGTGAAAGAAAGATGAAGAATTTATCACAGGAGAATGCTCCGATCTATGAAGCATTAGAGCGGTTCCGGCGGATGCGGATCGTACCGTTTGATGTTCCGGGACATAAGCACGGAAGAGGAAATAAAGAACTGGTGGAATTACTGGGAGAACGCTGTGTCAGTATTGATGTCAATTCCATGAAACCGCTGGACAATCTGTGTCATCCGGTTTCTGTTATCAAAGATGCAGAACAGCTGGCAGCAGAGGCATTTCATGCAAGTCATGCATTTCTGATGGTAGGGGGAACGACATCCTCGGTGCAGGCAATGGTACTTTCCTGCTGTAAGAAGGGGGATAAGATCATATTACCGAGAAATGTACACCGCAGTGTGATCAACGCATTGGTGTTATGCGGAGCGATTCCGATCTATGTCAATCCGGATGTGGAGCACAGTCTGGGAATTTCACTTGGTATGAAAGTGTCTCAGGTAGAACTGGCGATTCAGAAGCATCCGGATGCGGTAGCTGTATTTGTGAACAATCCGACGTATTACGGAATTTGTTCTGATTTACGTTCTATCGTAAAAAAAGCACACGCTCACGGCATGAAGGTTCTGGTAGATGAAGCCCATGGAACACATTTTTATTTTGGAGAGAATCTTCCGGTTTCAGCAATGGAGGCAGGGGCAGATATGGCATCTGTGAGTATGCACAAATCAGGCGGAAGTCTCACACAGAGTTCCTTTTTGCTTGTAGGTCCGTCTATGCATGCGGGTTATGTGAGACAGATCATCAACCTGACGCAGACCACCAGCGGTTCCTATCTTTTACTGTCCAGTCTGGATATTTCCAGAAGAAATCTGGTGTTGCGCGGCAAGGAATCTTTTGCAAGAGTGGCGGCGCTGGCGGATTATGCAAGAGAAGAGATCAATCGGATCGGAGGATATTATGCATTTTCAAAAGAGCTGATCAATGGAGACAGTATTTATGATTTTGATACAACGAAGCTGTCCATCCATACGCTGGAAATTGGTCTTGCGGGAATCGAGGTCTATGATATTCTGCGGGATGAGTATGATATTCAGATCGAATTTGGAGATATCGGGAATATTCTGGCATATCTGTCTATCGGAGACCGGATCCAGGAGATTGAGCGTCTGGTAAGTGCACTGGCAGAAGTAAAGCGCAGATATCAGAAAGACAAGACGGGTATGCTCAGCCAGGAATATATTGAACCAGAGGTCATCATGAGTCCGCAGGATTCTTTCTATGCGGAAAAAGAGGCAGTGCCGATCCGGGAGTCAGAAGGCAGAATCTGCAGTGAGTTCGTAATGTGTTATCCGCCTGGAATTCCGATTCTGGCACCGGGAGAGAAGATCACAAAAGATGTAATCGAGTATATTCTCTATGCCAAAGAAAAGGGGTGTTCCATGACGGGACCTGAAGATGCGGCAATCGAATATTTAAATGTTCTGATATAAGGGGGATAAAAGTGATGGAAATGTGGTTTTCAGATGAACACACGGACAATGTGAAACTGTCCATCCGTGTGGACAAGCAGCTGTTCAGTGCGCAGAGCGAGTTTCAGCGAATCGATGTTCTCGAATCAAAAGAATTTGGTAAGATTCTCGTAGCGGACGGAGATCTGATGCTGACAGAAAAAGATGAATTTATCTACCATGAGATGATGGCGCATGTTCCTATGGCAGTACATCCGAAGGTAGAGAATGTGCTGGTCATCGGCGGAGGTGACGGCGGATGTGTGCGGGAGCTTGCAAAATATAATACCATTCAGAAGATAGACGTCGTAGAAGTAGATCCTCTTCTGGTTGAAGTCTGTCGGAAATATTTTCCGCAGATTGCAAGCAGCCTGGATGACGATCGCGTGACAATCTATAATGAAGATGGACTGCGGTTTGTGCGTTCCAGATCCAATGTGTATGATCTGATCCTGATTGATTCTCCAAATCCGTTTGGTCCTGCGGAGGGATTGTTTACAAAGGAATTTTACGGCAATTGTTACAATGCCCTGCATGAAGACGGGATCATGATCAACCAGCATGAAAGTCCGTTTTATACAGAAGAGGCATTTCAGTGTCAGAGAATGCACAAGAGAATTATAGAATCCTTCCCGATCAGTAAGATTTATCAGGCGCATATTCCGTCCTATCCGTCAGGACACTGGCTGTTCGGATTTGCGTCTAAGAAATACCATCCGCTCAATGACCTGGATGGAGTTTCCTGGAATCTGCGGGGGATTCATACAAAATATTATCTGCCGAGAGTGCACCACGGAGTCTTTGCATTACCGGCGTATGTGGAGGAGCTTGTAAAAGATGTTGAATAAAAATGTAATGACGTTCATCGGATGTGATGCGGAGTATAATGAATCAGAGATCGTGTTGTTCGGTGCACCTTTTGATTCCACGACTTCCTACCGTCCGGGGGCAAGATTTGGAAGTCAGGCAATTCGCAATGAGTCTTATGGACTGGAAACTTACAGTCCGTATCAGGGAAAAGATCTGACAGATTATAAGATTTTTGACAGTGGAGATCTGGAGCTGCCGATCGGAGATACGGAAAAAGTGCTGGCTGAGATTCAGGATTGTACCGAGATTATTTTAAGCAGCGGGAAAATCCCGTTTATGATCGGCGGAGAGCATCTGGTGACACTGGGAAGTGTCCGTGCAGCAGCAGAGAAATATCCGGATCTGCATATCATCCACTTTGATGCACATGCAGATTTAAGAGAAGATTATCTGGGCGTTCAATATTCTCATGCCTGTGTACTGAGAAGATGTTGGGAGCTTTTGGGAGATGACAGGATCTATCAGTTTGGAATCCGATCCGGTGACAGAGAAGAGTTTCGCTGGGCAAGAGAAGGGCATGTGAAGATGCATAAGTTCAATCTTGACGGACTGGCAGAAGTAATTGAGAAACTGCAGGGAAAACCGGTATACATCACACTTGATCTGGATGTGCTGGATCCGTCTGTATTTCCGGGAACAGGAACTCCGGAGGCGGGCGGTGTCACATTTGTGGAACTGATGAATGCTGTGATCCAGACAGCACAGGGAGTCAACGTGGTCGGATGTGATGTGAATGAACTGAGCCCGGTTTATGATCCAAGTGGAGTTTCCACAGCAGTAGCCGGAAAGATTATCAGAGAATTTTTACTTGCACTGCAAGTTTAATAGAAGAAAAAACAAGAAAGAAGGAGATAAAAAAATGGGAAAAGTATTGATTGTTGGATGTGGCGGAGTTGCAAGTGTAGCTGTACACAAATGTTGTCAGAACAGTAAAGTGTTTGATGCGATCTGTATTGCCAGCCGTACGGTTTCAAAATGTGAGGCATTGAAAGAAAAACTGCAGGCTTCCTACAACGGAACGATTACAACTGCACAGGTGGATGCAGATAACCCAGAAGAACTGATTGCACTGATCGAAAGGGAAAAACCGGGCGTAGTACTGAATCTGGCACTTCCATATCAGGATCTTACAATTATGGATGCCTGCCTTGCGACAGGAGTGGATTATGTAGACACTGCAAATTATGAGCCGGAAGATACTGCAAAATTCGAATATAAATGGCAGTGGGCATACCGTGAGAAATTTGAAAAAGCAGGAATTACAGCGTTGTTGGGAAGTGGATTTGATCCCGGAGTAACAGGAGTATTTTCTGCATATGCGCTGAAACATTATTTTGACGAGATTAATTATATCGATATTCTGGACTGCAATGGAGGAGATCACGGCTATCCGTTTGCAACGAACTTCAATCCGGAGATCAACATCCGCGAGGTTTCTGCAAAAGGTTCTTACTGGGAAGACGGACACTGGGTAGAGACAGAGCCGATGGAGGTCAAGAGAGAATACGATTTTCCGGAAGTGGGAATGAAAGATATGTATCTTTTGCACCATGAAGAAATCGAATCTCTGGCACTGAATATTCCGGGAATCAAAAGAATCCGTTTCTTTATGACATTTGGACAGAGCTATCTGACACATCTGAAATGTCTGGAAAATGTAGGAATGACATCCATTGAGCCGATTATGTACGAAGGAAAAGAAATCGTACCGCTTCAGTTTTTGAAAGCTGTTCTTCCGGATCCGGCATCTCTTGGACCGAGAACAAAAGGAAAGACAAATATTGGATGTATTTTTACAGGAAAGAAAGACGGAAAAGAGAAGACGATCTATATTTACAATGTATGCGATCATGAAGAGTGCTATAAAGAAGTGGGATCACAGGCCGTTGCCTATACTACAGGCGTTCCGGCAATGATCGGTGCTATGATGCTCATGACAAAGACATGGGACAAAGACGGTGTTTACAATATCGAAGAGTTTGATCCGGATCCGTTTATGGATGCCCTCAATGAGTTTGGACTTCCATGGAAAGTGGTAGAAAACCCTCAGATGGTAGATTAAGAAACGGACATCAGAAATGAAAAGAGAAGAATTAAGGACTCCATGCTATGTCATCATGGAGTCAGAAATGAAAAAGAATCTGCAGATTTTACAGGAAATCCGACAGCAGAGCGGATGTAAGATCCTGCTGGCACAGAAAGCATTTTCTATGTATTCCTGTTATCCTCTCATCGGAGAGTATCTGGATGGAACGACTGCCAGCGGCTTGTATGAAGCAAAGCTCGGGAAAGAATGTATGGGCAAAGAAAATCATATTTTTTCTCCGGCATATCGGGAAGATGAATTTGAAGAGGTGCTGGAAAGCTGCGAACATCTCGTGTTTAATTCGTTTTCACAGCTTGAGTGTTTCGGAGAACGTGCTGCAAAAGCCGGAAAAAGTGTGGGGATCCGTGTAAATCCGGAATGTTCCACGCAGGGAGAGCATGCGATTTATGATCCTTGTGCACCGGGCTCCCGTCTTGGGATTCTGGTATCCGAATTTCCGGAAACACTGCCATCTTACGTAGAGGGACTGCATTTTCACACACTCTGTGAGCAGAATGCAGATGCTCTGGAAATCACGTTGAAAGCAGTGGAAGAAAAGTTCGGCAAGTGGATGAAACAGTTAAAATGGGTGAATTTTGGCGGCGGTCATCATATTACAAGAGCGGATTATGACAGAGAGCTTCTGATCTCCTGTGTGCGCAGGATTCAGGACACCTACAATGTACAGGTCTATCTGGAACCGGGAGAAGCGGTGGCGTTAAATGCGGGCCATTTGATCACAACAGTGGAAGATATTGTACATAATGATATTGCGGTACTGGATGTCTCTGCAGCGTGTCATATGCCGGATGTGATCGAGATGCCGTATCGCCCGCCTCTGTTTGATTCTGGAGAGGCGAAGGAAAAAGAATATACGTATCTGCTTGGCGGTCCGACCTGTCTGGCAGGAGATGTGATCGGAAGTTATTCTTTTGATCAGCCGCTGAAAGTAGGAGACAGACTCACATTTGGAGATATGGCGATCTATACGACTGTAAAAAATAATACATTCAATGGAATGCGTCTTCCGGATATTGTGTGGGAACGCGAAAGTGGAGAATGTGAGATCGTGAAATCGTTCGGATATGAAGATTTTAAATGCAGATTATAAGATCTTCAATAAGTGAATAAAATAACAGGAAAGTCAACAAAATAACGATTGTTGACTTTCTTTTTTTGTGTGATAAATTGTTATTGTGCATAAAAATACAAATCATCTATCCGGATAACAGATCGTAAAATAAGGAGTTGTAATAACAATGGGACTGCATGTCATTGATGAAGCAAAAAGATGTTTAAACTGTAAAAAACCGAGATGTCAGGAAGGGTGTCCGATCCATACCCCGATTCCTGTGATGATCCAGATGCTGCTGCAAGGAGAGATGCCGGAGGCGGCAGAAATGGTGTTTGCCAACAATCCGCTGTCTGTCATCTGTTCTCTGGTCTGTGACCACGAAAAACAGTGTGAAGGGCATTGTGTGAAAGGCATAAAAGGAGAACCGGTGCATATTTCTTCGATTGAAAATTATATTTCAGATACCTGCTTTGACCGGATGAAGCTGGAGCAGCTTCCGAAAAACGGCAAACGGATCGCAGTTGTCGGCGCGGGTCCGGCAGGAATCACAATCGCTATTTTGATGGCGTGCAGAGGATATAAAGTGACGATTTTTGAGGTAAAAGAGAAGATCGGAGGAATCATGCGTTATGGAATTCCTGAATTTCGTCTGCCAAAGTCCATTTTAGACCGCTATTATGTAAAAATGAAAGAGCTGGGTATCTTATTTAGGCCCAATTTTGCGCTGGGTGGTTCCACAGGTGTGGAAGATCTTTTAAGAGACGGATATCATGCCGTATTTATCGGAACAGGAACCTGGAGACCGTATCAGCTGCATATACCGGGAGAAACATTTGGAAATGTGCACTACGGAATCAATTATCTGAACAATCCGGATGTCTATGATCTGGGAGAACGGGTACTTGTCATCGGTGCGGGGAATGCGGCAATGGATGTGGCAAGAACGGCAATTCGTAAAGGCTCCCGGCATGTAACCGTCTATTCCATCACAGAAATTCCGGCGGCATCCCCAAAAGAGGTGGAGTATGCAAAACTGGACGGAGTAGAGTTCGAATATCTGCAGACGGCCATTGAAATCCGGGATGAAGGAGCCATTATCTGTGATGTGGAATGGACCGAAGATGGAAAACTGGTGAAAAAAGAAGAGACTGCCAGGCTTGTTCCGGCTGACAGTATCATTATTTCGATTTCTCAGGGACCGCAGGATCGGATCGTGAACCGGGATAAAGAGCTGCAGGTAGATGATCGGGGATTGCTCAAGACAGATGCAAATGGAGAGACCACCATGCCGGGGATTTTCGCATCCGGAGATGTAGTGACCGGTGCAAAGACCGTGGTAGAGGCGGTGAAGTATTCGAAAATGATCGCAGATGCGATGGATGAGTATGTAAAAACACATTATGAATAGAAATACAGGCTGGTGTTCTTTGCAAAACATCAGCCTGTACTTTTTTTACTCTAAAATAAAATCCATATAAACCGGATTATGATCACTCCATTTAAAACCGGTATCCAGAACCAGTGCATCTTCTACAGTCACATTATCAGATACCAGAAAACCATCTACTGTTACAACAAAATCAGATTCGCTGTAAGGCTGATCTGCATTTCGGCAGGATGGTACCGGATTTTTCTCATCAAACGGTGCGATCAACTGCATGAAATCAGGAATCAGTTCTTCGGATATCGGCTTTGCCCAGTTGTCTTCTAATTCCTTGTGACCAAAAATCTCAGCAGAATTTCCAAGCAGATCTTTGTTGAAATCACCGCCCGCAACAATATAATTTCCAGCGTCATATTCTTCTTTCATATCCTCAAACAGCATCCGCAGCTGATTGTCCGCGGTGCTCGGATCAGATGTATAAGCGGAAAGATGCAGATTGTACAGGACAAGTTCCTTTCCGTTTTCTGTCGGAATCCGGTTGACGCTATAACAGCGATCCAGATCCAGCAGTTTCATAAATCCATCTTCGATCGGTAAAGAGCGTCTGATGGATTCCGTGATCTTCATGTTAGAAACTGTAAGCATACCGGATTTGTTCTTTCCGTGTGGTTCCAGAATCGGATAGAACAGATAAGGGCTGTCATAGTTCTGAGCAAATGTGTAGTTTCGTGAGGTGTTATCGGTTGAAAGTGTCTGTGAAAGCAATAATTTGCGTTCATCCACATGATAACTTCTTGTTCCGTCAATATCCACTTCCTGGAACAGCATAAAATCCGGGTTTAATTGAGCTACAGCTTCTGCATAGCTGCTGACGTTTTCAATGACGGCATCTTTGGAACGGGCACGGCTTTCTTTTCCACCGTCCATAAAGAAAGAATAGTCGTCACTGTATGCGCCGAAACCGATATTTCCAGATGTGATGCGGTAACTTTTTTTGGTTTTTGCCTTTTCTGTAGATTTTCCGGTGATCGTCAGTTTTTGCTTGTCTTCCAGACGATAGTAACTGGAAAATACATAAACAACATAGCCGACTACGATCAGTATCAGAGTTCCGAGGAAGATTCCCAGGCGTTTCAACCATTTCTTTGAATTTGTTTTCATAAATATATGGTCCTTCTTTCTGTATCATTTTTTTGAACAACATTTCGCAAAATGATTATATCATATCCCGACTGAAATGAAAGAAATTGTCAAAAATAAAATTGCCGATCGTGCGAAAAGGAATCAAAGATGAATTGAGAAGGCGATACGGCAGTGTTATAATTGAGAAATATGAACATCCGAAGAAAGGAGCTAATGTGTAAAAAGATATGGAGAAAAATAGAATGTTTTCAAAGTTAACAGAGGCACAAAAACAATTTTTTGAAACCGGACGGACTCGGGATCTTGCATTTCGTATCTGCCAGTTACAACTGTTGGCAGATGCAATGCGAAAAAATGAAACGGTTTTGGAGGAGGCATTAAAGAAAGATCTTGGAAAATCTGCATTTGAATCTTACGCCACAGAGATTGGATTTGTACTTGCTGATATTCGATATACGATTCAAAATCTTCAGAAATGGTCGGCTCCAAAACGTGTGAGAACACCGCTGTATTTATTTCCGGGCAAAAGTAAGATTCAAAAAGAACCTTATGGAAGTGTGCTTATTCTGGGACCATATAATTATCCGGTACAGTTGTTGGCAGAGCCTCTGGTTGGAGCGATTGCGGCAGGAAACTGTGCAGTACTCAAACCATCAGAACTTACCCCACATGTTTCAGAAGCAATGTATCAGATCGTACACTCTACATTTAAAGAAGAATATATTGCCTGTGTGGAAGGTGGAGTGGAGGTCAATCAGGAATTACTTTCTCAGAAATTTGATTATATCTTTTTTACAGGGAGTGAACGTGTCGGAAGGATCGTTATGAAAGCGGCAGCAGAAAATCTGACGCCGGTGACATTGGAATTAGGTGGAAAAAGTCCGGTTATTATCGAAAAAACTGCAAATATAAAAGAGGCAGCAAGAAGAATTGCGTGGGGAAAACTCATGAATGCGGGACAGACCTGTGTGGCGCCGGATTATGTGCTTGTGGATGAGAGCAGAAAACAGCAGTTCTTAACAGAGATGAAAACAGCATTTTCTCATCTATATGGAAAAGAAATAAAAAAGAATCCAGATTTCGGCAGGATTGTAAATGAACGGCATATGGAACGTCTGCAGAAAATACTGGAGCAGGATGCGAAATATTTGTTCTGCGGAGGAGGGGCAGATACACTGCAACGTTATATCGAGCCGGCCATTCTGGATCTCGGAAAGGATCAGAATGCGGCGTCTATGCAGGAAGAACTGTTCGGTCCGATATTGCCGGTTCTGTCATACCACAAGCTGGAAGATGCAGTACGTTTTGTGAATAAAAGAGCAAAACCACTTGCGCTGTATCTGTTTACGAAAAAAAGATCTGCAGAAAAGTTCGTTTTGGAACGGGTGTCTTCGGGCGGTGTGTGTGTCAATGATACGATCAGTCATCTGATCAATCCAGATCTTCCGTTTGGGGGAGTCGGAGCATCCGGAATGGGACAATATCACGGAAAGTATAGTTTTGATACATTTACTCATGAAAAAAGTGTATTTTATAAACCGGCTGACTGGAATCTTCCGGTCTGTTATCCTCCATTTACAAAAGGGAAGATGAATCTGGTGAAATTCTTTCTCAAATAGGCGGGAAAATGTATTGACTTTGACACGGCGTCAACTTGTATACTAAAATCCGGCAGGAGGTAGAAAGATGGAATACAGTATTCGGGAAGTGGCAGAAATGACAGGAGTGAGTACACGTACACTGCGTTATTTATGATGAAGAAGTGTCAGGATGTGCAGAGTTTTTGAAGGCTGCTGTTTTGTATTGGGCGAAATAAAGGACAACATATGAGCAGCATGATACTGTAAGTAAAAAGAAAAGTGAATTATCTGAATTGTGCGAAAAAAATAAAAAACACAAAAAACATTGACAATTCACTTTTCCCGTGATAAGATACCACTTGTCGCTGAGAC